>Ga0075163_10006973_pt1 | contig 14983 bp, 10 predicted proteins | sample JI1023141ADNA_FD_71478 | JGI IMG/M metagenome (GOLD analysis project Ga0075163, IMG submission 71478) | Wastewater effluent complex algal communities from Wisconsin, to seasonally profile nutrient transformation and Carbon sequestration -... | ecosystem: Engineered > WWTP > Effluent > Algae...
TGAACTTCGTTGACGGCAACACCATGGAGCTCGACTTTGCGCATGCCGAGCACCTGGCGCAGTACTACGCCAAGCGCGCAGGTCTGTGGGAGCCCGAGCAGCGCGTCGTCTGGGAGTACTACAACGGCAAGACCTGGGCGACGCTGGTCGTCAATGACGGCACCAAGAACTTCACCGAGTCGGGCTTCGTCGACTTTGTCGGCCCCGACGATCACGAGAAGTGTCTGAAGTTCACCGAGGATCGCTACTGGTTCCGCGCACGTCTGGAGATGGGCGGCTACATCAAGCCGCCGCGCATTCGCCGCATCTTGCAGAACACCGTCGAGGCGGCCAACGTCCGCACCATCTACAACGAGATCCTGGGCGCGTCCGACGGAACGCCGCTTCAGGCCTACACGCTGCTGCACGGACCGATCCTGGACGGCCAGGTCATCGAGGTTCGCGAGCGCGATGAGCCGAATCCCATCGAGATCCAAGATCTGGGACCCGACTCGTGGCGTCCGGCGCCGGCCGATGATCGCGATGCCGGCTACTTTGTCCGCTGGCGCGAGGTCGAGAGCTTCTTTGAGTCGGGACCCAAGTCGCGCCACTACGTTCGCGATCCGCTGACCCGCCAGATCTCGTTTGGCGACGGTCTGCGCGGCATGATTCCGCCGCAGGCGCGCAACAGCATCATCGCCCGCGAGTATCGCGTCGGCGGTGGCTCGCGCGGCAACGTCAACGCCTACACGCTGACGTCGCTGACCCGGGCGGTGCCGTATATCGAGAAGGTCTACAACGTGCTGCCCGCAGTGGGCGGCGCGGATGCCGAGACCGTCGATCAGGCCAAGGAGCGGGCGCCGCTTCAGATCAAGAGCCGCGACCGTGCGGTCACGTCCGAGGACTTCGAGACCCTGGCCCTGCGCTCGACCACAAGCATCGCTCGCGCCAAGAGCATCCCGTCGGATGAGAAGCCCGGGCACGTGCAGCTGGTGATCGTGCCGCGCGGCGATGAGCGCAGCCTGGATCTGACGCGCAAGCTGGTTCCGCCGCCGGAGCTGTGCCGCTACACGCGCAACTACCTGGACGAGCGGCGCCTGATCACGACGATCCTGGATGTGACCAAGCCGAGCTACATCGAGCTGTCGCTGAAGGTCACGCTGATCCGGCGCACCGTCGGACAGAGCGAGCGTCTGCGCACCGAGATCGAGCAGCGCCTGCGCCGCTATCTGCACCCACTGCTGGGCGGCAAGGATGGCAAGGGCTGGCCGTTCGGACGGGCCATCTATCGCACGGATCTCGTTCACATCGTTGAGGACATTCCCGGCGTCGAAGCGATCGATGCGATCGCAATCTACGACGAGGATCGCCGCATCATGGTCGAGAGCGTCAAGCTCAAGAGCAACGAGCTGCCGCACGTCGTCAACGTCGCGGTCATCGAGCGCGTCCGGCAGGAGATGATCTGATGTTGAGCGAGCGGGAGCTGCAGCAGCGCACGCTGGTCCGGGTCCCGGACGTCGTGGGTCTGCCGCTGCGCAAGGCGCTGCTGCTCGTTGAGCAGGCCGGTCTGCGCGTCGGCGCCACGCTGTACAAAGAGAGCTACGAGGAAAAGGACACGGTCCTCGAACAGCGGCCGCAGCGCGGACAGATGGTCTACACCTCGGAAGAGGTGTCGCTGTGGGTCTCGCGCGAGAGCTACATCAAGTGGCTGCCTGCGATCTATCAGCGCAGCGATGCCACGGGTCGCAATGTGGTGCGCGACCTGTTGTGGATGATCCAGCACATGTTCGGAGCCATCGAGGCCCAGCTGGACAATATCCACCTGGTCTTCGACTCCTACGAGACGCGCATCGAGTTCCTGCCGTGGCTGGCCGCGTGGTCGGCCATGATCCTGGAGCCCGACTGGCCGGTGAACAAGAAGCGTCGCCTCATCAAGAAGGCGATGGAGCTCTACCGCTGGCGCGGAACGGTCAAGGGCCTGGGCCTGTTCATCTCGCTGTTTACCGGCTTTGAGCCGCACCTTCAGGAAAACGAGTGGCCCTATCAGGGGCTGCGCATCGGGGTGAGCTCCACGGTCGGAATCGACACCGTGATCCTGCCGCCGGTCGACAAGTCGCACGCCTTCATGGTGGTCATGCCCCACCAGTTCAAGGACGTGACGCCCGAGTCGATCATCCGGCTGCACGAGATCATCGAGATGGAGAAGCCGTCGCACACGCACTACATGCTCAAGTTCGAGGAGCCGCGCCAGAACGTCGAAGAGCGCGAGTTCTATCGCATCGGTGTGAGCTCGGGCGTGAACGTCGGCCAGGAGATCGTCACGCCGCTGCCGGTCAATCCCGATACCGGTGAGCTGGAGATTCCCAAGGAGACGGTCATGCCGCCGCCGCAGCCCGAGCCCTCGGTCTACGAGCTGTTCGGGACGCGCAAGCGGCAGCTGCCGCCAATCGTCGATGCGCCCAAGGCCGACAACGCACCGGTCGAAGGTCGCGAGATTCGATCGAGCAAGTTCGGCTTCGAAGGCGCGCGCGAGTTCAAGCTGGACGACATCATGCGCGAGCTCCTGGAGCGGGCCGGCGTGACTGTCGAGGGCACTGCCACGCCAGAGAAGCCGGCCGAGGAGCCGCCGCCGCCGCCGCCGCCGCCGTCTCGGGCGACCGGTGCTGCTGCGCCGCTCAAGGGCCACGTCAAGGGCAAGGGCGGAAACATCGATATCGATGTCGATCTGAAGATCGTGGAAAAGCAGGTCGACGAGCTCGAAGAGAAGCAGCTGAGCAGCCCGCCGGTGGTCGCGCAGACCGCGCAGGTCTCGCAGATGAACCAGGACGAGCTGGCCTCGCCCGAGGCGCATCAGCGGCTCAGCAGGCCGCTTGGTGACCAGGAGACCGTGAAGCTCCAGGGCCAGAAGCTCAGCGATATGGAGACCGTCAACCTCGCAGGCGCCGCTGTCACCGAGGAGAAGCCGGTGGGCCCAGGCCACGCGCAAGGCAAAGGCCCGCGGGTCGAGGTCGATGTGACCGTTGAGGAGCGCGAGCGCGAGCAGCGCGAGCACGCTGAGTCACCAGACAAATCGACAGATAAATCAGCAGATAAGTCGACAGATAAATCAGCAGATAAGTCGACAGACAGATCGAACGATCAGCCGGGCAAGACGCCCGGGAATGACTCGAAGAAATAACTTCCAAGGACCCAGTTCCCAGCGAGGGACCGAGCGATGGCGACTGAGAGCGAAATCAAAGTCAAAGGCTTCAAGCGAATCAATTTTTTCAAGGGCTTTCTTACCACCGAGCACGACTGGAACGATGCTGAGCGCTATCACATAGATAAGCGACGTCTGCACAACCGCCTGCTCCATGCTCCTGGCGTGGTCTTCGGTTTCAGCGGTGATCTCAAGGTGGTGGCGCGCGCCCGCGGCGATCTCTCAGTCGAGATTCAGCCGGGCTACTCCGTCGACGGTCAGGGTCGCGATCTGATGCTATGGGATGCGGAGATCAAGACGCTCGTGCTCGAAGAGTACAAGCTGCCGCAGACCATCTACATCGTGCTGCGCTACTACGAGCAGGAGACCGACTTCATCGCCTACAAAGAGAACGCCGCCTACAAAGGTCATCGGCGCATTCTCGAAGGCTGCAAGGTCGAGATCTCGCAGACCACGCCCGATATCCGCGAGGAGATCGAGCTTGGCCGCATCCTGCTCGATCGCAACGCGACGCGCATTCGCGATGCTCGCGATCCCAACGATCCCAAGGCCAACGAGATCGATCTGCGCTTCGTGCCGCGCGCGGGCGTCGCTGGCTCGTACCTGGATCCGGTGATCCGCATCCGTCTGTCGATCCTGCTCGAACGCCTCAAGCGCATCCTGCTGGCGATGGCGCGCGACAGCAAGATCGAGACGGCGCACGACGCGCTGTCGGGCGTGATCGCGGCGCAGACGCTGCACACCGCTGACCTGCTGGACAACCGCAATGGGCACGAAGTGCTCAACATGCTGGTCGCGCTTCAGGACGAGCTGTGCAAGGACGTCGAGGTCAACCACCCGCAGGTGGGCCAGAAGAAGGAGTACGGCAACTACAAGAAGAACCTCGACATCGTCAAGGGTCTGCTTGGTGAGCGCCGTCAGACTCCCGAGGCGCTCGACAACATGCTCGTGTACATGCAGAAGGCGGGCGAGGAGCTGGCGCCGCTCTACGGCGCGGGCTCGGACATGCTCGAAACTCCGGCGCCGCCTCCGGGCCCGGCGGGTCCCGGCCAGCCGGCAGCTCCGGTGCAGCAGGCCGCTGCTCCGGCGGGTGGCGACAAGAAGCCGCGCGGTCAGTATGGACCGACGGAGATTCCGCCCGACGACATGGAGCGCATCAAGGGCATCTCGTCGCTCGATCTGCCGATGGAGCTTGAGATCAACGGCGAGACCTGGATCCGCATCGACATGGTCAAGGTCATGGATCAGGACTCCGAGTCCAGCCACGACCTCAAGATCAACGAAGCGCGCGACTCGTATCGCTCGCGCCAGAAGCTCAAGTACCCCAACGGCGATGTGCTGGAAGACGTCGGCCGTGCGCACGTAGGTGGTTACGTCACCTACAAGGTCAAAGGTGTGCAGCCGGGCAAGCGTCTGCTCGTTGTCCGCCGCATGGACTACGTGTACGGCGACTACTCACTGGAGTTCGAAGTCGACGGCAAGAAGGCCGGCGTCTGCGAGTGCCCAGGCACCGATCGCATCAACCGCTGGCGCAACTGGCCGTTTATCCTTGGGGAAGAGTTCATCGTTCGCAACGAGCCGGTCATCAAGCAGATTGCCGTTACCGCGGGACGCGACATCAACATGTTCCGCTACTGGTTCTACCAGCCTCGGCAATAAGCTAAACTAGGAACGCGATGTTTGTTGATTCGATCCTAGAAGTCCTCCTGAGGCCATTCCGCGAGATCTCGCGGGTGTTCAATCAGGCCAACGCCACAAAGAGCGGTGTGGCCATGGACATCCAGCGCGTCAAGCAGGCGCCTGGAATGGCCAAAAACGAGATGAATAACGCGATTCAGCCGCTGCGGCAGACCGGTCAGGATGCGGCGAACTGGCGGTCGCAGCAAGGGCAGCCTCAAGCAGCGCAACCGAGCCCGCAACCGGCGGGGCCGAGTCAGAAGAAAAAGATGAGCTGGTGGCCTTGGGCAAAAAAGACCTGCATCCGTTGTAACCAGAAGCTTCACAAGAGCTGGGACCAGTGTCCGTACTGCGGGCAGAGTCAGAATGCCCCAGTGCTGCCCGGTGGGCCTCCACCAGGCGGCATGGCGCCGCCGGGCATGCCCCAGATGGGCGGAGCGCCGGGCGCCCCGATGGCAATGGGCCCGGGACCGATGCCGACGCCGGGTGGACCGCAGAAGACCATCGCCATGGATGCAGCTGCGATCAACGCCCCGCTCCTCGGCACCGGCGATCGCGGTGAGAACGTCGCCTGGCTGGTGCCGCTGGATGGGGCGCTGACCGGCGAGCTGCTCCAGATCAAGGCTCGCAGCATCATCGGCACCGCGGATGGGGCCGACATTCGCCTGTTTGATGCATCGATCTCGGGACGCCATGCCGAGATCACGCTTGCGCAGAACAACCGATATCGCATCACGGACCTCGGCTCGCGCAATGGCACCTACGTCAACGATAAGGCGATCGCCTCCGTTGAGCTTGTAGACGGTGACAACATTCGCCTGGGACGAACCACGTTCCGTTTCAAGACCAAAGCATAGGGTAGACAACCAACATGCGCGCTCGGTGCCAGCACCCTGTGATTCCTGATTCGCACTTCAACTCTGCGGGGCGGAGCTTCATCCACAACCTGCTCGGGGGCAGCCTTGTTGGTCGATTCCTGACCCTGGCGGCGCTGCTCGGTGGGCTCTTGCTCACAGCCTCGGCCTCGGCGCAGACCGGCGGCAAGCTGCGGCTTGAGCGGTTCGGATTCGAGAAGCTGCCCGACGTCAAGGTCTACATGACCTTTGTCGAAGAGGACGGCACCGTGATCGCGGGTCGCCAGGCCTCTGACTTCAAGCTGCTCCTGGATGCCGCGGATCAGGGCGCCGGCAGCGCCGTCGCGACCTTCGAGGCGAGCAAAGAGCCGATCTATGTCGTCGCTGTGGTGCAGGCCTCGGGCGTCATCGATGAGCGCGCGCTGACCGAGATCAAGAACGGCCTTCGTCGCATCGGCGAGGTCGTGGGCAACACCAACGGCCGCATGGGCGTGCTCAGCTACGCCAGCGCGACCCAGCGCCTCATCGAGAGCGGCACCAGCACCGAAGTCGACAGCGCCATCAACAAGATCTCGATCGATGGCGAGGCGTCCGAGACGCACATGATCGACGCGGTGCGCACCGCCATCGATCTGCTGAAGGCGCAGGAGAAGGGGCGCCGCAAGCTCATCGTGCTGGTCTCGGACGGCATCGACGTCAACAACGACAAGAAGCTGTTCGTCGATATCGGCAATCGCGCCCAGCAGGCCAACATCATCATCGATAGCATCGGCTTTGCGCCGTTCGATCCCTCGAAGCTGCGCAACCTGGCCGAGATGTCGAAGCGCTGCTACGGCGTCGATCGCATTGCCAAGGCACCCTCCGAGATCGGTCCGCGCCTGGACGCAATCGTCGATGAGATCCAGAAGCAGTACATCGTCACGTTCCCGCTGACCATCGCGGGCGACGACAAAGAGCACACCTTCCAGGTCACGCACGAAGCGGGCGGCCGCCCCGTCTACAGCAACGCCGTAAACGAGAAGCTGCCGTCCAAGCCGCCAGCCGGGCCAATCGTCATCAAGGATAACAAGAGCCGCTGGTGGCTCTGGCTGCTGCTCGGTGTGGGTGTGCTCGGCGCCATCGCCATCCTGCTGGCGCTGCGCAAGAAGCCGGAAGCGGCTCCGCAGCCGACGCCGCAGAAGCTCGATGCGCCGACCCCCAGCCTCAAGGCCAACCGCACCGTTGCCATCGAAGCAGCGGGCGACATCGCCATGGGCTGGGTCATGGGCACCACCGGCAAGTACAAGGATCAGACGTTCAAGCTCAAGGACCGCACCGTCATCGGCACGGCTGCGGACTGCGACATCGTGATCGAGGACGGCTTCATGTCCGGCCGCCACTGCGAGATCCGCAAGGTCGACGGTGGCTTCAAGATGGTGGACCTGGGCGCGACCAATGGCGTCATCGTCAACGACAAGCGCGTCAAGGAGCACTTCCTGGTCGACAACGACAACTTCCGACTCGGCAGAACTGAGTTCAAGTTCAAGTCGATCTTCAGCTAGGAGGCAGTTTTGGCATCACTTCTGGCATTTGCACTGATGGGACTCTCTGGGCTTGGTGGCGCTGCGACGCTCATCCTGTCGATGGCCGACAGCGGCGGCTTCCCATGCCCAAAGTGCAAAAAGGCGATGATGCCCGACTGGAACCAGTGCCTCTTCTGCGGTGCCAACCCAGACCTGGAGATGGGCAAGCCGGCGATGCTTCACTTCGTCACCGGACCGCTTGCCAATCAGGTGGCGTCGCTGGAAAAGCCCGTGGTCACGATCGGCTCGGTCCCGGGCAACGACATCGTGATCAATGACCCCAGCGTGTCGCGCAAGCATGTGGGACTGCGCAGGGTCGAAGGTGGCTATGAGGTTGCTGACTTCGGCTCGACCAACGGCGTGTTCGTCAACGGCGAGCGCATGCCAAAGAAGAAGCTGGCCATCGGTGATGTGATCCGGGTCGGCAACACTGAGATCGTGTTTCGCGTTTAACCCAATTGGGGCCGCCGTGAGCCCCCCCAAGAGTTGAGTAGAGCGAAATGGGCGCCAAGCTCCTATATCGAGATGCACAAGGTCGTGATGCCGCGGCCGATCTCCCCGATGTCGGGGCGTTCCTCGGCCGTGCCACAGAGTGCGTCGTCCGCACCGACGACGCGATGGTGTCACGTCGGAACTGCAAGATCAGCGTTCAGAACGGACGCTGGTATGTGGAAGACCTGGGGTCTGCCAACGGCACCTACATCACCACCGGCTCGTCAGCGGAGCGGCGGATCCAGCGCGATGGACTGACGCATGGTGACGTGATCCGCTGCGGCTCGCTGCAGGTCCGCTTCGTCGAGGTCGCGGATGCGCCGGCGATCGTGAATCGGCCGACGGTCCCGACGCCGCCGAGCACGCCCATGGTGCCTGTGGCCGTGCCGGTGCCCAAGACCGGTCCGCAGCAGCTGGCGGCCGAGCAAGACCAGACCAAGAGTCCGCTGCTTCCCGAAAAGCCCGAAGCGCCCGAAAAGCCCAACGTCTCGGGCGTGCGCAAAGGCGGCGGGGAAGAGACCGTCAAGCTCCAGGAGGAGCTCAAGAAGGTTGCCGGCGAGCTCGAAGAGGCCACCGGCGCGCTCAAGGAAGCGCAGGAGCAGCGCGATCAGGCCGTGTCCAAGCTGGAATCGGTCGAGAGCGAGATCAAGCGGCTGCGCAATGAGGTCAACAGCACCAAGGAAAACCTCGAAAAGCTCAGCCGGCAGGCCAAGAAGGACAAGGACGAGCTCGCGGCGGAAAACCGCGTCAACGAAGAGCTGCGGCAGGATCTGCGGCAGCTGCGCGACCAGCACACCAAGGTGCTCGGTCAGCTCGAAGAGTTCAAGAACGCGGCCGAGAACAAAGAGCGCCAGATTGCCAGCTCGGGCGATGACGTGCGTCGCGCCAAGAAGGAAGTCGAGAGCCTGAACGCGCAGCTCATGAAGCTGGCGCGCGAGCGCGACGATCAGATCCGCAACATGAACTCGCAGCGCGGCGATGTCGACCATCTGCGCGACATCCTGAAAGAGCGCGAGAAGATCATCGAGGAGCAGCGCGTCGGCATCGTCAACCAGGAGGCGCAGATCAAGGACCTGCGCAAGCGGGCTGAGGATCAGGAGCGCGAGCTGGCCGATGTGAAGGGCAAGTACGAGAACCTGACCGAGCGCTACAAGCGCGGTCAGACCCAGATCGAGGAGCTGCATCAGCTGCTGACCGGCCAGCAGCAGGGCGGCGGCGAGCAGCTCATCCACCTGACGCAGGAGAACAAGACCCTTCGCCAGGACACGCAGGAGATGCAGGACGAGCTGAACGCGCAGAGCGCCGAGCTGCGCAAGGTGCAGTCCGAGCTGTCCGATGTGATCAAGCAGCGCGACAAGCTGATTCAGGATCAAAAAGATCAGAAGGCCGCGCAGTCGACGAGCCAGCAGGCCGCCGAGCAGGCTGCTCAGCAGGCCGCCGAGCAGGCTGCGCAGCAGGCCGCGCAGGCCGCCGAAAAGAGCGCCGCGGAGCTCAAGGCGCGCTTTGATGCCGAGCTCAAGAAGCTGGCGGATGAGCGCGATGCGCTGATGCGTGAGCGCGACGATCTCAAGGTCGCGGTCACCGAATCGAACAGCAGCAGCGGACAGCAGAGCGCCGAGCTGGCGAACCTGGCCAAAGAGCGCGACCAGCTGAACAAAGAGCGCGATCAGCTCAAGGCCCGATTGACCGAGGCCGAAGAAAAGTTCAAGAGCGCCGTTGCGACCACGCAGGCCATGCCCGCCAGCGGCGACGCAGCTGCCGCCGTGAACCAGCTCGCCGAGCTCAAGGCCGTTGCGACCTCTGCCTACGATGGAATTTCCGACGCGTTCGGAAGCCTGCGCAAAAACCTTGTGGACCTGGAAGAGGTCTTCAACAAGATCGAGCGTGCAGTAGCCGACAAAGAGTCAGCCAAGAAGCTGCGGCAGAGTCTGGAAGAGGTCCAGAACTGCTTCGACGACGCCCGCTCTCAGATCCGGAGCCTGCGCACCGTCATCGAATAGTGGGAGCTGCCGGTCTTTGCCGGCCTCTCCCCCTGCCAATCGGCAAGGAGCCAAATGTCTCAGGACAAGCCCGTTGTCGCAACCGACAGCGATGATCTGAATCGCAGTGAGCGCGAGGTCCTCGACCTGATCCGCGCCCGCTACTCTCTGCTTTACATCGTCTCTTCGGAAGAGCAGCGGGTCGAAGAGTCGCTGCTCAAGCTGGCCCGCCGCCGCGACATGAAGCTCGGCGCGTGGTCGATCACGCGCGGCATGGTGCAGAAGTTTGGCACCCTCAAAGGCGGCGACGTCAAGGACCCGATCAAGGCGCTCGAATACATCAATCAGCAGGAAGGGCCCGGCATCTACGTCCTGCGCGACTACCACGCGTTCCTGAACGATCCGACGGTGGTGCGCAAGCTGCGCGACCTCGCGCACGACCTGCGCGAAAAGACCCGCAAGCACGTCTTCATCCTTTCGGCCGTGACCAAGATCCCGCCCGAGCTGGAAAAAGATCTGTCGATCGTGGACTGGGATCTGCCAAACCGCGCCGAGATCAACGGCGTGGTCGAGCGCCTGTTGCGGCAGCTGCCGGCCGGCTGCGATCCGGGCATCGCCAAGGAGGCCGAAGGGCGCGAGCAGATCGTCGACGCCGCGCTCGGCCTTACGCTCACCGAGGCGGAGAACACGCTCTCGAAGTCGATCGTGCGGCACAAGACCTTTCACATGCCCACGATCCTCGCGGAAAAGAAGCACATCATCCGCAAGAGCGGCATCCTCGAATACTACGAAGCTGAAGAAAACCTGGACGGCATCGGCGGTCTTGAGATCCTCAAGACCTGGCTGACCAAGCGCCGCCATGCGTTCACTTCCGAGGCGCGCGACTTCGGTCTGCCCATGCCCAAGGGCATCCTGCTCTTGGGCGTTCCGGGCTGCGGCAAGTCGCTCACCGCCAAGGCGGTTGGCGCGGCCTGGCAGATGCCGCTGCTGCGTCTGGATGTCGGCAAGATCTTCGGTGGACTGGTCGGCGCGTCGGAAGAAAACATCCGCAAGGCGCTCAAGACCGCTGAAGCCGTGGCGCCGGCCGTGCTCTGGCTCGATGAGATGGAGAAGGGCTTCTCGGGCACCGGCTCGTCGAACATGTCCGACGGCGGAACGACCTCGCGCGTGTTCGGCACGTTCGTTACCTGGATGCAGGAAAAGACCTCGCCGGTCTTCGTCATCGCCACGGCCAACGATGTGCGCGCGCTGCCGCCCGAGCTGCTGCGCAAGGGGCGCTTCGACGAGATCTTCTTTGTCGATCTGCCCACGCAGGAGGAGCGCTTCGAGATCATCAAGATCCACCTGGCCAAGAAGGGGCGCCCGGTCGACCACCTCGACATCCCGAGCCTCATCGAGGCCATGCCGGACTTTTCCGGCTCCGAGATCGAGCAGGTCGTGGTCTCGGCGCTTTACGAGGCGTTCGATTCGGACCCGCACAACCGCAACCTGTCCACGGAGCAGCTGCTCCACGGCGCCAAGGAGATCGTGCCGCTGGCGGTGACGATGCAGGAGAAGATCGCCGACATGCGCGAGTGGTCCAAGACCCGCGCCCGTCCGGCCTCCACGCACTCGTCCATGGTGGTGCGCAAGACCCGCGACCGCTTCGCGGTATCGGACCCAGAGCCCACGGGCGGCGGCGGCCGGCTCGAGGTTTGAGGCAATACAGATGAGTCACTTTACGACTGTCGCAACCAAGATCACCAACTTGACCGCCCTCGTGAAGGCGCTCGAGAAGCTCAAGATGAAGTTCACCCAGGCCGAGGAGGGCGTGGTGGTGCGCGGCTGGCGCGGCCAGACCAGCCTCGCCGAGCTCAGCATCAACATGGGCAAGTACGACATCGGCGTCGTCAAGAACGAGGACGGCACCTACGGCCTGGTCGCAGACTGGTGGGGCGTCGAGACCACTGCCGGCAAGACCGAGCAGGAAGTGGTCGACGAAATCAGTAAAGAGTATGCCTATCAGCAGGTTGTGATTGCCTGCGAGGAGCAGGGCTACCAGATCGGGGAGCAGACCGTGGCCGAAGACGGTACAATCAAGCTATCTGTATCGAAGTGGGGATGACAAATGGCAGCGCGCAAAGAGCTTGAAATTACGATTTCGCCCACCGGAGAAGTGTCGGTCCAGGTCAAGTGTGTGCCTGGCCAGGCCTGTCTTGAGGAGACCAAGTTCCTCGAAGAGGCCCTTGGCACCATCAAAGAGCGCCAGCTCACCTCCGACTACTACAAGCCCTCCGTCGGCGTCGGCACCGGCGTCAACAACCAGACCTAGCCCCCGCCCCAGACATTTTCATCTGTTGCCCCTCCGTCCCCTCTCCCTCAGCGAGAGGCCGGGTGAGGGCCACCGCGCCCGTCGTCGCGCCCCCCTCACCTGACCTCTCCCCGAGGAGGAGAGGGATTCTGGGGCCTCTTCACAAAGGATTAATGCTTCTGCGAAGGTAGGACTGCTAGGACTGCCCTCCGAGTCGCGGGCTACAGGCCGCCCAGGCGGGCGCCGGGCAGGCCGTAGATGGCGAAGGAGAGCCAGGCGGGGTCGCCGTCGGCGCGGATGGCCTCGCGGGCCTCTGCGGCGGCAACTCCGAGGGGGCGATTGTTGCTCCAGGCGCGGTAGAGCGTCTCGGCGAACTGGCCCGCCTTCGCGGACGACACCGGCCAGGTGGTCGCCACCACGGCGCCGGCTCCAGCGGCCAGGAAGCGCTCGACCCACTGCGCGGTGCCGGCAGGCGCCAGCGGCGCGGCCGGAATCGTCGGCTCGCTCACGCACAGGAACACGAAGCTGCCCTGAAACGGCGGTGTCTGACCGCTCTTGCGGAAGCGCTGCGCCGGCACGATCTGCACCGGCGAAAAGATGCCATCTTCCAGGCGCAGACCGGCTCCGCTCTTGTCGGCGCGGTCAAAGCCGCCGTGGCCGCTGATGTGCCAGGCCGCGACCCCCGCCTGCTGCAGCAGCGGCTGGAGCTCCGAGACGCGATGCAGGTGGCGCAGCCTGACATCGAGCAGCGCCAGGCTCTGCTGCTCGCGCCGCACCAGCGCCTCGCCCCCAGGAGGGCTGAGCAGCGTCCACGGCGCGGTGGCGAAGCGACAGCTGTAGCTGCCGGTGCCGCTGCGGCACAGTGCAAAGCGCTCGGCCAGGTAGTAGCTGGTCAGGCCGCGGCTGATGCGCACCAGCTCCCACGGCACCCAGGTCTCGGCGCAGTCGACGGTCAGCCACGTGCCCGGGGTCAAGGCGCCCAGAGCCTCGCGCACCGGCGCGGGCAGCAGCATCTGCGCCAGCGTCTCGCCCAGCCCCTGTAGCGACGGCTCCCGCTGGTTGTCGGGCAGGGTGCCCAGCCGCTCCACATCCTGGCTGGTGAGCAGCGCGCGCACGCGGTCGGCCAGCGGCACCTCCAGCGTCGACTCGCCGGCCGCAACGATCTCCGAGGTCTCCTCGTGCATCAGGCAGAGGTCGACCTTGAGCCGCCGCCGCCGCGCGGCCTCGCTGCTGTGCGAGCCCGAGGCCGACTGCGGGCCATCGCTCGTCGCTGCGCCCGGCTCGCCAAGCGGTCCATACTCGCGAATGCGCAGCACCGCCTGCGGGCCGCAGTCGGGCAGCAGCGATTCCACGGGTGTGGTCACCTGGATGTCGCTGTGCGGCGACAGCTCGCCCATCTCGCTGATGCTCATGGCCCGCACCTCGGGGCGCAGCGTCAGCGTGGCCAGGCGGGCGCCGCGATGGCAGACCGCGACCTCGATGCGGGCCGGCCCGATGTCGCGCCCGCGCAGCGGCATCACCAGCTCCGCCGACTGGCCGCCCAGGTGGACCTGCACCATGCCCTGATCAGCCTGATATGCCTCGATCTTGCCGTCGGGCAGGCTGACGTTGACCTCCAGCGCGGCGGTCAGTCGCTGCCGTCCGGCGCCAGCCTCGCGCGTCCCGGCGCGGGCATCTGCCCACAGCCGCAGCGGGAAGTGCTGTCCCACCGAGACCAGCCCCGGCGTGCTGATCTGGAAGTTGAAGCCCATGCTGCTCTCGCGACGGTGACCTTCGAGCAGCGAGCGGCTGTTGGCGGTCGAGCTGCGCGGTCCCGAGCGCTGCGGCTGCGTCCCCGGTGCCGCCCAGTCGTCGAGCCAGCTCATGCGGTAGGCGGCGCTGCGGCGGGTAGGCGTCTCCTCGGGCACGGTGGCTGCGGTGGCGCCGTCCTGCGGCTCGGTGTCGGCGCTCGCCTGCGCCAGCGGCGTAAAGCCGCGGATCGCCGCTCCGCTGGGTAGCCCGGTGGCCGACTTCAGCTCGATGATGAACTCGCCGACGTGGATCCGGTCGCCTTCACCGACCAGCACCGGTGCCACCACCTTGCGGCCGTTGACGTAGGTGCCGTTGGTGCTCTTGAGATCCGTCAGCACCAGCCCCTGCGGGCTGATCTGCAAGCGGGCGTGGCGCTTGGAGACTTTGCCCGTGGGCAGGTCGATGTCGTTTACGTCCCCGCGCCCGATGGTGATGACCGGCTGGTCATACTCAAAGGTGCGGGTCTCGTGCTTGAAGCGTACGACAACGACGAGCATGCAGAGGGAATCCAGATCTAGAAGGACCTATTTTCGCACAGATCCGCGACCACTGCCGCAGCAAGTCGCTCAAAACCGTCAAAGCTACAAATTCGCGGCACTACCGGAACAGGTAGCCCAGCTGAAGGCCCACAGTGCCGCGGCCGTAGATCGCGGCGCCGCCGTCGCCGATTCCGGCCCGCCCGAGCACGGCCAGGCGCAGGTTGCCGCGCTTGCCGGCGGGAATTATGCCTTCAAGACCGCCGCCGAAAGCGCCGCCCACGTCGGGGGTCGAGTCGCCGGTGTTTATGGCGATGCCCAGGTAGTTCACCTGCCAGGCGGCGAAGGTGATGAAGTGCAGCGACGGGATGATGTCGGCTTGAAGGATCAGGCCGCCGGAGTACGCGGCGGAAAAGTCGGGCGCCAGACGCAGGCTCATGCCCTGCATCGTCGAGAGCGTCAGGTGGCGCAGGCGCACCCCGAACAGCACCGCCGGTTCGAGCCGCCAGCCGCCGCCGCGCGAGCGAGCGTCGGGCCGAAGCGTGCTGCCGGTCGCGGGATCGGCGTACTGCGGATCCGTCTCGATGCTGGTGTCGAGGAAGCTGGTGCTGACCGGGATCACCAGCCCGACCACGCCCTGGAGTGCGACATGTCGGTTGCGCAGCGCCGGGGTGCGCACGCCCG
>Ga0075163_10006974_pt1 | contig 14981 bp, 14 predicted proteins | sample JI1023141ADNA_FD_71478 | JGI IMG/M metagenome (GOLD analysis project Ga0075163, IMG submission 71478) | Wastewater effluent complex algal communities from Wisconsin, to seasonally profile nutrient transformation and Carbon sequestration -... | ecosystem: Engineered > WWTP > Effluent > Algae...
TTTACCCCATGGCGCTCAAACAACTGACCGACGAACAAATCCAAACATGGACCCGTGCACAGAAGGACCGCTGGTGGTTTGAAAACGTCTACCGCGGCGATTTGCCGCAGCTCACCATCCGGTCGGCGGTCACGGGCTTTCTGCTCGGCGGCATTCTCTCGGCGACCGCGCTCTACATCGGCGGCAAGACGGGCATCAGTATCGGCGTGGGCCTGACATCGGTGATTCTGGCCTTCGCGCTCTTCCGCGGGCTGGCGAGCGTCGGAATCGCGAAAGATTTCACGATCCTGGAAAACAACTGCACGCAGTCGATCGCCACGGCGGCGGGCTATATGATCACGCCGCTCGTTTCGAGCATGGGCGCCTATATGTTGGTGACCGGAAAGATCGTGCCGTGGTGGCAGTTGATCGTGTGGAACGCCGTGATCTCCATCCTCGGTGTGCTGGTGGCGTTTCCGCTCAAGCGGCGCTTCATTAACGAGGACCAGTTGCCGTTTCCCGAGGGTCGCGCGTGCGGTGTCGTGCTCGACACGCTCTACACGGGCAAGGGCGACAGCGGGATGTTCAAAGCAAAACTGCTCGGCGTGACGGGCGTGTTGACCGGGCTGTATCAATTTATCACGAGCGACGGCTGGATGACGCTCCTACAGTTCAAGCTCCTGCGCATGGACAAATGGGCGGGGATGAAAGAACCGTGGCATCTCTTCGAGCGGCTCGACACCTACTATTATGACTTCGCGGCGAAATACGCGCTGTGGACGCCGAAGATCCTCGGCACAGACGTGCGCCAACTCGGCCTGCGCCTCACGCTCGATGCCGCCATGCTGGGCGTCGGCGGGCTCATGGGCATCCGGGTGGCGACGAGCTGTATTCTCGGCGCGTTTATCAATTTCGCGGTGCTGGCGCCGATCATGATCCAGCGCGGCGACATTAAGGCCTACACAAATCCCGCGGGGAAACTGGTGGCGATCTCGCGCGGTGAAATCGTCAACCAGTGGTCCCTCTGGTGGGGTGTGGCGATGATGGTGGTGGGCTCGCTCGTGAGTCTGCTGGCGAAACCGGAGTTGTTCACCAACGCGTTCAAGTCGCTGCGCAAACGCCCCGGCGCTACAGCTCCGGCGGCGGTAGCGGCCGACGATCCACTAGCGCACATCGAGTTGCCGCTGTGGATGTCGTTTTTCGGCGTGCCGATCTTCAGCGTGCTCGGCGCATGGGTGACGCACGAATTTTTCGGCGTGCCGTGGCTGCTGGCGTTCATCTCTCTGCCGTTGATTTTCGTGCTGACGGTGATCTGCACGAACTCTATGGCGCTCACCTCGTGGACGCCCACCGGATCGCTCTCGAAGATCACGCAGTTCACGATGGGCGCGATCGACCGCACGAACCCGGCGAGCAATCTGATCCCGGCGGGCATGACGGCGGAGATCGCGTCGAACGCGGCGAATCTCCTCTCGGATATCAAGCCCGGCTACATGCTCGGCGCGAAACCGCGGCAGCAGGCGATCGGCCACGTGATCGGAATTTTCGCGGGAGCCCTGGCCTCGACGCCGCTGTTCTTCCTGTTGTTTCTCCCGCCGGATTCGGCCGGTGTGCGTTCGGTGAAGACGATCGTTTCGGACCAATTTGCGATGCCCGGTGCGCTCCAGTGGAAAGGCGTGGCGGACCTGATTGCGAAAGGCGTGAGCAACCTGCCACCCTCGGCGATCATCTCGATGATCGTGGCGGCGGTGGCTGCGGCGACGTTCGAGATTCTGCGGATCAAGACGAAGGGACGTTTCCCTATTTCAGCGGTGTCGGTGGGTCTCGGCGTGGTGCTGCCGCCGGAGTCGTGTTTCGCGATGTGGGTGGGTGCGCTGATTTTCTGGTGGCAGGCCCGCAAGAAACTCACGCCGGGCTCACGGGCGCACGACATCTGGGTGGAAGGCTGCGAGCCGATCTGCGCCGGCTTGATCTCCGGCGCCGCGCTCGTGGGCATCGGCAACGCGATCGTGAATGTGCTGATGTAGGCCGGTTGCTGCGGCGGCGCGATGAAGGTCGCGCCGCTTACGGACTCCGCCGGAGGTCGAAGGTTTCGGTGAACGGCCGGCCCTGCCGGTCGCCGGCGAGGATGATCCGCAGGTGGTCGGGCGCGACGAGTTCGTAGGTGAACGTTTTGGGAAAATCGTGTTCGAGATTTTCGAAGCGGGCGCGTTTCGCAGCGGCATCGAGGCTCACCAGCGGAAAAGTGCGCGGGCTCCGTTTGCCGTTCGGGTGGGGGATGAGAGTGACGGCGCCGTTCTGCTCGGTGAACGCGACCAGGTCGAAGAAGATGCAGCGGCCGTTTTTGAATTCGCGGCCGGTGCTGAGCATCACACCGCCTTCGGGGGAGGAAAAAATTTCTTCGGCGGTTGCGCTACTACTCGACGTGCCGCGCCACGTGCCGGTGAGGAAAGCGAGTTGGGCGAGGGTGGCGGCGGGTTTTTCAGAAGAAGCGCCGGCAGATTCCGCAGCGTAGTGCGGCAGCGGCGAGCACGCAAAGAGGGCGACGAGCAGGGCGCAGCGGAGGAGGGTCCGGAGTCGGGCGGGCATGGCGGGGGGAAACTGGCGGGCGGGGTTACGGGTTGAATTGCAGCATTTCGATGACGTTGCCGCCGGGATCGCGCACGGCGAGGAAACGGCCGACGGGAAAGGGTTGCGGCTCAGCGAAGACGAGATCGGCACCGGCGGCGCGAAGGCGGGCGTGCTCGGCGTCGACATCGCCGACCGCGAAACCGGGGCACACTTGGGCGGAGTGCGGATAGGCGGGCCGCGTGGAGGTTTCGCTGCGGCTGAGGATCAGCGTGACGCCGGGGTGGGTGAGTTCGACGAGGTCGGGTCCGTGGTGCGCGGCGACGGTGAAGCCGAGGAGTTCGCCGTAGAATTTTTGGGCGGCTGCGAGGTCCGGGACAATGATCGTGAGGGTGGTGAGGGAGAGCATGGGCGCCAGCATAGCGGACGCGGTCGCGACGGTATTGAAGAAATCCGACATGGGGCGGCGCCGCGACCGGAGCGCGGGAACGTCAACCGACGAGCGCGGCGGCGAAGTCGGTCTGGTCGGCGAGGCAGGCACGGGGAGCGAGCCCGGTGAGTTCGCGGAATTCGCGGACGAGGTGCGGCTGGTCGCTGTAGCCGCACGCGGCCGCGAGATCGGCCCAGCGGGGATCGGCGCGGTCGAGGGCGGTGAGCATACGGCGGAAACGCACGAGCCGCGCGTAGTGTTTCGGCGTGAGGCCGACTTCACGGCGAAAGGTGCGCTCGAGGTGGCGCGTCGAGAGTCCGAGATCTTGCGCGACGGCGGCGATGCGGGGCGGTTCGGCCGAGACGTGCAGGAGGTCGAGCGCGGCGGCGATGGGCGTGCGGCGGTGGGCCTGCGGAGGTAGTTGGCGCAGGAGCGTTTGCTCGATCAGGCGCAGGCGGGCGGCGACGGTGGGGGCGTCGATCACGCGGCGGGCGAGCGCGCGCCACGGGCGGCCGAGATCCTCGAGCGCAAGGTGGCGGTCGGTGAGCGCGTCGAGGTCGAGGTGAAAAAAGGTGCGCGCGCCGGCCGGGGTGAAACGCACGGCGAGGACTTCTTCATCGGCCGAAGGTTGGAGAAGGAGAAAGCGCGAGAGTTGTCCGAAGAGAATGGCCGGCGGCTGGCGGACGAATTGACCGGAGGCGTCGCGTTGGCTGAAGGGAGCGCGGAGGTTGAAAATCAGCTCCATGCGACCGTCGGGCAAAATGCGGTCGGGCGGGGCATCCGGCGCGGTGGTGCGACGGAGATACCAGCAGCAGGCAACGTGGGGCGCGAGCAGCGGATGGGGCGGGAAAACCTGGTAGAGCACAGCGGCGGAGAGGGGGTGGAGGGTGGGTGATGTCCGGGCCGGCCCTATTTTTTCGGATCGATCCAGACGATTTCGCGGATGTCGGGATCGGCTTCGAGAATCTGGCGCACGGCCTCGAGGAGGCGCGTGAGTTGCGGCGACGCATCGATCGTGCGGAAGAATTTTTTCACTTTCGGCGTGCTCGGCTCGGTGAAGCACTGGAACTGATCGTCGTCACCGTTTTGGTGGCCGCAGCAAAGGCCCGGGGAAGCCCGTCGTTCTGCACGGTCAGATAAAATCACGTGCGGGGCCATCGCTTCAGACGTTCTTGCCGGGCATGACGAATGTAGAGAATCCGGAGGGTGTCGCCGCGAATGAGATAGGTGACGTGGTATTTGAATCGGGAGAGATAGCCGCACCGGATGTTGGGCGCGATCTCGGGGCAGCATTCCGGAAACTGTGCAACCTTGGCCTCCCAAATTTCGTATTCGGCGAGCAGGGCGTGACCGAGGCCGGCCTCCTCGTGCAGATAGCGGGCCGCGGCGATCAGTTCCTGCTCCGCCAGCCGGTTGAAGGAGACTTTCACCGCAGGGCAGCCCGGGCTTTCTTGAGCACGGTGGCGGAAGACACCCCGGCGTCGCCGTCGATGTCCATTTGCAGCGCGCGCAGCGAACTCACGGTGGCGAGTTCTATCTGCTCCAGGCGATGGCCGATTTCACGGTTGGCTAATTTGGTGGAGGCAACGCGGGTGCGGGCGCGGACAGTAGGCTTGGTTTCAACGGTGGTGGCCATGGAGGGGTGATACGCCGTCATCGTTACGAGGCAAGGGTGGCCATGCAAAGTGATGCGACAGAAGGGACGGCGATTTCTGCCGGCTCGGCTGATGACGGACGATGGGGATTTCGGCGGATTCGCAATGGCGGTTTCCCTCACCCCAAACCCCAAAGCCAGACCCCGTTCGGCTCTGGCGGTTGATGTAAGGGCTGACACTGCCCAGCTTATTGTTGATTGAGCGCCCGTATTTCGCGGTTCCAATATGCAGCCAATTGACCGTTGCGTGCATCCGCGGTATCCCTCGAATGAACAAATGTCGGATATACTTCAAAAGGCACTCGTTGTGGAGCGAGAGTCTAGCCGAATCGAATTCAAGAGAGAGTTTGATCCGACATCTCGTGCACAGTGGTGCGAGGTAATTAAAGATATTGTAGCGATCGCGAACTCCGGCGGCGGCGTTATTATTTTTGGGCTCGAGAACGACGGCCAGCCGTCCGGAAAAGATGTGACTGCACTCGCGAAGGTCGATCCTGCAGATGTGGCTAACAAGGTGACGAGCTTCACCGGGGCCGTCGATTTAGAGTTTGAAATCGAATCGATTGCAAAGGCGGGGCAGGCGCTGGTCGCGTTTCTCATTCATCCGGCTCCGATGCCTGTCGTTTTTGAAAAACCCGGCTCGTATGATCTGCCGTCGGGGGCGAAGGGCAACGCGTTCGCACAAGGAACGATTTACTTTCGTCACGGCGCGAAAAGTGAGCCGGCGAGGGCGAGCGATCTCGTTCGTGCAATCGATCGTTTAGTCAAACTTGAGCGAAAGTCCCTGCTTTCGGGCGTCCGAAAAGTAACAGAAGCTCCCCGAGGTGCGCGTATAGTTGCGCTTAGTCCGACAAGGGCGGAGCGTATATCAGAAATTTCAAACACGACCGTCCGAGCTGTTCAGAACCCGGAAGCTATCCCAGTCTACTTGACTCGCGACTCGAAGAAAACTTCCGGGACGTTTGTCCATGAATCTGTATCGGCTGCGTTGTTTGATGAGATCAACAACATCATCGATACGAACGGTATCTTGGCCCGCGGTCAGAAGAAGTTTTTTCTGGGGTTGCCCGTCTACTTTAGGATCTACGCCGAACGCCGATTTGTTGCGTTCGACCAGAACGTCTTCGATCTGCTTTTTCACAGCGCGGTTCATGATTTCTATTCCCCGGCCCTGTTTTGGGCTACAAAGCTGCCGGTTTCGATTGTAGCGAAAACGATGGGGGAACTCTATCTTCGCCCTCATAGCCCCCACGTTCACTTTCTTATGCGAAGTGCGATACTGTTGGGAACGGAGTTTAGTGAGTGGATGTTCAACGCTTGGTGCGCGCGGTGGAAAGATTACGTTCAAAAGCCGTCTTTCTACGATACGTTTAAGGAAATGAAAAAGAAAGCTGCCGAGGTTGGAGGAAGGATGTCTGCCTCCAAAATAAAGGCATCAACTCAAATTTTACTCCCGGGGGAGAAACCCATCAGTGGAGCTGAGCTAATCGATAATGCCGATAAAGCAGATAAGGTGCTGTCACTTTTGTGCCTGAAGATATTTGAATCCGCAGCTACCGATGGAGGGTTGAGGACGTTGGCCCGCGACTTGGACTGCCTGGCGCATGGCTCTGAATTCGACTCACGAAAAAGTGAGATTTCGGCGGCGATAATGGCAGAGGTTCGGAACAAGGAAATACTTCCGATCGAGCAAACACCGGAAGGGTAGCCGGAAGGCGCGAGGGAACCGGGGAAATCGGACGGGGTCTGGCTTTGGGGTTTGGGATGGAGATTGGTTGTTAGCGCTCCAGCCGGTGTCGCCAGTAGTCTGGATCACGCTTGAGCGGCGCGACGGCGACGATCCAGACAGCGTCCGGTTCGTCGAGGTAGATGACGGCATAGGGAAAGTCGTCCGCCAAATGCCGCCGGGTGTCGGTGTCGATCCGGCGGAAGAGGCGCGGTGCCGCACAGACCTCTGCAATCGCGCGCTCGATCTCGTCGTAAAACCGCCCGCCGAGTTCCGGGCTGACGCTCGCGTAGTGCGCGGCGGCAGCGGCGTATTCCTCGTCGGCCTCGGGATGGAAGCGGTGCGGCTTCACCTGCCAACGATCTGGCGGACCCGGGCCGAGACGACGTCACCCGGGACACCCTGAACCTGGCCGCTCCGGATTTCCGCGACGCGGCGCGCGATCACCGGACGCCAAGCCGCCTCGATTTCAGGCGAGAGACCGCCGTGCTTGGCGAGCCTGATGCGGTCAACCAGTTCGGACACCTTGTCTGCGGGCCACTGGCTCGTTTCTTCCACGATTTGATCGACTGTCATGGGCATGGCGGGAGTGTGCGACGAAGGCGGCGGGTTTCAACTCTCGCGTGCGAGCGGTGCGGTTGTTTATCCGACGGAAGCGCACCGTTCAGCCGGACGACCAGCGTTGTGGGTCGCGCTTGGCGTGCCAGAAACGCTGCACGTAAACCACACGCTACGTTTCGTCGATGCGGTAGGTGACGAGATAGGGAGCGCTCACCACGCGGCGCACGCCCGGTCGCGCGCGGAGCTGCCCGCCGCGCCGGGGCATGATCGCCAACGATTCGGCCAGACGAACCAACTCAAGACCCACCCGTTCGGCGGCGGTCGGATCGTCCTGCGCGATGTAGCGGGCGATCTCGCCCAGATCGCACAGCGCCGGGCGCGAGAGAATCACCCGCTAATCCACTGGCGTAAATTCTTGCGGACTTCTTCGACCGGCACGCCGCCTTCTTCGGCGAGGGAGCGTTCGGCCTCATCGACGGCGGCGAGCATCGCCGGAGTTTCCGGCCACAGTTTCGAGCCCAACGACGCGGCGACCTCGTGTTGCGCCTTCACGGGCAATTTTTCCAAGGCGGCCTTGATTTCGGCGACGGTGCTCATGCTGACGACGCAGGGGGGGCGTTGGGTGGCAACTGTGGTGGGGGGCTCAATCTCGGCACGCCGACGAGCGGCGGACCTACATCAATCTATCGCCTGCAAGCAGGCTCCTACCTTTCAGGAAAAGAATCGGGATTTACGCGAAGAGCTTGGTTACGGCCTTCGCTTTTACCAACTCGCGGGGTTGGTTGAGGTGGTTGTAGACGATGGTTTCGGGGTCGATGCCGAAGGCGTGGTAGATCGTCGCGAGCAATTCCGTCGGATGCACGGGGTCGCTCTTCGGGGCGCTCGCGGTTTTGTCGGACTCGCCGTGGACGTAGCCGCGTTTGATGCCGGCGCCGCCGATGATGCTCGTGTAGCAATACGGCCAGTGGTCGCGGCCGTCGGCGCTGTTGTTGTTGCCGCTCGTGCTGACGCCGCGTTCGGGGCTGCGGCCGAATTCGCCGAGGGCGACAACGAGGGTCTCGCTGAGGAGGCCGCGTTGGTCGAGGTCTTCGAAGAGCGCGCTGAGGCCTTGGTCGAGCATGGGGCCGGATTTTCCCTTCATGCGTTCGGTGAGGCCTTGGTGGTGGTCCCACGAGTGGTTATCGGAGTTGGCGACTTTGGGCCAGATGACTTCGACGACGCGCGTGCCGGCTTCGACGAGGCGGCGCGCGAGGAGGAGGCTTTGGCCAAAGGTATTGCGGCCGTAACGGTCGCGGAGCTTTTCACCCTCGGCGGCGAGGTCGAAGGCTTCGCGGGCGCGGCCGGAGACGATGAGGTTCAGGGCGCGCTGGTAATATTCGTCGAGGTTGTAGGAGGCGGTCGCCTTCTCGATGTCGGGCATGGCGGCATCGATGGACTCGCGGAGTTTGGCGCGGCGCTCGAGGCGCATGGCGAAGACTTCCTGGGGGAGCTTAAGGTCGTCGGTCTTGAGGCGATCCATCTTGCCCATGTCGAGGTCGTCGCCCTCGGGGTAGAGCGTGTAGGGATCGAAGCCCTTGCCGAGGAAGCCGGCGGTGCCGCCTTTGCCGACGACGTTGGATTCCTGCAGCGGACGCGGGAGCATCACGAACGGGAGCATCGGCGTATCGACGGGTTTGAGTCGCACGATGTTGGAGCCGAAGTTGGGGAAATCTTTTGCGTTGGGTGGTTCAAGCTGGCCGGACGGGCTGACCTTGTCGGTCGTGTAGCCGGTCATGATCTGGTAGATCGCGGCGGTGTGGTTGAAGAGCCCGTTGGGGGTGTAGCTCATCGACCGGATCATGGTGAACTTGTCGTTCACCTTCGCGAGTTGCGGGATGATCTCGGTGAAGTGCGTGCCGGGAATTTTGGTGGGCGCGGTTTTGAAGGCGCTGCGGATTTTATCGGGGACGTTTTCTTTCGGATCCCAGAGGTCGAGGTGCGAGGGGCCGCCTTGCAGGTAGACCATAATGACGCTCTTGGCTTTACCCCAGCCGGGGCCGCCGTGCGCGGCGGCAGCGGCGGCCGAGGCGGTGACAGCGGGTGTGGCGGCGCTGGCTTGGAGACGGAGGAGTTGGCCGAGCGAGAGGCCGAGGATGCTGGAGCCGCCGAGACGCAGGAGGTCGCGGCGCGTGAGCTTGGCGTGGGTGTCGCAGAGGTCGGTATTCAGGCCACCGGGGAGTCGGATCATGGGATTTTCGAATTGAGGATTGGGGATTTTCGATTTCGGCGGGGAGGGCGGAGATCGAGAGAGGGGGGAGAGGAAGACGGATGGTTTTTAACCGCTAATCTGCGCTGATTTTTCGGAGGGTGTGGGGCGGGGTGGGAGTGTGCGGGCTTCGCCTAATCGGCGAAGCGCGGGGGTGGTGGGTGGGAGCGGGGGAGAAATTTATTGGAGGTGATTCGTTCTGAATCGCCTGCAAGCAGGCTCCTACCTCCGAGCAGATTTATGCTTGTTGAACGTGATTTGGACTTAGCGGTTAAAGAGGAATGACGGGTTGTTGATGATGGCCCAGGCGAGGTCTTGGGCGCCGGTTAGGCGCTGGTTGGCGAGTTGGGTGGTGCTGAGTGCGGCGTCGGCGCGGAGTTGGGCGAGTTTGGGGTCGATGGCGACGGGGCGTTCGGCGGTGGCGAGGACGGCTTTGAGGTCGCGGAGTTTGGGGTCCTCCGGGACGGGGAGTTTGGCTTTGTAGAGGGCCTGTTGCTGTTTGAGGAGACCGGCGTCGGTGGAGCGGTGATACGCGGCGAACGTGGCTTGGTGGGCGGGGGTGCGCTCGGCGGCGGGGATTTGCAGGGCGGCGACGACGTCGGCGGGGAGGCCGAGTTCGAGCGGAGCGGCGGAGGTCGTGGCCCAGAGGCGGAAGCGGCCGATGGAGAAGCCGTCGCGGAACTGGTGTTGGAGAATAAAATTCAGCGTGACGCCGCCGGCTTCACCGACGGGCTCGGCGAGCGCAAAGCGCGCGTAGTGCGGCACGCCGTATTTGTTGGAGACGGCCCAGCCGTCTTGTCCGCCTTCGCTCTTGCCGTTGATGGCGGTTTTTACGTCGAAGTTTTTCTGCGAGAAATCGGCGCGGGCATCGGCGAATTTGAGGTCGGCCTGATTGCGGCGGACGGTGAATTCGGTGAGGACAAAATTGCCGGCGGCGCGGCCGGGGCCGAACGCGGGGAGGCTCTCGTCGGGCAAGACCTCGAGGAGGAAGCCGGTGATTTTTTCGAGCTTCAGATCGACGGCGAGGCTGTAGGTGACGTTGTTGGCCACGGGGCCGGAGGCGAGGTAGGAGCCGTCGGGGAGCTTGGTGAGTTTCACCTGGTTGTTGGCGTTGGCGTTTTTGGCGGTGAGCGGGACCCAGGCGGTGCCGAGGCGGTCGGGGGTGAGCGCGGCTTCCCAGGTCGGGAGTTGGGCGGCGAGGGTGGCTTCGTAGGCGGTGAGGGCGGCGGTTTCGGCGGCGATTTTTTCGTCACGTTTTTGCGCGGCGGCGGCGACTTGCGGGGCAATCTCGACGGTGCGGGCGGCGACGGCGGCGGTCGCGGCGGTGATGGCTTGCTCGCGTTCTTTTTGTTTCTGCGCGTAGAGCGGAGCCCACCACGCTTCACGTTCGGCGAGGGCGGCGGCGAGCTGCGTGTGTTGGGCGGTGATCGTCTGCCACGAGGCGAGGGTGGACGCGGTCTCCTTCGGCGAGGCGTGGCGGTTCAAGGTGCGGAGGAAAATTTCGTCGATGAGGGCGCGGTCGTCGGTGGCGGTGGTGGCGAGGCGGGCGAGTTCGTTTTTCGGATCGTTGATGGCGGTGGAGACGGCGGGGCCGGCGAGAAGAGCCATAATGGAGCCGAGGCCGAGGTCGCCGCTGCGTTCACACTCGCAGGCGGATTCGCGGACGGGGCGGCCGAGGCTGGCGAGGAAACCGCTGGGGACGTCGATGGCGGAGTCGGGGAGCTGGGCGGCGCGCGTGCCGGCTTTCACGCCGGGGAAATTTGGGACGGAGCCGGTCACGCGGAGCACGGCGTCGAAGAGGACCTCGGCGGGGAGGCGGCGGGCCATCGCGTGGGAATAGTTGGTGCGGTCATCGGCGTTCCACTTGTGGGTGGCGAGGGAGAGTTGGTAGGTGCGCGATTGCACGATGGTGCGCTGGAGGTGGCGGACGTTGAAGCCGCTCTGGACGAACTCTTGGGTGAGCCACGCGAGGAGCTCGGGGTTGGAGGGCGGATTGCCGGCGCGGATATCGTCGAGCGGATCGATGAGGCCGACGCCGAGGAGGTAGCCCCACATGCGGTTAACGTAGCTGAGGGCGAAGTAGCGGTTGTCGGGGGAGGTCATCCAGTCGGCGAGGGCTTCGCGGCGGGACGGCTTTTCCGCGGACGCGGCGGTGATTTTCGCGGGGTAGGGGAAATCGGGGGGCGTGACTTCGCCGGTGCGGTCGTGGGTGACTTCGCCTTCGTCTTTGTCGTAGGCGATTTCGTAGAGCGGCTTCGCGCCTTCGACGGCGGTGCCGGCGATGGTTTTGTTGCCGGCGGCGGGATCTTTTTTGAGATCAACGCGGGCGAAGAAGGCGGAGAGTTGGTAATACTGGTCCTGCGTCCAGCGCTCGAAGGGATGGTCGTGGCACTTGTTGCAGTTGAAGCGCGTGGCGAGGAAGAGGTGGGTGGTGTTCTCCATCGTCTCGGTGGGCGTGCGGAGAACTTTGTAGTAGCTGGCGGCGGGGTTCTCGCGGTTGGAACCGGAGGCGGTGATAATTTTTTTGGCGAACTGATCGTAGGGCGTGTTGGCGGCGATTTCCTGGCGGATCCAGTCGCGGAAACCTTTCGCGCCTTCTTCGCCGAGGAACTTGCGGTTCACCTGGAGGAGGTCGGCCCACTTGTTGGACCAGTGGTCAACGTAATCGGGGGAGCCGATGAGGCGGTCGATCACGGCGTCGCGTTTCACGCGGGTCGGGCGGGTGTCGGCGAGAAATTCGCGGACTTCGGCGGCGCTGGGCGGGAGGCCGGTGAGGTCGAGGGTGACGCGGCGGAGAAACTCATCGTCGGTGCAGAGCCCGGACGGGAGGATTTTCATGCGCTGCCATTTGGCGGCGGTGAAGGCGTCGATTTTATTCCACTTCTCCGGCTCCTGCCACGCGAAGCCCGAGCGGTCGCCCATGACGGTGATGGTAGTGGCGGCATAGTTGCCCTCGTAGCGGGCGAGGATCGGGGCCTCACCGCGGCGGAGGGTGCTGACGAGGCCGCCGCGTTCGGTGAGGGCGACGTCCTGATTGCCGGACTCGATGAAACCCTCGGCGGTGACATCGCGTTGGCGGCCGTCGGCGTAGGTGGCGATGATGCGCATCTGCTGCTTTGCGCCGATGGCTTGGAGGACGGGATTTTGCGGAGTGACTTCGATGCGCGTGACGCGCGGGGTAGAGAGGTCGAGCTTCGCGCCGTCGGCGATCCAGGCGCGCATGATGCGGTAATATTTGTCGTCGAATTTCGTGCGCTGGCCGCCCTCGTGGGGGACGGCGCCGGTGGACTTGAGCAACATGAGGGAGTCGTCGGGCGAGGCGAAGTTCATGCGGCGGCCGGCGTGGTCGTCGACGAGGGAGCGGACATCGAAGATGGGATCGTAGCCGCGGAGGGAGAGCTTGAAACCGGCCTTGCCGTCTTTCGCGCCGTGGCACGCGCCGGTGCTGCAGCCGAGTTGGGCGAGCACGGGATTTACGTCGCGGATGAAATTGACCTTGGCATTTGGATCGTAGCCGACGACTTCGAGCGCGGCCTTGGCGGATTTACCGGCGAGGGTGGCGGTGAAGGACGTTTTACCGTTGGCGAGCGGGGCAATCTGGCCGGTCGCAGTGATCGACGCGGACGGAGTGGCGACAGCGTAGGTGGCGAGGCGGGTGACGTCGAGGGTGTCGCCGTTGGCGAGTTTCGCGGTGACGAGGAGTTGGACGGCGTCGAAGCAGCCGTGGAGTTTGACGGCGGCGGGGGCGATTTCGAGGGAGAGGATTTTTGCGCCGGGCGGGAGGGCTTCTTTGGCGGCGAGGGGATGCGGCGTGGCCGGGGACATCGCGGGCGTCGCGGCGAAGACGGGCACGGTGAGCGCGGCGGCGCAGAGGAGGGAGCGAACGAATTTCATGCGCGGGAGAACGGAGGGGTTTTTCATTCGCGGGGGGCGGCGAGAGTCACTTTCGCCGGGGCGAGCGGCACGGGGATGAAGTCTTTGGCGACGGTGCCGTCGGTGGTGGCGATGAGGCGCACGTGGCCGTCTTCGCCGGCGGCGGCGAGCTGGCGGCCGTCGGGGCTGAAGGCGAGGGCATAGACGCCACCGGTGAGTTTCGTGGACGCGACGAGTTTCACCTCGGCGGTGGTAAAACGCTCGATCTCGGCTTTTTCCGCGGCGTTGTAAGCGGTGGCGACTTTGTCGGCGTAGGCTTTGAGGAGGAGGTCGGGAATCTTGGTGTCGAACTCGCCGGGGTAGAGGTGGACGGCGCCGCGGCCGTTGAAACTGGAGGCGGCGGCGATGAGTTTGCCGTCGCGGCTGTAGTCGACGGCGAAGATGCGGCCTTCCATCGCGGGGAATTTGCGGAGGAGGTTGGCGTTGTCGCCGATGCGGCGCTTGGTCTGACGGAAGACTTGGTAGAGTTGCGGCACGCCGTCGGCGCCGCCGATGAGGACTTCGTCGCGGCCGGGGCGGCGGGCGACGGCGTGGAGGCCGCCGCGGAGAGCGCCGGGCGTGATGGAGCTGATGTTGTCGACGAAGCGCTGCGTCTCGACCTCGGTGAGCTTGGTGCTCATATCGCGGCCGACGGAGATGAGGTGCGAGCCGTCGTGGCTGAAAATGGTGCCGAGCACCCAGTCGCTGTGGGAGCCCTGCTGGAGGACGGCTTCGCCGGTTTTGGCGTTGATGGCGCGGAGGTTGTTATCGGGGCAACCGAAGGCGACGAGCTTGCTGTCGGGCGACCAGCTCACGCCGTAAACGGTGTCGAAGCCGACGGGCACGGAGACGACGAGGGAGCGTTCGTCGACATCCCATATTTGCACTTCACCCATGCGGGCGGGGAGGCCGCCGGAGACGGCGAGGCGGGTGCCGTCGGGGGAGAAGCGCACGGACTCGATGCGCTCGGAGAGGCCGATGAGACGGGCGACGAGGCCGGAGCCGTCGGCGTGGTGGAGGAGCACCTCGTGAAAGCCGGCGACGGCGAGGAGTTTTCCGTCGGGCGAAAAATCGAGCGACGTGATGGCGGGGGCGCGCTGGTAAACGGGCGGGTGGTCGGCGTCGATGTGTTGAACGGCGTTTTTCGGGGTGTCGTCGATGGCGCCCTCGGCGATCCATTTTGAAATGAGCGCGACCTCGGTTTCGGCGAGGGGCGGTTTTTTCTTGGGCATCTCGGCCTCGCCGTTAGCGGGCGTGATGGCGGTGACGAGGGGGCTTTGGGCGGGTTGGCGCGGGAGGATGGCGGCGTGGCCGCTTTCGCCGCCGGCGAGCAGGCGGGCGAAATCAGTCATCACGTAGCCGCCCTTGTCTTTGGCGGGTTGGTGGCAGCCCTGGCAGTGGGCCTGGAAGATCGGGCGGATCTGTTTCCAGTAGCTGACGGGCGCGGCGGGGTCGGTGATTTCCGCCTTGGGTGGCGCGGCGGCGGACGCGCGCGGAGTGAGGACGAAGAGACCCAGCGAAGCGGCGACGAACGCGAGCGACGCACGGGTGCGACGCGCGGCGGTGCCGCGGAGGACGGAAAAACGACAGGTCATGGGCCGATCTGAAAAAGGGGGACAGAGAGGGGGGCCGCGGGGGGAAGCGGTGAAAGCAACGGCGATGAAAGGGAGCCGGCGCGTGAGCACAAGGCACGAGTGCAGGCGGGAGGCGAGTTGGGGGGGCGCAAAGAGTCGCAGAAGTCGCAAAAAGGTCGGGCGAGAAAATGAGCAGGGCCCGCGGACGCCTAAGCCGGAGCGATTCAATAGGGGTCGATTTTTGAGAGGAAAAACGGAGCTCAGGCTTGGAGCGATTCTATTGCATGGCAGTTGGGCCAGGCGGTCAGTTTTGCGAGGAGGCGGACCCACCA
>Ga0075163_10006975_pt1 | contig 14981 bp, 9 predicted proteins | sample JI1023141ADNA_FD_71478 | JGI IMG/M metagenome (GOLD analysis project Ga0075163, IMG submission 71478) | Wastewater effluent complex algal communities from Wisconsin, to seasonally profile nutrient transformation and Carbon sequestration -... | ecosystem: Engineered > WWTP > Effluent > Algae...
GTTTAGGAGCCTTGGGAAGACACAAGGAAGCCCTGGAGCATGAACAGAAATCCCTAGAGATATGGGAAAAAGTTCTTCCTCCTAATCATCCTGATTTAGCATTGAGCTATAATAATATAGGAGCTAGTTTAGGAGCCTTGGGAAGACACAAGGAAGCCCTGGAGCATGAACAGAAATCCCTAGAGATAATGGAAAAAGTTCTTCCTCCTAATCATCCTGATTTAGCATCGAGCTATAATAATATAGGGAATAGTTTAGGAGCCTTGGGAAGACACAAGGAAGCCCTGGAGCATAAACAGAAATCCCTAGAGATAAGGGAAAGAGTTCTTCCTCCTAATCATCCTGATTTAGCATCGAGCTATCATAATATAGGGACTAGTTTAGGAGACTTGGGAAGACACAAGGAAGCCCTGGAGCATAAACAGAAATCCCTAGAGATAAGGGAAAAAGTTCTTCCTCCTAATCATCCTAATTTAGCATCGAGCTATCATAATATAGGAGCTAGTTTAGGAGAGTTGGGAAGACACAAGGAAGCTCTGGAGCATAAACAGAAATCCTTAGAGATATGGGAAAAAGCTCTTCCATCTGAACACCCTCATATTAAATTAGGCTTGAACAGTTTCATCAATTCCATTAATCAACAATCTGATAATACTTTTTGTGAAGAATCAAAACAAAAGATTCTTGATTTGTATACTAAAAAATTAGGGGAAAATGATCCTCATATTCAAGAGCTAAAAAAGGCATGTTCAAAGGGATGGTGGCCCTTTTAGGTTTTACACAGGGCTGTCACTTTAGGGTAGACCCTATCGAGACAGATGAAGTTGACACTTTTTGTGTGTCATTAGGGTGATTCTTTAATTGATTGACAGTCTTTCAGAAAGGTCTTAGGCCTCAAAGTGACACTTTTTGAATCACGGCAAGACAAAACCTTTAACCTTCTTTGCATCGCCCCTATCTCTTAGATGGGGGCTGCTTCAAGGAGATTAAATCTCGAGCGCTGACTTTGGAAAAATTCCAACTTTTGAATTGTGTGCAGTATGGGCGAAAAATTTGTCGATAAAGTGTTAGAAAAATCAAGAAGGGCCAACACTTGAAGAAATGATCGATATCTTTTTTTTGCAAAATGATTTAGTTTTCTACGTATGAAGCTATTTATTTTCTCGATCTTTTTTACCTTTCCGTTGTTCGCCCTTTATAATGGGAATCCTGCAGAGCCAGCGATGCCAGAGCGAGGGATATGGATTTCTACAGATGATTGGTGGGGAATTAAACTCGATTACGAATGGGATCAAGTCTATGAGAAAAAGATCAAGGTAGAGGAGAGAATTTCTAGTAAGAGGGAACGTTTTGATCGGTTTTTTTCACAGAAAAATGAGGGGTTGATGGTTTTTAACATCAGTGATCGGATTGAAATTTATGGAAAGTTAGGGGTGATGAAGCTTAATCTTTCCCAGCGCCCTAACGATGAGGTAAGACTCAACTATCATACCGATAATCAATTTTTATGGGGCTTTGGAGGGCGAGTGATTTTGGTTTATTGGGAGGAGGTTGTCATGGGGGTAAATGCCCTTTATTCAGGATCCTTTATGCGGATCAGTGAAATCTTGGAAAATGGAAAACCTCGAAAAGCCTCTGGTGCTCGATTCAAATATAGTGAGTGGCAGGTCGGAATCAGTTTTTCAAGGGAGATTGGAATCTTTAATCCTTACATTGGTCTTGCTTACTCTTCTCTTAATTCTCGCCTTTACAATGTCCCTGACGACGCTAGTTTTAAAGCGACGATTGCTAATGAGGATTTAGAAACTCGAGAACCTTTTATTTTTTTAATGGGGTTAGGTTTGACAAAGGGAAAAAATGTCGGTGTCAACCTTGAATCTCGTTTGGGCGGAGAAAAGGGAATAAGCTTAACTGGAAGCATCCGTTTCTAATTTCTTGCAATTCCACACTATTTTTTTTAGAATCCACATTTATGAAAAAGTGGATTGTTTTCCTATTTTTAACGCCTAAGCTTTTTGCTCTTTATATGGGCAATCCTTCTGCACCTGAAATGATTGATCAGGGGTTTTTCTTTAGTAAGGAAAACTGGTTTGCTGCGAAAGTGGGGTATCAAAGGGATTGGGTTTTTGATCGAAATATGCGGGCTGTTTCAAAAGTTTCAGGGCGGATGGATGACTTTGATGTTATTTCCGATCAGGGTGTCCTTACTATCAATTTGATCAATCGGATTGAGATTTTTGGGTCTGCAGGTGCGGCTAGATTTCATGCAATGCACCGCCCAGTGGCAGGTGCTTGCTGCAAGTATGAGTCACATGATCAATTTACGTGGGGAATAGGAGGAAGAGCTCTGTTATTTTCATGGAAAGGAGCTTCTTTTGGAATTGAAGGGGGATATCAAAAGGCTCATCCAACCCTTAAATGGATCACCTTAAATGGTGCCCCCATTACGCCAAGGGCTTCGTCTGAACTTTCTGTCCATGAGTGGCAAGTGGGATTAGGGGTGTCTTATCAGGTTGATCTTTTTACCCCTTATTTAGGGGCGAAATACTCAAATGCTGGAGCTTCTTTTAAAAATCTTCCTTCCGAATTCCTCCCAATAGGACCCTATTTTAAAATAAAGAATCGGAGGAAATTTGGGATGGTTATTGGAACAACCCTTTCAAATGGGAATCGCTTTGCAGCCACGGTTGAAACTCGCTTGATCGATGAACAATCAATAACGCTAGCGGCCGAAGTCAAATTCTGATAAAATGCTCTCATGAGACATTGGTTATTATTCATTTTTCTCCCTTTTCTTTTTGGAGGATGTCAGCCCATGAGACTTTCAGAGGCGATTCCCGAAACGTTACCTTCTTTTGAACCTCCACAGGGCCCGATTAAGGTTGCCCTTGTATTGGGGGGAGGAGGATCAAAAGGGCTAGCTCATATTGGGGTTTTAAAAGAGCTTGAGCAAGCGGGAATTTATCCTGATCTTATTGTGGGGTGTAGTTCGGGAGCAGTGATAGGAGCGCTCTATGCTGATGAGCCTCATGTGAAGAGTCTTGAAAAACTTTTTATTAATTTAAAGCGGTCCGATCTCATGGACTTTTCGATTTTTGCTTCGAAGTTTGGAGTGGTTAAGGGGTTGCTATTCAAGACATTCCTTGAAAAAAACCTCAAGGCAAAAAAATTCAAACAGCTTCAAATTCCTTTCGTTGCTGTTGCTACTGATCTAAAAACGGGTGAGTTAGTTGAGTTTGGAGCAGGAGAACTTATTCCCCCTATTATGGCTTCTTCTGCAGTGCCTGGGGTCTTCAATCCTATTTTTTATAAAGGGCGTTACTTAGTGGATGGGGGTGTGGTTGATCCCATTCCTGTTCGTGTTGCCAAAAAATATGGGGCCCATGTCATTATTGCTGTCGATGTTGGAGAAGATATCAGTGATAAAGAACCCAGTCACTTCTTTGATGTGGCACGCCGAGGGCTTGAAATTTCTCACCGGAAGCTTTCAGAATATGTCACTCAAGATGCTGATGTTGTTATCCGGATGAATTTTATGGGTCTAGGGATGTTCAGTGATGGTTATAATCAAGAAATCTATGAGCATGGACGTAATATGGCACGCCACATGCTTCCTCGTATCGAACAAATCATTCAAGATCGGCTTCCAATTATCCAGGAAGAAACTTTCCCTTCATGGATTGAGTCCGATTAATTGATCTTAATTCTTGCTTTATATAGAATCGCTTCTCTTTGTAACTCAAAAACTATAGAGCGAGAATCGAACCATGAAAATTTTTACCTTCCTCCTAATAGCAGCATGCACCTCTTTATTTGCTATTGATGATGGAACTCCTGGGCTTGACCAGACAGACATCAAAGCTCTTCGAGACTGGATCAATACGAAACGTCAAGTCACAGTCAAAGAACTAGGAGGGAATCTTTCTATTAGCGGAGAGGTACGTGCAGAACTTCAATCGACTAATGAGAAAAAAAATGGAATCAAGCAGAGAGGGTCTGGAGGACAAGTGAAGCATACTGCTATGCGTACTTGGGATATTGAGGTTGATCTGATGCTTGATTATCGAACAGATCGCACATGGGCAACTATTAAACTTAAGTTTGATAATGATGCAGGGACTGTAGGAGGCACATTTGATAAGCTTTCCTTGGATCGTGCATTTTTAGGGGGTAGAATTGTTAATGGTGATACTTACAACATGGATTTAGAAATTGGACGACGTGTCTTGGGATACACCTTTGATTCAAAAATTATGTTCGGATCATTTATGGATGGGATTCTCTATAAATATGATCAAGCTCTCGAAGTGATTGGAGATCTCTATTTTCATGGCGGTCCTTTCGTTGTTAATGAGACATTGGATCAATATGCCTATGTAGGAGAACTCGGTCTTCTCAATATTGGTCGAACTGGTTTTTATACAAAAATAGCTTCGGTTTGTTGGGATACAAAACATACCCATAATAAAAAGCATAATAATGCTTTTCGCTTCATTCCTATTCAATGGATTTGGGGATACAAATTCAAGCCATTTGGTAAAATTACGACTCTTTACGCAGCTGGGCTTTACAATCCACGGGCACATGGAACTGCCGTTTCTTATGGGAAACGACAAGCCTGGGCCTGGTATACAGGATTTTCAGTCGGTGAGCTTCGTAAGCGGTGGGATTGGTCATTTAACGTCAATTATCAATGGGTTCAACTTCAAGCGGTTCCCGATTTCGACGGTTCAGGAATTGGCCGTGGCAATGCTGCGAAAACAGGACTCTATTCGAAAAAATCTAAAGGCGAAGGTGCTGCACTTACTACTGGTCAAGGGGTAGGATCAGGGAACTATAAAGGATTTGCAATAGAGTTTCTCTATCTTCTAACAAATAATATTACGGTCTACCAAGCTTGGCGGCAATCGATCAACCAAGACCCGAGTATTAAGCCTACCTTCTCCTATAAACAGTACGAGATTGAATTCATTTACGGCTTTTAAAGAGTGAAGGTAAATGTTACTTTTGTACGTTTAAAGTGTTTTCGGTCGATCTGTTCCTTCCGAGCTATTTTCTTTACATGGACAAAAACTAGGTCGAAGTCCTTAATTTTTTTCAGCTCTTTTAGGAGTTTGTCTGACGATTTTTCTTCTAGGAATTTTGGATAAGGAAAAAGGAGACAAGGAATTTGATGTTTCTTTTTCTTTGTCTTTTTTAGGAATGTTTTAAGGGCATTTTGTTTTGGATCGTGTTCATAAATAAAATCAACGGAAGAAAAAAGGCGGAGAAAAGAGTCGATGTATCTCTTTTTTGTTCGGGGGATATAAAAATGGAGCTCTGGGTTAAAGGCGGCAAGAAGAGCGATATGGATTCCTCTAATTTTTTCCCAAACAAGGACAAAAGGATGCTCTTGTTCCAAGGGTGAATTTTTGATTTCAACTTTGTAAAGCGGTTTGATAAAGATTCTAGCGAGGTAATTAAAGAAATATCCTGAGAGACGCGATGCAATGGTAAGGACTAAGAGAAAAATGAGTCCTCCGGTGATGATAAATCCACTTGCAGCAGTTAGCTCCATTGTTTCGCTAAACAAATAAAGGAGAATAGGTGCAACGAGAACACCACAAAAACTCAAGAAATTCGCTGCAGCAACGATTTGCCCTCGCCTTTCATGAGGAGCATGACGTTGAATATAGGAATCAAAAGGAACAATGTAAAGACCTCCAAAAAGACCCAGTGCAAAAAGAGAAATAAAGATAAAGGTGGGGAAAGAATAAAAAAGCCCGAGGAGAAGAAGAATGACGGAGACAATCATCCCTGCAAGGGATGCCATTCCTACTTCAGGCTGCTGTTTGCATAGTTTTCCTGCAAGAAGGGCTCCTAGTGCAATGCCTACAGCAGTGAGCAAGAATAAGTATCCTCCTGCAACTTCAGTGTATCCCATCGACTGAACGGCATAAGGAATAACGTTAAGCTGGAAGTAAGCACCTATAAATAAAAAGGAGGCTGAACCAAAAATGGAGGCGAGTAAATAAGGGGTTTTTGATGCAAACGCCAAGTTTTTATAAATCTCGTAAAAGAAGAAAGGGTTAATACGCCCTTTGGACTCTTTTGGAAGGGTTTTTGGAATAAAGACCGAAGCGACAAAGCCAAGGGCTGCAAGAATTGTTCCAATTCCTGCCGATAAGGGAAAGTTTTTATTAGTTACTTGTGTTAAAAAAGAGGCAAGAAATGTTCCAACAATGATCCCAAAGTAAGTAAATGAAGTGATGAGACCATTTGCTTTAGGGATATGCTCTTCTTTAACAAGTTCTGGAATAATGCTATATTTCGGCGGCCCAAAAACAGCGCTTTGCATGGATAGAAGGAAGAGAAGGGTATAACTTGCCCAATCACTTTTGAAAAGAAAGGCAACAACACCAAGCGCCATGATGATCACTTCGGTAAATTTTAAAAAGATAATCATCCGTTGCTTGCTAAATTTATCTGCAAGAACGCCGGCACCTGATGAAAAAAGTAAGAAGGGCAAAACATAGACAATCCCTACCCATGTTAAAATAATGGGTGAGGCTCCGATTCCTTTGATATCGATGAAAAGAAAAACAATGAGATATTTGAAATAGTTGTCATTGACCACCCCCAAAAACTGAGCAATATTAAGGAACTGGATGGCATGACGCTCATAAAAGGATTCCCGCTTAAGGAGTCCAAAACGGTGAAGGGTATCTTCAATCGTTTGAAAAAAACCCCGTCTTTCATTCTTCTTCTTAAATAAAACCATACCCTTTATCATAGTCCTTTAGAAAGGAAAAAGTCCATGCGTAAAAAACCGGTTGTTATCCTTAGCCAATCTTTAGAAACACTGGCAAAACTCCTTCGCGATAATCTTTTTAAAACTCCCTCTCAAGCCCTTTTCAAAGAAAAACTCATTTTCCTTCCCAATCTTCATCTAAAAAATACTCTCTTAACTTCCTTTTTCAAAGAGGAAGAGCTTAATGTGATCATGGGGTTTGACTTTATGGAGTTGGGTGAAGGGGTGCAAAAACTTTTTAAACTTTGTACAAAGAAAACCCTTCTTTTCCTTCCTTTAAATCTCCTTGCTCTTCAACTCGAAGCTTATTTAGAAATGCCAGGACTTGCCCCAAAACTTGCCATCGAGTTTTTACGTTATGGGAAATTTGGAGGATTTTTTCTAAAAAACTGGTCGAGTCATTGGCAAAAAGAAATATGGGATCAAGTTTTTTCTACTTGGAACTATCCTTATGAGCTTCTAGAAGTGCCTCTTAAAAAACCGGCGGAATCTTTAGAAGTTCATCTTTTTAATTTCCCCTTTCTTCCTAGACTTTATCACCTCTTTTTTGATCGTTTATCGAAATATGTTCCTGTGACCTATTATCAGTTCTCTCCGTGCAAAGAATTTTGGTCAGATACTGTTACCGACTTTGAAAAAATGCGCCTTTTAGAAAAAGACCAGCAGCTCTCTTTTTATCTTGATCAAGGACACCCCGTCCTCTCTAATTTTGGGAAAATGGGGCGGGAAACCTTTCGGACTTTTGAAGAAGAAGATTTTACTTTAGAGGAGCATTATGAAGAGATTCCTCTTACCTCATCTCTTTCTAGGTTGCAAGAAGGAATTCTCTCATTTAAAAAGAGTAGCCCTGAAAAAGATGATTCATTCCTCCTTCTTCCTGCTTCCTCCAAGCTGCGTGAAGTAGAGATCCTTTACTCCAAGCTTATCAGCTCAAATGTACAGCCGTCGGAGATTCAGGTCTTTGCCCCCGACATTTCTAAATATGCTCCTCTCATTGAAATGGTATTTGGAGGAGATGATTCCCCTTATGAATTTTCTATCTTTGACCTTCCTCAAAATCCATTTCTTCAGACCTTTTTTGACCTCCTTTCTCTTGATCGGTTTAAACCAGCGGCACTCTTTAAGCTCTTTTCTAGCCCCTTTTTCTCTTCTCTTGATGAGAAAGAGGTTAAAGAGCTCCGATCATGGATTGAACAAACAGGGGTGAAGTGGGGTGTTGATGCGTCGCACCGGAAAAAACTCCTTCCAGGATTTATAGATGAAACAGAAAGTGGAACATGGGAAGAGGCTTTTCATGCCCTTTTAAAAAACCTCATCTTTGCTCCAGAAAAACCCACTGACTGGGATCTCCCTTACTTAGATTTTTCCGTTGCAGAACTTTTAGGGAAAGTTATGCATCTTATTAGGTCTTTAAGAAAAGATCTGGAATTCACGTTGTCAGCAGAGCTTTTTGGAAGCGAATGGGCCGACCACCTTCTCATTTTATGTAGCCGTTATTTGTCTACGGAAGAGGATCAATTTGCCCCTTTTCAGGAAAAAATTCTCCTTCTCAAGGAGCTAAAAGGGCGTTTTACTTTTGGAAGTATCAAACGGTACTTAGCAAGTGGTCTAAAAGAAAAAAGTGGGGCCCATCTGACAAGAAATCTTGAATCGATCACTTTCCGTTCGCTAAGACCTGGAATGGTCTCTTCCTCAAAAATCATTGCTCTTTTGGGGATAAATGAAGGAGATTATCCTCGCTCTTATGTCCCTTCTTCTCTAAATCTTTTGGGAAGGGAAAGTGATTACTGTCCTTCCCCTTCCGATGAGGATCGGTATCTCTTTTTAGAACTCTTAATGAACGCTCAAAAAGAGTTCTGGACCTTTTACCAAAATATCAGTGATGAAGATGGGAAAGAGTGTCCTCCCTCTTTACTTATTCAAGAACTCGATCCAAAAGTTGAAATACATCCTCCATTTCCTTTTCATCATCACTATTTTTCAAAGGCACGCGTTTATCCTCTTCACCATTACAAAACAGCGGAGGTGTTCTATAGCGTTAAAGAAAACATCCCATTTATCCCGGAGTTTTTATATAAAAAGCCCCTTAGAGAGCCCTATTTACCTGGGCCCATCACCCTGCAAGATCTCTCTCAGTTCGCAAAACATCCCATCCGCTTCTATTTCAACCGGATTTTGAATCTCTATCTTCATTTTGATGATCAAACAGATGAAGAATTTTTCTTATCTCCCTTGCAAAAACATAAGTTGATGCAAGAAGAAAAGGGCCTTTTTCAAGCAAGGGATCGAGGACAACTTCCCCTTGGACGATTTAAAGAAGTTGCAGAGAGAAACATCAAGAAAGAGTGGGAAGGGATCATTCTTTTTGAAACAAAACCGTACAAACTAAAAAATATGGAGGGAACACTGGAAATTGCGCAAGAAGGATTTCCTTATATGGGGACAGCCAAACTTCACGACCTCATAAAAGTATACCCGCTTTACATTGCTCTTTCTGTTGAAAACCCCGTTCCCCTTCTCCCTCTTAAAGAAGGAGAGCCCCTCACCCTTAAGTCAGACCCTAAAAAAGCATTAGAAGATTATCTTCATTACTACAAGATTGCGTGTAGCGCCCCTTCCCCTCTTCATCCTTATTTTGCAAGTAGTATTCTCGAAAAAGATGCTGAAGCCCTTGGTAGTCGGATCCGAAATACTTCAATCGATGCCTATACACATGCTCTTTTCAAAGATCCCGACTCTTACGATCCTGAAGTCATTTTTGAAACCTGGGCGCCTCTCCTCCGTAGGACTTTTGCCCCCTTATTGGAGATGATTTCATGAAAACATTTCATGTCCTTGATCCCCAAACATCTCTTCTTGGTCACCACCTTCTTGAAGCCTCTGCAGGAACAGGGAAAACCTTTGCGATTGAACACATCACAGCCCGCCTTATCCAAGAGGAAGAATTTTCGATCGATGAAATTCTTATTGTGACCTTTACCCGAGCTGCAACGCGAGAACTTAAAACGCGCATTCGAAATACCCTTAAAAAAGAGCCTTCTTCCTTTCAAATCGACCGTGCCCTAGCTCTCATCGATCAAGCGCAAATCTACACTATTCATGGATTCTGTCACCGGATGCTTACCGAATATGCTTACGAAGGGGGGCTCAGATTTAACCTCCTTTCTGAAGAAGAATCTGATTATCGCTCCATCCTTCAGGAACATATCACTGACTTTTTAAGAACTTCCCTCAGCCCCTCAGACTACAGTACCTCTCAACTTGCTGCTCTTTCTGGAGACAAAGAACAATTAGTAAAAAAACTTCTTGCCCTTGTCGAAAAAGAAGGGGAATTTCCCCATTACCCAACATACAAGGAGGCTTATCATGACTATCTCAAAGCAAGGAAAGACCTTCTTCCCATTACTTTAGAACAACTTGAGTTCAACAAAATAAAAGACATTCGTGGAGATCTTAAAGCGCCTTACATGACACAGCTCTCTTTATTGCAGAAAGAGTCTCTCACGGAAAATGAGTTTGAAAAACTTACAGCAGAGCCTTCCCTTCTCGCTGAGCTCATCCCTGAAAACCTTTCAAAAAAAGCAACGCTTGACCCTACTTCGCTTTACAATTTTTCTAACAAACTTCTCCCCATCATCGAACCTATCTCTTCCCCCTTATGTACCCTTGTTCGGATGGCACGCACCATCCGCACCTCTGCACGAAAAGCCCTAGAAGAAAAAGAGATTCTTGCCCCAAGCGACATTTTAAAACGGATGGAAGAGTGTCTAGCTTTCCCAGCTTTTCGGAAGAAAGTAAGAGGGCGCTACCGTGCAGCCATCATCGATGAATTTCAAGATACCGATCCCGTTCAGTGGAACATCTTTAAGACCCTATTCATTGATGATCCCATCCCTGCCCTCTACCTTGTAGGAGATCCTAAACAGTCCATTTATTCATTCCGCTCTGCTGATATCTACACCTATCTTGCAGCAGAAAAGGCGGTCTCTCACAAAGCCCATCTCGACACCAACTACCGCTCAGACCCCCAATTGGTTCAAGAGCTCAACGCTCTTTTCTCCCAAAATAAAAACTTTCTCTCCCTTCCCGATGCTCCACTCCCTTTCCATCCTGTTAACCATCCCAATACAGAAAATCGCCCCTTTCATGATGGGAAAAAACCGATCCATTATTTTATTTATGAAACCGAAAAGAAACGGGAACGGTCATGGCCTTCCCCAGCCATTGAACAAAACGTCTTTTATCCTTTCATCATCGAAGAGATTCAAGCTTTGATTAAGCAAGGATGCAACTATTCTGACTGTGCGATCCTCGTCAAAGACCGTTACCAAGGAGCGCGCCTTAAAAAAGCTCTAGAAGCCCAAAATATACCCACCAATTCCAAAAGCACCGATTCCCTTGCAGCTACCACAACCTTTCAACTAGTCCGTTCCCTTTTAGAAGGACTGATCCATCCCAATGAAATCAACATCAAGCGGTTTCTTTTTTTCCAAACCACTCATGAAGATCTAAAACAAAACGAAACACTCCTCACAGAAACCCTAGCTAAATTTTCCCGTCCTCAAGCCCTTCATGAAGCTCTCCGTACACTCTATACCCCCACCGATCTTGATGCACATAGCGATTATCTCCAGCTCTCAGAACTCCTCCTTTCTCATGAGGGAGAAACTGGAGCCACTCTCCCTGAACTTCTTGACTTTCTTCTTACCCTTAAAGACAAGCCTCGCCGTCCCCTTTCTGATCCTAATTCCGTTACAATCATGACCATTCATATGAGCAAAGGACTCGAGTTTAATATTGTTTTTGCACTAGGACTTGTGAACCGTTACACAGGGCGAGAAGATTTTATCCGTCATCAAAAAGAGTGGCTCCTTTTCGATCCTCAGCAGGTAAAATGTCAAGTGGCGCTGCAAAACCAAGAAGGGGAAAAACTCCGCCAACTCTACGTTGCATTCACCCGCGCTAAACACCGTCTCTATATTCCCCTTCTCTTCGATACTTCCCATTCAGCTACTGCTCTCGGGCAAGCATCACCTTTAGAACTCTTTAATCCTACACCGACCGATGCAACCTATCTAACCCCCAAAAAACTTCCTCAACCAAAACCTGAAACGCCCCTCCTTCATCCCCCTCTACCTTTTCAAAAATCCTTCGAACCTCACTATCTCCACTCCTATTCCTCCCTAGCAAAACCCCATCACATCCCCAAACCCGACCTCACATCAGAACTCCCCAAAGGACCCGAAACAGGAGTCCTTCTCCACTCCCTTTTAGAAACGATTCTCGGAGATCCTTCTATCAACATCCCATCCCTCTTAAAGGAAAAGCTCCCTCCCCATTTCCCCTATCAACTCACCCTCGACCTCATTAACTATGCGCTCAACACCCCCCTTGCACCGCACCGCTTTACACTTCTAGAAGCGACCCACTTCTATCCTGAAGTAGAGTTTCTTTATCCCGATCCCCCCCACTTTATCAAAGGGTACATCGATCTCATCTTCACCCATAATGACCAATACTATCTCCTTGATTGGAAAACGAACCTTCTCCCTTCCTACGACCCTCTTACCCTACAGCAAACGATGATAGAACATGATTATACTCTCCAAGCCGCCCTCTATCAGACTGCCCTCTCCCGCTATCTCAAAGATGCCCCCATTGCCGGCACCTACTACATTTTCCTCCGCGGCCTTCCCACCTCAGGGATTCATTTCATTAGCGCATCGATTGATGCTTAAATTCAAGAAGCGACCGATCTTCCACAACATTCAGTTTTTCTTGCAGGTCATCGAAAGCATCTTGAGGGAGTTTTCGCTTTTCAATGAGCCGCTTTTCCGTTCCCGTAAAATAGTGATTGACTCGGCAAACAGAATAAGGAATATCACGACTTTGATACCGCTCTTTTTTCAAATATGCATTGTGAATCAAACAAACATCAACCGCTTCGGGGCGATATAAACACTTCGTGTTCCGGTGTTCCTGGTAGCGATCATCTGCTCGATAAGTCAATGTTTCCGTCAAAGACTTTTCCTCTTCTAAATCCCACACATGAGAGGTTCCATAAATCAGCCAATGTACCTTCAGACATCCTACAGGCTTTACAAAGTGAAAAGGGTTTTTCAAAAACTTACTCATCCTTGGCCTCGATGCTTCTTTCAACATCTTCCGAAAACCCTTCACTCCACCAGGAGGAACTAAATACTCATCAATGTCATGGACCGCAAGCCATCGGACCTTCCCCAAAGCCCGCTCCCTGCAACACTCCGTATATGCCCCAATCTGATACCGATCCCATGGAAATTTACAAATCCCTTCCACATCAATTGCATGCTCATCCTCCGATTCCCAGTCAATCAACTCTACGAGTCCACTCGCAACATAAGGGGCCAGTACCTCCCGATACCCATCACTACTATCATTATTGTATAAATAGAATTTGCTCACCCCCAACAGCTCATGATGATAATCGATCCATTCCTTTAAAAATGGCGCCTCATTTTTAAAAATGGCACATATCGCGATCTCATGCTCATACTCCTTAAAAATCGCATCACACTGCCGGACATAGCTCCATCCTAATATCCCAATCACTCCTAATACTAGCAAAAGCTTTTTCATCTTCATCTCCATCTAAAATCTTCAAGTTGACGATTCTATCAACCTTCGATTTAAATTAACACGGGCTTATACCCAAACAACTTCAAAATTTTTGTTTGATACAATTTAAAATTTATGTTTGAATTTGAGCGATGTATATCGCTCATGTTTCAAAAATTGGGGGTTTTAGATTGTTTTGAGGAAAATATTTCTTTTCATTTGGCTTTTTTCAGCCGCTTTTGCTTTGCATCATGATCCGTATGAACTTGCAGCGTTTGGCGGAGAACCTTCTTCTATCATTGGTGGGTGTGTCAGTGCGATTTCAGGGGATTACTTCTTTTTGGAAGATGTTTTGGTTGTTAAGGGATACGAGCCGATACATTTGCAACAGAGCTATATTAGTCGTGAAGGGAAGAGTGTTTATTCGGGATGGAACTTAGGGGAGAGTCATCTTGTAGCTATCATGCATATTGTTAAGTCTCCGATGGGGAATAATTACTTCTTACAAATTACAGAACGTTCGGGGGTAAGACTTGTTTATACAGATAATCAATTAGCTAAGGAAAATCAGAATCATTTTATTTTAATTTCAACTCCTGGAGGACTGACAAACTGTTCTAAGAGAGATATCAGCGCTCGTTTAAATTTAAGAAATAATGTTGTTTATCGTGATATGAATGATCTTAAGCAAATTATTGTGAAAGGAGCGGATGGAGGTGTTCGATGTTATAGGGCAAAAAAATCTCTCAAATTTGATAAACCTGTAAAGGGTTTGAAAGTAGAGAGTGAAGATGTTCTTTTTTTGCTGTCATCGGAACTTCTTCCGAATGGGAATCGGATAAAGTATACGTATGATCAGATTCATGAAAAATGGTTTCCTAAAACGATCACAACAATGTCTCACGATGAGAAAGAGGTCTTTTCCTGGGTGAAGTTTGACTACGATTATCCCGATAAAAATCATCTCAAGTGGATACAGATCACAACAAGTGATCATCAAGTTCTCTGTTATGATTTTGATCCTCATGCGAAAAATGGGAAAATGCGTCATTGGCTTCTTAAGAGGATCATTCATCCTGTTAAGCCAGATGAATCGTATGAATATAATGTGGGAGAAAAAGGGGGGTTTTATCTTAGCAAGAGAATCCTTCCTAATGAGAGAAGGTTGCGGATAAATTACTATGGAAAAAATAAAACGGTTCTTCCTTTAGGAGAAGTGAATGTAAAAGATGAGCATGATCCAAAATATAACACTGTTTCTTCTCTAGAAGTTCCGATAGGGAATAATGAGAATCTTTATTATGCTTACCAGATTTTTTATCATCCTGGGGAATATCAGAAAAGTGGGGGCTATACAGATGCTTACGATGCTTTAGGAAATCTTACGAAATACAATTACGATAAAAACCTGATGTTGACATCGCAAAAACGGTTTATTGGAAAGGAGAAGCTTTTTTCAGAAGATCTCTTTTATCCTTGTCAAACGAAGACAAAATTAAAAACCCTCGGTTTTTCAAAAAGGGAGAGAAAGCACTTGCTAAAGCGCAGCGCAAACTCAGTCGACTAGAGAAAGGGACAAAAGAGCGCCGCAAAG
>Ga0075163_10006976_pt1 | contig 14980 bp, 18 predicted proteins | sample JI1023141ADNA_FD_71478 | JGI IMG/M metagenome (GOLD analysis project Ga0075163, IMG submission 71478) | Wastewater effluent complex algal communities from Wisconsin, to seasonally profile nutrient transformation and Carbon sequestration -... | ecosystem: Engineered > WWTP > Effluent > Algae...
GAAGCGGTGGAAAATATCCTTATCCGCGAAAATCAGGTACTTGGCGGAGTCGTCCGTCGCCTGATTTACACCGGGTCACAGGTCGCATCGTCGAGCACGTCAGACCTTACTGTCATGGTCAGGACGCTGACTTTCGATGCTCAGTGGGAGCGCAACGTCTTTCCTCCATGAATTACGTAGAATTTATTACCGGCAAATTCACCGGGAAAACCGTTCACATCGTCGGCTCGGGGCCATCGCTCACGGGGTTTGATTACCGCCGACTTTCAGGAAAGACCATAATCCCCGTAAATCATGCGTATAAAAAGGTGCCCGGGTACGCTTTTAAGGTGGCCATTGACGCGAATTTTTTTAACCGCGAAGACAGCGAGGCAATCGGACGCGGTTGGACTCTGAGCCCGGCGCATGCAGCAAAGGGCGACGGCATCGTCAATTTTCGCATGGCTTCGCATTTCAGCACCGAGCCCGGGCCGGTCTATGCCTATGGGTCGTCGGGGTTGGCGGCAGTCACTATCGCTTTACAGGGCGATGCGGCGCGGGTTGTTTTGTGGGGGCTCGACTACACTTTTATTAACGGACGCCACCATGCCACACAGGGAGAGTTTTTGCACTCTCAGGGCGAAGGGCGCGAGCATATCTTTTCCGCGCAGGCTTCGAAGTTTGCAGTGTTCCCCGCGGAGAAGATCGTCAACGCCTCGGCAGAATCTGCCATCACGTACTTTCAGAAAGTCAGTATCGAAGACGCGTTAAAGTATTGACGCCAAGTAAGGCGCCCAACCGCGCGGCCTTACGAAATTTTTCAATTAGTGAGGTAACTTATGGCATATACCGGATGGTTTGGCGGCGCTCGAAACTTTCAAGCGGGCCAATGTAAAACAGAAGTCAAGCGAGTCGCTGACGGTTCATGGGAAGACGAAAGCGGGTGGGAAGACCTCGGTAAGTCAGATCATGCGACCATGACGCCGAGCACTGATTACCTCGACTTAATGTCGATGCAAGACGGCACAAAACCCGCCAACGCTCAGATAACCGGACAGGAAACAATGGTCGAACTCGGTCTTGCCGAAATGGTGGCCGAGGCTTTCGAGCGTACCTTTCCCGGTGCGTCAATCGTGCGCGACGGTTCGGACATCGTTGGCGTTGCCATCGTCAATGCGATGGGCTCACGCCTCACAGATAATCTGTATTGGATTCGTTTGACGAAATACGTCAACGGCCAACCGTCCGAAGAATTGCTCGACCGCGTTTACATGGTGTGCGCGCCACGTATCGAGTCAGGCGAATGGACACACGACCTTACACAGCAGTTTATCACTGTCATGTTTAAGAGCTTCCCGGCATCGGCTGACTACGTACCGGCGGGTGAAATCGTGCTCCGTCCGAACTCTGACGGCGACGATGTACCGGCGCACGTCTGGACGATGCTCCCTGAAGAGGTCATTCCGTAATGCTGATTGAGTTTATCACAACCGAGACCGGGCGGGCCGGTCTCAAAATCAAAACAGAAACACTCAACAAAACCTTGCTTCGCCGCAAGGTTATTTTGTCAGAGCGCAAGGCGTTTCTGGAAAGCATCACAGCACTGGAAAAGAAAGCGGCAGAGGCTACCGAAAAGGGTGACGAAGATTCGGCGCTTGAGCACTCAATCGAAATGGTTTTGCTCATGCTCGAAGGAATCACCCGCGAAGACTTCGACAGCATGGACATTTACGACATTCGTGAGCTTTCCGAAGCAATGGCCGAACTCATGCAGAATGGCGGCAAGGCTGGCAAAAAAAAAGAATAGCTTATTTCGAGAAAGTTCTCAAGGTCTCTACGCTCAGCCTTTCAGACTTTGAGAACTTAGATTACTCAGACGTGGAGGCGGCAGAGGTTGCCGCTCAAATCCGCGAATATGAGAAACAAAAGGCGGACTTGGTTTATATGTCAATTGCAAACATAAACACAAAGAAAGCCTCATCCGCAAAACAAAAGGTCATCAATTCTTTTGAAAAGTCGATTCGCAACCTGCGAAACCAAATAGACGCGAAAGCAGCGGCAGGGCCCGACGTTTTCGACATGGCTAAGAAGCAAGTTACCCCACCAAAGAAAGGCGCAAAAAATGCCCGTTAAAGAGATAGTCACAAAGCTAACGGTTGACAATGCCGACGTAAAGAAAAAGCTTTCTGACGCAGAAAAGACGGTCTTAAAATTCTCGGCAGTCATCGCGGGGATTTCCGCGAGCATGTCGGCGGCAGCAGTCTATACAGCGCAATGGCAAGACGCAACTGTCAAAGCTTCACGGGCGGCAGGGGTAAGCGTCGAGACGTTTTCGTCTCTCGCGGTCGCGGCTGAAAAGTCAAACGTCAGCACCGAAGAGCTTTCGAAGTCTTTGGGCAAGCTGAATAATACAACGCCCGAACTGTCCAAAAACTTGGCAACGGTTGGGATATCCGTTCGCGACACAAACGGCCACTTAAAAACCGCCGATACCCTGCTTGGCGATGTAGCCGAGACGATGAAAAAATATAAAAACCCGGCAGATCAAGCGGCGGTTGCAACGAAGGTTTTCGGCGAGGAAGGCGGTAAGCTTGTCAACTTACTGAAAGACGGGAAAGCTGGGCTCGCTGCGGCGCGTGCCGAGGCTGAAAAGTATGGTCTTGTAGTTACAGAGAGCGCAGCAGCGGCGGCGGAAAAGTTTAACGACGATCTAACGGACAGTAAGAACGCAATTAAAGGACTCGTCTCCGCTTTAGGCGAGTCGTTAATCGCATGGACGAATCAGGGCGGGATTATGAATACCGTCCGGGATACAATCGCGAGCGTCACAGGGTGGTGGCGTGGTCTTTCCGCTGAGACGAAAAATGTCATTATCACAACGGGCGCAATACTTACAGCCATGGCGGCGCTTGTCGCCGGGTTTATTGCCTTGAACGCTATTTTACCCACCGTCAAGGCGGGCATGGCTACGGCGTTCGGGCCGATCGGGATTACGATTATGGCCCTAACTGCGGCGATTGCGGGTCTTTTGAAATTCTTTTCAGAGTACGGGGAGAGCGCCCGCAAGATATTTCAGCCGGTGGTGGATGCAGCAAAAACTGCATGGGAAGCCATAAAGGGTCTTGTCGATTCTATCGCAAAGATATTTTCTCCGCCAGACGATGCAGAGCTTCAAAAATCATTAGAGCGCACCGGCAAAAATATGGGGGAGACGCAAAAAGGAGCGTCGGCCTTTGCAAAGGTCATGGCGTCACTTGCCGCAACTGTCTCTACAGTTTTTCAAATTGTAAGCTCTGCCATTGCTTTGATTGCCAATGGCCTTGATACTGCATCGCAGCAAATAACAAACTTCAAGGGCTTGGTGTCTGCCGCAATGAAAGGCAATTCCGAAGCCGCGCAAGAGTCATGGAAGCAAATGACAATTGCGGCATATAAAGGAACTCAAAAAACGACAGCCATTCTCGACGGACTTTCTGACGGACTGCAAAAAACTTGGAAAGCGGCAACAAATTTACCTCCGCCGACACTTAATTTTACTCACGTAAATAAGAACATTGCCGCCGCAAAAGATGGGCTAAAAGCATTAGGCGAGCAAACAGAGTTTTTCAAGTTTCAATTGTCCGATGTTGGCGACAAAGGCGAAAAAGTTTTCAACCGCCTTGAAATGAAAATTGCCGATGGCGTCAAACGCGCCACAAACGAAATTACCGGATATATGAACGGCATCGGTTCAGCGATGAAATCAATCACTAACGTCATCACCGGCGCCTCGAAATACAACACGCAAGTTCAACTCAGAGACCTCGAAGTCTTGACCATCCGCTCGAAAAAAGCTTACGAGGAAATGCGCGCAGCAGCAGACGCAGAGGAAACCGCAAAGGCCGCCGCGCTCGAAAAGTCATACGATGACCAGATAAACGCCCTCAAAGACGCCGAAGCGGAAAAGACAGCGGCCATAGAATTTGAATCAAGGCAGAGGTTATTACTCAACGATGCGGAATACCAGACAGCGAAAGCCCAGGCAGAGGCAGCACACGCCGCGTTTATGGAGGCCGAGCGCGTCCGATTTGAGGAAGAAAAAGCCCTCATGGCAGAGCGCACGGTCGACAAAGAACAGCGTCGACTCAATGACGGCGTTATGGATGCGAATTGGCAGGCATACGTCAAGGCGCAAGAGGCATTATTTCAGCAACAACTAAACGACCTCGCCAAAAACTCAGGCGATAAAAAAACGAAGATCGACTCAGAGGCAAAGGCAAAACTCAGCGCGGCTACAAAGCAAAACGCGGACGACATCAAAGCACTCGAAGCGGCAAAGGCCGAGGCGCTGAAAAAGACCGAAGAAGATAAAAATAAGCGCCTTGCCCAGATTGATTCTGACCGGACAGCGCAAGAGAAAGCCGAAGAAAAGCGCCGGTTGCAAATTCAATATGATGCAGAAGTACAAGATTTTGAGCAGACGAAAGCGGTGAAAATTACGGACGTTATTATTTCAGGTATCACAGCGGCAGCGAATGCTTTCGCGGCTCTTGCGCCTATTCCGTTTGTCGGGTGGGGTCTCGGTATCGCGGCGGCAGCGGCCATCACAGGCGCCACGGCGGCGAGCGTATCACAGATTAACTCACAGCGTCCGGTCAAACCGGCGGCGCTCATCGCTGAAACTGGCGGCCTTATCGACGGGCCCCGGCACTCTCAGGGCGGCGTAAATCTGAATGCGGAGGGCGGTGAGCTTATCTTGTCACGCGGTCGGACTGCGGCTCTTTTCGATGCGATGGACAGCGGCAGCATGGGGCCGACCATTAACGTGGTGATTGAATCCGGCGCGATAAACGCGGTAGGCTCTGACGGGAACCTCGCGTCAATGATCGGCGATATGGTAGCGGAAAAAGTAGGTACTGAAATCCGCCGTTTAGGAATCATGGGGGCGTAAATGTGGTATATTCGCAACGGCACGGATGAACTTTTACTCGGTTCCGCAAAGGACTACATCCCCGAAGTTGAGACCCCGGAACTGCCTTTCAGGGTAAAGATTTATGAGCGGTACGGGCGCGACGGTGGCGACGTTACCGGGGATAGGCAGATCGGCTCGCGAAAATTCAACCTGACTTTACAGGTCGGCGCGAAGAACGATGCAGAATACTACACAAAGACGGATTTACTTTTTGCGATGCTCGCGACGGCGACGCCTGACAAACTGTATTTATGCGACGATAACACCGACACCGATTATTCCAAGCGCCTTTGGATTGTCCCTTCTTCGATAAAGCCAAAGCCCGCAGCGTCAGGGAACTACCGCCGGGCCGAAGAGTGGACAATCCCCTGCTTTGCACCCGATGGCGCATGGGAAAGCCCGTCAGAGATTGAGAGCACGGATAGCGGCGGGTCAACGGTAGCGAGCGGTGGGTCTGTTGCTGTTTCAAACGATGGCCCGTTGACCGCGTGGCCGATTATCATAATGACCTGCGCGGCGCCGATGCCTGAGTTTCAACTTGTGAACGGGGCAAATGATGGCGTTTTCCGTTTGGGTTCTGCGTTGTTTGTTCCCGGCGCCACCCTGACAATCGACTCGCGAGAGGGTACAATCGAAATTGACGACGGCCTCGCGGTTACTGACGTTTCGTCTGCATTGGCAGAGGGCACCGGGCTTTTGAACTTCCCGCCTGGATTAAATACAATCACTTTCACCTCGACTTACGGCGCCGCAGGGATTACGATTCAGCACCGGACAAGGCGGCCATTTTGAGCGCGCCCGGCTTCGGTGGATCTGTATTAGGTGAAGAGGGCCTCGGCGGGCCCTCGTCGCCGTTAGGGGGTTACACTCCGGCAACGTCACGGCGACGCAATCAAACCGGGTGGGGCTACGATCACCGGCTTTTTAACCGGGCATATGACTATACAATCAGCCCGACGACAAACCCCGGCAGCGGCGGAAACCTGACAATATCGACATTAACCGGAGCAATCCTTGGCACTATCCGCACTGACAAACAGCGGTCAGAGATTTCAGAACTGACGTTTACGATAGACCGTAACGGATGCGCGGACTTTTCTCTCAAACTCTTGCGCCCGCCACGGTTTGCCATTGAGCCTTTTTCTATTGTAAAATTCAATGTCGGTAACTCAGATTTTAACTGGTTCACGGGTGCAATCACCGTACCGCCGACACCGGGGACACAGAGCGAGCCTTTGATTTATAAGGGGTTTGGGTTGCGCCGGTGGCTCGAAACCCTGCAACCGCCGGACGGGTTCACGGAATTTTCAGCCGGTACGGATACCACAACCATTATTGCGACGCTGGCAGAAAACGGCGTCTCTCCGTTCTCCCCTATCTCTTATGACCCGGCAAAGATCGGCGACCTATCCGGGGTGACAATCGCGGCCGACCTTGAGCTTTCAAAGTTCAGCCTCCGCAAGATTTTTGACTTTTTCCAAAAGCTGACACAGACGCCGGATTATTATTACTTGTGGGGCGTCGACGGTGAGGGCGCTTTCACTTGGACAAAATACCTACGCACCGACCGTGTGCGCTCGTTTTTTATCGGCTACCAGATGCAGGATTTCAAGCCGCAAGAGAATTACGAGGCGGTAAAGAATACAATCTCTATCCACGTCGACCAACCGGCGGGAAGTGGCGAGTCAGGCTTCGGCGTTGTCGGGCCATTCAATGACGTTTCGTCGATTCACAAGTACGGGCGCAATGAACTGATTCAAAAAATTCCGGGGTATATTTCAGAACTCGACGCGCAGACCTATGGGCAGGCTTTATTGATCGACCTTGCCGAGCCTAAGACGTCAGCCAAGGGCGGGCTTTACCAGGCGCTCACTCAGCGCGATTACTTGGCGCAAGGGATTTACCGGGTTTTTATGCCTTTGGGCAGGTATCGCGAAACGGTCAGCGATTTGGACGTAGACGACGTTTCAGAGTTTGCTATCGGCGGTTCAGGGGATTTGACCGTAGAGGCGGACACAGACATTTACATGTTTGCGAACGGTTGCCCGCGTTTCGACTTTGACGCAGCGAACGGGCAAACGGCGGAACTTTTCATCGACACAAAAGGACTCGTAAAACGAATCGCCTTTTATGCCCGGTCAACCCGCGCCGGGTCTTTTATGACCTTTGGCATCGGCGTTGACGCATGGGATGAAAACACCGTCAAAATTGCATTTCCGGCTGCATCGGTCTTTACGCCCATTATCGTTGACTTTTCCGGGGCGAACATCCGCGACGCGAAGTATTTTGGATTCAGCATAGATGAGGAGTTTGCGTCCTCAACCTCCGTGTGGATTGATAAACTCGACTTTGAATTTGTCGGGCATAAGACTTACCACGTAGAATTAAATCAGGCGGTTTATTCATACACGCCGAATCAGATAGAAGTCAAGTCGCAATGGGGAACACCTGCGGCGGCGCTCGTCGAATACGTGGCGGCATTGCAGCAGCTTACCTCTGAACTGCAAAGCGCCGGTGAGCTTAAGTAACGCTTGACCGCACGTTTTAAGCGCAACCGCGCGGCGCCATGCCCGGCGAGTTAAACAGCCCTTACAGATTCGACCCTTTCGACGGAGACCCAGACACGGCGTTTCGTCCACGCTGGAACGATGGCGACGAGGAACACGTCGCGGCATTGCAGGAATCAAACGGGCGTTACGGCTTTTTTCTTTTTGAGGCTCCACAACTTAATACGCCATCGACGGTGACTGTCGAGTCACTGGCAACGGGCGGCGGTGTGCTTACAGAGGTGCCGCGCCTGACGGTACCGTCTGCCGATCAATTCCGGGTGGATTACGACGCGGACGGATTCACCGGCACCGGGTTTGTAGAGGTTCACGAGTCACGCGACGGCGAAACTTTTGTGGTTGGTTATCATGGTCTTGGCACCCCTCCACGGTGGCTTACTCACTTGCGGGCAAGTTTGGAAGTGTCTCAGGACATGGCGGTAGCCGGTGACTTAGAAGTCGTCGGCGATGCTGACGTGTCGGGTGAGACGACCCTTGAGGGTGATGTCATTCTTGCGGCGGATACAGGCGCGGAAATCAGCGCGAGCGGTAAGGCAATAAACGACGTAGGCGACGCGGTAGACGACACTGACGGCTTGCCTTTGGGACAGGCTGAGGGGCTTGTCCAATCGCATGGCGTGGAAATCCTGACGGGTTCGGGAAACTGGACGCGGCCAACCGGCGTTGACCGTGTGTTTTTCGTTATCATCGGGCCGGGCGGCAATGGCTCGACGGCGGCAGGCGGTGGCGGCGGCGGTGGTGGTGGCGCGGCAGTTTATGGCGTGGCCGACCTTGACGCTATCGGCGGGTCTACTTTTGCTTATGTCGCTGGGACACCGGGCAATGACACAACGATCTTCGGCAGCACGGCAGGCAAAGGCGCGAACGCGTCGAGCGGTACGGCGGGCGCTGGCGGTACTGGTACGGTCGGCGGTGACTGTATCGGCAAAGCGGTTGCCGGTGGGGCAGGTGCGAACGGTAGCGGCGGCGGTACGGGCGGCGGCGGCGGCGGTGCGGCCGGTGGGTTCGGCGGTGCCGGTGTGGCCGGTGGTAGCCCTGATGGTGGCGAATCAGACGGATTCTTTGCGGGGCCGGGTGGCGATGGTACGGGCGCAACTGGTACGGCTGGCACGGTTTACGGCGGCGGTGGTGGTGGTGGTGTCGGTGCGGGTGGCGCCGGGGCAAATGGATTTATTTTAATCATCTACTGATCATGGCAGATACAGACTTTCGCTTCGACCCTTTCCGCCAAGTTTTCCGGCCGGTGCCGATATCAAATGAAGTACATGTCGCGCAGTATTTCGACGCTTTGGGGCGGGTCGGATTCTTCACCCGCGAAGCCTGTCAGCGTCGCTCACCTTCGTCGGTGGTTGTCAAGGATGCTGCGCTCGTCACTCTCTCAGAGGTCAGCCGAACAACCGTTCCGGCATACGGAAATTACCGCGTCGATTATTCCGCGCTCACTTATTGGTCACACTCTTTTGTAGAGGTGCACGAGACGCGAATCGGGCAGACGTTCACAATATCTTACCACGGTCTCGGCATGGGGTTAAACTCGTCTTTTCGTGCGGATGATCGGTTCAACCTCGAACGATCTGTCACGGTTCAGGGTGGCATGACGGCTGAGAGTCTGAGGGTTTTGGGCGAAACAATCTTGCGGGGGTCTGTGCTTTTGGCGATCTCGACCGGCTCGACAATCTCAGCGAGCGGGAAACGGATAAAGGACGTCACAGAATCCCTGTCAACTGACCTCGTGTCTTTGGGTAAATTCCTTGGCTTAACGCGCCGGACACAGCCTGAAATCCTTACTGGTTCGGGGAATTGGTCGCGCCCGGCCAACGTGTCAAAGGTATTTTTTGTGCTTGTCGGCCCCGGTGGAGATGGTCACAGCGCGGGCGGCGGAGGGGGCGGAGGCGGTTCTGTTTACGGAGTCGCAGACCTCGACGCCATAGGAGGAGACATGTTTGCATACGTAGTAGGGGTTGTGGGGATTGCGACAACCATGTTTGGTTGCGTTGCGGGTGCCGGGAATTCGGCAACTTCGGGAGGCTCTGGCGGTGCTGGCGGGACCGGAACGGTTGGGAGCACAGGGATAAATGGCGTACCACATACTGGCGGAAACGGTGCTAACGGGTATTTTATCGCGGTTGCCTCTGACGGCACGAACCGTGTAATGACGTCACAAAATGGTATCGATTGGTTCTCACGCACAGCCGCTGAAAATAATACATGGGTTAGCATCGCTTACGGTGATGGCCTTATTGTATCAGTTGCTTCTACAGGCACGAACCGTGTAATGACATCGCCAGACGGTGCGGTATTCACATCACGCACAGCCGCTGAAAATAATACATGGTTTGAAGTTACTTATGGGAACGGACTTTTTGTTGCTGTTTCTGCTGATGGTGCTAATCGGACAATGTCATCGCCGGACGGCATAAACTGGACTGCACATTTAGAATCTGAAGTTAACGACTGGACGAGCATAACTTACGGCGCTGGGCTTTTTGTGGCGGTGGCTCAAAACGGCACGAACCGTGTAATGACGTCGCCAGACGGTGCGACTTGGACGAGTCGATCAGCGGCAAGCGCGAATGGATGGCAAAGCATAACTTACGGCGCTGGGCTTTTTGTGGCGGTGGCCGGTACATCCGGTGTCAGTAATAACGTAATGATATCAACCGACGGAATAACGTGGACAAGCAGAACTACCCCGGGTACTACTGGCTGGCTAAGTGTTACTTATGGGGGCGGCCTTTTTGTTGCCGTTTCGGCTGAAGGCTCAGCTCGAATAATGACTTCACCTGATGGGGCTACTTGGACTGAGAGAACCGCCCCTGAATTAAATAATTGGTTTAGTGTAACGTATGGGAATGGCATTTATGTAGCTGTGTCATCAACGGGCACGAACCGTGTAATGACGTCACAAAATGGTATCGATTGGTTCTCAAGGTCTGCGGCAGAGAATAATGGCTGGCTTGATGTTAGATATATCCCGGGGGGTGGAGGTGGAGGCTCGGCCGGTGGGTTCGGTGGAAATGGAAATCATGCGGAAAATGGCAAACCCGGAGAGCGCAACGGATTCTTTTCCGGTCGTGGTGGCGATGCAGTAACCGCCCCTGAAACTTTCGGCGGTGGTGCTGGAGCTAACGGCACCGGAGCCGATGGCTTGATATTGCTAATCTATTGACACACCGTCTTAACCCTTACCGCGCGGCATTATGTCCGACGCGGTAAATCTTCGCATAGACCCCAGAACAGGTGAAAAGAATTGGACAGACGACATAAGCGAAGAACTCGACGTAGCTGAGTTTGATGAACTCCCCGGCGTCTTTGGGGTTCTCTTAACTCAAGTACCACACCCCACTGAAATAAACGTCTATCTTGCCACAGACCCCTCTGTCCCTCTCACCCGCATTACCACAACCGGCGAGCCCTCGTCGTCTCAATTCTGGAGCGATTCAGCACAGCTCAAGCCCCGTGGCTATGTCATTGTAAATAGCTCTCTCGAAGGCGAAACGCTAATCATTATTTACAAAGGCGGCGGGTATCTCGCACACAAGCGCGTTTTAGAGACCGTCATCCCAGAAGGACCACCGGGGCCGCCGGGCGGAGTCGATACAGTCTTTGGGCGCAGTGGCGATGTCGTTGCGACTACCAGTGACTACACGCAAGATCAGGTAACGGACGGCATAACCTACAAGCAATATTCACAGACAGAAAAAACGAAGCTTTCAGGAATCGCGACGGGTGCGGATGTCACAGGCACCGCAATAAACGCCACGTCAAAAGGCACCATCGTTGACAGTGACCGCTTCGCCGGGGCGAATTCTGAGAATTCAAACTCTGTTGTTTATTGGCTGTGGTCAACGATCAAATCCTATTTGCAATTGCGATTTTCGGCAAAGTCTGCTTGGTGTAAGTTTGACGGCACAGCGTCAGACCCTATAACAATAGCTGCCGGTTTTGGTGTAACTAACGTAACAAAAAATTCCTCGGGGGACTATACGGTAAATTTCTCTACCGCGTTCACAGATGCAAATTACGCAGCATGCGTGACAGTTAAAGGAGATGGAGGTGCACCTGATGGCGTCGACATTACATCACAATCGACGACAGCATTTCGATTTAATGTTAAAGACGTTGATGGCAACGCGGTTAACTGCTCCATTGTAAACGTAATAGTTTTCGGAAATTAGAATAATGGAAATGCTGAGCGAAACATTTTACAAAATAACAGAGGATTCCTTGCCGTTTTTTCTATACCTTAAAGAAGTAGTGCAGGCCATACCAGAACAAGACTTTTACAAAAGCGTGGACATGATAATTAAAATCGGCGGCATCACGTTTGGCGCTGGTGTGACGTGGGCTGTATTGCGAGCACTGGGCAAGAACCTTGATGAACTCAAAGCCGGGCACACCACCTTGATAAATCTGGTGTCAAAACATGACACCGAAATCGCCCTACATGACCAACGAATCGAAGTTTTAGAAACGGCAAAAAAGCCAAAGAGGAAACCATGAAAATAATTATGAAGGGGCCAAAGCCTCTACACTTCGCAATCAAAGAATTTTACGGGGTGAATAAATACCCGTGGCAAGAGCGGAATATCATCGTCGCACGAGACACGACAGTCAACGCAGATAACACCTTCCAGGACTGCATAGCGATTGTCGGCGACGATGGGCTTTTTGCTGCACGGTGTGCAGCGGTTCCCGGTACAAAATGGACACCTGAAACGCGCAAAAAATACGGCGTCCGCGAAGGAACAATCAAGCCCGGTTTTTACCCGAACGTGTGGCGCTTTGGAAAGCACAACGGAAAAGCGTTTATTCAGGTTGGCCCTCTCGATTGGTTTGAGGATGTCAATTTTGACAAAAAAGTCAGTGCGGGTGAGCGAGTTTATAAATCCGACGTGTGCGCTATAAACATCCATCGCAAGAATCAGGACAATGCGAAAAGCATCGACTTCGCAAGCGCGGGGTGCATCGTCCCTCAAAAGCATGCCGACGTTGACAAGATTGTCGAGCTTTGCGGATGGACTGGGCCCATTGATAGGCCACCGACGCGCCGCTTTAACGGTCTAATCGTTGAAGCTGACTTCCCATTTTTCAATGACCTGATGCGCTTAATTTAACCGTTGACGGCTTGGCGGTCGTCTTACCGCCGAGCGCATGGGTAAAATCTTAAAGAACGCAAGCGGGCGCGACAAGACCCGCATCGTGACGATAATCCTTTGCGTGGCTCTCATGCTCTATGGGGTATATCAACCGGTCTCGACTTCGTTCGGGTCATGTGTCCCGGTCGACGCTAATGGCCATGCAATAAACAACATGATGGGTAAAAAATTCTACCTGGATAATGTGTTCTTGATTGTCGGCGGTTTTGGGCTCGCGGTCGTTCTTGGTCTTGTTCAGATCATCAAAGCAATCAAAGGCGGTGCCAACGGTGCGGGCGGTAATTAATGCTGTGGTTCGACTGGGTGGTCTTGTCCCTTGTGCTCGCTTTATTTGTGTGGGTTGGCTGGCATTTGTGGGGCTTGGATTTTCTGCGTGTCGTTCGGCGCAAGGCGTTGGTGTGGTTCAGGCCGAAAGAATCAAAGACCGAACAGCAAGCGCCCGCGCCATCGTTAAAAAATACGACATCGAAAAAGAAGACGAAAAAGCCCTTTCGGAACTCTTCGACGAAATCGACGAGCAAGCCGAAACGCTCGGCAAAGACCGGGACAAAGAAGCGGTAAAGGCTGAGGAGAACGCAAGCGCCGCGAGTAAATGGCGGTGGCTTGTTGGCTCTTTAATCGCCTTGGCCGTGGTCGCCGTGCTTTGGTTCGGACGTGGTTTTTTTCTCCGCATACTTTCGGGCGGCATAGCTAAGTAAAACCTCCCCGCCCCACACAAAAACCACAAGGGCAACCGCGCCTAAAACAGACCCGGCTACGTATTCACGGACGCCGGGCACCGCTTCGGCTTTATCGCACAGATGAAGCAATACAGCAACGCCACCGAATCCACCGACCCCAACGCAGACAATAAAGAGACAAAGACTCACAAGGTTTTTTGCTTTCATGCCCGCTACTGTATCGCCATGGTAAGGCGCAAAGCCTTTTATGCAGCGTCGCGCATTCTGCATTATGTCGCCAAATGGTGTATAAAAGTATGCAAAAAGGTTGACAAAAGGTGTCATGTCTGACACAGGCCCGCATGAAAAAAATAGCTAAGATTACAGACGAGATATTAAAAGCATCAAAGAACAGCAACTATCAAGACGGTTTCATGAAAGTTATGGGCTTTACTAAAGTCACATTAAGCAATGCAGCGATGCATCCGAAAAATGTGCATAAAGTCAGGCGGCGCCTTGCACACTTTTTGCGCAAAGAACGCTCAGCGGCACAGCTCAAAGAACACCGCCAGACGCTTGGCGAATGGCTCAAGGGGCGCAAGTGATTCTCGTCTTTGTGCTCGTGTGGATTAGCGGCCTGACGGTTGGTGTCGCTGTGATGCTATTTACAGTCGGCCTTGACAGGCAAGCCATCGGGTGTCTTTGCTCGTGCGGCATAAACTTAATTATCGCAAATCAAATTTACAACAAGGTTAAGGGGAAACAATGAAAAAGAAGAATAAGAAGGAAAAACCATTTACGGTTCCATCGGATGAATTATATCCGATGCCGCTTTCAGGGGTTCCGGTATGGCTTTTGCCATTGTTCACGGTGGCGTTCATGTTAGTCGTGATTTTATCAGGGCGCCTATGAAGAAAGAAAAGGCAAAAGACGAAAGGGTCGTCGGCTTTAAGATGCGCGAGACATACCACAAGGCAGCGGTAAAGGCGGCAAAGGCTGACCGGCGCGGCGTTCAGGTGTGGATTGAAAACGCAATTATCGAAACGGCAGAGCGTCAACAAGACGCAAGGAAGGCGAAAAAGTGAAATCAGGATTCAAAAGATTTTTGCCCGCGTTTATGGCTGGTATGTTTTCTGGTATGGCGCGAAGTAAACTCGAAGCAGAGACGCAAGGCGCGGCAAAGCCACCAGGTGTGCGAATCGGGAAGGCGAAGGGCGGCGGCAAGCGGCGCGGGTTCTTGTCAGGATTGCCACGGAGAGCGGCTGGTGGTACAGCGTTGGGCATGGCTATTTTTCAGTACCGCGACAATCTGACGGGCCGCATAAAGTACGGGCGCCCAGACGAGCAAGGAAGGCGCGATCTTATGTCAAAGAACTGGCACCGCGAAAACAAAGGGGGTGGCGCGTGACTCTTGAACGCATGGCCGCGTGTGGCGAGCTACTAAAGACGATGAACACACAATCTGAAATCCTGCGCAATTTGCGGGATGTTATCGTCATAAGCATGGAAGATGACGCACGGCTTGAAGAACTGCAAGAGATGTACCGGCAAAGCATCGGGCGGATGCTGCAATGTGCCCGACTGCAATTGATTCTTTCAGGCGTCGTGAAAAGCGAAATCGTCACGGATAAAGCGCGGGCGCTTGTGTCTCAGGCCGAAGCGATT
>Ga0075163_10006977_pt1 | contig 14980 bp, 16 predicted proteins | sample JI1023141ADNA_FD_71478 | JGI IMG/M metagenome (GOLD analysis project Ga0075163, IMG submission 71478) | Wastewater effluent complex algal communities from Wisconsin, to seasonally profile nutrient transformation and Carbon sequestration -... | ecosystem: Engineered > WWTP > Effluent > Algae...
GGGTTGACGCTCGCCTTTGGGATTTTGGCGACGGCAAGGGACATGACGTGACCCAACAGCCCACCGCCAATCATCAGCGGCACCCAATAGAGCAGGCGCTGGAGCAGAGGCACTCTGGCCGAATCCATGGCGCCAACGAACGCCAACACTGCCCCAACGCCGGCCGCGATCGCCATATTCCGCAGCCCGTCACGCCAGCCACGCACCGCAATTGGCGCTTCGCCAACCGCAGGCGCCTGCCGTTCACGCGCAGAACCAGCGCTTTCGCGTATCTCAGGCTGCAAACCGAAACTCCGTTCGGCACGGTCTCTACCAGACTTCGAACGGAGACCAGAACCGATGCCAGTAACCCGCGCCAACGCCTTCCGCTTCATCGGATCGACCATCGGGATCGGCATCCTGGTCGTAGCGCTCTGGCCGTATTGGCCGGGCATCTTCCGCCGCCTTGGGGATATCTCGCTCCACGCACCGAACTGGGCGCTGTGGGACCGGGTGTCCTGGATCGTGAAACTGCACGTCGCCGCCGCGCTCACGGCGCTCGTCGTCGGCACGATGATCCTGCTGCAGAAGAAGGGGAGCGGGCTTCACAAGACGCTCGGCTGGTCCTGGGTCATCGCCATGGCGACAACAGCGATCTCCAGCCTGTGGATCGTCGGCCTCAACGGCAATTTCTGGTCGATCATCCACTTGCTTAGCGGCTGGACCATCATCTCGTTGCCGATGGCTGTATGGGCGATCCGCAACAAGAAAGTTCAGATTCACCGCCGCGCCATGACCGGCATGTTCGTTGGCGGGCTGCTCGTCGCCGGCGCGCTCACCTTCATCCCTGGCCGCATCATGTTCGAAACATTCTTCGGCTGATTTTCTCAAAGAGACGATCCATGAAACTCATCACCGCCACGGCGGCGTGCATCCTCGCGCTTGTTGTTCTCTCCAACGGTCACGCAAACGCCGCGCCGTCACAAGGGGTGCTGACCCTGCGCTAAAACGCCTTGGCTGTTCTGCGCGAAACGGAATTCCCATTCGCGCAGAACACGCTTACAGCGCTCGTTCTCATGACGAGCTTGCTGCGCAACGTCGCTGCACTGATCGCAGCCGTGACGATCCTGCAACTTGCGGGAGGATTGCTCGGCGTCCGCATTCCAATTGCGTTCACCGACGGACATTCACGCACAGCGCTAGGCTTAGTCGCCGCATCATACTCAGCCGGCTTCATGATGGGCGCGATGATCGCGACCGTGCTCTTCGCGCGCGTCGGGCATATTCGTGTGTACGCGGGCTGCGCCGCCATCTTCTGCGCGACGACGCTCGCACTTCATTTCAGCGACGACATCTGGTGGTGGGGCGTTGCGCGCATGATCGCGGGTGTCGCGGTCGCGCTCATGTTCGCGGCGGTGGAAAGCTGGATCAGCTTCTCCATCGGCAAGCACGCGCGCGGCGAAGTGATGAGCGTCTATATGGTTCTGACCAAAGGCGCGCTCGCGCTCGGACCATTCCTTGCGTTCGGTTACACCACGCCACAAGCGGAGCCATGGATGATCGCAGCGGCGCTTGCCGCGCTTTCGATGGTGCCGCTCTGTTTCACATCGGCTGCGCAACCTGATCCGCCGAAAGCGCAACCACTCGCCCTTGTCGAACAATTTGCGATCGCGCCTGCTGCTGTCATCGGCTGCTTCGGGGCAGGGCTGGTGAACGGCGGCGTGCTCGCGTTAGCGCCGCTCTATGCCGCCGAGCATTACGGCTCCAACGCCGCTGCGGAGTTTTACTCCGCCGCGTTCACCGGATCGCTTCTGCTGCAATGGCCGGCCGGCCGTCTGTCCGATCGCATGGATCGGCGCTTGGTGATTGCGGGTCTCGCTGCGCTCGCTGCGGCCGCATCATTCGCGCTTGCGATCTGGAGCGGGCAATTGCTCAGCATCTCAGCCGTGATGCTCTTCTTCGTCTGGGGCGCGGGCGCACTCTCGTTCTACGGCATCGCCGTTGCGCACATGGCTGATCGCGCCGAGCCCGGCAAACTCGCACAATCTGCAGCGGGTTTGCTCTTTGTGTGGGCCGCAGGCTCCGTCATCGGCCCACTCATCATGGGCCCGCTGGTCGATTGGTTCGATGTCGCCGGCATGTTCTGGTTTTCAGGCGGCGCTGCGCTCTTTGTTTGTCTCGCCATGTTCTGGCGCCGCTCAACTCGTCGTGGCCCCGTCACCAAGGAAGAGTATGCGCCGCAGCTTGGCACTAGCGTTGCGGCAGGTGAAATCGCGTACGGCGAAGAAGATTCCGAACATGACGCCGGCGCGATTGCAGCGCCTCCCAATCCGCGCTAGCGCGCGAGCGTGAGCCCATCACTTTCCACGCTGTTCGCTGAATCGCTGAAAGTCGGCTGTCTCGGCTTCGGTGGCCCGGCGGGACAAATCGCGCTGATGCATCGCATCTTCGTCGACGAACGCAAATGGATCGATGAGGATCGCTTCCAACACATGCTCGCGTTTTGCATGTTGTTGCCAGGTCCGGAAGCGCAACAACTCGCGACCTATATCGGCTGGCGTTTGCGCGGTTGGGCCGGCGCGCTCATCGCAGGCTGGATGTTCTTGCTGCCCGGCGCGTTGATCGTGCTCGCGCTCTCATGGCTTTATGTGAGCTACGGCAGCGTGCCGCTCGTGGCTGCAGCATTCAACGGCATCAAATGCGCCGTTGTCGCCCTTGTTGCTGAAGCGCTGATCAAAGTCGGCAAGCGCGCGCTGAAAACAGACACCGCACTCTGGATCGCGATCGCTGCGTTCATCGCACTCGTTCTCGGGGGGCCATTTCCGCTCGTGATTATCGCTGCCGCCGCGTTTGGCGCCACCCAAACCCTCTCCCTTGCGGAGAGGGTGGCCGCGCAGCGGCCGGGTGAGGGGCGTTCCGACGATCGGGCGCCTGCGCAGCTTCACGCCCCTCATCCCCCAACCCCTTCTCCGCATGGGAGAAGGGGAGCTTCGAGTCTGGCTCTTCTTTGGCTCGTTCTCTGGCTCGCACCACCAGCATTCATCGCGCTGACGCTCGGCACAGACCACGTTCTCTTTCAAATCGCGCTCGTCTTCTCGATCCTCGCCTGCGTCACCTTCGGCGGCGCGTATGCGCTGCTCGCGTATCTCACTGCCGAAGCCGCATCACGCGGCTGGCTCACGACAGAGCAAATGATCGACGGCCTCGGTCTTGCCGAAACCACGCCGGGCCCGCTCATCCTCGTGAATGAGTTTGTCGGCTATCTCGCCGGCTATAATGCCGGCGGCTTCGCACTTGCCGGCGCCGCCATCGCACTTTGGTGCACGTTCGCGCCGAGTTTCGTCTGGATCTTCGCCGGCGCGCCGTACGCCGAACGCCTCCAGAACAACCCGCGCGCCACCGGCGCGCTCGCCGCGATCACAGCTGCGGTGCTCGGCGTCATCGCCAAACTCGCGCTTTTCTTTGCATCCCACGCGCTCTTCGCGCGTCAAATTCATCTTGGGCCCGCCGCACTGCCTGACCCAACGTCCGGCATTTGGTGGATGATCGCCCTGGCGCTGGCGGCGGGCGTCGCGCTGATCCGCTTCAAGGCGAATTTGCTGCTGGTTCTGGCCGCTTGCGCCCTCGCGGGCTTGGCGGCGCACGCATCGGGCCTATAAAGCGACCCGAATCCGCACTTTCCGACCGGGGCCTCAATGAACATCCACGAATACCAAGGCAAAGCCGTCCTCAAGAGCTTCGGCGCGCCGGTCCCGCGCGGCTTTCCCGCCTTCACAACGGAAGAAGCCATCGACGCTGCCGCCAAGCTCGGCGGTTCGGTTTGGGCTGTGAAGAGCCAGATCCACGCCGGCGGCCGCGGCAAAGGCAAGTTCAAGGAAGCCAATGCAGGCGAGAAGGGCGGCGTTCGCATCGCCTTCAAGCCGGAAGATGTCGGCCTCTACGCGTCGCAAATGCTCGGCAACACGCTGGTGACGCTGCAGACCGGCGCTGCCGGTCGCGTTGTGAAGCGCATCTACATCGAAGAAGGCGTGAAGATCGCGAAGGAGTTTTATCTCTCCGCGCTCGTCGATCGCGAGCAGGGCCGCGTTGCGTTCGTCGCCAGCGAAGCCGGCGGTATGAACATCGAAGAAGTCGCGCACGACACCCCCGAAAGAATCACCACTGTCGGCATCGATCCGCTTACCGGCCCGACGCGCGCTGATGGCGAGAAGATCGCGAACGCTTTTGGCGTCAGCGGTGCTATCGCGGGGCAGGTGCTGGAGCTGATCCCGAAACTGTACGAAGCCTTCACCAAGAGCGACATGAGCCTCCTCGAAATCAATCCGCTCATCGTCACCGAGGACGACAAAATCCTCTGCGGCGACGCGAAGGTGAGCTTCGATTCCAACGCCGCCTTCCGTCACAAGGAATGGGCCGATCTTCGCGACATCGGCGAAGAAGATGAGCGCGAGATCGAAGCCTCGAAGTACGATCTCTCTTACATCGCTCTCGACGGTGAAATCGGCTGCCTAGTCAACGGCGCCGGCCTCGCCATGGCGACGATGGACATCATCAAACTCTTCGGCGCCGAGCCCGCCAACTTCCTCGACGTCGGCGGCGGCGCCGATAAAAACAAGGTCGAAGCTGCGTTCAAGATTATCCTCGCCGATCCGAAGGTGAAGGGCATTCTCGTCAACATCTTCGGCGGCATCGCGCGTTGCGATGTCATCGCCGAAGGCGTGATCGCCGCCGTGAAGAGCGTTGGCTTGCAAGTGCCGCTGGTCGTTCGCCTCGAAGGCACCAACGTCAACGAAGGCAAAGCCATCATCCGCAACAGCGGCCTGAACGTGATCGCGGCTGATGATTTGGAAGACGCAGCGCGGAAGATCGTGGCGGCTGTGAAGGGCTAGGCATGGTTGAGACTAGGCCTTTGATGTCGGCGCAGGATTTCGAACGCGGCGCGTCACATCGCGAGGCCAATTGGTGGACGACCGGCGAACAACTGATCTATCGACCCGAAGTGATGAACCTGCCCGGCTGGCGCAGCTACGGCTCTCCGGACAACCTAAAGCTCACTGAGGCGCAGCGCTGCCTCATGATCTGGGGCGATCTCGTCGGCCAAGTGCAAAACGGCGGTCTGGCTCAGTTTTTCGAGAATTATCAGAGCGCGCTGGAAACGGCGGAGTCGTGCGTTTCACAACTCGGCTGGCCTGAGCTTGAGGAGCGCTACAAAGCCTGCTTTCGGGACTATATTCACGTCGGCGGCAAAGACGCGACGCTAAAGCAATGGCGCGAGCATCGAGGAAAAGAGCGCGAGCGCTATCGCAGGGAAGCGCGCGAAATTCTAAGGCGCACGACCGGAAAGCCATTCGATGGCGACTTAGAGCGTCTTGATTGGTTCGTTTGGACCTTCTGTGCGCGCGGCGACATACGCGTTCAGGAATGGGACTACGCAACCATCGACGCCTTCAATCCGTGGTTCTACACTGACGCCGTCAAGGAAGCGTCCTCAACCTACATCGCGACCTTCGCAAGAAGTCGTCGCGACGAACTCGTTCGCATTTCGGAGCACGCACAATGATCGGCTACGTCACACTCGGCACCAATGATCTCCCGCGCGCTGCAGCGTTCTACGATAAAATCGCTGGCGCGCTCGGCGTTTCGCGCATGATGGAGAACGACAGCTTCATCGCGTGGGGCACACCTGGCGGCGGCGCTGGCATCGGCCTCACCAAGCCGTTCGACGGCAACACCGCCACCATCGGCAACGGCGTCATGGTCGCGCTCGAGTGCAAAGACCGCGCGCAGGTCGACGAAATCTACAACCTCGCCATCTCGCTGGGCGCCAAGTGCGAAGGCCCAGCCGGCGAACGCTGGCCGGGCTTCTATGCGGGTTACTTCCGTGATCCTGACGGCAACAAACTCAATGCGTTCGTCATGAGCTGAATGGACGGGCGCCGTAAGCGCCCGCCGAGTCTCAGCCGTCCGTGTCGCTATCGCTGATCGTGACCGACACTGCGCCCTCGTATGAAAACGCCCGCGACTGCGCTGCGTCCACGCCCGACGTCCAGCTCACGTACACGCCGCCAGCCGCTGTGCCGGTGGTCGATGTTGAGATGTTGATCGAGTCATAGCGCTGACCGACCAATTGCGGATCAACCGTCACCATCACGTAGCGCTCGCCCACGCGCGGCCGGAACACCACCGAGTACGCGTTGCCTCGATACATGTATTGGTCGCGCGCAAAGCTTCGCACGACAACGCCTTGAGCATCCAAGACCTCGACACGAGGCGCGAAGATGCGCGCGATTTCGAGCGGCGCGCCGACGGCGAAGGTTTTGTCGTCGGTATCAGCGGGCAGGGCATAGACCACGTAAGGGCTCGCCGCACCCTCAGCCGTTGTGAGGCACGGCGTGAGGGCATTGATCGGCGTGTTGACCGCGTGGCTTGCGCGTTCGCGCTCGGGCGTCAGACTTTGCGCTGCAGCCAAGTTGGGCTGTGCGGCGCAATTTTGCCCCGCATAGGTAAGCGTTGCTGCTGGCGGAGGCGTCGTCGTGCACGCCGCAGTGATCGCGCCGGCTAGGGCGACGCAGAGGACTCGCAAATTCATCGCGTCCTCCTATTGCAGCAAGCGTGTTGAGGTGTCGGCGATTTGGTTGAGTGCGTCCTCAATGCCCGCCGCAAGCAGATCCGGTCGTTGCAGCATGTGGTCACGATTTTGGAATGCGTATTCCGGGTTCGGCGAAATCGTGATGACGCCTGCGCGCGGGTACATCGAGTTGTAGGCGATCTGATTTTCCATCAGCGTTTCGCCATCGGCCGACACAAGACGAACCGTCGCATCAGCAGTCGGCCGCCACGGTTGACCCATGCCGGCGGCGATGTAGCCGTAATTGGTCACGACAACGTCGAGGTACGCATCGACGCCTTCAGCGCCGCCTTCGTATTTCTCCAGAAACACGCGGCGTTCGCGATCGCCATTCTCAAGCAGCGCGACTTCATAGCCGTTCGCCGTGAGCGACGACATCAGCCTGGCTTCGATCACGGCTTCGGCGTCGAAGTGGGCGCCGCTGAGCGTTTCCATCAGCTGATTTTCGCGGCTTTGTTGGATGCCCGCATCCGCGAGGGCGCCAATCAGGCCAAAGTTCGATCCCGCTGACGCGACTTCCCAAGCGGTCAAGCGCGGCGGCACCGCATCGTTCACAAGCGCGATCTGTTGCACGTTCGCGGCCGTGCGTTCGTACGGCGTCGCGACGTAGGGCGACACGCAGCCGGATACAGCAAGGGCTGCAAAGGCCCACAATAGATGTTTCATTGAAGACTCCCCCCGAACCGGCCGCCTTCGGGCTAGTCCTGCGGAAATCCTATCGTGGCGTAACGCGGTGTCCAGATATGACATCGCGACGTTTGCATGTGCGCTGGCCAACGGTTAGGACGCAGCACTCATCGCTAAACTGGCCCGGGGGCCCAATTGTCCATTCTCGTCAACGCTGCGACGCGCGTCATCTGCCAAGGCTTCACCGGCAAGAACGGCACGTTCCACTCCGAACAAGCCATCGCCTACGGCACCAAGATGACCGGCGGCGTGAGCCCGGGGAAGGGCGGCCAAACCCACCTTGGTCTGCCGGTGTTCAACACTGTCGCTGAAGCGAAGGAAAAAGCCGGCGCCGACGCGACCGTGATCTACGTCCCGCCACCAGGCGCCGCGGCAGCCATTGAAGAAGCGATCGACGCTGAGATCCCGTACATCGTCTGCATCACCGAAGGCATTCCGGTGCTCGACATGGTGCGCGTGAAGGCAAAGCTCGCAAAGTCGAAGTCAAAGCTGCTCGGCCCGAACTGCCCCGGCATTCTGACGCCGAACGAGTGCAAGATCGGCATCATGCCCGGCCAGATTTTCCAGAAGGGCAAAGTCGGCGTCGTCTCGCGTTCCGGCACGCTGACCTACGAAGCCGTCTTCCAAACCACCAATGAGGGTCTTGGCCAAAGCACCGCTGTTGGCATCGGTGGCGATCCGGTGAAGGGCACCGAATTCATCGACGTGCTCGAACTCTTCCTCGGCGATGATGAAACCCAAGCCATCATCATGATCGGCGAAATCGGCGGCAGCGCCGAAGAAGACGCCGCGCAATTCCTTGCCGACGAAAAGAAAAAAGGCCGCTGGAAACCCACAGTTGGCTTCATCGCCGGCAGCACTGCGCCTCCAGGGCGCCGCATGGGCCACGCGGGTGCGATCATTTCGGGCGGTAAAGGCGACGCGCCATCGAAGATGGCCGCGCTTGAAGCCGCCGGCATCAAGGTATCACCGCATCCAGCCGCGCTTGGCCGCACCATGACGGAACTGCTCAAAGGCTGACCAGCCGGAAGCCCTGCGCCAGCGCAGCCCTTCTTTCCTTCACCGACGCACTTTAGAAGGGGCGCCGCCTGACGGTGCGCCCTATATTTTCGAGTGCGCACCAAGATTTCCGAAAGGTCAGCGTTCCATGGCGGATGACGCCCGCAGCCTCTCCAATACGGCCATGCTCGAAACGAGCTTCCTCTACGGCGCCAATGCGACCTTCGTGGAAGAGATGGCCGCGCGTTATGCCCGCGATCCGAACTCGGTGGACGTCTCCTGGCGCAACTTCTTCGACGCCGTCCGCGACGATCCTGTAGCTGTCGCCGCCGCCGTCAAAGGTCCGTCCTGGTATCGCGCCGAAATCGCGCGCCCGCAGACGACAGAGACCACTGCGTTGCTCGACGGCAATTGGGGCGCGCTCGCCGCCAAGCTCGAACAAAAAGTCGCTGCTCGCCTGCCGGGCGCCTCAACGCAAGATGTCCAATCTGCCGCCCGCGATAGCGTGCGCGCGCTGATGATGATCCGCGCTTATCGCACGCGCGGTCACCTCGCAGCGAAGCTTGATCCACTCGGCATCGAAACCCGCCCGCCGGCGCCGGAACTCGATCCCTCAACGCACGGCTTCGGTCCGAACGATCTCGATCGCCCCATCTTCATCGACGGCGTACTCGGTCTGCAGACAGCGACTGTCAACGAGATGCTCGCCATCTTGAAGCGCACCTATTGCGAGACGATCGGCGTCGAGTTCATGCACATCTCCGATCCCGGCGAGAAGTCGTGGATCCAAGAACGCATCGAAGGCCCAGACAAGGGCGTCGCGTTCACGCCGGAAGGCAAGCGCTCGATTCTGAAGAAGCTCATCGAAGGCGAGGGTTTCGAGAAGTTCGTGCACAAGCGTCACCCCGGCACCAAACGCTTCGGCCTCGATGGCGGCGAAGCGATGATCCCGGCGATGGAGCAGATCATCAAGCGCGGCGGCGCGCTTGGCGTCGAAGAGATCGTGCTCGGCATGGCTCACCGCGGCCGCCTCAACATGCTCGCCGCCGTCATGGGCAAGCCGTACCAGGCCATTTTCCACGAATTCCAGGGCGGTTCGTCAACGCCGGATGACGTGCTCGGCTCAGGCGATGTGAAGTATCACCTCGGCGCCTCAAGCGATCGCGCGTTCGACGGCAACAACGTCCACCTCTCGCTGACCGCGAACCCATCGCACCTCGAAATCGTCAATCCCGTCGTTCTCGGAAAGGCCCGCGCCAAGCAAGCCAAGCGCGCGACTTGGACCGAAGAAGGCATCGCGCTCGCCGAACTGCGCGCGCGCGTCATGCCGCTGCTCATTCACGGCGACGCGGCGTTCGCAGGGCAGGGCGTTGTCGCCGAATGCTTCGCGCTCTCAGGTCTGCGCGGTTACAAAACCGGCGGCACGATGCACTTCATCATCAACAACCAGATCGGCTTCACGACCGCGCCGCGCTTCTCGCGCTCGTCGCCATATCCGTCTGACGTTGCGCTGATGGTGCAAGCGCCGATCTTCCACGTGAACGGCGACGATCCGGAAGCTGTCGTCTTCGCCGCGAAAGTCGCGACGGAATATCGCCAGCTCTTCGGCAAAGACGTCGTCATCGACATGTTCTGCTATCGCCGCTACGGCCACAACGAAGGCGACGACCCGACGATGACGCAGCCGATCATGTATCGCCGCGTCAAAGATCAGCCGACGACGGTGCAGATTTACGGCGAGCGCCTCGTCAGAGAAGGGGTCATCAGCCAAGCCGAGTTCGACACGTGGCAAGACGATTTCGGCGCCTTCCTCGATAAGGAATTTGACGCAGGCAAGAACTATCGCGCCAACAAAGCCGATTGGCTCGATGGCGATTGGGCTGGCTTCGCACTGCCGGAAGACGACGACCGTCGCGGCAAAACCGAATTCCCGCTCGCAAAACTCCGCGACATCGGACGCCGCATCACCGAACTGCCGCGCGATTTCGATATGCACAAAACCGTGCAACGCGTCGTCGAAGCGCGCCGCAAGGCCATCGATGAAGGCCAAGGCGTCGACTGGGCGCTGGCCGAGCACCTCGCCTTCGCGACGTTGCTTGATGAAGGCTTCAACGTTCGCCTCAGCGGCCAAGATTCATGTCGCGGCACGTTCAGCCAACGCCACTCGCACTTCATCGATCAGCAGACTGAAGATCGCTACACGCCGCTGAACCATATCCGCCAAGGCCAAGCGCATTACGAAGTCATCGACTCTCTCCTTTCTGAAGAAGCGGTGCTCGGCTTCGAATACGGCCACACGCTTGCCGATCCGAAAACGCTGACGTTGTGGGAAGCCCAGTTCGGTGACTTCGTGAACGGCGCGCAAGTCGTGATCGATCAGTTCATCTCATCCGGTGAGCGCAAATGGCTGCGCATGTCCGGTCTCGTTATGCTCTTGCCGCACGGCTACGAAGGGCAGGGCCCGGAGCACAGCTCGGCGCGCATGGAGCGCTTCCTACAGCAATGCGCGGAAGACAACATGCAGGTGATCAACTGCACGACGCCGGCGAACTACTTCCACGCACTCCGCCGTCAGCAGCATCGCGATTTTCGCAAGCCGCTGATCGTGTTCACGCCGAAATCGCTGCTGCGTCACAAGAAGGCGGTCTCCGCACTCGCGGACATGGGCGAAGGCACGTCCTTCCATCGGGTGCTCTGGGATGACGCGCAGCTCAACAACGGCAACACCACGATCAAGCTCAAGGGCGATAGCGAAATCCGCCGTGTCCTCCTCTGCTCGGGCAAGGTCTATTACGATCTGCTCGATGAGCGCGAAAAACGCGGGCTGAACGACGTTTACATTCTGCGGCTTGAGCAGCTCTATCCGTGGCCAATCAAGTCGATGATGACGGAGCTCGCGCGCTTCCCGAACGCCGAACTGGTTTGGTGCCAGGAAGAGCCGAAGAACATGGGCGGCTATCTCTTTGCCGAACCGTGGATCGAACTCACGCTCGAAAAGCTCAACATCAACGCCAAGCGCGCGCGTTACGCCGGCCGCCCGGCCAGCGCCTCGACCGCGGCGGGCCAGATGTCGAAGCACCTCAAAGAGCTAGAAGCTTTGTTGGAGCAAGCACTCGGATGACCACGCTGGACGGCTCATGTCACTGCGGCGCAGTCCGCTTCCAAGTCGAAGAACCCGAATGGGTGATGGACTGCAATTGCTCGAAGTGCCGTCTAACCGGCGGGCTCTGGGCGTATTATCCGCAGCGCGAAGTCCGTTTTGTCAGCAAGCCCGACACGTTCACCTACATCTGGGGTGACCGCATGTTGGAATTTCACACCTGCCGCACCTGCGGGTGTTCCACGCACATGACGATTGTCGGCACCGATGACGCCGAGAAAATGGCTGTCAACGCGCGCCTTCTGCGCGGCCTCAGCCCCAAGCGCACACGGCTTGTTCAGAAAAACAACGGCAATGACATGGTGTTCTGGACGCACACCGAGTCACCCGTGCTTCCTAGTCACGATGAACCACCTCCAGCGAAGTGAATTGAGATGACCGATATTGTTGTGCCGACCCTCGGCGAAAGTGTCAGCGAAGCCACTGTCGCGAAGTGGATGAAGAAAGCCGGCGACACCGTCCGCAAGGATGAAACGCTCGTCGAACTTGAGACCGATAAAGTCTCCGTTGAAGTCTCCGCGCCGGAAGCTGGCGTGCTGAGCGAGATCGTCGCCAGTGAAGGCGCGACGGTCGGCATCGGCGCCATTCTCGCCCGCATGGGCGGAGCAGGGGCGCAACCAGCGCCGTCCGCGCCGAAAGCCGAAGCGCCGAAGCCAGCATCGCCGCCGCCGGCCCCGCAACCTGCGCCCGCGAGCAACGGCGCCGCCAAGCAAGCGCCGCCATCGGTTCAGCGCATTGCGGCTGAGAACAACACTGATCTTTCCGGCGTCAGCGGTTCGGGCCGCGACGGCCGTGTCACCAAGGCCGACGCGCTCGCCATCATTGAAAACCGCGGCGCTCAGCAACAGCAGGCGCCCGCCGCGCATCCGCCGCTTGCGGCACGCATCGTCAGTGACCGTGAAGAGCGCGTACCGATGACGCGTCTCCGCAAGACAGTCGCGCGCCGTTTGAAGGAAGCGCAAAACACTGCTGCAATGCTGACGACGTTCAATGAGGCCGACATGTCGGCGATCATGGCGGCGCGCAACAAGTACAAGGACAATTTCGAGCGCAAGCACGGCGTGAAGCTCGGCTTCATGTCCTTCTTCGTAAAGGCGTGCATCGCTGGCCTGAAGGAAATCCCGAACGTCAACGCCGAGATCGACGGCGACGACATCATCTACAAGAACTTCTACGACATCGGCATCGCGGTAGGCACCGATCGTGGTCTCGTTGTCCCGGTCGTGCGTGACGCTGACCACAAATCGATGGCCGAGATCGAAAAGGAAATCGGCGAACTTGGGCTCAAAGCCCGCGACGGCCATTTGAAGATCGAAGATCTGCAAGGCGCGACGTTCACCATCAGCAATGGCGGCGTCTACGGCTCGCTTATGTCCACGCCGATCCTGAACGCCCCGCAGTCGGGCATCCTCGGTATGCACAAAATCCAGGAGCGTCCGGTCGTTGTCGACAAGCAAATCGTCGTCCGCCCGATGATGTACCTGGCGCTCAGCTATGATCACCGCATCGTCGACGGCAAAGAAGCCGTCACATTCCTTGTGCGCGTGAAGGAAGGCCTCGAAGATCCCGAGCGTATGCTGCTCGATCTCTGATGGATGCGCGGCTGGTCACACTGGTGGAAGCGGCGAAGTCCGGAAATCCGCAGGCGCTGACACACCTGGCGCGCGTGCAGGCCATGGGCATTTACACGCCGCGCAATTTCATGATGGCGCTCGATAATCTTGTGCGCGCTGCGGCGGTGGATTGGCCGGACGCCAAGCGTGAGCTGCAAGTGCTGGCGCGCGCGTCGCGCGGAGCGACGCATCAACTCCGAGCGGCTGTGAATCCAGAAATGTTGCGTCGACCACCTGAGCGGCGCGTAGTGATCGAGCAGCCGCGCGTGCGCGTCTTCGAAGGCTTCGCCACTGAGGCTGAATGCGATTGGCTCATCGAGCGATGCCGCGACCGGTTGCAGCCCGCGCAAGTGTACGAAGGCTCGGGCGCCGAGTTGAAGACAAACGCCGGTCGCAGCAATACCGAGAGCGGCTACGATCTCGAAGCTTCCGATCTTGTTCTCAGCATTGTGCTCGACAGAATTGCGCGGGCTTCCGGCGTACCGGTGACGCACTTCGAGATAGCGAAGCTGCTCAACTACAAGCCGGGCCAAACCTTTGCCCGTCACAGCGATTTTCTTGAACCTGGTTTGCAGGAGAATATTGACGCCTTTGGTCAACGCGTCGCGACGTTCCTTGTCTATCTCAATGACGATTACGACGGCGGTGAAACGGAGTTCACCGAAGCAAACTTCAAGTTCAAAGCCCGAAAGGGCGATGCGCTGATGTTCTTGAACGTCGATGCCAACGGCGATCCCGATCCGATGAGCATGCACGCTGGCTTGCCCCCAACGCGCGGCGAAAAATGGGTTTTGTCCCAATGGTTACGCGGCAAGCCAGTCAACGCGTATCAAACACCCAATGTTACGGGTGCTCCGTTGCCAGCTGAATGGTATCGCGACGCCTAAACGCACTGCGGCGGCGATCGTGAGATCGCGCGCCGCATGAACGCCAGGGCAGAGACGCTCGAAATTAGATCATCGCGTACTGTTCGCTCACACTGTGTGTGCGCGCAGCGGAGCGCTTTCGGTACGTTGCTTCCAACGCGCGATCTTCTTCTTCAAGCTCTGCTTCACGCAGCGCGTTTTCGAAGTTCGCTTCTTCTAGTTTCGCCGCGAGTTGCGCGAAGAACGTACCAGCGGGAACCAGGCCATTGGCCGTACCGCGAAGTTTCGTCACTTGCATAAGGGCAATCTCCTGATCGCCCGCCCGCAAGTAAAACGTGGTTAACCGAACCTTGTTGCGCGTTCCGCACGCGGATCGTTGTGGAGAACTACTTCGTCTCTTTGTGCAGGACCGTGAGCGCAAGCCCGGCGAGCGCCACACACAGCAGCGCCAGCGCGAGCGGAGAGCTGACCACGTAGTAGCTATCGTGCGCGCTTCCCTCGATTGTCGCCGCCGCCGTGAGCCACGGCATGAATTGAATCCCCGCGGCCAATCCCCAAGCACCCGCGAGCAAGCGCAATCCACCCGACATCTTTCGAAGCGTTCGAAAGCCTCCAAGGCCAAGCAGCAGCCCTGTCAGCGCATAAATCCAACCGCTCACGCCCGTCGCGAATTGAAAGTAGGCATTCACCGCGAACATCGCCGCCGTGAGCAGCGCACTCCAGGCACTCACCTTTCCGAACCACGTCATCGCTTTCCCTCCGCCCGCGCACCCTAGCTGCGCTATTCTCCCCAGAAGAGCGCTGAATCCAAACGCTTTCCCGGCGACCCATTGGCGAGCCGCAACGAGCCCGGTAGATTGCGCCCGGCGCTCGGGGGAGCGCGCGGGAGGGGACGCCCCATGACATTTATTCTGCGCTGGCCGGCCATTCTGGTGCTGCTGGTTCTCGTGCTGGCAAGCCTTGGCGCCGCGTTCGCGGGCACAGTGCACCTCGCGCAGCTGCCGATCCAGCTGCCGCTGACCGCTGACCAGGAAGCGACAGTCAACGC
>Ga0075163_10006978_pt1 | contig 14980 bp, 11 predicted proteins | sample JI1023141ADNA_FD_71478 | JGI IMG/M metagenome (GOLD analysis project Ga0075163, IMG submission 71478) | Wastewater effluent complex algal communities from Wisconsin, to seasonally profile nutrient transformation and Carbon sequestration -... | ecosystem: Engineered > WWTP > Effluent > Algae...
CAGTTATGCTACAAACACAGTTGGCTTTTAAGGATTCGAACCTCAATAAATTCCTTCAAAGGGAATTGTCCTGCCGTTAGACGAAAAGCCAAAATAAGTATGGGTGGCAGGACTCGAACCTGCAAAGGTTTTTCAACCACCCGCTTCCAAGGCGGGAATGCTACCAGTTACACGCTTACACCCATAAATAAAAAACCCCGCTAATTTCTTAGCAGGGCGCAATATCTTTTGTAAAAAATATTAAATACACTTCTCCCTGCTAAACTTAATTAGTCGCTGCGGGAGTTGATGTGTTAATACTTTTTTCATTGATGCAAATATACAAACATTTTTGAATAAATAAAAAAGGGGCAACATTGCTGCTACTCCCTTCTTTCCCTATGACAACACAAGTTCTTTACGGTTTAGTAACAATTATTTGCTCGGCAAATTTTCTGATACTTTCCTGTCCTGTTCCTTTTTTACTCGGTGAATTTACAATATCATCCTTTCTGTTTCTGATACATTCTTGGATTACTCCTAAATGCCCGTTTCCGTCAATTTCATCTAAGAAAATAGCAAAATCATCATTCGGATTAGCCGCCATGTGTGGTTTTACAACGTAAATTGGACGATTTGTGTCCACTACTAACGACATAATATTACCTGCATCGGGCGCATAAGTATAATACCATGTGTTATTTGAACGGTTGTAATACAATACTTTCAAATCTACTGCTTCTTGGATTAGGGCTTTTACCTCTAATTCTTTTGAACCATGTAGTTTTTTGAAACGTGGAATATCCGCTAATGCTTTTGCTTTTACCTGTAAACGTAATTGCATCGGTGGAATTGATTTTGCATTGGAAATCTTGAACGCACTCGCTAACAATACTAATTTTTCATCATCAATATAAGCAGGAGATTTTGTCATAAACATATTCTCCACTTTTAAGCGTTCTCTTTCCGCCTCAAATGCGTTTTGAGCATCTTTAGCAGGTCGAACCAAGTCAAACTCAATCCCTAACATTGGATGGTTCATAAGCCACCAAAACAACGAATAATTAGGGTTGGAATCGTTACCCGAAAAGTCAAAAGTGAACTCACCATAATTACCGAAATTTACTACGTCAGGGCTATATACGGTTGCGGCTTTCGCTCCCTCGCCTCTTACGCTTTCCATTTCAAAATAACGGTAGGTAGCACTTGCTTCGCCATTAATTGATTTGTTATATACGGGTTCTACTGATTTGCGGACAATGTTTAATACACCGTTGTCCATTACAAAGTATCTATCGTGGATTTTGATTTTGATACTTCTTTCCCAATCTATTTGTTCGTCTGCGAACTGTAATTTAATTTCTTCAAGTGTAGGGTTACTAAGAACCTTGTTTTTCAAAATATTTGACATAATTCAAGTTTTATTTTTCACGTTAAAATTCAAAAAAAGGGATGTGGTTTTTACGCCACACCCCAAATAATTATCCTATCAAGATACACCTTGTAAGTGGATGAATTGATTTACTGCAACATGCTCGAAACCAATCTCACAACGGGTATTGATGCTGTCTTTATCAATAGAACTGATAATACGTTCTGATGATGTTGCACCTGTACCATTAATTGTGAAAGTTTCGTTTCTGCGTGAGTAACCTGCTAATGCTTTGTAACGAAGTAAAATCGTAGGTTGTGAACGGCTGTCAGATTTATTCATATCGGAATAAACGATACGGTTGTCTAACGGCAATACGAAACCTGAGTTACGAACATAAGCATATTGTCCCATACGTGCGCGGTCAGAAAATGCACCAAGTTTTTTGAACATAAAAGTTCTTTCGGCTTTAGTGATTTGTTTGAAACCTAACGCTACTACACGGTCAGTTCTGTCACCGAATGAGTACGAAATTTGAGTGTCTTTGTTGTAATTTACTAACTCATTTTCCATTTCAATACCCAACGGGAAACCATATAACCATACGCCTGAACCACCTGCTTTTTCATCTTCAAATATCTGTGACATACGGTCATATTTAGATACAGAGAAACCACCAATAGGATATGTTTCTGCGTGTCCACCGCCTGTTAAGATTGAAGGTTTTAAGCCTTTGGTTGTACGAACAGGATTACCTGATGCGTATGGTAACGGGTCAATAATTCCGTTGTCATTCACTTCTTGTTGGAATAACATGGCAGTTGAAATATTCGCTAAGTGCGTATAGTCCATTTGTTGCTGCATGTAGTTCCAAAATTTAGTGATATTCTCACCTGTAGTTGCTACTTCGGTAAACCATTTTCCGTTTGTTGCCTCAGAGCCTTCAACTTTTTCAGTTGCTTTGAAGATTTGAGTACGGAAATCTTTTTTCACGAAGTTACGTAATGTTCCTTCGGGTTGATCGGTACCTGCAGAGAACGCAGAAGATACTTTCACCATTACATCACCTTCTACATACCCTGTTGAGGTAGTATCGGTTGAAATTAACAGTTTCACGTCCATTTCAGGGACACTTGCATCTACGGAAATAACCTGACACTGCAAATCAACGTTTGTGTTACCTGCTTTGTTAGGGAATGTCCAAACGTCACCTACTAACGGGAATACGCTTTCTGCACCCATTTCGTTAGTAAATACGTCCAATGCTGATAAAGGAACTGTGATTGTTGCGTGTGCTGCACCTGCTGCGGCTGCTACACCACCAACACCGATACGTGCTACGCGCTCAAAATCGCTGTCCTCATAGTGAGAGAACGAAGGTTGCGTTACAGGTTTTTCAAGCCCGATAAGCTGCATCATTTTATAAAAGTCCGATTTCCATTGGTCGCCCTTTGTTTGGAACAACTGATTAAGAATATCGGGTTTGTCAATGTCAAGTACAGATATGTTGACCTGACTTACGTCACCTTGAACAGGTGGTTGATTGTTTTGTGCCATTGTATTTTGCGGTTTTTTTTACGTTATTTAATAAAATTACCACTTACCATAGTTGGCATCCTTCCGAGTATCTTGCACAACAGTTTTGTTATTCTGTGTGAAATTATCGGGTAAACCTCCTTTGGCAGGGTCAATGCCATACGCTTTTTTACCCCAATAAGCATCTCGTTGTTCGATTACTTTTTGAGCGTAACTGTGCATAATGGCTTCACGTTTTTGGGCATAAAATATAGCCTCCGCAAGTTGTTTGACGTTTTCACTGTTTTCTTTTGAATATTCGTAATTTGGGTTTGCAACTATGCTTTCAACAATTTTGGCAAATGATTCCTTATCCTTTTCATCAAAGGTATAATTAAAATCAACGGAAATTTTGTCGGCGTTTACACCGTATTCCCCCTTTAAAGCGACAGATACACTGTCTGCGATTTTTTTCACTTCCGGCTTCCAAGCTGTAATTCGCTCTTTTTCACGTTGCTCGGCAGTCGCTTTGTCGGCTAATGCTTTGCGTTCCGGTTCAGGTAATCGTACTTTTTGTTGAAATTCCTCTAAACGCTTCTTCGCTTCTTGCGATTGCAGTTTTACTGCTGCGTTAGCCGCTAATTTCTCATTAGCTTCATAGTCGTCTTCTGACCCAAATGCAACTTTGTGATTTTGCTCAACTACCGCAGTCGCTTCCTCTTTTGTCAACCCGCTATTGAACACTAAGTCCAATACGAGCGCATCTTTAGGCTCTAACTTCGATACATCAAGTTTGGTAGCACGATAGGCAAGGTCTACGTCAACACCTTTGTCTGCCAAGCGCATCCATTCTAATAATTGAGGTTTTTCACTATACATTTTAGCATCTTCCACAAATGGTTTTAAGTCTTCCGGTATCTCAAAACTTTTTGAAAGTGCTGCTTTTACCTTTTCGACACTATCGTATTCCTCACCTAAACTCCCTTTAAGTAATGATACAATGTCTAATGGCGGTTGCTCTACTTCTTTATTTATAATAACAGGTGCAGGTTTTTCGACTTCCTCTACTTTTTCCTGCACGGGTGTTTCTTGTTTGTTGGCATTGGCTTGTTGCCATGCTTGCATTTCTTCCAATGAATTAAACACTGGCGACGTAACACCTTCATTCACTGGTGCTTCGTTTTCAATTACGATTTGTTCGTTTTCCATATTTCAATTTTTTGCTTTGTTAATCAAAGTTGTTTCAAAGGTAAAGAACTTTTATTTTATTTTCCAAAATTATTTACTAGCAACGGGCGCAGGGTGTTCTTCCTCGAACTTATGCTCTCTGGATTGGAGTAGCAAGTCCGTTTGGTTGTTCATCTGCGTTGTTTGCGCTGCACCTTGATTTTTTAATTGTTGTTGAAGTGCCTCGATTTGACCCTTTAATTCGACAAGTTGTGCATCAATTTGACCTTTCATCTGTAATGATTTTTGTTGCTCCTCACCGTTTGCTTTTATGTTTTCCATGTTAATCTGCTGCTCGGCTTGTTGACGTTTCATTAGTTTATATTCTAATAAAGCTGTTGCAAACCTTACATTACCTTCGGAAACATATTTTACCATTTGTAAATAGTCAGGATAACTGATTTGACCTTTAGCACTTGCTTCTTTTGCGCTCACTAAAATTTCCTGCTTCATCATCTCGGTTGCTTCGGGTTCTGCCCTTAGTGTATAGTTAAAATCTGCATCACCCGCTACGATTAATATTTTTTGCAGTGTGTTATCCGACAAGTCAACAAAAGCTGCTTTAAAACCTTCGGGATTGAACTTAGCTATCGTCTGAATATCACAGATAATCTTTTGATATACCCTTTTTTTCATTAAGTTATAAGCCCTACCAAGTGGTTTTATTACGTTCTCCGAACCTGCTAAGGCTATTTCTGTTGTGGATTTTAATTGACCTGGTATCGGATTTGAACCTAACATCGCATCTGAAATACCCGTAATATCCGCTAATCTTTGACGGTAAAATTGATATGAGGCAATAAATTCGTTTAAAATCGGCCCAACTCCACCTGCTAACGGGATAATCGGTGTTTGTGCTTTTCCTTGCACGTTTTTCAGCGCACCATCATCAATAATCATCGTTCCCGTGTCCCTTTGGATTTGGATAAGGTCAAACGGGTGTAATTTTTGGTCTTTATAGGTTACATTTTTCAGCACGTTCATAAAAACAGCATATCCCGAAGGACTTGCGTTTTTCCATGCCATCATAAACCTTTTAGTAATTAATTCTATTTCGTCAATATCGGGTATCATTCGGGCAACCATACTACGACTATCAGTTCTTAATATTGTATAGCCCGAATAGGTTTTACCGTTTGCATCTCTTTTGATATACTCTTTTGCACCCCAATCAATACAAATTTGTGTCCCAATTACCCACCAACACTTATACCACATCTCATAACCCTTCTTTATGGTTTTCCGCTTTTCATCGTTCTTGTTGTAATTGAAATCTTCTTTTCTTGTGATTACTTCGCCGCTTTTGGTTTTAATCTCGGAATAAACATCGGTGTTCCAAGTTCGCATTTCACATCGTAAAATTGGCACTTTTAGGTAGTCATACGGCATTGTTCCGTGTGGGTCTGTTGTAGTCCAATTATTCAGCGCAGGGTTATTACCGATATTCCAACCCCAATTACCATACATCGAATTACTACTGTAATTGATATACATTTTTACATTTTCGATTAAATCTTCTTCGGATTTGAATTGCCCTTTGTCTTTGAGTTGTTTTCTTACATCGGCGATAGTCATAAAAATAACATCACCTGCAAAAGGAATATCTAAATAGCCGTATTGATTTGATTTGGGGAAAATAGTAAACGAAGGGTCACAGTAACCAATTTTAGGCATATTGGTATGTGGTTGTACGTATTCATAGGTTGCTGACATACCTAATCTGAATAAATCTCGGTATATCTGTTGTTTGAGTTCGTCTGCCCATTCGGATTGGTCGAAAACGTATTTTACCGCTTTTGCCATGTTCAACTCATGTGCTAATTCTAATTTCATAGAACTCCACATTTCTAATTCGTTCTTGTCGGCAGGTATGAACGGTAATTGCTCGGTGTCTTTTATTCCAAGTGCTTTATATACCATCCCATATACGGGGTTTTGGCTCTTTTCCCAAATATAATTTTTCATTCGCATTTTGGCTTGAATAGAGTTTTCATCTACTCCAACGGGCGAATAAGTTGTTTCATAATCTTGTAGTTTTTCTAAAATTACGCTTTCAAAACGTGGTAATACCGAGTGATTATCCCATGAAATTGCATTGTAAGTTCCCCTTTTTGTATTGTTCTTGTCGGGGTTTTTATGGGTTAAAATTTGTTTGTATTTTTCGATAGGCTGATTGCCTTCTGCGTATAATCTTAGTGTTGTGTAGTCGTATTGATTAGTCCCAAATGAGTATGGAAGCCCCGTGTTGTTAAGACAATATTGCCCCCAAATAGCAACTGCTATCTGCATACACCATTCTCTACTTTCTTTTACCGAAGCGGGAACATCATCTTTTGGAAACGGTGAAGGAACGCCCTTGTCGGTGTATTTGTCGTAAGCATCTCGTGGCAACGCTGTATTTAACTCCATGTTTGGTATTTAATAGCATATTCACGTTTGGATTTTCACACTATCCAATGTCAAAGATATAATATTTTGTCTTATTGAAACAAAATAGCCCCCTTTCGGAGGCTGTTGTAGATATTTAAAACTCTATACTTTGTTCAACTTCATTTCCCCACGCATCCCAACCAATTCTATTTTCACGGGCAAACAACTCTAATTTGTTACCTTCTGCTATTTGTTCAATCATCTCAATAAAGAAAACGGGTTTTTTAGAATGACATGGATAGCCATTTACGTAGGGTCGTTTAACCTCGAAAACAGTTCCTTTTATTTTAGTTTTTGCGTTTATTTTCCCACGAGTGCAGAATAGTAGGGTTTCGTGCGACACCCCAAAAGTCCCTCCCATGCCGCCGCCAAATGGTTTTTTAGACCATGTTAATGTAGTTGAGTATTTAAACCCCCACGCATCAATTACCTTCTTTGCCTCAAATAGATACTTATTAGTAACCCATAAGAATAAAACCGCATCCTTTTCAACAATACTTTTAACGTCAATATTTGCAATTTCTTCTACTGTCATTGTTTTGTAGGGCAAGTTTTCACTTTTAACCGAAGCGGGATTAAATACTTGTTCCCCATCTACCTTCTTGTACCCGCCCGATAAACTCCTGCCACCTTTTTGCTCCCAAGGAGGGTCTGCGTAAATAACTGAATATTTCTTTTCCATATAGGCGTAAAAATATTAATAACAAACACGGGATTTATGCAAAAGTAAGGTTACTACACATAGCGTCACGAAATCTCCTCAAATTGAAAAATGTCCGAAGCATCAAACATATCGGGAACTTCTATTTCTATTGGTCGCATTGCCCCTGCTTGAATGAGTGCATAACCACACGCTGTAAACAAGTCATAATCATTCATACTATCGTCTATTTCGGCACATTGCTCTAATGGTTGGATATGCACCTCCCTTGAACCGTTAAATGATATGTGGTCTGCCCATGCGTTAAAAATAGCGTTAATGATTTTTGTTGTTGTGTCGCTACCTGCTACCTTGTTTTCTTCGCCTGTTTTTATATCAATAGCAAAAAACATATAGTCCTCAAATCCCCTTTCCTTATACCATTTGTAGGCATCCGTTACGTTGGTTTCCACATACGCTTTTATCCCAAAGAATAAATCTGCCATTAACTGTTGTTCGCAAAATTCATTTGACGAAGGTCGTTTTAGGTATGTTGCACAAAATCTATTCGTAACATGATTAAAGTCACCTGTTTCGGGGTTTATGCCTTGTGGATTGACGTATGGCGAATCCACCGCTCCGTCAAACAGTCTAAATATCGCACCCCCTCCGAGTGAACCTGCTCCTGATGATGTTTTTTCCTTGTATTTGAACGGGTCAATACCATGTGTTGCTTTGTTTACGTTCCCCGGTATGATTTTATTTTCATCCTGCAGGTAGGTGAATTTATTAGTTTGGGTTTTGTCAGGCATCCACGAAATCTCCCAATCGTAATCATCATCATCTTGCGGAATAAATACTACTTCATCTTTGCCGCTTAGAAAATCTTGTCTTGTTGGCAGTTTTTTAATATCGTAACCGTGAGTAGAGTTATTCCGCCAAGCGAACCTGCCTTTTATTGTGAGCGGTTTGTCATAAGTCGAAAGGAACGCTATTTGATTGCCTATGATATGAATATTGAACCTTGCTTGTTTGCTATTGGTGATGAAATTATGCTTCCATTCCAACGGCGTTTGTCGCATTTCCTCGTTCAATGAAGTCCAATCTTGGGCATCTTCAAAGGCTTTCCATGTGTTTAAAATACTATCTCTTGCGGCTTCTTTTTTGCTGAAACCCCACTCGTCCACTTGGTTTTCTAACCCTTCATCCGAAGGAATAAACAAATTGATAAACCCCGTGCCCGTTTGTCCGTTGTCGTTTCTTTTACCCCAATGGCTTAACTGTGCTAATCTTTTTGCCGAACTACCACCACCTGTTTTCAAGTCACCTGCAGTAGATATTTGATTGCTATACCCCTGAATTAATGCGTTATTACCCGTTGACATCGCTTTACGAACAACTAAGGTTCTTTCGAGCACATCTACCTCTTTTGTGTTATGCGTTACTGTGTGGTCGCCTAATAAGAATAAACTATTACCCGTAATGGTGAAACCGAAATACTCCCCTACTTCTTTTTTCTCGACTTTAAACCCGCATCTCATTGGGTTTCTACGGTTTTTATGGAATACTTCTATCTTTTCACCTTTTTTTCTTTCAACAAGGCAAGGTATCTCATGTAATTCATTGCCATAAATAGATACGTCCCAATAATCGCCAACAAATTTAGTCCCATCGGGTCTTTTTATAGTCCCTTTCTTTGGGTTGATCTGCGGTGAAAATCCTAAACCAAGCGCAAGTCTATAAATTTGGTGAGCGAGTTCTTTTCTTTTTTGAATTATCGTGTACATATACCCCCCTTTGGTAATATACTTGTGCCCATCCGTATCAATTAAACCTGCTAACAATTTCAACCTGTTTTCTCTACTGTCAAATTGGTAGCTATCGGGTATGTGTTTATTACCTAATAATCCCAACCTTGCCATTTCTTTTTTGATAGAACCTTCTTTTGCTTGTCCGATCCCAAATGAAAGTAATTTACATTTTGCCGTCCCTTGATTTTTAATTGTTAGCTTATGCCCAAGTTTATCTGCCATCCCCTGTAAATACGCCTCTATTTCGGGTTCGGGGTTATGTATAATAGTATGTTTGTGTCCGCCATCGCCAAGCCAAACTCCTAAGAAATACGGGTCTAAAAAATGTTGTTGTTCTTCATACTCACACCCAACCTTGTATAACATAAGGTGGCTTTGTCTTGAAGGCGGAAGTTTTAAAAAATCCCTTACGCTAATATTTATTGTTTGGTCTTTACTCCACGCCTTAACTTTCGGTTGTGTTAAACACCATTTTAGGCTTAAAATATGGCTTTCGTTGCAACCCCACCTTTCTCCCTTGTTTGGGATAATATCATACAACATTTCTTTCCCTGTGGTAGTGCTTGTTACTATTCTTGGTTCATTATCATCGCCACGTAGCTTGTCCCCAACCACAATATCTTGCACATATTTAAGACTTCCGTCATACATCAACACCTGTGTCCACTTTGTTAGACACTTCCCGAACTCATCTGAAAGCCAATATTTTAGCTTACTACCGTCAAAATAACCTACTGTTGACGAACCATAAGTCATTTCCGAATACAAGGCTTTTATAATTCTTAGCTTCTTATTATTTCCTGTGCCTGATTTTTTAAGTGCAGGTTTAAAATTCATTGTCCTTTTCGGGTCAACAATATTTTCACTGATGGGTCTAAAGAAAAACGGATAACCTTTGTAACCGTAAATAATTTGTTTCTCAAAAAGTTCCTGCGCTTTATCTTCGGTCATTGACTGCAACCCGAATAACGCTTTGTGCATACGCGAACTGATTTCTATTCCTTGATTGGTGCATTGGCTTGTGTAACCGCTTCTTCGACACTTGTATTCTACGGTTCCCATTACCGTTCTTACCTTCATGTCAACCATGTAACCGTTCCGTTCTACCGTATAGCCTTTTTTTTCGACTTTTCTTACTGTTTCTTCCGAACTTGTGTATCTCGGTGCTTCGTCTTCCTTCCAATACTTGAATTTAAAAGGTGCTTCTGTTGTAGTGGCGGCATACCAACGTCCTACAAATAATTTTCTATCCCTATCTCGGTATTCGGGGTGTTTTCCGCCGTCAATCTCATTTATGAACCCGTAGTAATTCAGATACATATACTGCCAAGGCGGAATCCATGTTGGTTTTCCTTTGATAAATACCCAATGCCCAAATTTTCTTCTGTCCCATTCTCGCAGGATAAACGGTAGTTCGTCCTCGAAATAGTCCATATCTTCTTCAATTTCCTTCCAAAAGTCCTCTACATCAAGGTAATTCTTAGCGTTTAGTGATGCTAATTTCGGTGGTAATTCAGTATAACGAAATTTTTGTTCTAATGGCGGCAGGTCATAACCTTCTATTTTTTTTAGGTCGGGAGGTTGCGGTAATCGGATTTTAATAACATCAAGTCCTTCTAACCCTTCGTGAAAAATTACTTCTTCATCCGCAGGTAGGTATTCATCCTCATAGATACTTTTATTCCGCTTTACCTTGTTTAGCGTTTCAGTAATCCTCGTTTGAGTTATCTTTTTTGTAACTTTTTTCGATTTCTTCACGGCTCAACGCTATTTTGTTATAGAAAAATTGTTCTTGGTATTCGGGTCTTAATTTTCGTAGTTCTTTTTCTTCATCGGTTACTATTTTGTAAAATACCTTTTGAAGTTCCGGTGTTTTATCCCCTGCTAAAAATAAATCTCGGTATTTTGCTACTACGTCCTTGTCCTTTTCGATGTCAATAATCTTCTTGTCGGGGTCAAGTAATGTTATTTCGTAGTATCTTCTCTCAAATTGTTTGTAGGTAGCCCATTCTAACCCCCGTGTGATTGCACAATACCTAATCACCATGATATTGACAATCTGAATATCCCCGTTAAGCAGGTCTTGAATTTGAGCGTGAAAATCCCCTTTTTGGTTAGTTTTGAACCCTGCGAAGATAGCGGCGCAGTTCTTTCGTGTTTGGTAGTCCAAATGTTTAAACGGGCTTTGTGGGTCATACATTGCCACGATATATCTCAATACTGCGTTGTTCTTTATTTCTTCTGTTGGGTATTTCTTTGGGCTTTCTCGGAACTCTACCCATTCGCTCATGCTTGGGTATTTTTGGAGTATGCTCGTTCCGCTTGGTTCGGGGTTGATATAGCACTCCCTAAATGACCTTTCGTCAATTTTTAAACCTAAACTCTCATAGTAAGGATGCTCAATCATAATAATTAACTAAAAGTGTTTTAATACCCATATAATAACGGATATTAAAACACATGATAAAAAGGTTGCAACTAATTTTAATCTTTCCAAGTTACTGCTTTTACGCCCCACATTTGACCGTCTTGAATTGCTCTAATCGCAAGAGTGAGCATAGCAAGTCTTTCGCCGTTTTGCCCATCATCTTCGTTTTGAGATGTTTTAATTGCAATTCTTTCATTGTTCAATACGTCAATCGCATCGGCGCACGACCTTTTAATTCTTCCAACCGCATCATCATTTGAAGGGTTGAAGTTTAACCCAACTGATTTTTCCCCAAATGTTAGTTTGCGAGATACTGGATTTTCGATTGGCGGGGTATCAACCCCTTCTTCTAATTTGTCATTACTCATTTTTTCACGTTTTATTGTTAATTAATCATAATCCAACTAAAAATTTAACCCCTTTCACATCGGCAACATCGCCTATTCTTGTTACAAAAGTTTCTCCCGATTCGATTACTTCGGATTCCTTGTGATACATGATTTCAGTTCCTTCCATGCCCTTCCACTTGTTCGGCGCATGTATTACTACCCCTTTACACATGGTTTTATCTCGTATTTTCATTAGCCCTTTCACGTATTCCAAAGGTTTTACATGGAACGTATAGTCACTCATATCAAAATCATTCCGATATAAAATATCTCGTTCTTGGATTCTAAGGTAGTTAATATCCTTGACCTTTAACAAATTATTCTCAATCGGGGTAGCGTGTAAATATCTTACAACATCCCCTTTGCGTAAAAACCCTGTTTCTTTATACCTCTTGTCCCAATAATGTCTTACTGAACACCCTTCGGATAGGACAATTCCTTCGTTGGGTTGCTTGGTAGGTATTTTAAATAGCCCTTGTGCTTGTTTTAGTGACGTAGGTTGAATTACTTTCCACCCGTTTACTCCTAACCACTCCCCGTTCCTGATAATGGCATACAAGCGGTCATAACGAATAAAAATGTAGTTCTTGTGTTCAATTTTAATCACCCTACCTGCCCGAACTGCATTTTCAGCACTTAGGAAATTGTAGTAAACCTCATCCCCTTCTTTTACCTCAATCGGCGTGTCAAATTCTAACGGGGCTTCGCTTAATTCACCTTTGTTATCCAAGTAATACAATTCCGAACAAACCTTTGCTATTTTGCCATATACGACTGCATATTCGTTTTTCTCGAACCTTTTATCAATCCGAATACCCGACTTCAATTCGGCTACTTGTCTATCAAATTCGTTTTTGTCGAACTCAATTAACAACCAATTCTGTGCAAGGTTTATTTCGGCTAATGTCATTCGGTATCAATTAAAACCCCACCTGTTAAAATCACAATACTCGCTACTGATGCAGCATTTTTCAAACTTGTGCAAACCACTTTTACGGGGTCAACTACGCCGTTTTCAATTAGGTTTTCGTATTGCATTGTTTTGGCGTTAAAACCTTCTTCTTCTTTACTAATGTTTGTTATGATTAAAGCTGTATCATCTTCATCAAACCCTGCGTTTGCTAAAATTTGCTTAATTGGTGCTTCTAAGGCTTCATGCACAATTTCAAACCCGTTTATTATGTCTTCGCCATGTTGCCCCCTTTCATACCCTTCTACCCTCGCTAACGCCGTTCCACCACCTTCTACTATTCCTTCTTCAATCGCTACTTTAGTGGCTTTAATCGCATCATCTAATCTGTCTTTTAATTCCTGACGGTCGATTTCTGTTGCTGCTCCCGCATGAATAATCGCTACACCGCCTGTTAATTTTGCTAATCTTCGCTGTAATGTCGGGTCTTTTGAAATTTGATATTCTGATTTTAAGGTTTCAATTCTTTCAGTCGGATTACCTGCGCCACCGATGATTTTTGTTACCTTGTTTCCTACTATTGCTTCTTCGCAATGTCCTACATGCTCCCAAACCATTTCTTTTAGGTTTAATCCTAATTCAGGGTCTATTACTGTGGCTCCTGTTACTGCAGCTATGTCCATCAAGTTCTCACGTTGCATTGTTCCGTATTCGGGCGCACGAACCGCACATGAAGGTAACTGTGCTTTATTGGAATACATTGCACCTATTACTTCGCCATCCACATCTCGGCCGACAATCAAAAGTGAAATTCCGTTTATGATACAACGCTCCATTACACCGATTAGCCCTGTGCCTGGTGTGAACTTATCGCCGTTTTGAACACCTACCGTTCCTTCAATTTTCTTAATTTCCTCTGTCGTAACAATCACCGCTACATTTTTTAGGTCACAAGTGAAAGTCGAAGTATTCACAAATCTCGGACTAATAAATCCTGAATTAAATTCCATGCCTTTTACAAACTCGGTATAAGTTTCACCTGTATTGGAATTAGCCAAAATTACCATTCCGTTTTCTCCGATTTTCTCGTACGCCTCTGCTACTATCCCCCCGATATACTCGTCATTGTTAGCTGAAATTGTCGCTACGTGCTTAATCATTTCGGGCGTTTTACACTCAATGGATTTTTCTTTTACTTGGGCTACAATCTGTTCTACGGCTAAATCAATTCCTTTTTTGAGTAAGTTAGGATTAGCACCTTGTTCCAGGTATTTCTCGGCTTCTTCAATCATTGCCCATGCTAAAATTGTTGAAGCACTTGTTCCGTCACCGCAGCTTGTTACTGTTTCTTGGGCGGCTTGTTTCATAATGTAAGCCCCTTGATTCATTGCAGGGTCGCTAAACACAATTCCGTTTGCTACTGATACCCCGTCACGACTTGAACGTGGAAAATTACCGCCTAAGATAACATTCCTTCCTGCGGGGCCATAAGTCTTTGCTACGGCTTTAGCTAATAATTCCATGCCCTTTTTTACGCTTTCACGGGCTTCTTTGTCGAATAAAATTTTGTTTATCATAGTTTTAATAAATAATCTAAGTCAATGAAATTAAATGTTTTGTTTTCTTTTCGGAAAGTTTTAGTTCCTGCTCTTTGTGGGTTTTTTGTAAACTCTGCATGGTAAATAACATCTGCTCCGACTGCTTCAAACTCCGAATGGGTAAGCACGATAGTTAATTCTTCTCCGTTAAAGTTGTGGAAATTTTCTTCTATTTTTTGAAGTAACCCTGATTTTGACTTTACAAACGCATACAATTCGTTCTCTCTCAACAACAGGTATTCTGCGCCTTCAATCTCTATCGGCACACCTAATTCTGTCGGGAAAAATACAATATCCCCTACCTGTAATTTTGTATTGTCGTTTGTTTGGATGATTTCACCCTTAGTGGGTTTATCTCTTTGTGTAGTCTTAACTAAGCCCTGTGCCTCAATAGGTAATGGCTTTACAAGCAAATAATTATTCAATGGTATCATATTCACGTTAATTTCAAGTGATGCAAATATACAATTTTTTTAAAATGGGGGTTTTTCTTCTTCAACACCTTCTTTTTCGTAATAATTTTTTACGGGCTTCAATCCTACTGGTGCTTGTCTGTAATTTGTGAACTTGGTAAATCTTGCCTGAAAAGAAACTTTTACGTTTTCCAATGCTCCGTTTCTGTGTTTTGCAATTATCAGTTCTGCAGCCCCTTGTGTGCTTTCTCCGTTTTCATCTACATCA
>Ga0075163_10006979_pt1 | contig 14978 bp, 15 predicted proteins | sample JI1023141ADNA_FD_71478 | JGI IMG/M metagenome (GOLD analysis project Ga0075163, IMG submission 71478) | Wastewater effluent complex algal communities from Wisconsin, to seasonally profile nutrient transformation and Carbon sequestration -... | ecosystem: Engineered > WWTP > Effluent > Algae...
AAATAGTAGTTGAAACTGGCAGAGGTTACCAAACTATTGAAGAATCTAGTGAGCACCGACAAAGTGCTGACTTTATCGCAGTAGATGCAATATTTAGCCCGGTTCTAAGAGTTCGATATAAAGTCGAAAGTACTCGTGTTGGTCAGATGACAAATCTTGACAAACTACTGCTTACTGCAGAGACAGACGGTACAATCACTCCTAGTGAAGCATTTGAAGAAGCATCAGCGCTACTTACCAATCAATATGCAGCGCTTGCTGGTAAAACAACCGTAGAAGCAGCTCCATTCCAGCTAAGTTCTCCAGCATCTGAATCAGGTTCAGGCGCTGCAGAAGACGAAAAAGACGCATTAACTACTTCAATCGAAGATTTGAACTTTTCTGCAAGAACAACCAATGCTCTCATAAACAACGATATTCATACACTGAAAGATTTGTTTAGCCTTACTGATGCTGAACTAAAAGATCTTAAAGGATTTGGCAGTAAAGCACTTGATGAAGTTCGTGAGAAGTTAGCAGAACTGGAGCTATAGAATATGCATAGACACGGATATAAAGGAAGAAAATTTGGTCGTGAACGTGACCAACGTGAAGCTTTGATAAAAGGCTTGGCAGAAAGTCTCATAATTCATGAGTCAATTGAAACTACTCTTGAAAAGGCTAAGGATTTACGTCCATATGTTGAAAAACTGGTGACCAAAGCAATCAAGGGTGGACTACACAACAGACGACAAGTGATTGCATCATTGCAAACACTCGATGCAGCCCACAAACTTGTCGACGAAATCGCACCTAGGATGCAGAGATCAAGCGGATATTTGAGAATCGTAAAGACTTCAGCTCGCAGAGGTGATAACGCACAACTAGCAAGAATCTCTTTTGTTGATGATTTAACTGCAGCTCCTGTTGCTAAAAAGGCAGAAGCTGTAAAGAAAACCGAAGTAAAGACTGCCGTAAAAAAGCCAGTAACAAAGAAGGAGGCAAAATAGATGAAAACTTATAGCGCCAAACCATCAGAAGTTACTCGTAAATGGTATACGATTGACGCATCAGAGGCTCCAGTTGGAAGAATTGCAACAAAGATTGCAACACTTTTAACCGGCAAAGGTAAACCAATGTTCACTAGCCACATTGACTGCGGAGACTTTGTAGTAGTTGTTAATTCAGATAAGGCGGTATTTACAGGCCAAAAAGAAGAAGACAAGAAATACTACCGACACAGTGGATTCCCTGGTGGAATCAAAGACCGTACCGTGCGTGAACAGCGTGAACTTGATTCAACTGCGCTAATTGAAAAGGCAGTCTACGGAATGTTACCAGTTAATAAACTGCGTGCAGAACGTATGAAACGTCTTAAAATTTATGCAGGTGCAGAGCATAATCATGAAGCACAAAAACCGATTACTCTAGATATGACGAAAGGAACAAAATAATATGGCTGAACATTACACATATGCTATTGGTCGCCGAAAGAGTGCAACTGCAAAAGTACGTCTAACTAACGGCAAAGGCGTAGTTACTATTAACGGCGTCCCGGCTGCTACATATTTCGCTAATTCTGCAATGTTTTTGAGCGAAATTGAAAAGCCCTTCAAGGTTATTGAAGACAACAAATATGATGCTTCTATAGTTGTTGACGGTGGCGGTCATGCTGGTCAAGTTGATGCTATCAAACTTGGTATTTCTAAAGCTTTAGTTATAAAGAACGAAAGCCTTAAGAGCACCCTGAAGAAAGCTGAGCTACTTGGACGAGATCCCCGTGAGCGCGAACGTAAGAAATTCGGTCTTAAAGGCGCTAGAAAACAGCGTCAATTTACCAAGCGTTAGTTTCTCTGAATATTTATCCAGGGAATCTAACGCAGATCACCTCCTGTTTTTTAACTAAAGCAGGAGTTTTTCATTTCTATTTATGTAATAAGGAAATTTTAAATGATACAACTTGATAAAAAAGGTTATTCGATAGTCGCTGAAACACTAAGAAGATTAGAAATTCCAATCACCAGCCCAAAAAGATTAGGAGCTTATTCTCATGCAAAAGAAATTTTGCAACTGGGATGCGAAACAACACCTGAACAGGATGCGTGTCTACGTTGCACCTCATACGCTGTGCCAATGTGCGTCATGGTCGATCGTGTTAGAGAAGATGTAGATCTCAATTACGAAGGATATCTACCAAACGGTCAACCTGTTGCTCTTCAAGAGCACAGAGAAAACTACTATTTGGCCGATATATAGTAAAAAATAAAGTATACTATATACATATGAGTAAACAAGTAATTTTGACGGGGTTACGTACTAACGCAGGGTATCATTTGGGTAACTATTTGGGTGCTATTTTACCAATGGTTCAATTACAGAAGGAACATCTTGGTGAATACCAGGTTAATATGTTTGCGCCTGATTTGCACAGCTTTACTGGTGACATAGACCACGTATCTTTGTACGACCAGACTATGAGTAATCTGAAAGTATTTGTTGCGTCTGGTATGCCTATAGATAACCCGGATTTCTATATGTACCGCCAGAGCTACATCCCAGCTCATAGCGAGTTAACAGTAATACTGAACAATTTTGCATATTTTGGTGAACTGTCTAGAATGACTCAATTCAAAGATAAACGTGAAGGACATCTGAAAAGTCAGGAAAATGCAAGCTACGCAGTCGATACAGCTACAGCTGGGCTTTTTGACTATCCGGTGCTTATGGCTTCGGATATTTTACTGTATGGCGCTAAATATGTTCCAGTCGGTGAAGACCAACGCCAACACCTAGAACTTACGCGAGATTTGGGTATTAGAATGAATAACAAGTTTGGTGAATTATTCACAGTACCAGAAGAATGGAAGAAACAGCTTGAATTTAGTCACCGACTTGAGGGTGCACGTATTCGATCACTCAGAAATCCAGAAAAAAAGATGAGTAAGAGCGTAGATGACCCTAATGGCACAATACAACTTACTGATACGCCAGACGAAGCATCAAAGAAAATTAAAAGCGCAGAGACGGATAGTATTGGAGTTATTAATTGGGATTGGGAAAATCAACCTGGAATTACTAATTTGCTACAAATTTATGAACTTTTAAGCGGTAAATCGCATTTGGATGTACTTGCTGAATGGGTCGGCAAAGAACGCTATGGGGACTTAAAAACAGTTACTGCAGAATATGTTGCTAACTTTCTGACTACATTCCAAGCAAACCTGAACAAAGTCGATGAAGCAACATTACTAGCTAAGCTTGAAGAATCTGAAACAATGATGTCTATTGTCGCCAACGAAACACTTATGAGAGTACAAAAAGCTGTCGGACTAAGATGAGTGAAAAGGTAAATCCAGAAAAATCTTCGATTTTTTGGCCACTAAACAAAATTGCCAAATTTCTTGGTGGTATATTATTAAGTCCTTTCAAGCCACCAAAATAAATGGCAAAACAGACATTAACTATTACTGAATCAGATGGCGTGGTGCGTGTCGATAAACATTTGGCTAATGTATTTCCAGAATATTCTAGAGCAGCACTTGCAAAGCTTTTTAGCTTAAACCTAATCAAACTAAAGGGCGAACCGATTCAGCCAGGCCATAAACTACGTCCAGGAGCTGAAATAGAGTACGATTTAGGCCCTCTACAGGAAAAACCAGAAGTTATACAGCTACCAATATTATATGAGGACGAAAACGTAATTGTAGTAAACAAGCCAACTGGAATAATATCGCATGCCAGAGGGAAGTTTTGGCAGGAAGCGTCGGTAGCAAGCTTTATACGTGATAGAGTGAGTGGCATGGACGGAGAGCGTGGAGGAATAGTTCATAGGCTAGATAGGGCAACGTCGGGTGTTATGATTTGCGCAAAGAACGAATCAACATTGAAGTATCTGCAAAAACAGTTTCAAGACCGAAAAGTACAGAAATCATATATTGCCATAACTAGCCAAAGACCAAAAGAAGAAGAGGCAGTTATTGACGCACCAATAGGCAGAAACCTGAAGGATCCAAAGAAATTTCACGTAACTGCAGAGGGTAAATCAGCACAAACAACTTATAAAGTTCTAGAATCATCAACCAAAAAATCTAAGATATTATTACTACCCCACACTGGTAGAACACATCAACTAAGAATACATCTTGCATATATAAATTGTCCGATTATAGGGGATGAGTTGTACGGAGGAGACAAAAACGAAAGACTTCTATTGCACGCAAAAAGTTTGAAGATAAGTTTGCCCGGTAACATTGATATGCTTTTCGAGTCTCCACTCCCAGAAGGATTTGAAATTTAGCATGGAACTAATGAATGAGATAACCAAAAAGTGGGTTGATGCATATATTGAGCGTCCATCGTCAACGCTATTAATTGATTGTGCTAATGACAGCTTATCTGGTGATGATATAGCGGAATATATTTGTAGCCAGCTATCGAAAGATTCACATGTTCCGATTGTTCATTTAAAAGCAAATGATAAAAAAAGCATAGGAATTGACGATGTTAGACAATTGCAAAGGAGCTTTCAACTTAAGGCAAACACGGATAGTAAATATACAAGATTTGTAGTTATTAATGATGCCGGCGTATTAACACCAGAGGCTCAGAACTCACTGCTAAAACTAATGGAAGAGCTACCAGAAAAAACAATTTTAATCATTATTTGTGATAATATACAGTCTTTGTTAGAAACCGTAAAATCTCGCTGTTTTCAAGTCAGAGTATTGCCTATAACTGAAAAAGCGGCATTTGCGTATGGATCTTATAATGGCCATTCAGATGCGCTGATAAGAAAAGCTTATTTGTTGTCTGAAGGATATTCGTCGAAATTCATCAAATTGCTAAATGACGATCAAGACTCACTATATGAACTAGTTGATATTGCAAAAAAATTCATTAGCGATTCAGTTTTTGAAAGACAAAAATATTTGCAGACCTTAAACTCTAATAAAAGTAATTACTCATACGAAGATTTCACAAATGCACTCAAATTGACTGCAAAATCAGGAATGAGATTTGCTAATAGTACTGATACGAAAACGCACTGGAAAAATATCCTGAAAGTTATTTTGCGCACCGACCAACAAGTTGATAGAAACGTTTCAGAGAAATTAGCTCTTCTATCTCTAAGCGTATCTCTATAAATCCTTCAAATAATTAGAGAAAGTACTGTATGCAAAAAATGATATACTTATATACAATATGACTTCTCTCATACTTCTAACAATTTTTGGACTAATAGCCATCGCAACTGGTAAACAACGTGACACCGAACTCTCTCCTATCCCATTAAAAGTTAGTGATAGACTTAGCAAATTGTGGGAAGTTGCGCATCAAGGCATGAGAGAAAACAGATTACTGCGAGCAGAAAAGGCGCTATTAACAATTCTAAATATCGACGAAAAAAACGCCGCAGCCTATAACAGGCTTGGAATTTTATATGCTAAACAGAAGGAATTCAAAGACGCCATAGATTGTTTTGAAATCGCAAGCAGTATTGAACCGTCCGCTTCAAGTTTACATAATCTAGGGTTGATTTACTTTGAGACAGAAAATTATGAAAAAGCAGGAATAGCTTTTGAACATGCACTAAAACTCGAAGATAATTTAGCCGCAAGACACATTGCGTTTGCTAAGGTGAATGAAAAATTAGGCGACTTGAGTCTTATGATTCAATCACTCGAAAAAGCTGTAGAGTTAGAACCAACAAGGGAATCGTTAACATTGCTACTACACGCCTACGCTGAAAATAATATGATAGACGAGGCAAAGATAGTCCAAAGAAAACTACTATCAGCACAATCAAGAGTTGAACCGCCTAAAAACAGAGTAAAACGACCTAGACGCGTAGTAGTTTAGCTTTTATAATTGTATCTGTTAATGTATAATTACTTAGTACTTTTTAAATAAATGCAGAGTTAGTGAAGCGGTCAAACACAAGAGACTGTAAATCTCTCGGCTTATGCCTTCGTAGGTTCGAATCCTACACTCTGCACCAGAAATATATTGCCACCTTAGCTCAGTTGGCCAGAGCATCGGTTTTGTAAACCGAGGGTCGTCGGTTCGAACCCGACAGGTGGCTCCATTAAGCTTAAAAATTTAAGCCCAGGTAGCTCAGTGGTAGAGCGCATCCATGGTGAGTCGTAAAAAACTTCGCCCATAGGTTAAAGAAATTTATCTATGAATCCCGAATAACGGTTAATATCCAGATGTTGGACAAGACCGTGGCAATTATACTAGAAGGTGTAAAGGCCCGAACGACTGACAAGGGGAGCTAAATCGAATTTCGATATGCTTAAGATACAGTCTAGCCCTCTAATATTCATCATTCAAAAATAGAGGTGTAAGCGAAGGATGAGGTCTCGAGTTCAATCCTCGATCTGGGCTCCATAAATTGATGATTTATAAAATATTTGCAGGATTTACGTTTTCACGAACAGAAGAGATATTGCTAACTATTTTAGTTATCGCATGGCTTCTTATCATGGTATTTCTAGCAGTGGCAGCTTTATACGTAATACTATTTATACTATCGAAAATAACGAAGAAAAACCTAACTTTTGAAAGACTTTTTCTAAATAGTAGAGTCAAACGCTTATATCCTAAAATAATTATAGGTGCTACAGTTGTACTTCTGGGCCTTGCAGGATATTACGGACTAATTGATAACTAAAGTATTTGTAAATCACGATGTAATCTGTTAGAATTGAAAGAATTATGGCAAAGAAAACTGATAAACGCAAAATTGTTGGACTCGTATGCGAAGAGTCTGGACATCGTCATTATTATACAAAGAAAAATACGATGAACACTCCGGACAAACTACGTCTAAAGAAATACAATCCAGTACTGCGCAAACACACCTGGTATGTAGAAACCAAGAAAAACCTAGGACGCAACGAAGTAAAACCACGTAAAGGATAGGACACCGATAATGCACCCAGAGGTAATCCCAGTATTAGTTGAGCTGGAATTACCTGAGGAGCGCGCAAGAGGAGTTTTACATTAAATGAGCGTCGGTGGTGCAACGGTTGCACTTGCAGGTGCGTTATTTCAAAACGATACTATGACTTGGACAGGGATTGTTACTTATGGAATATGTAAAACGGTAAATATTGCCAGTAGACGATTAGCATCAATATCAGAACAAACTCAAAACGATACTGGTTTATAAATCAAGGATAGTATTAATTAATTCTGCATGGCTCCATACAAGAGGAGTTACACCTACGATTTTAGAATCCTCAGGACTAATTTGCTCAGACAATAGACCGCTAGTCAATCCTTTATCAAGAGCCCAGGTAACATATTTTTCTGCACGTTCTTTCTGACCGTTTTTTGCATAGTACTGCGCTAACCATAGTGTTGTTACAAACCATGGATTACCTTTGTAGGCTGGATCACTTCGAAAATAGTTATCATTTTCGTACCTAGCTGAACCACCTGATGGAGATATATCTAATAACTCTGATTCTATTAAGGACAAGGTAGACGTAACTTGTGATTCGTCTAGGTAATATCCGAATAGGTATGTTCCGTAAAAACTTGATATATCAAGAGTTGTGTCGGTGTGCAAACCCTCGGGACTTAGCAAAAAACCCTTATTATATGCGCCACGTTCTACATTAAAAAAGGCTCCAGAGTGGGTGAGTAGTAATTCAGCAGCAGTTTGCCACTTTTTAGCGTCTACGTCTATACCTTTGCTACTAGCAAATTGGGCAGCAACCACTAACGCTCGATATGTGATAGCGGCCGTGTATGTATTTACCAGAAATTTTTCTTCCCACAGATCATATGATGCATGAGGAAGTTGTGATTCTGCATCAATAAAGCTACTCATATAATCCGCAGCTGGTTTAATTAGTGAGTCGTACATTTTATCTATGAAGGATTGGTCACCTGTATAACTCAGGTATTCTCCAAGCATGAAGATTACGATTGCTGTTTCGTCTTCTTGTATCGCCAATTCTTTACGGTTGTTATGCAATAACGGATGCCATGTGCTGCCTATTGCACGATCTGGTTGGTATTTGTGCATTAGATAGCCATCTTCATGTATTATGCTTCTGCAAAATTCAAAAAACATTTTTGGTTCATGGGTGTAGCCTAGTTTTATCAACGGCCACATTACGTAGGCGCCGTCACGAGGCCAGACATAGCTATAATAATCCCGTCCATAGTTATATATTGACGAATCGCAGGAAGCTATAATACCTCCGTGCTCATCGGTATGTGATTTAATTAGCATCAGCGATTTTTTAACTGCATTTTTGTAATTATCTGGCATTCCTTGCAGTTTAGATTCTGCGGGCTTTAGCCAATCATGCCAATGCGTTAGTGTAGCTTCTAACCTTTCGTTGAACCCATTACCAAGCATTAACTCGTGCATTTTCTCTAAACGTACCTGAGAATCGCCGACTGCTAGCCAGTAATGTACTACCTGTGAGCTTCCTGGGTCAATATCCATCGACACTCTTATAGTTGAATCAACACTTGCATGTTCTACTGCTGATTTAGATAATTCTCCGTCTTCTGCATCTCTGAAAGTTCCTTCTTTGCCCTCGATACCTGCATTGCCTACCGCATATTGGTCGTAAGAAGCACCGTTTTCTATTTCTGCATAGGCAAGAATACTGCAACGACCTTTGTAGTCTAGGATGTAATTACCGCCAGGTACATACATAGCAGTGTCTGCACGCCCCATGGAACTTATTTGAAATACCTGGTGAAAGAAAATTCTTACTTCACGCTTTTTGTCTGATAAATTTCTAATCCTAACTTTACGAGCAAAAATATCGTGGTTTACGTCACAGAAATCTTGAAAGTGTAATCCAAGTTGCAATGATTCATGTGTAATAGTTATGTCACTAACAAGTGCGTCATCATGAAACGTAATATCTCTCTGCCACTCTGACTCATGTATCCAGCTAAACTGTCCGTCAACCCATACTCCAATATGATGCGGTTTGCTTCTAGCCGTTGTAAGGTTTTCTAGACCAACATACGGATAATAGAAATCATGTACCAATCCAGATTCATCCAATCCGACGGTGAGCCCACTGTTACCGAGGATTACGGTTCTAGCCACAGTAAACTCCGTAAAGTTTATTTAGCATTAAGCATTTGTCATTTAGCATAGATTTATCATGTAGCATTAGAGCATTTGAAGCTACAATGAAAAATGAAAAATGAAAAATCTTTGTAAAATGTAAAGTGTTAAATGTTAAATTGTTCATAATGCTATGCCTTTTTCTAGTAGCCTAGCGGTTAAATCTCTGTATGCATTCATAAAATACATGAATGCATTATACGGTGAATCATAGGGGCTGAAGTAGGCATGCACGTCGCCGTCACTGAACCATTTTGTACACATATAATATACGTGGTCGCTGGTTTGTAGTCGGCGCCAATCTTCTATTAAAACTTCGTCATTTGATTCAAGTATTGGTTTTTCGAGGGCATATAATGAAGTTATTGCGTCGACTTGCATGTCGTTCCCAAGCCAAGCAGTTAAATCACGTTCTGTATCAGCCCAAGTTATAGTTTGAGGAACGTCAATATAATCTTTTGATTCATACGTCTCTGAGGCCTCGGTTATAGTCTTAAACCCATGATTGGGATCTTTGAGCCATTCGTTAGGAAAGGCGTGTAGGAAATCAAATACACCTGTATCTGCCCACTGGTGCTCACCAAAAGTTTCATAGTCCATAAATAAGTTCACTATGTCGCCACCATGACCAGCTGCATGAACCCATTGCGTGAATTTTTCTGTTGTTAGAGGCCATTCTGACCAGCCTTGATTCGAAAATCTAAATGCTATGTCATCACTCAATTTATAGTTTTTCATCAGTAACTTGATGTTATGGGTGTAGCTTGGTTTATAGACAAAATTTGGCGACCTCCAACCCAAAATAGGATCCCATCCTTCAGTTATTATTGCCTTATAACCGGCTTCATCTGCCCAGTAGGCCAAATCATTATTATAGGAAAGCTCGGTATTCCTGAAAGATGTTGGGGTAATACCAAACAAATTACGTATTTTTTCGGTGTGTTTTGCTACTTGCTTGACAAATTCGGCTCTTGAGTAAAAGAATGCCAATGAATGATGGTATGTCTCTGCGACTACTTCTACCTTTCCAGTTGCAATCAAATCTTTGAATGATTGCAGTACATCTGGGCGCCACATTTCTAACTGGTCTATCAGAGTGCCAGTGATCGATAAGCTAAGCTTGAATTCAGGGTGTTTTAGTAGCAAATCTATCAATACTCTGTTGGTTGGTAGATATGATTTCTCAGCTACTTTGTCAATAATAAATCGGTTATTGGTGTCTGTATCTGGTGTTTCATCATTAAAATAGATATGATCTGTTCCTGCTTGAAATACAGAATAAGGCTTTATACGTAGTGGTTGGTGGGCGTGTAGGTATAGTACGATAGATTTCATCTCGTAGCACTCCAAAACCAAAGGTTACCAAACAAAGTATAAGTAGAAACTAAGTGTCTACTTGTTTTTTTGTAGAGTGTGACGTAATTCATGATGATATCCCAGCAGCGTAATTGTAATGATCCGTCATTTTCCTTGCTGATTTAGCCCATGACTGGTTTCTGTATTCATGATAGCTATTTAGCCACATTGAGTGTGCCAGAGAATCGTGTTCTGTTATTGATAGAATCATATCTGCCATTTGGTTGGTGTCCCAGAAGTCAACTTTGAAGCAGTTCTGCAATACTTCACCGACCCCAGATTGTTTAGACACAATTACTGGCGTACCGAACCCAACGGCTTCAAGTGCCGTTAGTCCAAAAGGTTCGGAAACAGATGGCATTACAAATACATCACCAATTCGGAAACTATCACGCCATTTTTTGCCAGAAACCCAGCTTTCAAATATTACATTACTGGATATTTTGTAATATGCTGCCATCCGAATTAGTTCTTCTTGTTGTTCGCCACCTCCCGCTATCAGGAATAGAACTTTAGGATTCTTTTCGACTACTTTCTGGGCAGACTCTAGTAGGTGGGTTAGCCCTTTTTGGATAGTCATACGGCCGATATTTACTACAACTTTGTAGCCATTACTCTTCATTATTTCTAGATAGCGATGTAGATTTGCACTTTCGTCTAAATCGTCCGATATTTCCATACTATTGTGAACAACATGGATTTTGTCACTAGGGATTCCATACTCTCTTGCTATTGTGTCTTTAGTGTATTGGCTTACAGCAAATATTTGATCAGCCATCATGAACGCTTGGTGCTCTATCTCTCTTGCTAGTGGATTACCATATCCTCCAGCCGATTGGTCGTATTGTGTTGCATGTACGTGAACTATCAATGGTTTACCCGTAATCTGCTTGGCCAACATGCCAGCTCTGAATGTTAGCCAGTCATGGGCATGTATAATGTCGAACTCTCTAGATTCAGCCAATTTTGCTACATTATGAGCATATCTATCGTGTTGCTGTCTTAGATCTAATTGTCCTATTGTTAATTTTTTGCTCTTTTTTTTCGTGAACCATTCTGCGTCATATACTCCACCTGAAATCATAAATTCTTCAGCAGTTTGGTCGTGCGCCGGAGTTACTTTCATGAAATCTATATCAAACTTTGCAGTGAAGGGTAGTATGAACTCTATGTCTACGCCAGAATAGCTGAGTTCTTTGCACATTTGATAGCAAGCTACCCCCATTCCTCCTACGTGGTGAGGCGGTAGCTCCCAGCCTAACATTAACACTTTCATACGTGCCTAAACCCTTTGTTTGATTTGCATTCGTTTCTGTTCCTTTCAATTATAATGCTTAAGCTCGATAAGCACAACTATATTATTAGTAAAATAACAGATGTAATTTATTCTTATTTGTGCTATAATTAATTACTTATGAAACAATCAGAAAAAATTCGCAATATTGCGATCATTGCACACGTCGACCACGGCAAGACTACTTTAGTTGACGGATTATTAAAGCAATCTCATACCTTCAGAGACAACCAGTCCGAAATGAGCCAAAATCTCATAATGGATAGTGGTGACCAAGAAAAAGAACGTGGAATTACAATTACAGCCAAAATTACTGCAGTAGACTGGGAAGGATTCAGAATCAACATCATTGATACTCCAGGACACGCTGATTTTTCTGGTGAAGTAGAGCGTACTCTGCGCATGGCAGATGGCTGTATTTTGGTAGTTGACGCCCAAGAAGGTCCAATGCCTCAGACCAAATTTGTGTTATCAAAAGCCTTGCAACTTGAACTAAAACCAATTGTTGTTATAAACAAAATTGACAAAGATGCTGCTCGTATCAAAGAAGTTGAAAACGAATTAGCAGATCTGTTCTTAGAACTTGCTGTCCATGAGGATCAACTACATTATCCTGTTTATTACGCAATTGGTCGTGACTCTAAAGCCTGGGCTACAGTGCCAGAGGATCCAACAGCGCCTGGTGATTTATCGGTACTATTCAAATCAATTACTACAGAAGTCCCAGCACCTAAAGTTGACGAAGATGGCTCCCTACAGTTACTAGTTTCATCCCTACGTTATGACACATTCCAGGGCAAATATGCAGTAGGGCGTGTAGAACGTGGATCAGTCAAGAAAAAAGACCAAGTCATGCTCTGTGGTAAAGACTCTCAGACCCCAGCAAAGGTTGATAGATTATATCGAACGATTGGCCTAACATATCTTGAAGTTGACGAAGCCGTCGCAGGAGATATTGTATCTATTACAGGTATTGCGAATGCTCAGATTGGTGACACTATAACAAGTATTGATAATCCGGAAGCACTCCCTACAATTGAAGTAGAAGCACCGACACTAAAGATATATCTTGGGCCAAATACTAGCCCCCTAAAAGGCAAAGAAGGTGAATTTAATACTTCTAGGCAAATTGGTGACCGCCTCAAAAAAGAGCTAGAAACAAATGTTGGACTTGAAATCGATGACCAGGGAATTGGATTTTTGGTTGCTGGTCGTGGTGAGTTACATCTTTCTGTGTTAATTGAAACAATGCGCCGTGAAGGCTTTGAATTTGAAGTAGGACGACCGCAAGTAGTAACGCATCTAGAAGACGGCGTAGAAATGGAGCCAATTGAAGAAGTTATTGTAGAAGTTCCTGGTGAACACGTCGGGGCTGTACAGATGGAATTTGGACGACGCAAAGCTCAGCTAGTTGACCAGTTTAGTTCTAACAAAGGCGTAACCAAACTTGTATACACAATGCCGACTCGTGCCCTATTAGGAGCTCGTAACATCCTATTAACAGCGACAAAAGGTACTATTATAATGAACACACTACTTGATTCATATGCACCTCTTGGAACTGCTCTTAACCAGATTAGAAACGGTGTTTTAGTTGCCTGGGAAGCTGGTGTTGCAACACCATACGCTTTGCAAAGTGCTGAAGAGCGCGGAGAATTGTTCGTCGGCCCGACACAAATTGTTTACGCCGGACAGGTTGTCGGACTTAATGCACGCCAAGAAGATTTAGAAGTTAACATCTGCAAAGAAAAACACCTAACAAACATGCGTAGCTCATCTTCGGATGGTGTTGTCCAGTTGACTCCATATACTCAATTTAGCCTTGAACAGTGTCTAGACTTCATTGAAAACGACGAGCTACTAGAAGTTACCCCCAAAACTCTTAGACTACGCAAAAAAGAACTAGACCACAACAAACGCAAACGAGCAGCAAAGAACTAGTTTACTAGTACCCACCGGCTTCTACGCCGTAATACTCATCTAGTGTTTGTCCGGAATTAACTATTGCTGTAGCGATATCTACTCCCAAATAGCGCAAGTGCCACGGTTCGTACTGATATCCTGTAATTGAATCTTTGCCCGAAGGGTAACGGATGATAAATCCATAAGTTTGGGCGTTATCTGCTAGCCATTTGCCAGCAGAAGTATTACCAAAACACGTTTCTAAATTGCATGTTCCTGTTCCTAAATCAACAGCTAAACCTAGTTGATGTTCGCTGTGTCCTGGGCGGGCACTAAAGGTGTCGGCGGCAGCCTTGCCAGATTGACTGACCCATTTGTTATAGGTAGATACTTGCGTGCTGTACGAACGGTAGGAACTTAGTACACTCATTGGTACGCCAGCTTCATTTGCTTTGAACAATAGGGAAGTCAAAGCCTGGGCTGCTTCAGGTCTCATTTGTCCACCAGTAACTGCCGTTAAATCTGGCACATAGTCACTAGGTAGTTTATGTTTTTTGTTAACAACTACTGTTAGTGATGAAGCCTCCGACTTTGTCAGCATAACTGGCCACTCCGAAGTTGGTTCTACCACAGGTGGTGTTGGATTTTGCTTCTCCACCACTGCTGGTGTCGTTTCTTCAGGTTCTGGAACTACTTCTTCTTCAACTGGATTTTGTTCTTCCACAGCTATTTCTTGGGTTGGTACTACTTCTACTACAGTTTTATCATCCTTTAGTAGCATGTACAGGCCACCGCAAACCACTACTATTACTACAACTGCAGACAGAATCAGCTTAATTCTTTTGTCTAAGGTGCGTTTTTTCATTTACTGGTTTTTCTTCTCATTTGTATTATTTGCCAGAGAATTACTATAGCCACGACAATTGGAGTAATAATGGACATACTTAGAACCCATAGCATTATTGACCATATGAAATCACCGGATACAGTGTTGCCTGAATTACAGAAATCATCCTCCGGTTGACACGATAATTCCATATTTAGCTGGTTAATGAAAATGATTATCCACCAGATAAATGGTATGGCTATGACTACTGCTGCAGTTTTATGTTTCATACTCTCCAGTATACTACTCACTTAAAGAGTGCCCCTAACGTAGCTATTAGACAGCGGTTAGTAGATTATCAAATCTCTCTTCTAACATTGTGAATACTGCATCTGCAGACTGTTCATCAACCGCTCCTGAATAGTCTATGCCTGCGTCTTCGAATACACGTAGATTGAATTCATCGAGTGGTCCTTCAAGGGGTGCGAAAGCAACTCTTAATAATCTCTCTG
>Ga0075163_10006980_pt1 | contig 14976 bp, 11 predicted proteins | sample JI1023141ADNA_FD_71478 | JGI IMG/M metagenome (GOLD analysis project Ga0075163, IMG submission 71478) | Wastewater effluent complex algal communities from Wisconsin, to seasonally profile nutrient transformation and Carbon sequestration -... | ecosystem: Engineered > WWTP > Effluent > Algae...
TTGTCCGAAGAAAATCGAAATTGGAGGACATGAGGGCGAACTCCGGGGCACGGGTTTTATAATTGGCCGGTGAAGGCGCGCTGGACGAGAGAATTGAAGAGGTTGTCGGCTTCGGAGAGGGCATGTTCAAAACGCGATCGCAAATGGCAAATACTGCGCACCGCCGTTTGGTGTCGTATCAAGAGTTGTTTGTTAGGAACTGGAATGTCCAGAGACCTTAAAACTTCAAGATTTATGTTTTTCTGCGCCACTTGGTCGGCTTTCGCTTCGATGTAGGGCTGCAGAAACGCCATCCATTCCTGAATATATTCGTTGGTAATCTTGTCGGATGCTTGGAATCCGACAACGCTATCTGGAAAACAGGCATCGAATCCAAGAATGCCTGTTTTGGCAATGTTGGCTGCAATCGTGATACAGAGAGTTCCGGCAGGCCATTTCTTACTCTGAGCGAGGCCGATATCCGAGTAGGATTGAGAGAATCGCTTTACGATTCCGCAGCAGTTAGCTACGTCGCCGGTCTGGATGAGGGGATGGGAACCGCCTAAGAGTGCGGGGTCATTTCTGGGTCGATGCTGTGAACGGCCACGGTCCAGTGTGCCAAGCTCCTCAAGACGAACCAGAGGCCAGCGTTTGGGGTTGGTGACGGGGTCGCCGAACATCTCCAGGAAGGTCGAGCGGAGGAGTTGCTCGGTCAGCGTGATGGCTTCCTGGCGCTTGCGGAGGATGGCGTCGGCCTTGTCCAGTACAGCCACGATCTGCCGCTGTTCGTCTAAGGGGGGCACGGGCGCTTCATAAGCCCCCAACGCTTCGCGATTGATTTTCGGTATACTTGTGCGTGCTGAGTATGCCTCGGCGAAGTCTAAAAAGTCTTTCTGTCGGAGTATGTAAGCCAGAAATCGACGATCTAGAAGTCCAGGGGCAGGTCTGAGGGGATAGATGTCAGCGCTGCATATGCCTGTAAAGTCGGGAGTTGCAACTTTGTTGAGGTACGGTCGAATTTTGGAGTAAAGAACCATTGAGCTGTCGAATGGAAACTTCCCGCTGATAAGAGCGAGAGTGCCTGCTGTTTCCATTCCGAAGAGACGCCCAGTTTTGGGTTCAATGTTGTCGCTGCCCACATGAATCATGCTGCAGTAAGGCTGATTCCTGGGGTCGATTTGGCCCGAGCAGATCTCGAGTATTTCGCGGAGAGCGCGGCGGGGCCATGCTCGATTGATCCCGTTGCTCATCCAAGCAACTCCTCAAGCTCGCCGAGATCTTTGCTCAGCGAGGTTTCAAGAGCTCTTAAACGGGCGATGATGTCCTTTGGTGAATCGTGGGAGACCGCTTTATGGGTGGTTTCTTTGTAGCGGTTGATGCTTAAGTCATATTTGTTGGTGCGGATCTCGTCGACGGGGACGAAGAAGAACTTCTCGGTGCGCTTGCCGGGCTTTTTTGGATTGCGGGTATTCCAGCGGGCGAGGACGTCGGGGATATCGTTGGTCGCAACCGGGTCGCGCTTGTCGTCGAGCGAGAAGCCGTCGGCTTGCATATCATAGAAAAACACCTTGTCCGTGCCGCCGGCACCGGTCTTCGTGAACAGCACGACGGCGGTCGAGACGCCGGCGTACGGTTTAAAAACACCCGAGGGCATCGAGATCACGCCCTCGAGCTTGTGCTCGTCGACCAGGAGCTTACGGACGGCCACATGGGCGGTCGAGGAGCCGAACAGCACGCCGTCGGGCACGATCACGGCGGCACGGCCGCCGGTCGCCAGGATGCGTAAGATCAGCGCCACGAACAGCAGCTCGGTCTTCTTGGTCTTGACCACCTTGCTCAGCGACTTCGAGACTGTGTTTTCGGCGAGAGACCCTTTGAATGGCGGGTTGGCGAGTACGATGTTGTATTCGCCCGCAGTTTTAAATTCGTCGGCGAGCGTGTCGCCGCGGGCGATGTCCGGGTGTTCGATCCCGTGGGTGATCATGTTCATGCTGGCGATGCGCAGCATGGTCGGGTCGAAGTCGAGGCCGTGGAACATCGCGGCGTCGAAGTGCTTGCGGGTCTTTTTGTCGAGGAGGGCGTCCTTGTGGTTGTTTTGCACGTACTCGGCGGCGCCGACCAGGAAGCCGGCGGTGCCGCATGCGGGGTCGCAGATCGTGTCGGAGGGGAGCGGCGCGACCAGCTCGACCATCATGCGGATGATGTGGCGCGGCGTACGGAACTGGCCGTTCGTGCCTGCGGTCGACAGCTTCGACAGCATGTACTCGTAGAGGTCGCCCTTGGCGTCGCGGTCGGCAATTTGCAGCTCGTCGACGAGGTCGAGTACGGCGCGGAGGACTTGCGGGTTCGGGACCTGGAAGTTCGCGTCGCGCATGTGCTCGGCGTAGGCCGAGTCCTCGCCGCCGAGGGCGCGCAGGAACGGGAAGACCTTGGTCTGGACGCGCTCGAACAGCTCGCGGTTGTCGGTCAACTGCTTGAGCGCGGACCAGCGGAGGCCCTGCTGCTTGGTATTAAAGATGACGCGTTCAGGCGGCTTGCCAGTGCGGCGGGCCTTGTTCTCGGCGCCGGCCTGGGCCTCGTCGAGCAGGCGCATGAACAGCAGATAGGTGATCTGCTCGATGACGGTGAGGGGGTTCGAGAGGCCGTTGGACCAGAAGGTGTCCCAGAGCTTGTCGACTTGCTGCCTGAGCTGCCCGGTGAGCATGGGGTTTTGGTCGCGGAGGGTCCGCAGTGTACCTGTCTGTGCAGGTGCACGGGTAGGTCAAAGGCCGTGGCGGGTGAGGCGGTTGCCGAGGGTCTGGTAGCTGGCCAGGCCAAGCAGCTCGGCGGCGCGGGTCTTGTTGTGGCCGGACTCGGCGAGGGCGCGGGCCAGGTAGTGGCGCTCCACCTCGTCCAGCACGGCGGCCAGGCTGAAGCCGTCGCCGAGGGGGCGGCCGAGGACCGCGTCGGGGGCGCCGCGCGAGGCGGGGATCAGCGCCTCGCGGACCGCGTCGACCCCGATCGGGTCCTCGGACCAGAGCGCGGCGCGGAGGAGGGTGTTGGATAGCTCGCGGATGTTGCCGGGCCAGGGGTGCTGGAGGAGCAGCTCGCGGGCGGCGGGGGTGAGGCGGCGGGCGGTGAATCCGGGCTGGTCGGCGAGCTCGTGCTGGACCCGAGCGAGCAGGTACTCGATGAGCAGGACCAGGTCGCCCTTGCGCTCGCGCAGCGGGGGGAGGCGCAGGACGGCGACTGCGAGGCGGAAGAACAGGTCCTCGCGGAAGCGGCCGGCGGCGACTTCGCCGAGCAGGTCGCGGTGGGTCGCGGCGATGACCCGGACGTCGACCTTGCGGGTCGCGGTCTCGCCGATGCGGGTGACCTCGCCTTCCTGCAGGGTGCGCAGCATCTTGACCTGGGCGGCGAGGGGGAGCTCGCCGAGCTCGTCGAGGAACAGGGTTCCGCCGTGGGAGGCCTCGAATACGCCCTTGTGGTCGGCGACGGCGCCGGTGAACGAGCCCTTGGCGTGGCCGAACAGGGTGGACTCGACGAGCTCGGAGGGGATGGCGCCGCAGTTGACGGGGACGAACGGGCGAGCGCGGCGCGGGCCGGCGGCGTGGATGGCCCGGGCGAGCAGCTCCTTGCCGGTGCCGGTCTCGCCCTCGAGCAGGACGGGGACGCTGCGGGCGGCGACGAGGCGGGCGCGGGCGACGAGGCGGGTCATGACTTCGCTGCGGTGCACGATGGCCGCGAATTCCGGGAGGTCGGGCGGCGGGGCGGCGCTGTGGCGCTGGAGGGCCGCGTCGGGGCGGCGCAGCAGGTCGGGCACGAGCTCGGCGGAGATCTCGAACGGGACCGAGGCCGTCTTGACCCCGTGCTGGCGGGACGACTCGATCAGCTCGGCCGGGTAGCGGGTCTTGCCGAGGATGACCCAGACGGCCCCCATGGCCGGGGTGCCCGGGCTCAGGTGGAACACGAGGCGGGCGCCGGGGCGGCGGAACAGCGGGTCGACGACGGCGACCGCGGCTTCGTGGATCTCCGCCCAGGCGGTCGGGCTGGTCAGCTTGACCGGATGGAGGTGGACGTGGGCCGGGGTCCGCGGGCGCAGCCAGGCGAGGTAGGCGGCCGCTTCCTCGGCCGGGTAGTCGCACAGCAGGTCGACGCGCTCGAACTCCCGCGCGGCGACGGCCTGGCCGATCGGGCCGAGGCCGGCCTCGTCGGGCCGGGTGACGGCGTTGAGGTCGGTCCGGCCGATCCAGGTGACGAGGGTCGGGCCTTTCGGGTGAGGCACAAGAAAATATGTATCAGAGTAATAGAATTTATGACGGATGAACTTTCGGATCATAAAAGGCCAAACAATTCATGGGGATGGTCGTTGGATCGGGAGACGCAATGGTCTGGTCAACATGAACCAGCCAGTCCAGTCCCTTCTCCCCCTCCATGCAACCGTCCAGCTCGGCGACACCCTCGGGGTCTCGCTCGTCGACCGCCGTGCGGACAGCGTCGAGTTTTTCAACCGCTTCACCGATATCCAGCGCGGACCCATCGCCGTGGAGGCGTGGCAGATCGGGCTGCGAGCCCTGGAGAGCGCCCAGGCCAGCGCCAACGCGGCTCGGCTGGAGGACGTCGGGAAGACCCTGCTCGAGGACGTGCAGGCCAAGTTGCGGGCGCACGTCGACGAGCAGACCCGCGAGGTCGAGGCGCAGCTGCGTGGGTTCCTCGATCCCCGGGACGGGCGGCTGATGCAGCGGCTCGACGGGGTGCTCAAGGACGGCGGCGAGCTGACGCGCCTGCTCCAGGCCCACACGGGGCCTGGCAGCAAGATGCAGACGGCCCTGATGGCGGCGATCACCCCGCTGCTGCGCACGCTGAGCCCGACGGACCAGGACGGCGTGGTCCAGGCGCTCAAGCGGCAGGTCGAGGAGGTGCTGCGCGCGAGCAAGGCGGCGGTGCAGGAGGCGCTCGACCCGATGAGCGACAAGAGCGCCGCGGGTCGGTTCATGGCCAGGCTCGGCGAGCAGCTGAAGGCCGCCGGCACGGCGCAGGAGCAGCGGTTCGCGCTGGTGACCGCGGCGCTCGATGCGAACAACGAGCAGTCGCTGCTGAGCCGGCTGCTGCGGGAGACGCGGGCGGCGCAGGAGCGCGTGCTGGTGGCGCTCAATCCCAGCGACGAGAAGTCGCTGCTGGCGCCGCTCAAGAAGACGATCGAGGACCTGCTGAGCGGCTACCAGCGGCAGCAGATGGAGGCGATCGAGGCGCAGCGGGAGCGCCAGGCGGCGTTCGAGAAGGACATCCTCGAAAAGGTGACGCGCCTCGAGACCCGCAAAGACGCGCTCCGGCGCGGGGTCAAGGCGGGGCAGGACTTCGAAGTCCACGTGTTCGAGTTCGTCAACGCGGTGCTGAGCGGGGGGCCGTACGAGGTCGACTTCACGGCGAACACGGCGGCGACCGGGTCGCGGCGCAAGGTCGGCGACGTGGTCGTGAATTTTAATCAGGAGAGCCGGTTCGCCGGGTCGCGCGTGGTGCTGGAGGCGAAGGACCGGGAGGGGACGACCCAGAAGAAGGCGCTCGAGGAGCTGGTCAGCGCCCGGGAGATCCGCGGCGCCCAGGTCGGCGTGTTCGTGCTGTCGAGCGCGGCGGCGCCGTCGTGCCCCGGGTTCCCAGCGTTCATGCGCTGCGGCTGCGATATTTTGGTGCAGTGGCACCCGGAGGATCCGGCCTCGGACGCGTACCTGCACGCGGCGGTGCTGCTGGCGATGGCCCTGGCGGCGCGGCTGCAACAGCACGACGCGGTCGACGAGCTCAAGGAGCTTGAGGCCCTCGAGAAGTTGCTGACGACCCACCTGCAGCGGGTGGAGACGCTGCAGAAAAAAGCGAAGACGCTGCTGATGACCGCGAACGAGATGATGGGCGAGCTGAACCTCGGGGTCGGCGACGTGCGCGAGATGGCTGACGGCATCAAGGGGCTGCTGCGGTCGGCGCGGGCGGACCAGGCCGGGGATGTCGAGTTCGGCGGCGACGGCGTGGGGGCGGTCAATCAGCTCGGGCCAGAGGGTATGATGCTGACGCAGTAGACGAAGTCACCACCATGGGAGCAACGACCGTGAACTCGGGCGCTCAAGGCATCGACAGGACTGAACGGTCACGAGGGGTGAGACTGAGGAACCTCTCCCTGCAGGGGTGGATCCAGAAGCATCGGCGGGACCACGCGGAGGTGTGGCTGCGTGAGGCCATGCCGTGGCAGGTCCTCGCGCAGATCGATTTTGATCCAAAGATGCAGGGGCGTGACCAGAGTATCGAGGTTCATGAGTCCTCCTATCGTGCTCAACTGAGAGATACCCGTGTTCAGGATAATGGTAGGATCTGCGCGCGGGTTCATATCGAAACAATCTCGCAAGAACGTTTGCGCGGCGAGATACCCTGGCGCTGTGATTTTAGCGTGGTGTACGAGTCGGTCACACTTGAAGTTGTTACCGTGTTTACAAAAGGGGATCATCCACTGAAGGCGATAGTTGAGAAATTTATCCTTGGCGATTTCGCCGGCATACAGATGCCCCGGCAAGGTCAAGCGCTTCTCGTTCTGGCGAGGGTTCTCATGTCCGAGGTCGCAGCGAATAGGTATTCAGGCCTCGAATACTTGCAGAGGTTCGATCAAATCCCGGGTGGTGTTCGCGGTGTCCGCGACACCGGTACGCTCGGTCCGTACTCGGGAGCGGCCTTTCCGGTCTTGTCTGAAGGGAGAATTTTTTGGCTGATGTATGCCTGGGATGAAGTGGTCGCCCACAGGTATGGAATTTGGTTCGCGGCTCAATGCGAGCGATTGCTGATTGTCTACGCGAACCCCAACAGGACTCGGCACCATCGCTGCGCCGCGCGCGGAGTCGAGATTATTTCGCTCGCAGAGTTTATCGATCGATTGCCGGAGCCGATGCGACGCGCATACGACCGTCACCTCTGGCTCATCCGTGAAGGGAAGGCACCTCCGAGAGAGCCTGCGACTCTCGGCGAGGTATACTCTGCCGCGGAGCGCAGAGGACAACGATTCTCCGCCGAAGATCTGCGCGAGGCTCAGTCCGTCTTCGGACTGGATATCTGCGACAGCTACGATGCGCTTTATGTGATGGCCGCCTACAACCTCGTCAACGCGTGGGTCAGCTGGATCAAGGACCGGCCTGGGCGATTCACTGACGCTCTTTTTAAGGAACTCTACAGTTTCAAGGGGCGCCTGGCCGCGACGCTTTCTCGAATTGTTCTCAAGGAAATCAACGGAGTCGATATATTTTTAGACTGTGCGGACTCTGGTTGTGTGGCGTATATCAAGGTGCATGGCTTGCAATTCAGCTTCAAGAGCGTGACCCTTCGCGGGATCCTCTTCGAGTATCGGAAAAGTGATGGCGAGGCGCCGGTCAAAGGGGATTATCTCCTTGAGTACTCCAGAAGTCGGCGCAATATCCCTCAGGGCTGGTCCGGTGTCCGTCTCAAGCCTGTTGCGGCCCCGCTGTTGCACTGGGCGCGAAGGCTGCGAAATGAACGTGCACGTAGCCTCCTGGTCAAGTAGTGTCGGCGACGTTCGAGCCGTTGCTCGTGCCGTCGTTTACCACCAAGCGATCACCTCTCCATGGGGGATATCGATCGTTCGATCAGCTTCACCTTCCGGCGTGGCGAATCTGACGACCTTCGAGAAGCGTAGATCGTGGAGGGCCTTGTATCGATGATTGCCGAGGTCATACCGCCAAAAATCGGCTGGATCGTCGACACCGAAGCCTGCGGGATGTCCTACACGCACCTCGCCGAGCTCATAGCCGGGACTGCGCGCCAGGGCTGACATGGTCTCGCGGTGGACGAGCAGGCCGTGGCGCAGGCCGCGGTTCGCGGCGGCCGACTTGTAGGCCTCCAGCCAGCTGGTGTCGGCGATGAAGAGGTTCACGGTCGGCCGGGGTGGTGCCATCACCCCGTGCCCGGGAGTGGCCTTCAGGCGCCACGGGCCGCCTTGCTCGTGACGGCGGCGCGACTCTTCGAAGAAATGCTCACGTCTTGGCCAGTAGAGGTGGGCGAGGATTTCTGTTGTTGCAGCGCATCGTTCGCTGAGTTTGTCGATATGCTGCCAGAGCGGGTCCTCGGACAACAGCCGCTCGGGCGGCGGTGGTTCGCGCGCTGGACCGACGACGGGGATGTCATGTGGGTGTTCGACAGGCGCGGACAGTTGCGACGATCGTGGCCGGGGCGGTGGCAATGCCCGCACCTTCGAACAGTAGGGCATGTCTGGATCCGGTGCTCCGGGGCGCCACAGTGAGAGCAGGCCATCTTCGCTGCGTACCAGCGGACGGTCCGCCATGCAATAATCGATCAGCGGGTCGGCCGGCGCAGGGTCTCGAATCTTCCGCCGAGGCGGAAGAGGAGGGTCGCTCGCTCCGAGCAGGCGATCGGGACATGTGCTGCCACGAGGCGGCGGAGCCAGACGCCGTCCTCGCTGATACCCGCGGACTCGTCCTCGAGATGCACGTCGTCTGGCCATGGGATTTCGAGGCAGGTGCGGCGCCGGACCAGCCATTCGCTGGTGTCTACTGTGCCAGGATAGCCGCGGTATAGCGACGTTCGGTCGCGCATCACCGGCGGCGCGAGCACGCCCTCGTCGGTGAGCCAGCGGAGTGCGGCGGCGTAGTCGAGGCCGGGAGTCGGCCAGAGAAAGTGCGTGCCGGCCCAGGCCGCCCCATCGGGCTCGAGCAGCAGGCGATGGCTGTGAACCGCGGGGGCGCCGGTGGCTATCGCAGTGGCGAGCAGGGTGGCGAGGTGGTCGGGGGTAAAGCGATTGTCGTCGTCGAGGAAGGCGATCCAGTCACCCGCAGCGTGCTGGATCCCGAGGTTGCGCAGGTTGCCGAGTCGGGCGCTGGTGGACGGGAACTCGCGCTCGCGTGGAATATTGAGGATCTGGACAGCGACGGAGAGGTCGTCGCGCATGGACTCGAGCGAGGGTGAGGTGTCGCCGACGATGAGCAGCTCGACATCGGCGTCGACGCGCTGGCCGAGCACGCTGCGCACGGCTTCATGGAGGAGGGCGGGGCGATCGTGTGTGACGATGAGGACGGTGATCAGCGGGCGTGCCGGTGGGACGGCGACAGTGCGCCCGCCGTAGTGGAGTCGGAGTCCGGCGCCGTCGCGCCAGAGGGCGACCGGGGCGAGAAATTCGGGCCACAAGGATGGCGGCAGCGGGCGCTGCCAGGTCGTGGCGAGCAAGGGAATCAGGAGCGCGTCGTGGGTGATGAAGGCGTGGATCCCTGGGTCGGCGTGGTCGCAATGTTCGACGAGGTGCGCGGCGAGGCGGTGTGCGGCGATGGTAGGATCGCGGAGGCCAGGCAGAGGATGCGGGTCGGCGAGCAGGGCGAGCATGCCGTCGGCTCCGTGCGCCAGCCAGTTCGCCCAGGCGCGTGATGGGTCGGCGACGAAGATGCCAGGATCGCCGAGCAGGCGGTCATCGGTGATGGCGAGCGGACGACCCGCGCCGCGGGCGAGCGCCTCGGCAGTGGCGCGGGCACGGAGGATCGGGCTGGTGTGGATGTCTTTCAGGACAGGTGCAAGCGTGCGGCCGAGAGCCTCGGCCTGGAGGGTGCCGGCAGCGGTCAGGGGGGTGTGTAGACCGACGTCATGGGGTCCGAGCAGGGGACGTTCGGCGTGGCGAAGCAGCAAGGCGACAGGGCGGTCGCACGGGATGTCGAGGTCCGGGGTCATGTCGGCACCGCCGTGAGGATCTGGGGGATGCCCGCGATGGGGTCGTGGCGTGGGGCGGTGAAGCCGGTCGATTCAAGCAGGGCGGTCCACTCGGCGAGGGTGCGCTCACGGCCGCCGCAGGCGACGGCGAGGTGCAGGTCGCAGAGGCTGCCGCCGAATGCTTGGTCGTCGAGCACGAGTTCGACGATAACCAGGTGGCCGCCGGGGACGAGCGCCTGGCGAGCGTGGTGGAGGATGGTGCGCGCGTCGTGGTCGTCCCAGTCGTGGAGGACGCGGGCGAGCACGACGAGCTCGCCGCGGACCGGCCAGGGGGCGAAGAGGTCGGCGGGAACGGCGGAGAGGCGGCTCCGCTGCGGGATCAGGGCAGCGACCTCGGGGCGCTCGAGCACGACCGCGGTGGCGTCGGGGGTTCGATCGAGGAGCAGGCAGGCGAGCGTGCCGGTGCCACCGCCCGCGTCGAGGATCCTTGCGCCGGCCGGGACGTCGATGGCGGCGACGACGGCGGCGTAATCGTGGCGCGCGTAGGACTGCTGCATGCGGTGGTGGGGCATGATCCGCGAAGAGTCGGCCGCTACGGTGGCGAAGATGTCGGGCGGCTTCAAGTGCGGTGAGCGGAGGACCTCGGGCAAGGTTCGCCAGCGATCGAGCAGGGGGCCCTGGTAGGCGAGCGCGGCGTCGGCGAGGGTTTCAGGGTGATCGGGGTGGAGGTAGCGGCCGCGTGCGGTCAGGTGCCAGACGCCGGCTCGCTCGTCGACGAGGCGGAGCTCGCCGAGGGCGCGGAGGAGGCGGCGGGCCTGCGCGGCGGGCAGGTCACGGCGACGGGCGAGGGTAGCGATGTCGGACGGGAGCGCGGCAGGGACGTCGAGGGTGACTGCGGCGGCGATCGTCGCGGTGCGCCAGATACCGACCATGTCGGCGGACAGGGTGTGGAACTCATCGCGCTGCGGAGGGCGGAGGGTGTGCAGCGTATTGCCGCGCTCGTCGAGGATCTCGAGCGCACCATCGTGGCGCTCGACGCGGGCCTGGCCGTTGTAGAACGGTTCGACGGTGGCGAAGCGGCGGGCATATATCGGGTCGCCGCGCCGATCGACGTGACACCATCCGTCGCGGTCGCGCGCACGGGCGTGGCCCTTGTGGAATGTGTCGAGGTCGTCGAACCACCGCGCGTGAAGTAGCTGGCCGTAGCGATCGATGTGAGTCGAGCGGCCGCGATCGTCCTGGACGACCGCGACGCCGTGGTAGAAGTCGCCGGCGTAGCGCCAGCGCTGGTGATAGGCGGGGGTGCCGGTGGGATCGAGATGGAAGTAGCGGCCGAGGTTGTCGCGCACGGGGGCGCGGGCGTCCTGGTAGTTGCCGCACCAGGCGAAGGTGTCCGGGCTGGCGGTCTCGCCGTCGGGGGTGACGAAGTGCCAGTACTCGCCCGCGTCGACGGCGGCGAGGCCTTCGTAGAAGCCGAAGGTGCGCGCGAAGCGGGCGGCGTAGGCGGGCAGCCCGTGCTCGTCGATGTGCCAGGCAAAGGCGCCGCGGCGGACGGCGGCGAGGCCGGGCATGTGGAAGCTGAGCACCTCGTCGAAGCGCTCGTCGTAGAGCGGGGCTCCGTCGAGCGTGTGGTGGGTGAGGACGGGGGCGACGCGGGTGCGGGTCCAGGCGCTCATGCGTCCTCCAAGGGGCGGCGCATGTTGCAGCCGACGCACAGCGGGCGGGTGCGGTAGGTGGCGAGCAGCTCACGGTAGGCGTCCCCGTTCCAGATGTCGAGGAGGCGGTCGGTGTTGAGGTCGCCGAACTCTCCGAGCGTGCGGCGCTGGGCGTCGGGGGCGCAGCACGGGTCGAAGCGGCCGGTGGCGCTGACCCACGCCTCCTGGCCGAGGAACGGGCAGCGTCCGCCGGGGGCGAGGTCGTGGGTGCCGTCGACGGCGAGCGGGAAGATGTTCTCGAGCAGGACATGGCCCTCGGCCGCGGCCCGGGCTTCGGCGACGGCGGCGTTCCAGCGGGCGATCGCTTCGGGATTGCGGCGCATCGACTGCTCGGCGATCTCGGCGAAGTGGGCCCACAGGTGATGGCCTTTGACGCGGTCGACGCCGAGGTCGATCGCCAGGCGGACAATGCCGGCGAGCTCGTGGACGTTGCGCTCGAGAAAGGTGAGCTGGAACGTAATGCGGCAGCGGTTGCCGCCCTTGGCGGCATGCGCGTCGCGCACGGCGACAAACTCCCGGACGTTGGCGACGACCCTGTCCCAGCGCGCACCGAGCATGATCGCCTCGTGGGTTTCGGCTGTCGCGCCGTTCCACGAGATCTTCACGTCGGAGGTGACGGGGACGATGCATTCGGCCCAGGCTGCCGCGCCGCGGCCGGGGAAGGTGCCGTTGGTTGTGAGGTTGAGGCGCACGCCGTGCTCGTGGCACAGCGCGACGATGCGATCGAAGTGCTCGTAGAGCAGCGGCTCGCCCATGGTCGAGGGGATGACCTCGCGGAGGCCGCGTGGGGCGGCGTCGGCGATCACTCGCTCGATCAATTCGATCGGCATCTCGCGGCGTGGGCGGCCCTCGGCTTTACGGCGGATCTGCAGCGGGCTGTGCGGCGAGTGCTCCTCGCACATGATGCAGCGCAGGTTGCAGGTGTCGGGGTTGGTGTCGAAGGTGATCCGCCAGGGCGCGGGCGGCGGATGGACGGCGGCGGATCCGCGGCGACGGAGGACGCCGCGGTAGAGTTCCTCGATCGCGGCGACATGCTCGTCGATACCGGGGATCTCGCCGTCCTCGCTGCCGAGGTAGCCGCGAGCGCCGAGCCGGCCCGCGAGCGCGGGGTCGTCGAGCAGGCGCTGCATCTGCTCGGTCAGGGCGGCGGGTGAGCGGTGGGCGAACAGGAGACCGTTGACGTCGTGGGCGACGTACTCGGCCATGCCACCGACGTCGGCGGTGATCACCGGGACGCGCATGGCTTGGGCCTCGTGGATGACCAGCGGCGAGTTCTCGAGCCAGATCGAGGGGACGACGATCGCGTCGACGCGGTCGAACACGTCGCGGACGATGTCGGCGTTGCGGTACTCGGGCAGCCACTCGACGCGGTCGGCGCCGGGCAGCGCGCGGGCGAGGGCGTGCAGGGCGTCGGTGTCCTGGCCGCGTGGGCGGCCCCAGATGCGCAGACGGGCGTCACCGCGGACGCGGGCGAATGCCTCGAGCAGGTGGTGGATACCCTTGGCCGGGATGTGCGTGCCGATGTAGCCGAAGGTGAACAGCTCGCCGGGGACGCGGCTACGGCCGCGGAGGCGGCTGCGGTCGAAGCCGTAGTCGAGGTACACGAGCTTGGCCGCGGGCACGCCGAAGTCGTCGTGATAGCGGCGCAGGAGGTCGCGGGCGGGGGCGACGAACAGGTCGACCTGGTCCGTGACGTCCCGGATGTGCCGCATGCGGCGAGCGACCCAGTCGGTCCAATGGGCGGCGTCGGCTTCCCACTCGTCGGGGGCGCCGGAGAAGTAGCGGGCGTAGCAACGCTCGGCGCACTTGCGGTCGACCTGGCCGTCGCACGCGGCCCACAGGTCACTCGGGTCTGCGGGGTTCATCTGAATGAACTGGCCGCGGGGACACATGAGCCAGTAGTCGTGCAGCGTGTAGACGACGGGGATCCCGCGCCGCGTCGCGATCGGGACGAGGGACGTCGAGAGGTGATTGAGGTGGCCGACGTGCACGACGTCGGGGCAGAATTCGGTGAGCAGATCGGCGAAGCGTCGATCGACGTCCGTATGGCGGTAGCGGTCGCGGCTGCGCGGGATGTTGACGAGGTGGAGCTGGACGCGGGGGTCGTCGGGGTCGATCTCGCGGCGAACCGCGAAGTCCGGGGCGAACGCGTTCTCCTCGCGGGTGAAGACGTGGACATCGTGGCGCGCGGCGAGGCCGTGGCACAGGGTCTGGGTGTAGACCTCGGAGCCGGCGTTGTAGCGCATCGGATAGCCGTGGATGACTTGCAGGATCTTCATGGCATGAGCTGCGCGCGCATGGCGGTGAGAAGGCGGGACAAACCGGCGTGGATCGAGATCTCGGCCTGCCAGCCGAGCACGGCGCGAGCGAGCCGCGGGTCGCCGACGAATCGGGCCACGTCGTAGGCGCGAGGCGGGGCGAGCAATGGCGTGACGGCGGCGCCCGCGAGGTCGAGGGAGATCCGCGCGAGCTCGCCGAGGGTGGTCGGCGCGCCGGTCAGGAGGTGGAGTGCGGGCAGGTCGCGTACGCCAGCGTCGAGCGCCGCGATGGTGGCGAGAAGGCCGCGCACGGTGTCATCGACATGGGTGAAGTCGAAGGTATGATCGGCTCCCTCGACCCGCGGAGCGTCGCCCTGAAGCGCCGCGCGTACGAATGCGGGCACGACCCGGTCCTGATGATCGAGTGGACAGCCGTAGACGTTGGACAGGCGAACGACGGAAGTCGCCAGCCCCGCGGAGCGAGCGTCGTGGAGGAGGTTCTCGCCCATGCACTTTGTCCGCCCGTAGGTGTTGACCGGGCGCAGAGGGGCGTCCTCGCGGACCGGCAGCGCGTCGGCCTGGCCGTAGACCTCGCGGCTGCTGGCGAACAGCAGCCACGGGCGCGGCTCGGCGGCGAGGGCGGCAGCGACGACGTTGCGGGTGCCGCCCTCGTTGGTCGCTCGGCACAACTCCGGGGCGCGCTCGCCCCATACGACGCGAGAGACGGCTGCGAGGTGGACGACGCCGACGCAGCCGGCGATGGCGCGGGCGACGGCCTGGTCGTCGCGTACATCGCCGCGATCAGGGCCGGGCGGCGCGGCGATGTCGAAGAAAAGGACCGTGCGGCCGAGCCCGCGGAGCGCCCGCGTGAGAGCGCGTCCGACGAGGCCGGCAGAGCCGGTGACGAGGATAGGTGCATGCATGGCCGTGACCTCCGGGACGGAGTCCGCCGTCGCAGGGCCATGCCCCGCGGCGGCGGACTCCGACGCGCCTACTTGGCGCTCTTCCTGTTGCTCGCTCCGGGACGTCCCTGCTGTCCGCGTGACTGCCAGTACGCGTCGTTGTTCGAGTTCAGCTGCCGTGAACGGTTGTCACGAGCAGCCTGATCGTCCAACGGGACAGGGGAGACGGGGTGAACAGGGACGGGGATGAGCGCGTGGTCGTCACGCGCCCCCTTCGGGGTATTCTCGGCCATGATGATGCTCCTTTCGCTGGACCAACGACCGTACGAACACCGTCCCGAGGGACTGCCGGAGCAGGGCATCAAGGTGCTCGTATTGTCGCGGGGGTCGGTTTTCGGAAGCTCCGGCCTTCTTACCGTCCTCCCGCTCGCCGATTCGGCTCAC
>Ga0075163_10006981_pt1 | contig 14975 bp, 10 predicted proteins | sample JI1023141ADNA_FD_71478 | JGI IMG/M metagenome (GOLD analysis project Ga0075163, IMG submission 71478) | Wastewater effluent complex algal communities from Wisconsin, to seasonally profile nutrient transformation and Carbon sequestration -... | ecosystem: Engineered > WWTP > Effluent > Algae...
GCCGGGATGGCGGTGTACGCCGCCACCAAGCACGCGGTGCTCGGCTTCTCGGCCTCCCTCCTGCGCGAGGTGAAGGACCGGGGCGTCCGAGTGACCTGCGTGCACCCCGGTGTCATGGACACCTACTTCGGCGGATCGCACCCTGGTCGCGACGTGGCGGGTGCGCTGCGGCCCGAAGCGGTGGCCGCGCTCATCGCGCAGGTGCTGGCCCAGCCGCCCGAGCTGGTGCTGGACGAGCTGACGATCCACCCGCCAGGGCAAGACTTCTAGGCAGATTTCTTCAGGAGAATCAGGAGGTTGGAGCCTGCGCCCGGAGGCGCAGGTGCAGGCTATCGGCTGGTCCAGATGACCCGCTCCCAGTCGCGCGCGCCATTGAGGCCGGACTGGGCGCCGCAGCGGTAGCCGCCGTTGAGGGCGTTGCCACCCGTGTGCCAGCACATGCGGAACTGGGGGCTGGCGGCTGCGGTGTCGCAGGAGTTGCGCGATACGCCCGTGCCCGGCGCCACGAAGCCGATGCTGTAGTTCTGGCTGAAGTACCAGTCCACCCCGTTGTGGGTGTGCACGTTGTTGTTCTGGTCACCGGTATCGCGGAACACCTCGGCGCGCTCCCCCATGGCGAGCAGCTGCCAGTTGGGCTGGCCCACGCGACGGCAGCCGTACATCACGTACTGGCCGTCGCAGGCCGCGAGGAAGCGGGCGATGGGTGTGTTGTCGGAGTAGAAGTCCTGGTGGCACTGCTCCCAGCCGCCCAGGTTGACGTCGGGCACGTTCTCCCGAATGCCCTCGAAGGTGAACAGCCCGCCGCAGAAGCCGCGGATGCACTCCACCCCGGGGTTGCAGGTGCGGCCGCAGAGCCCGCAGTTGTTGGGATCGGTCTGGATGTCCAGGCAGACGCCCCCGCAGATGCCGTAGCCGGCCTGCTCGCACTCGTCGCCACGGGCGGCGCAGCCGTCGTCCGCCGGCCAGTCCACCGCGCCGTCGCCGTCGTCGTCCATGCCATTGGCGCACAGCGGCGGCTGGGGCAGGTCGGCCTCGTCGTTGTCGCGGGCGCCGAAGCAGCCCACGTCGGCGAGGTCCACGGCACCGTCGTCGTCGTTGTCGATGCCGTCCGAACAGCGGTTGGGCACCGGACCCACCAGGGCCTCGGTGGTATCGGCGGCAAACCGGCACCCGGGATCATCGGGCCAGTCGATGCGGCCATTGCGGTCATCGTCCATGCGGTTGGCGCACTGGGGTGCAAACGCCGGATCGGTCTCGTCCCCATCGGCGGCCGAGTTGCAGCCGGGATCCCGCGGGAAGTCGATCAGGCCGTCGCGGTCGTCGTCCATGCGGTTGCTGCAGACCGGGCGCGGATCGGGATCCTGCTCGGTGGTGTCACCCGCCGAATCGCAGCCGGGATCAAACGGGTAGTCCACCAGCCCGTCGCGGTCGTTGTCGGCCTCATCGGCGCAGGCCGGCTCGCGGTCGTCGTCGGCCTCGGACAAGTCGCCCAGCGCGGCGCACCCGGGGTCGTTGGGCCAGTCGGTGAGGTTGTCCATGTCGTCGTCGATGCGGTTCTGGCACTGCGGGGCCGGACGCGGCAGGGCCTCGTCGTCGTCCCCTGCGGCCGAGCAGCCGGCGTCGGCGGGGTAGTCGATGGCCTCGTCCTCGTCATCATCCACGCCATTGCTGCACGCAGGCGGCACCATCGGGTCTTCTTCGTCGTCGTCGCCCTTGCTGAAACACCCGGGATCATTGGGGAAATCGGCGACGCCGTCTTCGTCGTCATCTACGCCGTTGAAGCAGGTGGGCTCCACCCCAGGATCGGCCTCGTCCTCATCGTCGGGCGTGGCGCAGCCCAGATCCTCGCCGTCCACGAAGCCATCGCCGTCGTTGTCGAAGGAGTCGCTGCACCCAGGGGGCAGGCGCTCCACCTCCACCGACAGCTTGAAGGCGCCGCCAAGGCCAAAGGTGTTGTCCACCACCACGTAGTAGTCGCCCGGCGCGGCCCGGTTGATGTCCACCTGGCCGTTGCCACCACCGCCCCGCGGATCGGGGACCAGCCCGGTGCAGCCGAGCTCGGCCTGCGCGCTGGTGCAGTCGCCGGCACGCACGTACAGCAGCGAATTCGCAATGGTTTCGTCGTGTTGGATGCTGAAGGTCAGGTTGGCATTGTGCCGCAGCGCATACCGGTAGATGAGCTCAGGCGCGTTCTGCCCGCCGCAGCTGCCGCCGATGCGGCTGGCGCCCTCGCTGGTATCACCCAGCACGAAGTCCCGGTCGAGGGGGAAGTCGAGCACGCGCACGCCCTGCCCGCAGACATCCACCTCGTCGTTGTCGGAGGCAGCGAAGCAGCCCACGTCCAAGGGATAGTCCACCAGGCCGTCGCCGTCGTTGTCGTCGTCGTCTGCACAGCCAGGGGGCGGCACGGGATCCTGCTCCGAAGCGTCGTCGGGATCGCTGCAGCCGGGCTCGGCGGGGTAGTCGATGCGCCCATCGCGGTCGTCATCGATCCCATTGCGGCACTCGGGCCGGGGCACGATGTTGGCCGTCAACACAAAGGGCCCGCTGGCCCCGGTGGCCCCGTCCACAAACAGGTAGTAGTCGCCCCGAGCCGGTGCCTGAACCACCAGGCGATTGCCGAAGGCGCCGTCGCCCAGCGTCTCGCGCTGGCAGGCCACCTCGGTGCCGCCATCCAGGCAGTCGCGCCGCAGGTAAAGGACCGTTTCCACTGCGGTATCGGGGTGAATGGTGGTGAACTCAATGGCCTCCACCGGCTCGTCGATGCGCAGGCCAAACACCACCTCGGCCGAGCCGCGCCCACCGCAGGAGCCCTCCGCCTGGAAGGGGCCGCCGTTGGTATTGCCGCGGAACTCGCGGCCCGGCACCAGATCCACCACGTCGTAGACCGCGCCGCAGCTGCCCAGCTCGGTGCCATCGGCCGCGCTGGTGCAACCGGGATCGGCCGGGTAGTCGATGGCCCCGTCGCGGTCATTGTCGCGGCCGTCGGCGCAGGCCGGGGCCACCGGCGGATCGCCCTCGTCGCCGTCACCCACGCCCGCACACCCGGGATCTTCAGGGTAGTCGGTGGTGCCGTCGGCGTCGTCGTCGAGGCCATTGCCACATTGCGGCGGCCGGGCCGGATCGGCCTCGTTGTCGTCGCCCGCCGACGTGCAGCCGGGCTCCAGCGGGAAGTCGATCACCCCATCGCCGTCGTTGTCGAGGCCGTCTGCGCACACCGGCCGCTCATCGGGATCGGTCTCGCGGGGGTCGGCCGCGCTGTTGCAGCCCGGATCGGCCAGATCCACGCGGCCGTCCATGTCGTTGTCGATGCCGTCGGCGCACTGGGGCAGGGCGGGGCCATCGCCGCCCTCGTCGTCGTCAAACTCAGAGCCACAGCCGGGATCGGCTGGGAAGTCGGTGAAGCCGTCGGCATCGTTGTCGGCGCCATCGGCACACGCTGGCTGCGGCGGATCATCGGACTCGTCGGGATCGCGGGCATTTGCGCAGCCGGGATCGGCCAGATCGGTCTTGCCGTCGCCGTCGTCGTCGAGGCCGTTGTCGCACTGCGGGGGCGGGGGATCGTCGGACTCGTTGTTGTCGGCGGCATCGGCGCAGCCCGGGTCGGCGAGATCGATGGCATCGTCGCCATCGTTGTCCTCGCCGTCGGCGCACTGCGGGATGGCGACCACATCGGTCTCGTCGTCATCGTCGGCGTCGGTGCAACCGGGATCAGCGAGATCAATGCGCCCGTCCCCGTCGTTGTCCCGCTCATCGCGGCACTGGGCGAGGTCGATGATGATGCCCATGTCGCCCGTAGGCACCACCATCGGATCGCCGTCACCGCCACTGTCACAACTTGCCGACCCAAGGACCGCCAACACGGCGACGATCCACGCTCTTGTGCCTCGCATTCTCACGCCTCCCCCTCTTCGGTGGTGCGCAGTGTAGCGGCTGGTCGGGGGCCCGCTCAAAGCCGGGTGGGCGCGGCCTCGGACGGCCCGGGTGCCATCAAGCTTGCGGGTGGGGCTCCAATCAGGAATAAAGCCGCGGCGGGTGCGGTTGGCGCGCCACCAGATTGCAATTTCGCCGTTTGCCCCTGGCGCAATCCGTAGCGGTGTTTAGCCGACCCGGCAACCGCCCGGCGTGGCGGCATTCGACCCCAGGAAGCTTGCGGAGGCACCGAATGATATCGGTCCAGAATCTGGAGAAGCGCTACGGGGAGGTGCGAGCAGTGGCGGGCGTCTCCTTCGAGGTGGCGCGCGGCGGGATCGTGGGTCTGTTGGGCCACAATGGCGCCGGCAAGACCACGGTCATGAAGATCATGACCGGGTTTCTTGAGCCCACGAGCGGCACTGTCACCGTGGGTGGCGTGGACGTCACCACCGACCGTATCGGCGTGCAGCGCCAAATCGGCTACCTGCCCGAGAGCGCCCCGCTCTACCCCGAGATGCTCGTACAGGAGTACCTGGTGATGATGGCGGAGCTGCGGGGCATTCCCCCAAGCCGCCGACGCGAGGCCATCTCCGACGCCGTGCGCGCCACCGGCCTGCAGGGCTGGCTCACCCGGCCCATCCACACCCTGTCCAAGGGCTATCGGCAGCGCACGGGGCTGGCGGGGGCCATCTTGCACAAGCCCGAGGTGCTGGTGCTCGACGAGCCCACCAACGGCCTCGATCCGGTGCAGATCATCGAAATCCGCAGCCTGATCAAGCGGTTGGCGGAGACGACCACCATCATCCTCTCCACCCACATCCTCTCGGAGATCGAGGCGGTGTGCAGCCGGGTGGTCATCCTCATCGATGGCCACGTGGCGGCCGACTCCACGCTCACCGACCTGCTGTCCTCCGACGTGGTGCGCCTGTCCGTGGCGGCGGGCACCACCGGCGTGGAAGCCGCCTTGCGGGCGGTCAAGGGCGTCGTTGAGGTGCGCACCTCCGACGGGGCGGCGGGCCTCGATCGCTACCGCATCCAGGTGCAGAGCCCCGCCATCGCCCCGGCCATCGTCAAGGCGGCCTCGGCTGCGGGCTGGCAGGTGAGCGAGGTCTCGCCCAACACGCCCAGCCTGGAGCAGGTCTTCCGCGATCTGATGGCCGATCACGTGGCGCGGGCCAAGAGGGAAGCGGCATGAAAGGCAGCATCGTCACCATCGCGCGCAAGGAGCTGCGCTCCTACTTCCTATCCCCCGTCGCGGTGATCTTCCTGGCCATCTTCCTGGTGGCCACGCTCGTGCTCTTCTTCACCCAGGCGCGCTTCTTCGTCCGCAACCTCGCGGATGTGCGCCCGCTCTTCGCCTCCCTGCCGGTGCTGCTCATCTTCCTTGTCTCCGCCGTCACCATGCGGCAATGGAGCGAGGAGCAGAAGATGGGCACGCTGGAGATCATGCTGACGCTCCCGCTGCGCACCCGCGACCTGGTCTTCGGCAAGTTTGTGGCGGGCATGCTGCTGGTGACGCTGGCGCTCGTCCTCACGCTGCCGCTGCCCATCAGCGTCTCGATGTTGGGCGCCCTGGACTGGGGGCCGGTGGCCGGCGGCTACGTGGCCGCGCTGCTGCTGGCCGCCATGTACATGTCCATCGGCCTGTGTGTCAGCGCGCGCACCGACAACCAGATCGTGGCCTTGATGGTCACGGCGCTGACCTGTGCTGCTCTGTATGCCGTGGGCACCGACTGGGTGGCCGGCACCGTGGGCGGCACCACCGGCGAGATCCTGCGCGGCATCGGCTCCGGCAGCCGTTTCGCCAGCATCGAGCGCGGTGTGCTCGACCTGCGCGACCTGGCCTACTACGGCAGCCTGACGGCGTTTTTCCTCTTGCTGAACATGCAGTTCCTCGAGAGCAAGCGCATGGACCGCACCAGCAACACGGGCCGCAGCCTGATGTGGCTGGCCACCGGCCTCGCCGCCCTCAACGCACTGGCGCTCAACGTCTGGCTGGCCCCGGTCACCCGCGCCCGCGCCGACCTGACCACCGACGGCGAGTACAGCGTCAGCGACGTCACCGAGCGCATCCTGGCCGATCTGGACGAGCCCCTCGAGATCACCGCCTACCTCTCGGAGCGCACCCACCCGCTGCTCGCGCCCCTCATCCCCCGGCTGAAGGACTTCCTCTCGGAGTACCAGATCCGCGGGCGGGGCAAGGTGCGGGTGCAGATCATCGATCCGGGCGAAGACGATGAAATCAAAGCACAAATCGGTGAGGACTACGGCATCAAGAGCGTGCCCTTCCGGGTGTCGGGCCAGAACGAAGAGGCGCTGGTCAACTCGTTCTTCCACGTGCTCGTGCGCTACGGCAGCGAGTACGAGGTGCTGTCCTTCCAAGACCTCATCGAGGTGCATGCCGACGACAACGGTGACGTGCAGGTCCGCCTGCGCAACGCCGAGTACGACATCACCCGCGCCATCAAGAAGGTCAGCCAAGGCTTCCAGAGCCTGGAGTCGGTGCTGGCCCGCAACAACCAGACGGTCAAGCTCACCGCCTTTGTGAGCGGCGCCGACAAGCTGCCCGCCGAGTTCAAGGAGGTCCCCGACCGCCTCAAGAAGGTGGTGGACGCCCTCGGCCCGCGCCTGGGCGGCCGCATCACCCTCGAGATCAAAAACCCCGACGCCGATCAGGCCCTCCAGCAGGAGATCCTGGCGCGCTACCGCTTCCAGCCGATGGCGGTGGATCCCTTCAGCGAGGGGCGCTTCTTCATGCACCTGCTGCTGGAGACCGGCGAGCACGCCGAGCAGATCATCCCCCAGGGCGGCCTGGCCGAGGCCGATCTGCGCGGCGCCATCGAGGCGGCCATCAAGCGCGGAACCCCTGGATTTCTCAAGACAATCGGCATGTTGACCGAGGAGAAGCAGAGCCAGCCCGCCACGCCCTGGGGGCAGCCGGGTGAGACCCAGGCCGACTTCCGCGGCCTGGAGCAGGCCCTCGGTGAGGAGTTCACGGTCAAGCGCCTGAAGCTGGACGATGGCACCGTCCCCGCCGATGTGGACGTGCTCATGGTCGCCAAGCCCGGCAACCTCACCGAGAAGCAGCAGTTTGCCATCGACCAGTACCTCATGCGCGGTGGCGCCGTGGTGGTCTTCGCGGGCGCCTACACCATCAGCCCCGACCGCACCGGCATCAAAGCCGCCCAGGTGGACGACAAGCTGCTGGACCTGCTGGCCACCTACGGCGTGACGGTGGAGCAGTCTTTTGTGATGGATCCGCAGAACACCCGCTTCCCTCTGCCGGTGCGCAAGAAGCGCGGGCCCTTTGTGATCGAGGAGCTGGAGATGGTGCCCTATCCGTTCTTCGCGGACATCCGCCAGGACGGGTTCAACGCCACCCACCAGGCCCTGGCCGGGGTGCCCTCGGTGGCCCTCACCTGGGGCTCGCCCGTTCGCCTGGCCACCGATGTGGGCACGCGCAAGGCCGAGGTGCTGCTGAGCAGCTCCGAGAAGACCTGGCTGCAGAAGAGCACCAACCTCGAGCCCGATCTGGAGAAGTTCCCCGGTGTGGGCTTCGGCATGGAGGAGGGCGCCGCCACCGGTCGCCAGCCGATGGCCGTGACCCAGGCGGGCACCTTCCCCAGCCACTTCGCCAACAAGCCCTCGCCCATCTTCGGCGAGGACATCAAGGCCGAGGGCGGCCAGGCGGTGGATCGCACCGGCCGGACGCTCAAGACCAGTAGCCCCGACGCCCGCCTGGCGGTGATCGGCAGCTCGGAGTTCATCTCCGACCTCGTGATGCAGCTGGGGGCGCAGATCGGCGGCGGCCCCTACCGCGGCAACCGCACGCTGGTGCGCAACCTCATGGACTGGGCGCTGCAGGACACTGAGCTCTTGCAGATCCGCTCGGCGGGCGCCTTTGCCCGCACCCTCAAGCCCATGAAGCCTGAGGAGAAGTCCCAGTACGAAATCGTCAATTATGTCATCGTGTTGCTCGCTCTGGGCGGGGTCCTGGCCATCGCCGTCACCCGCCGCCGCCGGGCGAAGCCCATGGTGCTGACGCCGGAGGCCAAGGCATGAACCGCATGACCAAGATTCTGCTGGTGGCGCTGGTGATCCAGGCGGGCCTGGTGGTGGTCATGTGGACCACCCGCAGCTCGGCCCCCCAGGACGAGTCCGAGCCCGTCGTGGCCGGCCTGGCCGTGAAGGACGTCACGGGCTACACGCTGGTGGCGAAGGCGGCCGACAAGGAACAGACCGTCGAGCTGGCCAAGAAGGGCGATGCCTGGGTGGTGTCGGGCGCCGACGACTTCCCCGCCGACACCCAAAAGGTGGAGGAGATCCTCGACAAGGTGGTCAAGGCACGGCGCAGCGCGCCCATCGCCAGCAACAAGGCCAACCACAACGCCCTCGATGTGGGCGAGCGGGACTTCAGCCGCCGCCTCACGCTCAAGACGGCCGAGGCCACCCACACGCTGATCATCGGCTCGGCCAAGGGCAACAGCGTCCATGTGCGCCAGGCCGATCAGGACGACGTCTACCTGGCTCGCGGCCTCTCCGCCTTTGAGCTCAAGGACACCATCACCCAGTACGTGGAGACCAAGTACGTCGAGGTGGAGGCCCCGGACTCGGTGAAGGTGACCAACAACAAGGGCACCGTCACCCTGTTGAAGGTGGACGGCCGCTGGACGGTGCCCGAGCTGCCCGCCGACGCCCCCGTGGACACCGCGGCCGCCGAGGCGCTCGTGAACTCCGCCCGCAGCCTGCGGCTGGTGACGCCCATCGGCAAGACGGTCAAGCCCGAGTACGCCCTGGGCGGCGGCGATGGCGCCACCGTGGAGGTCCGCAAGGGCGAGGTGGTCACGCGCTACCAGATCGGTGGGTTGGCCCCCGATACCAACCGCTTCGCCAAGTCCGACCAGAACGAGTGGGTGGTCACGGTGGCCCCGTTTGCCATCGCCAGTCTGCTCGATCAGACGCCCGACAAGCTCATCAAGGTGGACAAGCCTGCCGGAGATCCCGGTGCGGGCGACGGCACCGAAATGCCCTTTGATCCCGGTGCCTTGCCGTTCCCCATGCAGTAGCCAACGGCCGCCCCACCGCGGGGCGGTTCACCCGCCAACTCAGCCCGCCCGCTCAGCCCGCCAGCAACCCCGCCGCGACCAGGTGGCGGCTCGCCTCCCGATAGGACAGCCCCGACAGCTCACCCCCGGCCGCGCGCAGAAACGCTGCCACTGGCTCGGGCGCCTTCTTCGCGTGCTCACGCAGGGCCCAGCCGATGGCTTTGCGGATGAAAAAGTCCTTATCTTTTGAGCACTTGAGGCACCAGGCGAACAGCCGATCGGCGTCGAACCCCACCTTCAGCCGGTTCTGCGCCAGCAGCGCCGTGCGCCGCAGCCAGAGGTCGTCGGCGTCGATCCAGGCATCCAGCACCGGCCACGTCTCGGCCGGGTGCCGCGCGAGCAGGTGCCCGAACAGGTGGCAGGCGATCTCATCCACCAGATCCCACCAGGCGCCCTCCACGATCATCTGTTGGTAGAGCGGCACCTGCGCCGGGGTGATGAAGCGGCGCCAGGCCAGCGCAAGCTGGATGGCCAGGTAGCGCTCCTCGCGGTGGGGCAGCGCCCACACCGCCGCAACGGCGGCCGTGTACTCGGCGGGCGAGGTGGGCTTGAACCGCTGAGCGGCGACCTTGCCCACCGCGCGCCGGGTGGGCGCCGCCACCCCGTAGAAGGGGGTGGTGGTCTTCATATACGCCGCCATGGCGTTGGCCCGAGGGGCATCCGCGTGCGCGGCCAACTCCGCGTGGATGAAGGCAGTCAGCGCCGCGAAGTGCATGGCTACGTCCCATAGTGGCTTGAAATCACTGCAATTTTTTGGCGGCGTTGCTCAGCCACCCGGCTTGGGCAGGCCCTTCAGCGCCAGCAGATCGGGCCCGGGGAATGCACCCGTCAACAGATCCAGCGGGAAGCCCGTGCCCACCAGCGGTGCGGGCAGCGTCAGCTCGCCGTCCACCTCCAGCAGCACCCGCGTGAGGTCCTCCAGCGAGGTCAGACCCGCCGGCGCCGGCAGCGTGCCCCGCCAGGTCAGGTACACCTCGCCCTTCTCCACCTCGATCTGCACGGTGTTGAGCTTCACCGGCACCTTCTGCATCTCGGTGGCGTTGATGGCCACCCGCAGCCGCGGCTGATCCATCGGCAACATCAGCGCAAGCTCTTCGCGGGTGCGGTGCAGGTGCTTGAGCGTGATCTTCTCGTGGCCTTCCAGCGCCACCTGCAACGCCCGGGGGGCGCCGTTCCAGAAGCCCGCCTGCATCTGCTTGAAGTGCTTGCCTTCTTTGTCATTGTCGCCGAACAGCTTCTCCCACAGCGGCTTGGCGCCCGCGGGCATGCCGGCCAGCAGCGCCCGCGGCTCCCAGTGCCGGGGAATCCACCCAAAGCCCGCCGGCTCGCGCACCTTGGCATCCTGCACCGCGGGCACCAGCAGCGAGTTGGGCTGGATGAGCTGCTCGGGATCCTCGATGTTGGGCATCACCGTCCAGCGATCCCGCGGCGGATCGGCGTCCAGCCCGGCCACCATGTAGCCCATGCCCAGCGGGTTGGTGGGGCACATCAGCGGCGCCATGCTGTGCTGCCGATCCACGCCACCATAGGCGTACTCGTAGCGCATCGGCAGGGCGCTGAACTTCTGCGCCGGCGTGAACACCACATCCCGCCCGGGCCGCAGCACGGCGGTGCGGTTGCCGATGACGATCAGCCGCCTCAGCGCCTTGCCCACCCGCACCTCGGGGTAGCAGTGGGTGGCCTCGCCGCCCGGCGCGTAACACGTGGCATTGACGATCACATCGGCCAGCGGCTTGGGGGGGCCCAGCTCCGCCTCCGTGCGCAGCGACGTCTCGAAGGGCCCGCCTTTGTCCCAGTACTCATCGGCCAGGCAGAGTTGCCGCTGCCAGGTGGTGCGCTCGAGCCGCTGGTCGGGCATCAACTGGTAGGTGCGCTTGATGACCATGTGGAAGGCCTTGAGGCCATCCAGATCGCTGTCGGGCACAAACATGACGAGGTAGCCGTCATGCTCCACGTAGGGCCGCTGGCGCCCGGCGTTGAAGTCGGGGTCCAGCTTGCCCGCCAACTCCTTGGAATCTTTGGAGAGTTGCTCAGCCAAGGACGCATTGCCTCCGCGGTCAGCCGCCGGGCTTGAAGGCCACCTGGTCGGCCTTCAGGTTGATCAGGCCGCCCAGGTGCAGGATGGGCGAGCCGAGCAGGCCGAGCTGGCCCGCCTTGGCCTCGATGTTGAGCAGGCCCGACATCATCGTCACCACCGAGGCATCGATGCTGAGGGTGGCGGCCGAAGAGAGGTTGAGCGAGCCCACCGTCCACAGCTTGCTGGGCGCACAATCGAAGCTGGCGGTGGTGGTGATGGAGGCCTGCCCCACGGTCTGGGTGACGGCGCCCTTCTGGATCATCGCCCCGCCGCCGCTCACGCTGACGGTGGCCGAACCACCCGTGCTGCTGAGCTGGCTGGAGGCCGTAATCGCCATGTTCTGGGCCGCCCGGGACATCTGCGAGCCCACGGTGATGCTCTTGCTCTTGTCCGTGGTGGCGTCGTAGTTGGCCTGCTTGACGGTGATCTCGTGGGTGCCGCCGGTGGTGTGATCCTTGGTCTTCTCGACGTTGACCGCCATGGTCTTGCTGTCGAAGCTCACCAGACCCGCGGGCGCCTTGATGTGGATGTCGCCGGTGGCCGCCAGCACCGTGATGCTGTCGCCGGCCACGTCGATCACCATGCGGTTGTTCATGCTGGAGTCCACCAGCGTGATGAACTCGGCCCCACTGGTGTCATCAAACGTGAGCTTGTGGCCCGAGCGCGTCTCCAACACCTTGTGGTTGTTCTCGCCGTCGGGGTGGCCCGGCTCGGGCAGGGGATCCTTGCCGTTCCACAGCGAGCCCACCACAAACGGGCGGTTCATGTCGCCGTGCTCAAAGACCACCAGCACCTCGTCGCCCACCTCGGGCACGAAGTAGCTGCCGCGGCCCTTGCCGGCATACAGCGTCGCCAACCGCGCCCAGTGGCTCTCGGTCTGGGCGTCCATCCAGGGGAACACCACCTTGACCTTGCCCAGGTTGTCGGGGTCCTGGTTGTTGGTCACTACCCCGACGTACACCCCGTCGAGGATGGTCTCGTCCTGGCTCTGAGGTTGGCCGCTCGGAATCATGCTCGCCCCCTCAGCACAGCGTCACGAGGCTGGCCAGTGTGTTGATGGCCGAGCCGCCGCTGTAGTTGATGAGGCCACCCATCACCGTCAGCACATTGCTCGACATGAACGCGCCATCGGCGTCGCTCTTGAGTGTGTGCATGCCGGTGACCAGCGTGGCCGGCCCCGAGGTCATGATCTCCAGCCGCGAGCCCTTGGCGTCGATGTTGAGGCTGCCGGCCGTCAGCACCTCGGGCCCGCTGTTGCGGTGCACCACCCCGGCCTTCACCTCGCTCTGGCCGATGGTCTGCACCGAGGCCTGATCCACCACCATCGAGCCGGTGGCCATGCCAAACTTGCCGCTGCCGAAGCTCACGGTCATGGTCTTGGTGCCCACCTGCCACAGGGCGCTGGCGGTGGCACTGCACGAAACCCCAATGGTTTCGGTGCGATCCTTCGACACCTCGGTCAGCTGGTTGCCCACCTCCACGGTGGTGCTGCTGCTGGCCTGGATCTCCATCGTCTTGCACTCGATGTTGATCGGCCCCTGGGGCGCCTTGAAGAAGATATCGCCGGTGGTGGCTTCCATCGTGATCAGGTCGGCCGCCACATCGATCTCGAAGCGCAGCTTGCCGCTCTTGTCCTTCAGCTCGATGAGCTCGGCGCCGTCCTTGTCCTCGAAGCGCAGCACGTGGCCTGAGCGCGACTGGAACCACTTGGTATTGTTCTCGCCGTCGGGGTTGCCAGGCCCGGGCACGGTGTCCTTGCCGTTCCACAGCCCGCCGATGATGTAGGGGCACGCGGGATCGCCGCGCTCAAACATCACCAACACCTCGTCGCCCACCTCTGGCATGATGTAGCCGCCGCGGTCGGGCCCGGCATAGAAGCACACCACCCGCGCCCAGGGGCTCTCCGCCTGATCATCCAGCCAGGGGTACTGCACCTTCACCCGGCCCTCGTTTTGCGGATCGTTGTTGGACGTCACCAACGCCACCGCAGCACCCCGGACCACACCGGTGCTGTTGGCACGCCGCAAGGGGACGAGGTCGATCATCGGGCTAGGCCTTGCTCACCGTGAGCACGGGCGAGCGCGCCACGCGCCCACCGGCGGTGGCCTCAAAATAGTACTCGGCGGTGGGGCGCGCACCGGGCATGGGGGCCTTCCACTTCACCTCGGCGGTGTCGCGGGCGCCGGCCTTGGCCACCAGGGGCTCGCCGATCCGGCCACCGTCCAAGGACGTGATATGAAAGGTGATTTCCTCTTCGGGGCCGAAGCCATCCACCAGCGCCGACAGCTTGAGCACCTCGCCGGCGATCGCCTCGGTGCTGCTCCAGCGGGCAAACACCACCGCGCGGGTATCGATCTCCTCGGCGGGGGGACCACCCAGTGCCAGGGCACCGGCGGAGGTGGCTTTGGCCAGCGCTTCGCCCGCGGCGTCCCGCGCCTGCTGCCGCAGTTGCCGGCGCTCCAGCCGAGCGATCCGCGCCTCCAGATCCCCAAAGCGGGCCGACTCGCCTTCCTCGGGGGCGCCGCTCTGATCGCGCAGCTCCTTCTTCACCTCGGTCAGCTCGCTCTCCCAGGCCGCGATGCGGCGCTCCAGGATGGCGAGCGTGCGGGTCGCCAGCTCGATCTTCGCCTGCAAATCGGGCAACAAATCAGCCGGCGCCACCGGGGGGGCCGCGGGATCGGCGGCCTTGGGATCGGGATCGACAGGACGGGCCATGATGCTCCGGGTGGACCGCGGTTCAGTCGTCTGCGCCCCACGCGCCGCCGGCCAGGCCGACCAGCGCACGAGACTGCGGGAGTTTAGCAGGTTGCTGCGCCATGCTACAGCCGACGATGCTGATGCACCGGAATCGCCCGCCGTACGGCCGCCACCCGGGCCAGGTCGATCTCCGCCAATGCCAGCCCCTCGCCGTGGCCCTTGTCCGCCGTGACCGCGCCCCAGGGATCGATGATCACGCTGTGGCCGTAGCTCTCCCGCTTGCCCTCGGCGTCGTGCCGCCCCCACTGACCCGGGGCGATGACCCAGCACTGGTTCTCGATGGCCCGCGCCCGCAAGAGCGGGTGCCAGTGGTCCTTGCCGGTGGTGAGCGTGAAGGCCGAGGGCACCAACAAGATGTCGGCCCCCTTGTCCGCAAGGGCGCGATACAACTCAGGAAAACGCAGATCGTAGCACACCGAGAGACCCAGCCGGCCCAGCGGAGTCTCCGCCACCACCACGCTGTCACCGGGGGCCACGCTGTCCGACTCGCGGAAGGACGGCCCATCGGGCACATCCACATCAAACAGGTGGATCTTGCGGTAGACCGCCAGCCGCGCGCCGTTGGGGCCGAAGAGCACGCTGGTATTGTGGCAGCGGTGGGTATCGGGGCTGCCGTCGGCCAGGCGCCGCTGCTCCGCCATCGAGCCCACCACCAGGTGGATGCCCAGCTCGCCCGCCAGCGCCCCGAAGCGGGTCAGCGTCGGCCCATCCAGCGGCTCGGCGAGGGCGATTTTGTGGAACTGGGGCCCCAAAAACGGCGTGTTCTCGGGTGTCACCACGAGGCTGGCCCCGCGCTCCGCGGCGCGGCGAACCAGCCGCTCAACGGTGTCGAGGTTCTTCTCCACATCGGTGGTGCAGCACACCTGCACCGCAGCAGCGAGAAACATGGGCATCTCCAACACGAGGCGCTGCAGTGTAGCCCAATCCGCCGCCCGCGGGGGGGTCAACGGGTGGCGCCTCGTGTAAGCTCCCGATCCATCTCGGCTTTTGCAGTCGTCTAACAGGTTGATGAAAAAGTCGGACCGAGCACTCGGCGAGCGCGATGGGGCCAGATGCAAGGCGCCGGACCGCAGGCAATACTGAGTATTGTTGAGGACTTCCGGCAACGCCGCAGATGGCCC
>Ga0075163_10006982_pt1 | contig 14971 bp, 21 predicted proteins | sample JI1023141ADNA_FD_71478 | JGI IMG/M metagenome (GOLD analysis project Ga0075163, IMG submission 71478) | Wastewater effluent complex algal communities from Wisconsin, to seasonally profile nutrient transformation and Carbon sequestration -... | ecosystem: Engineered > WWTP > Effluent > Algae...
TTCAGCAGGCGCTTCGCGACGTTGATCATTTGCTGGAGCGCTTGCTGGTGCAGCCGGAGTGGATGCCGTCATGCGGTTCCAATCTTCTTTGGCTCCTTGAGCTGCTTTGTCGATAGTGGAACAGCCAGCAAGGGCTGTTCCTGCGGCGAGGATGAAAGCGGACAATCTTGTAGACATGGGACACACCTTTTTTTGTTTGTTAACTTTTTCTTAATCAAATCTTGTCCAATAGGTATAATCCATAAGCCGGACCCCTTGCAACAAAAATATTATGAATATGTAAATAGCGATCAGCCGGGAATGGCTTAATTGCTGGTGATCACCGCATACATGGCGACCGCAGCCGCATTTGACACGTTGAGGCTGGTAAAGCCTCCGGCGGTCGGCAGCTTCAGCAGAAGATCGCAATGACCCTTGATCAGGGGGCGAAGACCCGGGCCTTCGGCCCCGAGGATCAGCAGGGTGCGCTCATAGTGAGGAGCCTCGGGCAAAGTCTTCTCGCCGCGTTCATCAAGCGCCAGAGCAAAGTACCCGGCTTCTTTTAATGTCTCGATGCTGCGGGCCAGATTGGTCTCGTAAACGACCGGGAGGTGTTCAACGGCGCCGCTGGCGGTTTTTGCGACGATTCCGTTCAATTCCGGTGCGTGTCGGCTCTGAACGATGATCCCGTCAGCCCCGAAAGCACAGGCAGACCGCATGATCGCACCCATGTTATGAGGGTCAGTGACCTGATCCAGAAGTACCAATACGCTCCGTTGCTTTGTGTCTGCTTTGCGGATCAGGTCAGGTAAAAAGACCTCTTCCAGCGGAACTGCGTCACAGGCGATGCCTTGGTGGACGGTGCCTTTTGGCAGGGCGCGGTCGAGGGCTTCCTTCACGAGCACCTGAGGCTCGGGACGGTTCAGTCCTTTGGCATTGGCCTGCTCGACCATGACGTAAACATCGTCTTCCAGCTGCTCGGTGATATAAATCGCCTTGATGTTGCGTTCCGGGTTCAAGATCGCTTCCCGGACGGCATGGACGCCGAACAGGCTGATTTTCAGACGGGCTGAGGCTGCGCCCGGATGGTTCTCACGGCCTTCTTCGCCGCGCGGGGCGTGGCGGCGGGTTTCCTGATTGCTCCGGTTGTCGCGTGGCGCGGCAGTATCCCGGTGCTGGGGCGACTTTTTAACGCCACCCTTTTTGTCGCCATATTGTTTTTCAAGGCGCTTTTCCTTGCGTTCGGCAAAGCTTTTTCCGGCCAGACCTCTGATCGGGCGACCGCCGGCGTTTCCGCCGCGACCTGTGCCCTTGGTGCTAGTGCCGGTACCTGAGGTATTTCGTGGTGTTTTTTTCATTTGCTCTTGACTTCTTTGCTCAACTCCCTTTTCTTCTGGTTTCTCTTTTCTGTCCACTCATTTCTTCGAGAGGCAGGAAAAGAAACATCGTCAGAGTGGAAGGGTGGCCGAGTGGTTAATGGCAGCAGACTGTAAATCTGCCCTCGTGAGAGTACACAGGTTCAAATCCTGTCCCTTCCACCATTACTTTTACAACCCGCCCGCAAGGGCGGGTTTTAGTTTGCGCAAAACCCCAATTCCCGCACGGTTTTCAAATTCGCACGCGTACTGTTAGAGCGCTGGTGCAGGCAAAATTCTCTCTCTTTTCTCGATTTCTCTCACAGCCTCTGGCCACTAACTGCGTATTTAGTGGCCATGGCAAAGCCTTGATTTAGCACGACTTCCGAAAAACACGGTTTGCAAAGATAAAATGATGCACGCGAACAATGTTTCGAACTTTTTTTATTTCGTCGTCGTCGTTTTCAATGCCGACGGCAAACCAGAGGAGAAGAACAAATTTGAAGGAGGTTCTTCTCAATGGATTACACAGTACGCAATCCAAATGACATGACAGGCGCAGAGCGTTATGCCGAGATTATTACGATCCTGGCAGGTGCGATTATCCGCCGCAAGATTTGCCAGCATAATCAATTAAATAGCTTAGAAAATGAGAGAAGTTTGACTGGACTTCCCTCCGCTTCGAAGCATTCATGTCCCAGCCGCAAACCCACGCAAGTGAGAGCGGAGAAAGGGGCAAAACAATGAAAATAGACATATTAAAAGAGTATGCCGCGCTGGAAGCGATGGAGACCAAAGAGCTGCTCCAGGTCTGGAACCGGCATTTTGATGTGCCTCCCCAGTCACGCAATAATCGCACCTACCTGATCAATCAGATCATCTATCGGATGCAGGAGCTGGCTTATGGCGGATTGACCAAATCAACGATTGATCGTTTGGAAGCGCTAGCCGAAGGCAAAACCGTCCAGCAGCGTCGCAGTGATGTCGGTCGCCTGGCGGTGGGAACACGATTGGTGCGGGAGGTCAAAGGTGTTGAGCATCATGTGTATGTGTTGGCTGATGGCTATGAATATCAGGGGCTGAAATACAAAAGCCTTTCTGGTGTTGCCTTTGCTATTACCGGCACGCGCTGGAACGGTAATGCATTCTTCGGCTTGGGCAAGAAAGAGGATAGCGAAAAACGACCCTATCATCGCGCCAGAAAGGCACAGGCATGATGGAGGAAAAGAAAATCCTGCGCTGTGCGATCTACACCCGCAAGTCCACCGAGGAAGGCCTCGATATGGATTACAACACGCTGGATGCCCAGCGCGAGGCCGGTGAAAAATATGTCGAGGCGATGAAGCATGAAGGCTGGCGTATTATTCCTGATCTGTATGATGACGGCGGGTTTTCGGGTGGAAACATGGAACGCCCCGCGCTCAAGCGTTTGATTGAGGATATAAAAGCTGGCCGCATTGATATCGTGGTTGTTTATAAGGTCGACCGTCTCTCACGCTCCCTAATGGATTTTGCCAAGCTGGTGGAAATTCTGGACAAACACGGCGTGAGCTTTGTGTCCGTCACCCAGCATTTCAATACCAAAGATTCGATGGGGCGACTGACGCTCAACATCCTGCTGAGTTTTGCGCAGTTTGAGCGCGAGGTCACAGGCGAGCGCATCCGCGATAAATTCGCTTCATCCAAAATGAAGGGCATGTGGATGGGTGGCCCACCACCGCTGGGGTATGACGTCGTAGATCGCAAGCTCGTCACTAATCCAAAGGAAGTCGAGCTGGTCAATATTATCTTTGACCGCTTTGCCGCGCTGGGGTCTATCGCCTTATTAGCGCAGGAATTAAATAAAGCAGGTCATCGCACCAAGCATTATATCAGCCGTACAGGAAAGCCAGTGGGAGGAAAGCCCTTTACTGAAAACCCTCTGCGTACATTTTTGCAGAACCGCCTCTTCCTCGGCGAAGTCCATCATAAAGGAAAATATTATCCAGGACAGCATCAGCCGATTATCACGCAGGCGCAGTTTGATGCAGCCCAAGCCATCTTTGCTGAAAACAGTAAAGGAAAGCGCAAGCGGACTTTTCAGGCAAAATCAAAAGCGCTGCTGAAAGGCATTTTGGTTTGCGGTGGTTGTGGTGGCGCGATGTCCCCCACCCATACGAACAAGGGCAAAAAGAATTACCATTATTATTCTGCGAATTCCTATCGCCGTCAATCGTGCGAGCTTTGTCCTGCCAATCGTATCCCGGCTGGTGAAATCGAAGAAGTCGTCAAAGGCCAATTACAAAGCATCTTTGTGAAGCCTCAAGTCATCGTCGATGTCTGGAAGAAGGTCAAAACCGATATCCCCAACTACAATGAAGGAGATTTGCACAGCACGATGCAGCGTATGGGATCTTTGTGGGACATCCTTGTGCCTGCTGAGCAGAAACGCATCACGCATCTATTGATTGACCGTGTCGCGGTGCATGGAAATTGCATCGATATTGAATACCGCGCCAATGGTATCGAAGACATTCTTTCCCAATTGCAACAGGAAATAGAACACAAAATCAAAGAAGGAGCGGATGCATGAACCTACAATACCACGCAGAAGATCAAAAAATCATTGTCCGCATCCCGATCAATTTGCGCCGCTGGGGTGGCAAAAAAGTCTTGGTCGGCCCGCAAGGACAGGATTTAAGAAGTCTTGATTTAGAAGTGCGCAAAGATGAAAAGTTGCTCAAGGCGCTGGGCCGTGCGTATCGTTGGCACAAGATGATAGCGATAGGACAATATCAGTCCGTGTCCGAATTGGCGGAAGCAGAAAATATCAATAAATCCTATCTCCAACGCATGATACGGCTGATGCTTTTATCGCCGCGTATCGTTGATGCCATCCTCAACGGACAACAGCCAGAAGGCTTCGCGCTCACCGATATTGAGAAAGCATTTTCTCCAATTTGGTCTGAGCAAGAAAAGCATTTCGGATTCGCGCAAAGCAATCATTAAATCGCCGCATACAATTACATGCATCTTGGTCATACAGAAGTAGGTATTACCAAACAGCTGCGCAAAGTTAAATCCAGAGAAAATAAAGACTTTCGCTGAATACCTTCGTCATACAAACAATTGATTTAATATAGCTTCTTCAAATAGTTGCATCATTTGCATCTTCTACTCCTGACCACCAACCAGGAGTAGAAAAATGTCAAATAATCGCTACGGCGGCGTGGATTCCTACGCCGCTTTTTTTATTGCCTATAAAGCAAGAACTTTAATCCGTATGCCGATGTTTTCACGGGATGATCTGGAGGATTTAGAGCAGGACATGCTGCTTTATTATCTACTCTCAATGCCAGATTTTGACCCACAAAAAGGTGACAAGCGCAGCTTCATTAAAACCGTTGTTAATCGAAAGGCATTGATGCTGGTGCGTGACGCTGAAAGGGAAAAACGCTGGACTGGCGCACAGAATTTCTCTTTGTCATTCCAGATCGGTGATGAAGATGATGGCAACACACTGGCAGACATGATCACAGGCGAAAGCAGTATCTGGGGTGATGTCTTTTTTGCCCAGAGCCAGATTGTGGCTGAGCAGAACATGGACATTGATAAAATCCTGAGCGAAATGCCTGACGACTTGAGGCAAACCTACAATTTATTGACAGAATATAGCGTGAGCGAGGCTGCCGAGCTTTTGGGCATTCCCCGCACAACCATGTCTAGCCGATTGAAAAAGCTGAAGAAATATATTGAGGGTAAGATGGGCTAAAAAAAATTTGAAATTCCATCGTCGTTTTTCGATCCAACGGCAAACCAGTGCTGTGTGACCACATCACACATGAAAGGAACTGGTATGGATCAGGCACAGAAAAACGATACGGCAATGTTTAAATGGGTGAAGCACACGCCTGTTGGGCAGCTTAAGGCTCTTACGGATGAACGCCTTCAGGAAGTGAGAGAAACCCTTATCAAGGAAGTACGGGAAGTTGGCCGCGCTTTGCACTGGGTTGAAGGCATTATAAAGCTCAAGGCTATAGAACGCGACAAGGCTTAAAGCCTATGACGCAGGATATCGCCGCACCGTCAAAAGTCGTACCTCTGAAGCCGCCAACGGCTTCGGAATTACGTTCGCGTCTGCTCAGCGCTTTGCCATCCATTTTGCATTACCTGTTACCCGATGGCGTTTTGCGCGGCGGGAAATTCATGGTCGGCAATGTCCAGGGCGATAAAGGCGACAGCCTCGTTGTTGAGATGAACGGGGCAAAAGCTGGGCTGTGGCATGATTTTGCCACGGGCGCTGGGGGCGATATTATTGACCTGTGGGCAGTCGCCAAAGGCTTTGACCGCCAGACGCAATTTCCTGTGTTGCTGCAAGATATTCAAACCCACCTTGGCGCTGGAATTGATATGCGGCCTTATAAGCCACCATCACTTGGGCCACAGGGGCAAAGCAGAAAGCTCGGAAAACCGATTGCCAAATGGGATTATACCGATGCGCACGGCACAATCATCGCCAGTGTGTATCGGTATGACTCCGATGGCCGTAAAGAATTCAGGCCATGGGATGCCGTGCGCGGGGTCATGCGTGCTCCTGATATTCGCCCTCTTTACAATCAGGTCGGGCTGAAAGAGGCCGCGCTGGTGGTGCTGGTCGAGGGCGAGAAATGCGCACAGGCTCTGATTTCTGTGGGTATTTGCGCAACCACGGCCATGAATGGCGCAAAAGCGCCGGTCAATAAAACGGATTGGTCACCGCTTCAAGGAAAACACGTCATCATCTGGCCTGACCATGATGAGCCAGGGCTGGATTATGCCCGCCGCGCCGCCAGTGCTGCTGCCCGCGCCGGTGCGGTGCAGGTTGAAGTTCTGAAAATTCCACCAGAGAAACCGCCCAAATGGGATGCAGCAGACGCGGTGGAGGAAGGGCTAGATGTTGAGGACATACTGCGGCGCTGGGAAAGGGTGGCAGTTAAAGAGCTTCCTGCCAAACGCACATCCATTCCGATGTACAGTATTACCGAGCTGCAGGCTGATAAAAGCCCGATACCGGATGATCTGATTGCACCGCGCGTTCTTACGCCTGGTGGTACGCTGGTCTTCGGCGGTGCGCCCAAGGTGGGAAAAAGCGACTTCCTCATTTCCCTGCTGACACATATGGCCGCTGGTGTGACGTTCCTTGGAATGTCCCCCAAATGTCCCCTGAAAATCTTCTATCTTCAGGCGGAAATTCAGTACGATTATCTGCGAGAACGCGTGAACAATGTACACATTGTCCGCGAATATGCTTCGAAACTTCACAATAATTTCGTGATAACGCCGCAGATAAGCGTGACATTGGACAACAATGGCGTGGAATGTGTCGCACAATCGGTGAAAGAACGCTTCGGCAGCACATTGCCCGACATCATTGTCATTGATCCACTCAGAAATGTCTTTGATGGCGGTGGATTTGGCGGGGAAAACGATAATGATGCCATGATGTTTTTTCTGTCGCGCCGTGTTGAGGCTTTGCGACAAAAAATCAATCCGAATGCTGGGATTATTATTGCCCACCACACGAAGAAGATCTTCAAAAAGCAAACGGAAGAAGACCCCTTTCAGTCCTTCAGCGGCGCTGGGGCGCTCAGATCATATTACACATCCGGCATATTGCTGCATCGCCCCGATGAAAGTCGTCCAGAGCGAACGCTGTTGTTTGAATTGCGCAACGGCAGGGAAATAACCCCGAAAATTGTGCAGAAAAAAGCGGAAGGTTGGGTGGATGTCACCTCATATTCGCCGAATGTCGCGCACATATCAGCACATACCGAACCTATTGTGCGACTATTGTGTGAGGAAGCGGCACAAAACCGCGTTTACACCGCGCGACAATTCTCAGACAGATTTGAAAATCACGGCAGCTTAGGCAGCAGTCGTCTTATTCGTCAGAAGTTGCAGGGCTTGATTGATGCAAACATGATCAAGTTCTTCAAGAATGGTGACGTCTATGGTTTTCAGCTGCCCAAAGGCACGCAGCGTGGCTATCTCTGGGTTGATGGCATGTTTTTGCCTGACGGCAGACCGATACAACCGACACACCACAAGCACGATATTACCGGCGAGATTGTGGCCATTTCCTCAAACACTACTCAGAGGGATTCATGATGGCGTTTTTCTTTGCCCACTGCGCACCCACCGCCCACCTGCTGCCCACTAAAACGGGAAAAAAGCAGCGATTTATCTGGTGTTTTGCAGATGTTTCAGGTGGGCAGATGCCCACTAAGCCTGCCCACTACCCACCTAGAAAAGTCTTGAAAAATCAACGTGCTGCCCAGCTGGGCAAGTGGGTGGGCATTCCCTTACTCCTACGGAGTAACGCTGACGCTGCCCCTTCAGGGCGCAAGCGTCAGCCCCGTGATTTCCAACCATCAACGAAAGGACAACCTGCATGAAGGATCAAAAACAACTCACCCCAGGCGAAAGCGAAGTCGAAGAACGGTTACGATCTGCAGCGCGAACATTGCGCCGTCTACCGAACGTGAAAGTCCAAGGCTACTTCAGCACCTGGCCGACGATTATCCGCGAGCCTCTGGAAATTTTGCAGATGGAGCCAGAGCCGTTGCGCATCAAGCCGTCAATGGCAGACATCACCGAAATGGAAGAGGTTTTGTTTGTCTGGCTGAAATGGCTTGAGCCTGAAGAACGCCGCCTTGTGTGGCTACGTGCCGAACGTGTGCGCTGGAAACTTATCTGCGGGCGTTTCGGCGTGGGGCGCACCAAAGCGTGGGAAATGTATCGCCGTGCGCTCGCCTCTATCGCAGCAAAATTGCGCTGATGCGGATGATAATCAAATGATCATTCATGGCCGAAAAAAGCAATCATTTCTGGGCCTTATTCGCTTGATAAGTGCCGCGAATGAAGCGTTCATGTGATTGTAACGAAAGGAAAAAACCATGAAAACCAACGCAAAAGAACAAGCCATTGACGCTTACATCCGCAAGGTCGCCCATATCGACGCTATGTTGCGCCGCCTGCAAGGGGCTTGCGACGATCATTTTTACAACAACCCAGACGATATTCATTGGGGCCATGTTGGAGACGTCAGCGGGATCGAAGAATCCCTGCAACGCATTTGCGACAGCGTTTTCAAAGAAGGCGAACACGCACCAGAAAACAATGCGTAAGGAGGACAACAAGATGAATAAAACCAGACAAGAACGCGCAGATGCTTACTACACCGCCAAGGAACAGATTGTGGTAACTCTGACGCAGATTGCCAATCGCATTCATAACCCGCCACCAGCCGAGCGCAAAATGCCGGAGCAAATTATCGCGCACGATATCACCAAGTTGAAGCAGGCTCACATGAAGCTACGCGAGATGGCGGACATCCTCGGCATTGAAACCCAAGCGTTGAAGATTTAAATTGTTTTCATCAACCATTTAATCGGATAGGCCATGGCCATGACGGTCATAAGCCCACCCAGCCATAGCGCCACAAACCATGCCCATTGTTTGGCTTTAGGATTTTTATTTAGCCAATTTTGAACAGACTTAATACATGTGTTCATGACTGCTTTTGCCTCGGAAAATATAATAACAATACCCTGTGTAGCCGAGAATAAGCGGCAAGAGCGGTACAACGCCGACCAGCATCAATGATAGGCCTGGGCCAGATGCGGCGGCATCCCAGATTGTATATTTAAAAGGGATCAGCCACGGGAAAAGACTTAAACCTAACCCCACATAGCCCATCAGGAATATCCCGATACTGGCAAGAAACGGACGATATTCTGCCTTCTTGCTGTGAAGATCACGCCAGACCAAAACAAATAATCCCAAAGTGATGAGCGGGATCGGCATCAGGTAATAGATGTTTGGTGTGCTGAACCAGAAGTTTTTAATCTGGTCATTCATGAAGGGTATGCAAATGCTTACCAAGGCCATAAAGACGCCAACAAAGCCCAGAACATATGAAGCAACACGACGCGCCCATTCCTGCGTGACATCTTCGGTCTTCATCACAAGCCATGTGGAGCCGAGTAATGCATAACCGCAAACAACGGAGATCCCTGTCATCATGCTAAAGCCTGTTGCCCAATCAAACGGACCGCCAGAGAAATTTCTGCCATCGACTTCAACGCCTTGTACGAACGCACCAAGGATAAGCCCCTGGCAGAAGGCAGCGGACAGTGAGCCAAAATGAAAGGCCTTATCCCAGATATGGCGAGATTGATCACTGGCCTTGAAACGGAATTCAAAAGCAACACCGCGCAAGATAAGACCGAGTAACATCATAATGATCGGCATATAAAAAGCAGGCATTAAGATTGAATATGCCAGCGGGAATGCCGCAAACAAACCACCACCGCCCAAGACAAGCCATGTCTCGTTACCATCCCAGAATGGCGCAATCGAATTCATCATACGGTCACGGCATTTATCGCTTGGTGCGAAGGGAAATATAATACCGACCCCTAGGTCAAAGCCATCGAGCAGTACATACACGAATACGGCTGTTGCAATGAGCAAACCCCAGATGAGCGGAAGATCAACGACGTTAGAAAAATCAAACATTTTTATCTCCTTGTGGCGCGGCGGATTCAATCACCGAAGCCTCAATACCATGCCCGTAATATTGTTCTTTATCATTCGCGGCAGGAATGCCTTTGCCAATGAGTTTCAAGATGTAATAGCTGCCTGCGCCAAAGACGAAGGTGTACATGACAACAAAGGCCAGAAGCGACCATGCAACCTGTGGCCCAAGAATGGCAGGTGATACGGATTCTGCCGTACGGATAACGCCATAGGCTGTCCAAGGTTGCCTGCCGATTTCGGTGACAAACCAGCCCGCCAGCAGCGCCACAAATCCAGACGGCATCATCAACATCCACCAGCCATGTAGCCAGCGGCTTTCAAACAGCTTGCCACGGAAATATTGAACAGCGCTGACCGCACCGATCAGGATCATCAGCATGCCAAGGCCGACCATGACGCGGAATGACCAAAAGACCCACGCCACGGGCGGACGATCTTCCGGTGCAAAAGATTTCAGGTTAGGAATTTCGCCATTTACATCACCTGTTAAAACCCAGCTGGCTCCGCCTGGAATCGTAATACCATATTTTGTTTCCTCAGCTTTTTGATCTGGCCAGCCGAACAAATATAGGGGTGCATTCGTTGTGTGATCCCAATTTCCTTCCATCGCTGCCACCTTGGCGGGTTGGTGGTGCATCGTGTTCTCGCCGTGCATATGGCCAACAAAAAGCTGTGTTGGTGCAACCAGAGCCGCCATGATCACCGCCATGCCCAGCATGATCCGCGCCTGAGGAATATGGCGTTTATTCCAAAGATAAAATGCTCCGACACCGCCGACAACAAACGCAGTTGTCAAATAGGCTGCGATAATCATATGCATGAAGCGGTAGGGAAAAGATGGGTTAAAAATAACCTCCAGCCAGTTTGTCGGCATTAACCGGCCATCCGCCATAACCTCAAAACCCTGTGGTGTCTGCATCCAGCTATTGGCAGATAAAATCCAGAACGCAGAAATCAACGTCCCTACCGCCACAATGCAGGTGGAGACAAAATGCATACGCGGACTAACACGCCCCCAGCCGAACAGCATGATCCCCAAGAAAGATGCTTCAAGGAAAAAGGCCGTAAGGACTTCAAATCCCAAAAGCGGCCCCAATACGTTGGCCGTTTTGTCAGAGAAAATCGACCAGTTGGTGCCAAACTGATACGACATGACCACGCCGGAGACCACACCCATCCCAAAGGCCACAGCAAAAATCTTGACCCAGAATTTATAGATATCGCGATAGACTTCGTTGCCTGTTCTCAGCCAGCGCCATTCAACCATCGCCAAAAAGCTGGCAAGGCCAATCGTGAAGGCTGGGAAAACGATGTGGAAACTGATCGTAAACGCGAATTGGATACGAGCGAGTAGGATGGGGTCAAGAATTTCAAGCATAATGTCGTGTAGCCTTCTTCATCAAATTATTGTGTCTTTATTCCAAATGGTAGATACGCTGGACACCAACGCAGCAGACCTGTTGCAATCGGAACAATCCCGACAGCGCCCCACCAATTTTGAAAATAGATTCCTGCAATAACCATAACCGATCCTACGATTATGCGTAAGAGCCGATCCGTTTTTCCAACATTACATTTCATGATTTTATCTTTCAGGTTTGATGTTGTGTGAATTGATCAAATGACCGGAGTGCATCGGCGGCATACATAAGGGATGGACCACCACCCATGTGATACGCTCGATGATAAGGGTAAATTTGTATCGGTCAGTCATTTTCTACTTTCCTGTGCAATTTATATCTTTCGATATTTTGCAATAATCTCATCCGTAATGGTTTTTCTGCACAGTAAAAAATTCCCTAAATCTTCATCAACATTTTTTACCAGGCGCGTTGCAAAAAAAAGAGGCTTGCTGGATGGGCGCTGAACATATCCAATCCACCACCCGATGTGATTTCCACCCTGCTGCGTCCACCCTGTTTTGCCGTAGATATTTCCATCGCGCATGAAATCTTTAACCACATCCATGGATGATTGTGAGAATGGCAGTTCATTTTTATGGAGTTTCACCAGCATTTTAATCTGCTCCTTTGGCGACACGCCCCAATCACCATAAACCCAGAAGTTGCCATCCTTGCCGTTATCTATGTCGCCGTTTCCCTCATAATTCGCCCATGCCAGATAACGCTTATAAGTTTCCTTGTCTATGCGGCTAGTCAGAGCTTCATAGACCCAGACCGTGGAATTCTTGAACGCATCGCTGAAAATTGTGTCCTTGTTCCAAACAGGCAGCATTCTCTCTTGCCCATCCCATTTGAAAACTTCATCCGCTTTTGTTGCTCCCACATCAAGGGCGATGAGAGAATGAAAAATTTTAAATGTTGAGGCGGGAAGCGTTTGAATTTCTGCATCTTTCTTATCGGTTTTAAACCACCGATCTACCGCTAGATCATAGAGGGTGGTGCTGCCAGTCACTCCACATTTTGAAAATGCGTCTTGTTCCTTTGCGTGAGCATTTGGGGGGCATAGGCTTAAAATAGTCCCTACCAAAAATACTATCAGTCGTGCATTCATTTTTCACCTGCGCTGTTCTTTAGTTTGTTTTGCTTACTGCCGCTTCAATCTTTGCAATATCGATTTTTTTCATGGCCCTCAAGGCCTAAATGCACGTTTTGCAATTTCCTGATCTTTATGGGTTAAATTTTATCGACAGGTATTTTTACATACTGAACACCATCAGTTGCCTGCCCGAACGTGCCGCCGCGCAGATTTACCTGAATGGATGGTAATAGAAGTTTCGGGACTTCTTTGCCATGGTCATCCTTGTTGCGTTTGCTGACATACTGCTCTTTGGTCACACCTTCATGGACACGAACATTAGCGCGTTTTTGTTCACCAATCGTTGCCATGCATTGCGGAGCGCGTGAATTATTGGGCGGATAATCATGCCCGACATACATACGATAGTCTTCAGGCAGATTTAGAAGCTTGCGGGAAGATTCGTAAGAATGCTCGGCACTGCCACCTGGAAAGTCGCATCGCCCCGTACCAACATCTGGCAGGAACATAGAATCTCCAACAAAGACAGCGTCCCCAATGATATAGCTGGTATCAGCAGGTGTGTGGCCTGGCGTATGAATGATATGCGCCTCGAACGGCCCTACCGTGAAAGGCTCGTCATCGGCAAAAGTATGATCGAATTGATAACCGTTTGTTGGCGTATCAGCTTCGTTGTGAAAGATTGGCTCCCAAGTTTCCAGCACTTTTAAGATGTGCTTGCTGATGGCGGACTTGCCGCCCAGCTTTTCTTTGATATAGGCAGAACCTGTCAGGTGATCGGCGTGGATGTGGGTTTCAAGCACCCATTGTACTTCCAGCCCTTTCTTCTGAATGAAGTCGATCACGCGGTCGGCGGAATCGGTTTTTGTGCGGCCCGAATGAATATCGTAATCCAGCACCGTATCAATGACCGCGCAGCGTTTATCTGTGTGACCATCGGCATAGACCACATAACTCCATGTCGCCGTCACTGGATCAAAAAAGCCACGTACATCGGGTTTTAGGTTTTGGTTCGTCATAGGGCACCTCCTTGATGCAAGAAAAGTCTGTCAATCAGCATATAAACAGCGAGTGTCGCCGTAATGGATGCAAAAATTATTTTGGCGGTGCGTTCTGGTATAAAGTTTACCAAGGCCGTGCCAGCAAGCATGCCCGCCAGACCGCCAACGACGAACAGCGCGAATAAACTCCAATCAAGGGAGATGCCTTTGAGATAAGCACCCGCAACCGCCGTAGTCGAAATCAGGAAAATGGCAGCCAGTGATGTGCTGACCGCTTTGCGGTAAGGCATGGCAAAGATTATGGTCAGTAGTGGTACGATAATAAAGCCGCCGCCAACACCGAAGAACCCGGATAATGCGCCAGCTGCAGCACCGCCGCCCGCCATTTTTATTGTGCTTGGCCGATGGATACGAAGGGTGCTGGCTGAAGCGATGTCTTTCTTACTCGAAAATGCCATTTTATAGGCAACAAACAGCATCAAAACTGCAAACAAGATGAGGCGGAGTGTTTCATTCACATCGTGCGCTGCATAAATTACAATGGGAGATATGATCATTCCCGCAACTGAAAACATGAGAGCGGCCCGCCAATCAACGTTTCCAGAAAGAGATTGTCTCCCTGCGCCAAACAACGCGATGCTTGCCACCATCAAAAGTGAAATCACTACCGCCTGAGATATCGGTATTCCAAGGCCGTAAACCAAAATTGGAATGGCCAGAATTGAACCACCGCCACCCGTCAGACCTAATGAAAGGCCGACGATTGATCCATAGAGAATGGTGAGTGGATCAAAAATCATGACATGTCCTTACTGGCAACTTTGCCCGACTTTGGCGGCTTGAGGAGAGGACGTTGTCCCTGCACAATTTCCACCGGAAGATATACTGCAGGTCGTGCTCGCAGATATACCTTCGTTTATTTTATTCCAGGGCGCCTTCGTTAAAACCAACGCCATGCCGCAGCGATCCGTGACACCTGCAAATATCAAACCGCATCCAACGAACAGGGGAACGATAGTAAAAACAGGACTGACCAGCAACCCGAGTGCCGCACCCGTGGCTGCGAATAACCCTGCTGCGATACGAACCTGCCGTTCTAGAGAGATGGGGGTTTTTGTTTGTACACTGTTGGTAGGTATCCCTGCGCCATGACCCTTAATGTCATGGCCACAATCTTCGCAGGCAATAATTCCACCTTCAATAACCTTAATATTGCGGTAGCCTTCAGCAACAAATTTTTCTGCTGCTTGTGTTGCCCGCTTACCGCTACGGCACAGGATATAAACATCAGAATCCTTATCAAGGCCGTGACGCATCATAAAATCGGCAGGTTTTAATTCATCAAGAGGCATATGGGCATGACCAAAGCCGATGTGTTTTTCTGCATGTTCCATTTTTGTGCGAACATCGAGGATGACACCCTGATTTGGATCCATATGGTCTAGTTCTTTGGCATTAATGGTGGCAAAGCTGGTCATGGCTGCTCCTCTGGTAAGGTAAAACTTGTATTTTTACTTTAGTGTGTTATACTAATATAAATTACACTATTGTAATATAAATGTCAATACCCTATGGAGC
>Ga0075163_10006983_pt1 | contig 14968 bp, 12 predicted proteins | sample JI1023141ADNA_FD_71478 | JGI IMG/M metagenome (GOLD analysis project Ga0075163, IMG submission 71478) | Wastewater effluent complex algal communities from Wisconsin, to seasonally profile nutrient transformation and Carbon sequestration -... | ecosystem: Engineered > WWTP > Effluent > Algae...
GTGCATTTTTTCCCGAAGAAATCGAACTCGATGGGCGGCGACGGCAGATCGATGCGCATCGTGTCCGTGAGCGGCATGCGCGAGAAAATCGCCAAGCCCAGGCCAAAGGGCAGCTCGCGCGGATCGGCCTTCGGATAGGAAAAATAACCGTGGTAGCCCGCGAGCTCCGCTTGGAGGCGCGTGTAGTTCGGCGGCGGCTGAAACTGCACGCCGCCCGGCAGCGCCTGCTCGACCTCCTGCAGCAAGATCACATCGGCATTGTGCCGGCGGATTTCTTCGATCGCACATTCGAGCTGGATCGGGGCGCGGTCGGGATAGGTGTCATCCCAGATTTGCCCAAACTGCATGTTGAATTGGAGGACGCGAAACGTGCTCATCGGCGACGGAGGGGGGTGGGGTAAGCGGCGAAGTTATTTTTTCTGCACCGCGGCGGGGCCGGCGGCAGGAGTGAGCGTCGCCCCTTCGAGGGCGCGACTCGTATCGGGCGCATTCTTGCGGAAAATGAAGCGGTTGATCTTCGCCGCCGTCGAGCGGTCGATCGCCGGAAACCGCGACATATTCGTGGCACTGGCCGAGGTCATCCCGTCCTGATACTTGGCGACCGTTTGCGGCTTCGAGGTGTTCGCACCCGTCGCCATCGCGGACTCGCGGTGATTATACGCGCTCATCGGCTGCTCGACGCGCTCGGGGCTCCGGGCGTTTTTGTCGCGCACATTTTTGTCCCGGGTTTCCTCGACGCTGATCGCGGCACGGCGGTCGCCCACGGCAGCCGGCGTTTTCTCGACGACGTTCTTGTCGACCCGTTTTTCCTGCACCTTCGCGTTGGCCTCGGGCTCCTTTTTCTCCGGCGTCACACTCGGCGTCGCCGCGAAAGGGGTGTTGCGCTCCGCTGGTTTTAACGGGCTCGTCGCATCGGCCGCCCACCCCGTCACCGCCCCCGCCAAAAGCAGTCCCGCGGAGAGAATAAAGCCGGACAATTTCATGGGTGGGTGAAGGCGCGGAGGATGCTCCGACGGCACGTGCCCGCAAACCATTTATTTGCATCTGACCGAAATCGCGCCGCGGATTCCGCTCCCCGCAGCCTCGCGTCTTGCCTCCGCCGCGATTCCCAACTGACTCACCGCCACCTCGCCCCGCGCGTCCGTCGCTCTCCCCCGCATCCCACCCCATGGATCCTTTTTTCCTGCTGCTGATCGGCATCGTCATCGTCATCGGCGGCATCGTTTTTCTGAAGCTGCACGCCTTCGTGGCGCTCTTTGCCGCCGCCATCGTGGTCTCCTCGCTGACGCCGCGCGCCACGATCGAGCAAGCCGTGCTCGCCCAGAAACGCCCGGCCGCCGAAGCGAAGGCGCGCGCCGACGAACACCTCGGCGCCAAACTCGCCAACAAGTTCGGCGGCACTTGCACCAGTCTCGGCGTGCTCATCGCCATGGCCTCGATCGTCGGCGTTTGCCTCCTGCACAGCGGCGGGGCCGACCGCATCGTGCGCTCCACGCTCGGCCTCTTCGGCGAGAAACGCTCCCCGCTCGTCTTCGCCACCAGCGGCCTCGTGCTCGGGGTGCCGGTGTTTTTCGACACGGTTTTTCTCCTGCTCATCCCGCTGGCCCGGGCGATGGCCACGCGCACGGGAAAAAACTACCTGCTCTACGTGCTCGCCATCGCCGTCGGCACCACGATGACGCACTCGCTCGTGCCGCCCACGCCCGGCCCGCTCTTCGCCGCCAACGCCCTCAAGGTCGACATCGGCACCATGATCCTCGCCGGCCTCCTGTTGAGTGCCTTTGCCGCGACCTTCGGCCTCGCCTATGCATTTTGGGCCAATCGCCGCTGGCCCATCGCCGCGCGCGACCCGTCCGAACACGTGGCCTCCTCCCCGGTCGCCGAGCGTCCGGACCACGAGCTCCCCCCGCTGTGGCTCGCCCTCGCCCCAATCGTGCTCCCGGTGATTCTCATTTCCGGCTCCACCATCGCGGACCTCGTCCCGCTGCCGGAGCACGTGAACCGCGTCATCGACACGCTCGGCCATCCCAACATCGCCCTCGCCATCGCCGCCGCGATCGCGCTCATCACTGTCGCCACGCGCCCCGGCAGCGACCCCACCGTCGTGAAAAATACCGTGCAGGCCTCGCTCGCCGATGCCGGCATGATCATCCTCATCACCGCCGCGGGCGGCGTGTTTGGCGGCGTGTTGCAGGAGACGGGCGTCGGCGAACGCATCCAAGGCCTCGCCCGCGAATATCGCATCGGCGTGCTGCCCCTCGCGTTTTTAGTCACCGCGCTGATCCGCACCGCACAGGGCTCCGCCACGGTGGCGATGGTCACGAGCGTCGGCATCGTCGGCGCCTTCGCCTCGCCCGAGACGCTCGGCTGCCATCCCGTCTATCTCGCGCTCACCATCGGCTGCGCCTCGAAACTCGTGCCGTGGATGAACGACAGCGGCTTCTGGGTCGTCTCGAAGACCGCCGGCCTCAGCGAACGCGAAACGCTGCGCACCATGTCGGTGATGTTTTCTCTCATGGGCATCGTCGGCTTTTGCGCAGTGCTGGTCGCCGCGAAGCTGTTCCCGATGGTGTGAGTCGGCGCGTGTCGCACAAATAGCTTGCGGGAAACCGGAGCGGCTGGCGCCGTAGCGGAGCATGTTTGCGCTACCCCTCGCCATGATTCCCGGACCGCTCACGGTTCTGCTGCTCAGCGTCATTTTTATCGTCGTCGCGATCGCCTGGTGGCGGTGGCACGCGTTCTTCGCGCTGCTGTTCGCCGCGATGTTCGTCGGCGCGCTGACCGCCGTCGGGCAAACCGGCGAGGGTCGCTTCATCAAAATGATCGACGCCGTGATGGCCGAGTTCGGCAGCGCGGCGGGCAAGATCGGCTTCACCATTGCCATCGCTTCGGTGATCGGCGTGGCGATGATGGAGAGCGGCGCGGCGGATAAAATCATCCGACGCTTCATCGCCGTGCTCGGCGAAAAGCGCGCATCGTTCGCGCTTCTCGCGTGCGGCTTCGTTTTGGCGATCCCGGTTTTCTTCGACACCGTGTTTTTCCTGCTCGTGCCGCTCGCGCGAGCCCTGAGTCTACGCACGGGCAAGGACTACATGCTCTACGTGATGGCGATCTGCGCCGGCGGCGTGATCACGCACGGCACCGTGCCGCCGACCCCGGGCCCGCTCGTCGTCGCCGAGACACTAAAGATCGACCTCGGGCTGACCATCGTGGGCGGCATTTTGTTTGGAATTATTCCCGCCCTCGCCGGCCTCGCGTGGTCCAAGTGGATCAACCGCCGCCTGCCGGTGCCCGTGCGCGACACGGCCGGCTCCACGCTTTCCTCCCTGGAGGCCATCGCCGCCCGCCCCGAGAGCGCGTTGCCCGGTTTCTGGCCGGCGATTGCGCCCGTAATTTTGCCCGTCGTTCTGATCGCGGCAGCTTCAATCGTCGGCACGATGCGCGCCAGCGTCGGCCCGGGTGTGGCGCAATGGGTGGAGTTTTTCGGCAACAAGAACGTCGCCCTGCTCCTCGGCGCCTGCATCGCCCTCGTCGTCTACGCCCACCAAAAGAAAATCAGCCTCAAAACAATTCACCAAGGCATGGGGCCGCCCCTCGAAGTCGCGGGCGTCATCATCCTCATCACCGCTGCCGGCGGCGCCTACGGTGCGATGATCAAGAACGCTGGCGTGGGCGACTCCGTGCGTGCCATGGCCAACGGCTCCGCCGTCAACTACGTGCTGCTCGCCTGGGTGCTCGCCCTCGTCGTGCGCGTCGCCCAGGGCTCGGCTACCGTGGCGATGATCACCTCCGCCTCGATCATGCTCTCCATCGCGGGCTCGGCCGGTTTCGGCGTGCACCCGTTCTACATCTTCCTCGCCATCGGCTACGGTGCCACCGGCCTCTCGTGGATGAACGACAGCGGCTTCTGGGTGATCAGCAAACTCGGCGGCCTCACCGAGAGCGAGACGCTCCGCAGTTGGTCGATCCTGCTGACAATTATTTCCATCGTCGGCCTCATCCAGGCGATGATCGCCGCGGCGATTTGGCCGAATCTGTGGCTGTAGTGCGGCGCCCCGCCGGCGCTCACTCCGGCTCGGCCGTGCCCTCAACCACGTGGGCGCGCGCTTCGGGGACTTGTTTGAAAAATTCCCGCAGCGCCGCGCTCAGGTGCTCCGCGTAGCGGAAATGCGCGCCCATGCCGGTGCGCAGTTCGGCCTCGTAGATAAATTTGTCGCCGTGCGTGCTGTGCTCGAACGGCGTCTGCGCGCCGAGCAGCAACGAGTAAACGTAGGCCGGCGAGCCGCGCTGCATGAGCTCGCGCGTGAGTTCGAGCTGCTCGGCGAGCAGAGCGGCGTGAGCGGGAGCCGTGCGCGAAACCTCGGGCGGCAGATAAAATCCCGCCTGAATCAACGGCGTGTAACGGTGACCGGTGCGGTGGCGGTTGAGATCGCGCAGCTCGGCGAGCGCCATGTTGTTCCAGGCAAACGTCACGCGCATCCGGCGCGTGGCCGTGCCCTGATAGCCATAGCGGTTGGCGCGGTGACAAAGCGCCTCGGCGACCGACTGCGGCTCGGCCAACCACGGCGGCGTCGCGCGGTCGACGTGCACCCAGACATCATCAGCGAGCGGCGCCGACGAGAGCCGCGCGAGGCCGAGCGAGCACGAGTTCGCCAATTCCTGCGCGGCCTGCGCGGTGTAGGATTTTTCCGCCGAGCTGTGCCGCATGAGACGCGGAGAAATCTTGAGGAGCTCGTCGCGGATGAGTTTCGCCGCGGCCTTCGCCTCGGGATGCGGCAGCGAATCAAGGTGCTTCACCGTCGCGGCCCACATGCGCGAGGATTGGACGAGGCCGACATTCGTGCGAGTCGCCAACGGGATGAAGTAGCGGGCGCGGTCGAGCGCGTAGTTTTTCCGCAGGCGGGTGACGACCGCGGGCTTCGCGTCGGGCGGCAACCGCACGAGGCCGGGATCGGCGATCGCGAGCGCGTCGAGACGCGCATACTCCGCGTGGTAGGCGGCGAACGCCTTGGCCATGACGGCAGACCAACGCGGCGCAAGATCGTCGGGAATGCCAAGCTCGGCGGCCGTCGGGAGGTTGGCCGCATCCATCGTGATGTAGCGGGTGCTCGACTCCTGCCCATCGGCCATCGTGGAAATCTCAAAAAGTTTATACGCCAGCCACATCGAGACATCGTCGAGCGCCACCGCGAGGCCACCCGTGAGCCCGCCGATCGAGGCGTGGCCGTAATCGACGAAGCTGAGGATGCGGTCGATCGAGGCATCGGGATTCGCGAGGTCGACCTTGGAGAGGATCGTGGCGATGCCCTGATTGCTCCGCGAGTAACGGGCGAGCACGGACGCGAGCAACTCGGGCGTGACCTTCGGCAGGTCGGCGGCAGACGGCGGCGGAACGAGAGCGAGTCCGGTGATTCTCATACAGTGGGGCACATGGCCGCAAAGTGCGGGGGTCGGCGCAAGCCGGGAAAGGCAAAATTGTGGCGAAGACCGCGCAGAACATCTGTTGCGAATTTTCCGGGCCTCCCTTTTGCTCGGACTGAACCCCCGTTCGCATCGATGACACCGCCGACCTCGCCGACTCCTCGTGGCTCATCCCGCCGGCTCCGCTGGCTGCTCGCCGGCGGCGCGTTTTTCACCCTCGCTTTGAGCGCCGGCGCCGCGTGGTGGTTTCTCGTCGGCCGGCCGATGCCGGAATCGTCGGCGCCCTTCGTGTTTCGCGACGGTTTTGAAGGCTCGGCCAAAATTGAGGACTTGAGCCGCGAAGTTTCCCTCCGGTGGAAGAGCGCCGAACTCCTCGCGCCCGGTGGCGGCCCCGGCCCCAATCGCATCGGCCTTACCACCGAGCGCGCCCACACGGGCCAAAATGCACTTAAGTGCATCGCGGCACCGTTCGACGGCAAAAGAGCCTCCGAGGCCGATATCGACCGCGAAGGCCTGCGCTTTGTGAAGGGGGACGATGTATGGTTCAGCGCGTGGTATTGGCTCGAAGGCCAGACCGAGGGCTCGACGGTTTTTCTGTGGGACCTGGAGTCGACCGCGCTGCGCAACACGCCGGGCCGCCGCCTCTTTTTGCAAAACGGCGAGATGGTCGCGTCCGATTTGGGCAAATGGTGGTCGGCCAAAAAATTTCAAGCGATCAGCGGCGCGCCGAAATTCCCCAAGAACAAATGGGTGGAGGTCAAAATCCACCTGCGCCTCTCGGACAAGGCCGACGGTCGCATGCAAGTCTGGCAGGACGGCGTGAAAGTTCTCGATGAGCAGGGCAAGACCTTGCCGCGCGCCCGCACGATCTACGACCGGATGCAGGTGGGCGTCACAGCCAACGGCGGACGCACCCAGGCCCAGACCCTGTTTGTGGACGACGTCGTGTTGTCCAACCGGCCGCTGTGAGCGGGGAGAGAGGAGCGGCGGTTTCTTAACCGCCGTGTAAGGAAACGTGCTGGCGCAAGGGCGCCGGGATTTTAGATGTGAGTTCGCCACGACGCGCACCCACCCTCGGCGCATGAGCCGCGATGTGTGGTTGGGCAAACTGATCTTCCTCCTCGGTGCGGGCCTCGCCCTCGCCGCCGGTCCGCAGACGTTTCCCTATCCGCGGCCGTTACCGGAACCGTCCGCGGAAAAACTGCCGCGGTGGCGCGGGTTCAATCTCCTCTACAAATTCAACGTCGGCTCCGCGCCGACGCCGGATCGCGTGATGGTCGAAGATTACCGGATGATCGCGTCGCTCGGTTTCAATTTCGTGCGCATTCCGTTGGACTACCGCGGCTGGATCGTCGGCGGTGACTGGGAAAAACTCGACGAGGCCAAGCTCCGCGAGATCGACCGCATCGTCGCGCTCGGCGGCGAATACGGCGTCCACGTGTCACTCAATTTTCACCGCGCCCCCGGCTTCACGGTCGCGAAGCCGCCGGAGGCGCGCAACCTGTGGCAGGACGAGGAGACGCAGCGCGTGTGCGCGGCGCATTGGGCGGCTTTCGCGAAACGCTACCGGGGCATCCCGAGCGCGAAACTGAGTTTCAATTTGTTCAACGAGCCGCCCGCGATCGCGGAATCCGTCTACTACGACGTTGTGAAAAAAATGCTCGACGCAATCCGCGCCGAAGACCCCGACCGCCTCGTGCTCTGCGACGGACTCGACTTCGGCAACGTGCCGCCGAAATCGCTGCACACGCTCGGCGTGGCGCTCAGCACGCGCGGCTACCGGCCGATGAACATCAGTCATTTTCGGGCTAACTGGATCGCCGGCTCGGACACGTGGGCCGTGCCGCAATGGCCCGCCGCGCAAGTGAGCGCGTTTCTCTACGGCACGATGAAAAAGGAGTTTCAATCCGCCCTCGTGTTCGAGGGTCCGCTCGGCGGCGCGACCCTGCGGCTGCGCGTCAACACGGTCTCAACGCGGGCCAAACTTCGCGCCACCGACGAACGCGGCGCGGTGTTGTGGGAGCACGCTTTTTTGCCCGGGCCTGGCGAAGGCGAATGGAAGAAAGTCGTGTATCGCGCCGAGTGGAAAACCTACGCCAACCTCTACGACCGCGACTACCTCATCGCGATTCCCGCCGGCGTGACTCGCGTGGAAGTGCGCAACATCGACGGCGACTGGCTGACGCTCTCCGCAGTGGGCGTGAAGGCCGGCGGGAAAGAGTGGACGCTGGCCACCGTCGATTCGTGGGGCCTGAAGCACACGGGACCTGTGAACTTCGATCCCACAAGGGAGATCGGGGCGCTGCGCGCGCCGTCGATGCTCGATCGCGCGTGGCTGCGCGACACGTGCTACGCCCCGTGGCGCGACGCACAGGCCGCGGGGCTTGGCGTGATGATCGGAGAGATGGGGGCGTTTCAGCACACGCCCCACGGCGTCGTGATGCGTTGGCTGGAAGATCTGCTGGCGATCTCGCAGGACAACGGTTGGGGCTGGGCGCTGTGGAATTTCCGCGGCGGCTTCGGCGTAGTCGACAGCAAGCGCCGCGACATCACTTACGAAACGTGGGAGGGCCAACCGCTCGACCGCGCGATGCTGGAGCTGCTGCAGAAATACTGAGCGACGCCGGAGCCGGACTCACTTCATCGTCAACCACTGGCCGAGGGGACCTTGGTAGAAGCCGAGGAAAATCGAGGCGAGGGCGAGGCAGCCGAGGGCGACGCCGCTCACGACGTTCACCGGGGTGCGCGCGGGGCGCGGGTCGGTGGTGTCGGCGGGCGGGGTCCATTGCTCGAAGAAGGCGGCTTTGATCCAGCCGAAGTAATAGTAGATTGAAATCACCACACCCGCGGCGGCGAGAGCGAGGGTCCAGCGGGCGCCGCCTTCGAAAGCGGCGAGGAAGATGAAGAGTTTGCCCATGAAACCCGCGAGCGGCGGGATGCCGGCGAGCGAACCGAGGCCAACGGCGAGGATCGTGGCGAGGAAGGGATTTTCTTTCGCGAGACCGGCGTAGTGGTCGAGCGTCTGGTCGGAGTCGTCGGCACCGGCGACGTGCGCCATCACGCCGAACACGGCGAAGGAGGCGATGAGGTAGGCGAAGAGATAAAAGTAAATCGCACCGGTGGCAGACACGGTGGCGACGGGGCCCGCGAGCGCGACGACGCCGAGGAGGAGGAAGCCGGCGTGCGAGACACCGGAGAGGCCAATGAGGCGTTTGACGTTGTGCTGCGTGAGCGCGGCGATGTTGCCGAAGAGGATCGTGGCGGCGGCCATCGCGGTGAGCGCGGGCGTGACGAGCCAGTCGTAGGACGCAAAGACATCGCGGGCGAGGACAAGGAGGACGGCGAAACCGGCAGCCTTCGAGCCGACGGCGAGGAAGGCGGTGACGGGGGTCGGCGCGCCTTGGTAAACGTCGGGCACCCAAATCTGGAACGGGAAGGCACCGACCTTAAAGGCGACGCCGGCGAGGACGAGGATGATGCCGATGCTGGCGAGAAAGTTGTGCGGGTTGGCGACGAGGAATTGCGCGAGGGCCGGGTAGTGCATCGCGGAGGCCGAGTGGCCGGGGAGCGTGGGGTTGCCCGCGACGCCGTAGAGAAGAACGATACCGAAGAGCAACATCCCCGAGCTGAGGGCACCCATCACAAGGTATTTCAGGCCGGCTTCGAGGGAGGCGTTGTTCGTGCGGAAGTAGGAAACGAGAATGTAGAAGCCGATCGTGACGGTCTCGAGCGCGACGAAAAACATCACGAAGTGATTGCTCTGCGCGAGGAGCATCATCGCGCCGGTGATGATGAGCACGAGGTGGTAGAACTCGATGCGCGGCACCTTGTGTTTCGCGAGCGACACACGGGCGAGGACGCACACGAGGATCGCCGTGAGGAGGAAGAAGGCGCGCATCACCTGGCCGCCGGGGCTGTGGAGGAGGAGGCCGTTGAAGGTTTCCTTGCCGAGCGTGGCGGAGTGGAAATTGACGAGGAGACCGCCGAGCGTGCCGACGAGGCCGGCGAGGGCGACGTCGGGGATGTAGGCGTGGAGCTTCTTCGGCAGCACGATCTCCAGCGCGAGGAGCGCGAGCGCGAGACAGGCGAGCAGGAGCTCGGGGAAAATGGCGCCCCATGGGTTGTCCGCGGCGGCAGCGGCGACTTTAACGAGTTCGGGAGTCATCGCGGGAGAGGGTTCGTCAGATGGCGGGGGTGGCCGGCTTCACCGCGGCGGCGGCGGGAGCGGCGACGGCGGCGGGGGTCAACGCGGCGTTGATCGGCGTCGTAAGAGATTTCGGCCAGAAGCCGATGAAGAGGAGCGCGGCGAGGAGGATGAGCGCCGGGAAACGTTCCTTCCACGTGAGGTCGACGGGTGGGTGTGCGGCGGTGACTTTGGCGAGCTGTTCGGTCGAGGGACCAAAGAACACGCGGGCGGCGGAGCGGAGGCCGTAGACCGCGGAGATCACGACACCGGCGACGGCAAGTGCGGTGATGACGGGCGAGAATTTCCAGAGGGCGACGAAGATGGCGAGTTCGCCCCAGAAATTGGCGAAACCGGGGAGGCCGATGCTGGCGAGGGTCGCGGCGACGAAGAACGCGGCGAGGACGGGGGTCTTTTGCGCGAGACCGCCCATTTCATCCATCGCGAAGGTGTGCGTGCGGTGGTGGATCGCGGTCGCGAGGAGGAAGAGGAGCGCGACGGAGAGGCCGTGGGCAACCATGAGCAGCACAACGCCGCCTGGGCCGATGATGCCGCCGGCGGCGATGCCGAGGAACGCGTAGCCCATGTGCATGACCGAGCTGTAACCGATCATCTGCTTGAGGTCGCGTTGGGCGATGGTGATGACGCCGACGATCAGGACGTTGCCGATGACGGCGAGCCACGCGAGCGTCCCACCCCACGTGAACGGAATCGCGACTTCCCACGCGTGGGGGAGGAGAAAATTCGGAATCCACGTCGTCGGGATACCGTGCAGAACCGAGGCTCCGACAGGCAGAAGCGGCAGCGCGATCTGGATCAGGCCATAGAGGCCAAATTTTTTGAGCACGCCGGCGTGCAACATTGCGGCCGAACTGGGGGCGGCACCGTAACCGAGCGGAGCCCAGGTGTGCAGTGGCCATAGCGAAACCAGGACGCCGAAGCCGAACATCAGAAGAGCAAAAATATTACTCTGGGCCGAATCGCCGAGGGGTTTCGCCGCGAGGTAGTCGCGGAGCGTGATGAGATCGAAGGTGTGCGCGCCGCTCTTCACGTAGAGCATGATCAGGCCGAGGAGGGAGACCATCGCGCCGAGCGTGAGATAAATCGTCATCTTCATCGCCGCGTAGCTGCGGTCGCGACCGCCCCAGACGCCAACCATGATAAAGGTCGGAATGAGCGCGAGTTCGTGGAAGAAATAGAAAAAGAAGATGTCGACGCTCGCGAACACCCCCATCAGGCCGCCCTGCATGATGAGGAGCAGCATGAGGTAAATCTTGAGACGCTCAGCGCCGGATTGGATCGCGTAGAGGCCGGCCGCGAAACCGACGAGCGCGGCGAGCACGAAGAGCGGGAGCGAAATGCCGTTGAGGCCGAGTTTTAGGCCGATGCCGAGGCCGTCGAGGCCCGTGGAGTAGCGCGTGAGAAACGCGTAGCCGTGGTCCTTGGCGACGTCGCCAAAGTAGAACCACACGTGGAGCGCCATGAGCACGGGAATCGCGAAAGCGCCGTAGGCGAGGAGCACGGACCAGCGCTTCGGCAGGCCGAGCGCGATGGCGAGGGCCAGCGCGAGCGGAGCGGCGATGGATACGAGCAGAGGATCGAAGGGCAATTGGCTCATCGCAGGATCAGAGGGTCACAACACCGGTCGCAAACAGCCACAGGGCCACGAGGCCGAGCAGGAACCAGTAGACGTAGGCGTTGAGGTTGCCGACATGGAGGGCGCGGGCGCCGAGGCCGAAGAGGCCGACGAAGCCGGCGAGGCCGCGGACGATCAGGCCGGCGAGGAAGATTTGCTCGAAGAAATTAACGAAGAGGGCGAAGCGCTGCTGGATCTTCGCGACGTAATAATCGTAGGCGCCATCAAAGGAGTTTTTGAGGGCCGAGAGCACGGCGAAGAGGCCGGGGACTTTGTCGGCGAGGGTGTCGGTGGGCGTGGATTTGTAGAAAAAGTAGCCGATAGTCCCGCCTATCGCCATGACGCTGACGCTCGTAAGGAAAATGATGAAGTGCGCGGAGCCGTGGGCCTCGGGAATATGATCGAAAACGCCGGAGAAAACTTTCGGGTAAAAGGCGGTGTAGCCGGCGACGAGCGAGAGGACGGCGAGGAGCACGAGCGGCAGCGTGAGCGTGAGGCCGCCTTCGTGGGCGTGGGCGGCGTGGTCGCTACGGGGCGTGCCGAGGAAGGTGAGTTTCCAGAGCCGCACCATGTAGAGCGAGGTCAGGACGGCGGTGAGGGCGAGGAGCGCAAATACGGCTTTGTTGTTGGAGAACGCGAGGTAGAGGATCGCGTCTTTCGAGAAGAAGCCGGCGAGATACGGGAAGCCGATGATCGCGGCGACGCCGATGGTGAACGTCCAGAACGTAAGCGGCATCCGCGTGCGCAGGCCGCCCATTTTGAAGATGTCCTGCTCGTGGTGGCAGCCGTGGATGACGGAGCCGGAGCCGAGGAACATGAGGGCTTTGAAGAAGGCGTGCGTCGTGAGGTGGAACATCGCAGCGCCGACGCCGGCGGCGATGATCAATCCGTCACGAAGATTAGGATCGGGATCTTTGGCCATCGAACCCAATCCGAAGGCGGCGACCATGTAGCCGAGTTGGGAGAGCGTGGAGTAGGCCAGGACTTTTTTGATGTCGCTCTGCGTGATGGCGCAGAGGGCGGCGTAGAGGGCGGTGGCGGTGCCGGTCCACATGATCACGGTGAGGGCGTCGGGCACCATGAGGACGTTGATGCGGCAGAGCATGTAGATACCGGCGGCGACCATCGTCGCGGCGTGGATCAGGGCGGAGACGGGCGTCGGGCCTTCCATCGCGTCGGGCAGCCAAACATGGAGGGGAAGCTGGGCGGATTTGCCGACGGCGCCACAGAAGAGGAGCAGCGGAACGAGCGTGGAGAAAACGAGGGTGTGGGCATCGCCCTTGGCGGCGAGTTCGGTGAGGTTGACGGTGCCGTTGAGCCAGTAGCAGAGAATGATGCCGAGGAGGAAACCGAAGTCGCCGACGCGGTTGGCGATGAAGGCCTTTTTCGAGGCGTCGGAGGCGGACTGTTTCTCGTGCCAGTGGTTGATGAGCACGTAGGAGCTGAAACCGACCAGCTCCCAAAAGATGAACATCATGAAAAGGTTGTCGGCGAAAACGATGCCGAGCATCGAAAACATGAAGATCGAGAGGCCGCCGAAGTAGCGGGCTTTGGCCGCGTCGTCGTGCATGTAGCCGAGCGAGAACACGTGCACGCATAGGCCGACGATGCCGACGATCACGAGCATGAGCGCGGCGAGATCGTCGAATTTGAAGCCGAGGGAAATGGCGAAATCGCCGAAGCGCATCCACTCGTAGGCGGCGGTGAAGCGCGCGTTGCCAAGGGCGAGCATTACCGCGATGACGGCGATGGCGGCGGCGGTGAGCGTCGAAACGGCGGCCGCGATGCCGCCGGAGCGACGCAGGAAGAGTGCGATAATCGCCGCGGAAACGAGCGGGAGGATCAGAACGAAGATGGCGTGCGAGAGCATCGACATGGTGGTCAGTTCTTCAGCGAGTTGAGCTCGTTGAGCTGGATCGTGTGCCGCTTGCGGAAGAGCGCGACGATGATGGCGAGACCGACGGCGACTTCGGCGGCGGCGACCGTGAGGATGAAGAACACGAAGACGTTGCCATCCATCGTGCCGTTGAAGCGCGAGAAGGCGACGAGCGCGAGCGTCGAGGCGACGAGCATCAGTTCGAGGCACATGAACACGACGAGGGTGTTGCGGCGCAGGAGCACACCGAAGAAGCCGATGGCAAAGAGGAGCGCGCTGATGAGCACGTAGTGGTCGAGAGTCGCGGAGGTCATTTGACGTCGTCGGAGCCGGCCCAGCGTTTACTGAGCACGATTACGCCGAGCATGGCGATGAGCAGGAGGAAACCCATGACCTGCACGGGCAGGAGATAGGTGGTGAAGAGTTGGTAAGCGTAGAGCTTGATGTCGGAGCCGAGGGCGGCGGTGAGCGCGGGGTTGCCGGTGTCGAGGTGGCCGCGCTTGACGAAGGTGCTCAGGCCGGTGACGAGCAGACCGGCGGCGAGAATGATGGCGGCGAGGGAAAGTTTTCCGAAGCCGCGCGACTCGGTTTCCTTCATGTCGAGGAGCATGACGATGAAGAGGAACAGCGCGACGATGGCGCCTGCGTAAACGAGGAGGAGGAGGAACGCCAAGAGGTAGGCGTTGAGCGCGACGAAGAGACCGGCGACGCCGACGAGCGAGAGCAGGAGGCACATCGCGGCGTTGACGGCGTTCTTGCTCGCGACGACACCGGCCGCGGTGGCGACGGTGAAGAGGGAGAAGGCGTAGAAGAGGAAGTTGGCCATGGCGGGCGGAGGCGCGTGAGCGTGGACGATGGGCGCGGGGGCTTAGTGGGCGTTGCCGTGCTCTTCGGCGGCTTTCTTTTTGTCCCACTTGTAGTGCTGGTCGGGGAGCGTGCCGCCGAGTTCGTAGAGCTTGTCCTTGTGGTTCACCATCTCGGCGCGGGTGTAGCCGGACATCGAGTATTGGTTTTGGAGGAAGATCGCTTCCTCGGGGCAGACCTCCTGGCAGAGGCCGCAATAAATGCAGCGGAGCATGTCGATGTCGAAGGCCTGCGGGGCCTTCTCGACGTGCGCGCGATCAGCTTGGTCAGCGGGAATTTCGCCGGGCGTGATGCGGATGGCCTTGGGCGGGCAGACAAATTCGCAGAGCTGGCAGGAGACGCATTTCTCGCGGCCGTTCGGGTCGCGCACGAGCGTCGGCACGCCGCGATAGCCGGGCGGAATGGCGGGGCGCTGCTCGGGATACTCGAGCGTGGTTTTCTTCGCGACGAGGTGTTTAAACGTCGTCATCAGACCTCCCACGATTTGCGGGAGGTAGGTGCGCTCTGCGAGGGTGAGCGGCTTGCGTTCTACGGTGATGACGGCCATGGCGCGGTGCGGGAAAAATTACTTTTGGATGAAGGCGATCGCGATCGCGTAAAAGAGCAGGTTCGCGATGGAGAGCGGGAGCATGATCTGCCAGCCGATCTTCATGACTTGATCGTAACGGAAGCGCGGCACGGTCCAGCGGATCCACATGAAGAAAAAGATCATCGCGAGGACTTTGCCGAGGAAGATGGCGATCGAGAAAATGCCGACGAAGAGCGGGGCGTGGGCGAACGGGAGGATGTGGCCGAGCCAGTCGACCGCGGTCGCGAGCGAGACCCACGGGAGCGGATTCCAGCCGCCGCCGAAGAGGAGCATGAACACGCCGGACCCGACGAGCATGTGCGAATACTCGGCGACGAAGAAGAGGCCCCATTTGAAGGCGCCGTATTCGGTATGGAAACTGCCGACGAGATCGGCCTCGGATTCGACGGTGTCGAACGG
>Ga0075163_10006984_pt1 | contig 14967 bp, 15 predicted proteins | sample JI1023141ADNA_FD_71478 | JGI IMG/M metagenome (GOLD analysis project Ga0075163, IMG submission 71478) | Wastewater effluent complex algal communities from Wisconsin, to seasonally profile nutrient transformation and Carbon sequestration -... | ecosystem: Engineered > WWTP > Effluent > Algae...
ACCGGCTTCTACCGCGGCCGCAAGGTCCTGAAGACCAAGGCCGACGCCTGATGTCACGCCGCGAGCGGCTGCCCTTGGCATGCCGCGCCGCGTGACCACGCATTGCTTCCGTGTCCCCTGAGGTCACGCCCTCCGCGCCGTTGACCACGGTGCGCATCGCTGTCGACTGCATGGGCGGCGATCACGGCCCGGCCATCACGCTGCCGGCCTGCCGCGTCTTCCTGGACAAGCACCCGCAGGCCGAATTGGTCTTGGTGGGTTCGGCAGACGCTCTGCGCGATGCCGCCGATTGGCCGCGCTGCTCGGTCGTCATTGCCACCGAAGTCGTCACCATGGACGACAACGTGGAGGTGGCGTTGCGCAGGAAGCGCGACTCGTCCATGCGCGTGGCCATCCAGCAGGTCAAGGGCGGTGCCCACGCCTGCGTCAGCGCCGGCAACACCGGTGCGCTGATGGCCTTGGCGCGCTTTCTGCTCAAGACGCTGGATGGCATTGACCGCCCTGCCATCGCGGCTGTCATGCCCAACCGCCGCGATGGCTACACCACGGTGCTGGACCTTGGGGCCAATGTCGATTGCTCGCCCGAACACCTGCTGCAATTTGCGGTGATGGGTGCGTCCCTGGTGGCTGCGGTCGATGGCAAGGACGACCCGGTGGTCGGCCTGCTCAACATCGGCGAAGAGGCCATCAAGGGCAGCGACGTCATCAAGCGCGCCGGCGAACTGCTGCGTGCGGCGGGAGAGGCTGGCCAGATCAATTTCCACGGCAACGTGGAAGGCAACGACATCTTCAAAGGCACGGTGGACGTGGTCGTCTGCGACGGTTTTGTCGGCAACGTGCTGCTCAAGACCAGCGAAGGTCTGGCATCGATGATGTCCGACTTCATCAAACAGGAATTCACCCGCGGGCCGATGTCCAAGCTGGCGGCGGCGGTGGCTCTGCCGGTGCTGAACCGCTTCAAGCGCCGGGTGGACCCGCGTCGGTACAACGGTGCTGCGCTGCTGGGGCTGCGCGGCCTGGTCTTCAAGAGCCACGGTTCGGCGGACGCCTACGCTTTCGAGAACGCCTTGGCGCGGGCGTATGATGCCGCGCGCAACCGGTTGCTCGACCGGGTGCACGACCGGCTGGGCCCCACGCTCAAGGCCACCTTGAACGCAACTTCGAGCGCGTCCACGGCGGCCGATGCCGCGCCTGAACAAGCGGCATGATCCCTTCCCCAACGAATCCCTCAGCGCCCGCGCGCTACAGCCGCATCGCCGGCACTGGCAGCTACTTGCCGCCACGTCGCCTGGCCAATGCCGACATGGTGGAATTGCTCGCTGCCCGCGGCCTTGAAACCAGTGACGAGTGGATCGTCGAACGCACCGGCATCCGGGCGCGCCATTTCGTGGACGACGGCGTCAACAGCAGTGACCTGGCCCTGCACGCCGCGCGTGCCGCGCTGCAGTCGGCCGGCCGCAAGGCCGAGGACGTGGACCTCATCATCGTCGCCACGTCCACGCCGGACATGGTGTTCCCGTCCACCGCCTGCATCCTGCAACAGAAGCTGGGCGCTTTCGGCTGCGCGGCCTTTGACGTGCAGGCCGTTTGCTCGGGCTTCATCTACGGCCTGACCGTGGCCGACGCGATGATCAAGGCCGGCAGCGCCAGCTGCGCGCTGGTGGTGGGCGCGGAAGTGTTTTCGCGCATCCTGGACTTCAACGACCGCACGACCTGCGTGTTGTTCGGCGACGGCGCTGGCGCCGTGGTGCTGGAAGCCAGCAACGAGCCGGGCATCCTGGCCACCGAACTGCATGCCGACGGCCGCCACGTGGGCATTCTCTGCGTGCCGGGCACGGTGTCCGGCGGCCAGGTGCTGGGTGACCCGCTGCTGAAGATGGACGGCCAGGCCGTGTTCAAGCTGGCCGTGGGCGTGCTGGACAGTGCGGCGCGCGCCGTGCTGGAAAAGGCCGGCCGCAAGGCGGAAGACCTGGACTGGCTGATTCCGCACCAGGCCAACATCCGCATCATGCAGGGCACGGCCAAGAAGCTGAAGCTGCCGCTGGAAAAACTGGTTGCTACCGTGCACGAGCACGGCAATACCTCGGCCGCTTCGGTGCCTCTGGCATTGGACGAGGCCGTGAGGAGCGGCAAGGTGAAGCGCGGAGACACCCTCATGCTGGAAGGCGTGGGCGGCGGCTTCACCTGGGGCGCGGTGCTGCTGGATTTCTGAGCGCCAGCCACCACATCGAACAAGACACACCGAAGAGCATTTCAGATGCCCGCATTTGCATTCGTATTCCCCGGCCAGGGCTCGCAGAGCGTGGGCATGCTGGACGCCTGGGGCGACCACCCCGCCGTGCGCCAGACGCTGGAAGAAGCCGCCGCCGCCTTGGGCGAGGACGTCGCGCGACTGATCCACGAAGGTCCGAAGGAACAACTGGACCTCACCACCCACACGCAGCCGGTGATGCTCACGGCGGCCATCGCCTGCTACCGCGCCTGGCGCGCCGAAGGGGGCGCCGAGCCCGCCGCGGTGGCCGGCCACTCGCTGGGCGAGTACAGCGCGTTGGTGGCTGCCGGCGCCTTGACGCTGGCCGACGCACTGCCCCTGGTGCGCTTCCGCGCGCAGGCCATGCAGCAGGCGGTGCCGGTGGGCGTGGGCGCCATGGCGGCCATCCTGGGGCTGGAAGCGGCGCAGGTGCGCGAAGGCTGCGCCGCAGCGGCTGCGTCGACTGGCGAAGCGGTGGACCCCGCCAATTTCAACGATCCCAAGCAGACCGTCATCGCCGGCACCAAGGCCGGTGTCGACAAGGCCTGCGAACTGCTGAAGGCCGCCGGCGCCAAGCGCGCGCTGCTGCTGCCGGTATCGGCGCCGTTCCATTCCTCGCTGATGAAGCCTGCTGCGGATGCGTTGCGCGAGAAGCTGGCGACGGTGGCGATCACCGCGCCGCGCATCGCTGTCGTCAACAACATCGACGTGGCCGTGCAGACGGATCCTGAAGCCATCCGTGAAGCCCTGTACCGCCAGGCCTTCGGCCCTGTGCGCTGGGTGGAGGTGACGCAGGCGCTGCGCGCGCGCGGCCTCACGCACATCCTGGAGTGCGGTCCGGGCAAGGTGTTGTCCGGGCTGGTCAAGCGTGTGGACGCCGAAGTCCAGTCGGCCACGGTTCTGGACCCCGCCAGCCTGAAGGCGGCGCTGGAGATGGTGCAATGAGTGAGCAGCAGACGGCGCAAGTCGCGGGTCAAGTCGCGTTGGTGACCGGCGCTTCGCGTGGCATCGGCCGCGCCATCGCCAAGGCCCTGGCCGATGCGGGCTTCCGCGTCGTGGGCACGGCTACCAGTGAACTGGGCGCCGCCGGCATCACTGAAGCCTTGTCGGACCAGGGCGGCAAGGGCATCGTGCTCAACGTCACCGACGGCCCGGCGCTGGACGCCGCCATCGACGCCATCGTCAAGGAATTCGGCGGCCTGCACGTGCTGGTCAACAACGCCGGCATCACGCGCGACATGCTGTCCATGCGCATGAAGGACGACGACTGGGATGCGGTGATTGACACCAACCTCAAAGCCGTCTTCCGCGCCAGCCGCGCCGCCACCAAGCCCATGATGCGCCAGCGTGCGGGTCGCATCATCAACATCACCTCCGTGGTGGGCGTGAGCGGCAACGCGGGCCAGGCCAACTACGCCGCGGCCAAGGCCGGTGTGGCGGGTTTGACGCGGTCTCTCGCCCGTGAGCTGGGCGCGCGCAACATCACGGTCAACTGCGTGGCGCCGGGATTCATCGCCACCGATATGACCGAAGGCTTGCCCGAAGCCGCCAAGTCCGCATTGCTGGCCAGCATCCCGCTGGGGCGCCTCGGGCAGGCCGAAGAAGTGGCGGCGGCCGTCGCCTTCCTGGCCTCTCCGCAGGCCGCCTACATCACAGGGACCGAGCTGCACGTCAACGGCGGCATGGTCATGAACTGAAGTCCGTTCAAGCGGGCGGCACGGTGCCGCCCAGCCGGTTCCCGCACGGCCATTAGAATCGCGGGTTGTTTTTGTGTTCCCACTCCTGGAGGAGTCATGAGCGATATCGAAGCGCGAGTCAAGAAGATCATTGCCGAACAACTCGGCGTGCCTGAGTCCGACGTCACCAACGAAAAAGCTTTCGTGGCTGACCTCGGCGCTGACTCGCTGGACACCGTGGAACTGGTGATGGCACTCGAAGACGAGTTCAGCATCGAGATCCCCGACGAAGAAGCCGAGAAGATCACCACCGTTCAGCTGGCGATCGACTACGCGCTGAAGCACAGCAAGGCCTGAGCGGGTTCATGGCGGGCCGTCGTCGCGTCGTCGTCACGGGCCTCGGGCTCGTGAGCCCCGTGGGCAACACGGTGGCTGAAGGCTGGGCCAACTTGTTGGCCGGGCGTTCGGGCATCGACCTCATCACCAGGTTCGACGCCTCGGCGTTTGCCTGCAAGTTCGCTGGTGAGGTCAAGGGTTTCAATGTCGAGGACTACATGCCCGGCAAGGAAGCCCGTCATATGGACACCTTCATCCACTTTGGCATGGCGGCGGCCATCCAGGCGGTGCAGGATGCCGGGCTGCCCTTTGGCGACGCACTGACCGAGGAAACCGCCGAACGCATCGGCGTCATGGTGGGTTCGGGCATTGGCGGCTTGCCGATGATCGAGCAGACCGAGGACGAGTACAAAGCCCGCGGCCCGCGGCGCATCTCGCCCTTCTTCGTGCCGGCGTCGATCATCAACATGATCTCCGGCCACGTCTCCATCAAGTACGGCTTCACGGGGCCCAACCTCGCCATCGTCACGGCCTGCACGACGGGCCTGCATTGCATTGGTGAAGCGGGCCGGATGATCGAGTACGGCGACGCCGACGTGATGATCGCCGGCGGCGCGGAAAGCACCGTGTCGCCGCTGGGCGTGGGCGGCTTTGCGGCTGCGCGCGCGCTGTCCACGCGCAACGACGACCCCAAGACCGCGTCCCGCCCCTGGGACAAGGACCGCGACGGTTTCGTGCTGGGCGAAGGCTCCGGTGTGCTGGTGCTGGAAGAGTACGAACACGCCAAGAAGCGTGGCGCCAAGATCTACGCCGAACTGGGTGGTTTCGGCATGGGTGCCGACGCGTTCCACATGACCGCCCCCAACGTGGACGGCCCCAAGCGCAGCATGTTGGCGGCGCTGCGCAATGCGGGCGTCAATGCGTCCGACGTGCAGTACCTCAATGCCCACGGCACCAGCACCCCGCTGGGTGACCTGAACGAGACCAACGCCATCAAGCTGGCGTATGGCGACCATGCCAAGAAGCTGGTGGTCAATTCCACCAAGTCCATGACCGGCCATCTGTTGGGTGGCGCCGGCGGCATCGAGTCGGTCTTCACCGTGCTGGCCGTGCACCACCAAGTGTCGCCACCCACCATCAACATCTTCAACCAGGATCCGGAGTGCGACCTGGATTACTGCGCCAACGAAGCGCGGCCCATGAAGATCGACGTGGCGGTGAAGAACAACTTCGGCTTCGGCGGCACCAACGGCACGCTGGTGTTCCGCCGCGCCTGACGCGCCAAAGCCCGGGGCCCCATGCGTGCGGCCCCGGCGGTCAGCGTTCCCATCGGTGTCTCTGCGCGCTGGCAGGCTGTGCAGTCTTTGCTGTGGGTGCTGGCTGCCGTCGTGTGCTGTGCGTGGTGGCTGGCCCGAAGCGGCCAACAGACTGCCTGGGCCTTGGCGGCGGCGCTGCCTGTGGCCGGGCTTGCCTGGCACCGCTTGCGCACGCCTGCAGCCACGCTGGCCTGGGACGGTGAGAGCTGGCTACTGGACGGCGTGCCCGTCCGCGTGACCGTGGCCTTGGACTTGGACCCGTGGCTGCTGCTTCGCCTGCAGACCGACACCGGCGACGGCTGGTTGCCAGCCACTGCGCAGCAGGCCGGTGGGCACTGGCACGCGTTGCGTGCTGCGCTATATTCCCGCGCTCCTGAAGCCCCCCTGGCCGCTGCCTCACCTGCCCCGCCGCAGGGCGCGTCGGCGCCCGACTGAATGTCCGACGCGGATGCCGACGCCCACCTGGTCGAACGAGTCAAGCTCGGCGATGTGCGGGCGTTTGAAATGCTGGTATCCAAGTACCAGCGCCGCATTGAAAGGCTGATCGGCCGCATGGTGCGCGACGTGGACCTGGTCCAGGACATCGCGCAAGAAAGCTTCATACGCGCCTACCGCGCGCTGCCCAACTTCCGCGGCGACAGCGCCTTCTACACCTGGCTGTACCGGATTGCGGTGAACACCGCCAAGAAGGCGCTGCTGGACATGAAGCGCGACCCCATGATCACCGAGTCCGCCCTGCGCTCGCAGGACGACGATGGCGAGGAAACTTCACGCGCCGAGAGTGAACTAAGCGACGGCGAGACACCCGAAGCCTTGCTGGCCAGCAAAGAGATCGCAACCGCAGTGAACTCTGCCGTCGAAGCGCTGTCAGAAGACCTGCGCCAGGCGATCACGCTGCGCGAGATCGAAGGCCTGAGCTACGAGGAAATCGCTGACGTCATGAACTGCCCCATCGGAACCGTGCGCTCACGCATCTTCCGCGCCCGCGAAGCCATCGCCGTCAAGCTGCGCCCTTTGCTGGACCGCCGCGACGGCGAACGTTGGTAGCACCTGCCAAGCCCATCCCACTGCCCGCCCCACGCACCATGACCTCGCTACGCCCCACGAGCCCACCTGACGCCGACCGCAGCTGGCTGTCTGCCGCCGCCGACGGCGATGCCGACGCTCTGGACCGCGTGGCGTGCTCCTGGCGTGAAGACGCTGACACGCGTGCCACCTGGCACCGCTACCACCTGATCGGAGATGCCTTGCGCTCGTCGGAGCTGGCTCAACCCGCCGCCCGCGACGCCGACTTTCTGAAAGGCATACGCGAGCGCTTGGCGGCCGAACCGGTGGTGCTGGCGCCACCTGCGGTGCCTGCTGTCGTGCGCCGCCCGGCCTCGCGTTGGGCCGTGCCGGCTGCCATGGCCGCCGGTTTCTTGGTGGTGGCCGGTGTGCTGGTGGTGGCGCGCACCGCCGGGCCTGGTAGTGCTGGCGCGCCGGACGTGCTGGCCGGGGCGTCCAGCCCTGCGGGTGCGATGACGGTGTCCTCCGCCGCGCGTGCACCCGAAGCGCCTGGGCGTGAAGTGGGCGCCGTGTTGCGCGACGCACGCGTGGACGAATTGCTGCGTGCGCACCAGTCGGCACGCGGTGGCATGGCGGTGCCGGGCAGTGCGCTGCGCCGCGTCGACAACGTGGTGTCGGTGGAAGCCGCGCGGTGAGCCCGCAGCCCATCGTCTTTCGCTGGTTGGCGCTGCTGGCTGTTGGCGCCAGCCTGTGGCCCGCCTGGGCGGGCGCGCAAGGCCAGGACGTGGCTGCCACGGGGCCTTTGAGCGCGGCCGACGCCCGCAACTGGCTGCAGCGTGTGCAGTCCGCGGCACGCAACGGCAACTTCCAGGGTACGTTGGTCTACAGCGCCAGCGGGCAGCTCTCCAGTTCGCGGGTGTGGCACTTCGTGGTGGGCGAGCAGACCTACGAGCTCATGGAGGCACAGGACGGCCGCCAGCAGCGCATCGCCCGTCACAACGACAACGTGCTGACGCTGTGGCCGCAGAACAAGACCGCCGTGGCCGAAAAGCGCGAGACACCTGCCGGCTGGTCCACCACGCCACAGGCGTTGGACCCGCAGGCGCTGGAGCAGTACGAGCTGAAACGCGAGGCCAACGCGCGCGTTGCCGGTCGCGAGGCGGCCGTGCTGTTCCTGGAGCCGCGTGATGCCCTGCGCTATGCGCAGCGGCTGTGGGCCGACCTGTCCAGCGGCCTGATGCTGCGTGCCGATGTGCTGGGCGACCCGGCCCAGGGTGTGCGCGCGCTGCTGGAGTCCACGGCGTTTTCCCAGGTCGAGATCGGCGTGCGTCCGCAGCCTGACCTGGTCTTGCAGCTGATGAAGCGCCTGGATGGCATGCAGGTGCTGCGCCCGCAGCAGAAGCGCACCTCGCTGGAGGCCGAAGGCTGGGCCTTGGGCCGTCCCGTGTCGGGTTTCAAGCTGGCCGGTTGTGTCGTGCGTGGCATGGAAACGGCTGGTGACGGCGAGCCTGTGATGCAGGCTGTCTTCACCGATGGCCTGACGCACGTGTCGGTATTTGTCGAACCCTACAAGCCGCAGCGCCACCGCGCCGAAGTGCAGGCCCAGCAGGGCGCCACCACCACGCTGATGCAGCGCCGCGGTGAGCACTGGGTGACTGCCGTGGGCGACGTGCCCCCGGCCACGCTGAAGCAGTTTGCCCTGGCGCTGGAACGGCGCCGCCCTTGACTCTCCCCCTTTCCAACCCCTCCATCACGCAGGAAGTGACTGCTATGACTCATGCCTCTGTCCATGGCGGACGCCGCTGGCTGGGTGCCGCGGCCCTGGCCCTGGTGCTCCTGCCAGCCGCCGTGACCTTGCCCAACCCTGCGCAAGCGCAGCAACTGCAACTGCCCGACTTCACCGAACTGGTGGAAAGGGTCAGCCCGTCGGTGGTGAACATCCGCACGACGGAAAAGCGCGGCGGCGCCAGCAGTGGCGAGGTGGACCCCAACATCGAGGAGTTCTTCCGCCGCTTTGGCATCCCGCTGCCCAACCGGCCTGACCGCCGCGGCGGCAACCCGCGTGGTGAAGAAGAACCGCAGCAGCGCGGCGTGGGCTCGGGCTTCATCCTCAGTGCCGATGGTTTCATCATGACCAACGCCCACGTGGTGGACGGTGCGGACGAAGTCATCGTCACGCTCACCGACAAACGGGAGCTGAAGGCCCGCATCGTGGGCGCCGACAAGCGCACCGACGTGGCCGTCGTGAAGGTGGACGCCACCGGCCTGCCCTTCGTCAAGATTGGCGACGTGAACCGCCTGAAGGTCGGTGAGTGGGTCATGGCCATCGGCTCGCCGTTCGGCCTGGAGAACACCGTGACCGCCGGCATCGTCAGCGCCAAGCAGCGTGATACGGGTGACTACCTGCCGTTCATACAGACCGACGTGGCCATCAACCCTGGCAACAGCGGTGGCCCGCTGATCAACCTGCGCGGCGAGGTGGTGGGCATCAACTCGCAGATCTACAGCCGCTCCGGTGGCTTCATGGGCATCAGCTTCGCCATCCCCATCGACGAGGCCACGCGTGTGGCTGACCAGTTGCGCAGCGGCGGGCGTGTGATCCGCGGCCGCATCGGCGTGCAGATCGGCCCGGTCACCAAGGAAGTGGCGGAGTCGCTGGGTCTGGGTGCGCCGCGCGGTGCGCTGGTCACCGGTGTGGAGAAGGACCAGCCAGCAGAAAAGGCCGGCGTGGAAGCCGGCGACATCATCCTGAAGGTGGACGGCAAGGCCGTGGACAAGAGCGGCGATCTGCCGCGCATCGTGGGCAGCCTGAAGCCGAGTTCACGCGCCACCTTGCAGGTGTTCCGTCGTGGCAGCACCAAGGACCTGACGGTCACCATCGCCGAGTTTGAAGCCGACCGCCCGGCACGCCGCGCCAGCAACGAACCCGGCAGCACGCCACCGGCCACGGCCAAGACGGCGCTGGGCCTCACGGTGTCGGACCTCACTGACGCACAGAAGCGCGAACTGCGCCTGAAGGGTGGTGTGCGCGTGGACGCAGTGGAAGGCCCGGCCTCGCGCGCCGGGGTGCGTGAGGGCGACATCATCCTGGCCATGGACAACGCCGAGGTGACCGACGCCAAGCAGTTCGGTGCGGCCGCCGCCAAGCTGGACAAGGCCAAGGCTGTGACGGTGCTGGTACGCCGTGGCGAGTGGGTGAACTACCTGGTGATCCGCCCGGGCCGCTGACCGCCCTCGGCTGGCCCGCGCCAGCTTCAAGTGAGACTTGAAGACCCGGCTGCAAGTTGAGTTTGCAGCCGGGTCTTTTCACATCATGAAACAACGGCAACCGACCGATGGGTCAGTAATCGGTGGCGGGCACGCCTGTAAGTTAGTGGTCTCTCACTTCAAAATGGCCTCGCCGCGGATTACGGTTGCAGCCGTCTAGAATCACCTCATCCGATTCGGTTTTTACCCGTTCGGCACACCCGAAGTGACCCCTGCGCGATGGCTCCACAGGGTGGTTTCCAGGATGTAGATAAGCTGTGGATAAAAACATCTTGTCGGGAACCCGCAACGGCCGGAAATCAAGCACTGGCGCGGGTTCCCGGCCGATCCTTTTGGTTAGAATGAACGCCCAACAAGCAGTTGCCAAACGTTCTGTTGGAAGGCGCGTCATCCCTTTGGACGCGCCTTTTTTTTTAGCTTCGGCCCGCCCATGAACGCGGCGTGAAAGACCACCCATTCACGCGTGCCGGCAGCTCAACACACCGCCCCTGGCATCCATCGCACTGCACGTGCAGCAGCCACTCCGCTGCGATGCAATCTCCCGCTCGATGAACCACATCCGCAACTTCTCCATCATTGCCCACATCGACCACGGCAAGAGCACGCTGGCCGACCGCCTCATCCAGCGCTGCGGTGGTTTGAGCGACCGCGAAATGGAAGCGCAGGTGCTCGACTCGATGGACATCGAGCGTGAGCGCGGCATCACCATCAAGGCGCAGACCGCTGCTCTGCAATACAAGGCGCGCGACGGCCGGGTCTACAACCTGAACCTGATCGACACGCCGGGACACGTGGACTTCTCCTACGAAGTCAGCCGCTCACTCAGCGCCTGCGAAGGTGCACTGCTGGTGGTGGACGCGTCGCAAGGCGTGGAAGCGCAGACGGTTGCCAACTGCTACACCGCGCTGGACCTGGGCGTGGAGGTGGTGCCCGTGCTCAACAAGATGGACTTGGCCAGTGCCGACCCGGACAACGCCAAGGCCGAGATCGAGGACGTCATTGGCATTGACGCCGACGACGCCATCCCCTGCAGTGCCAAGACGGGCATGGGGATCGACGAGATCCTGGAAGCCGTCATCACCCGCATGCCGCCGCCCAAGGGCCAGCCGGACGGCCCACCGCGGGCCATGATCGTCGACAGCTGGTTCGACAACTACGTGGGCGTGGTGATGCTGGTGCGCGTGGTGGACGGCTCCATTGCCAAGGGCGAACGCATCCGCATGATGGCCACCAACACCGTCTATGGCATCGAGCACCTGGGCGTGTTCACGCCGAAGAGCGAGCCGCGCGACGTGCTGCGTGCGGGCGAGGTGGGCTTCGTCATCTGCGGCATCAAGGAACTGCAGGCCGCCAAGGTGGGCGACACCATCACGCTGGACAAGAAGCTGCCCAACAACGCCGGTCCGGCCACCGAAGCGCTGCCCGGCTTCAAGGAAATCCAGCCGCAGGTGTTTGCGGGCTTGTACCCCAGCGAAGCCAGCGAATACGACCAGCTGCGCGACGCGCTGGAAAAGCTCAAGCTCAACGACAGCAGCCTGCGCTACGAACCCGAAGTGAGCCAGGCGCTGGGCTTCGGCTTCCGCTGCGGCTTCCTGGGCCTGCTGCACATGGAGATCGTGCAGGAGCGCCTGGAGCGCGAGTTCGACCAGGACCTGGTCACCACCGCGCCCAGCGTGGTCTACCAAGTGGAGCTGGGCGACGGCACGGTGCTGGAGGTCGAGAACCCCAGCAAGATGCCCGACATGGGCCGCATCAAGGAAATCCGCGAGCCCATCGTCACCGTGCACCTGTACATGCCGCAAGACAGCGTGGGCCCGGTCATGACGCTGGCCAACCAGAAGCGTGGCGTGCAGCTGAACATGGCGTACCACGGCAAGCAGGTGATGCTCACCTACGAATTGCCGCTGGCGGAAATCGTGCTGGACTTCTTCGACAAGCTCAAGAGCGTGTCGCGCGGCTACGCGTCCATGGACTACGAGTTCAAGGAATACCGTGCCGCCGACGTCGTGAAGGTGGACATCATGATCAACGGTGACCGCGTGGACCCGCTGGCCATGATCGTGCACCGCGCACAAAGCCAATTCCGCGGCCGTGCGGTGGCCGCCAAGATGCGCACGCTGATTCCGCGCCAGATGTACGACGTGGCCATCCAGGCTTCCATCGGCGCCAACATCATTGCGCGCGAGGACGTCAAGGCGCTGCGCAAGAACGTGCTGGCAAAATGCTACGGCGGTGACGTGTCCCGCAAGCGCAAGCTGCTGGAAAAGCAGAAGGCCGGCAAGAAGCGCATGAAGCAGATCGGCACGGTTGAAGTGCCGCAAGAGGCCTTCCTCGCCATCCTCCAGGTCGACGAATGAACACCATGAGTTCCATCACCGCGGCGCTGTACGGCGCCCTTGTCGTCTACCTGGGTGGCTGGTTCCTCGGCTTCTGGACAGGCAACTTTTCCCTGCTGTTGTTTGTGCTGACCACGGTGACCCTGCTGTTCTGGCTGGCCGAACGCTTCAGGTTCCAGCCCGCCCGCGAGGCCGCGGCGGCCGAACTGGAAAAGCAGGACGCCACGCGCCGCGCCGAACTGGCCAAGATGGGCATCGACAAGGTGGACGGCAACGTCGCCGAGGCGCGTGAGAAGCTGCTCATGCAGCCCTGGTGGCTGGACTGGACCGCCGGCCTGTTCCCGGTGATCCTGGTTGTCTTCGTGCTGCGCAGCTTCCTGTTCGAGCCCTTCAAGATCCCTTCCGGCTCCATGATTCCCACCTTGCTGGTGGGCGACCTGATCCTGGTGAACAAGTTTCACTACGGCGTGCGGCTGCCGGTGATCAACAAGAAGATCATCGACAACAACCCCGTGTCGCGTGGTGACGTGATGGTGTTCCGTTACCCGGTCGACCCGCGACAGGACTACATCAAGCGCGTGGTGGGCTTGCCGGGCGACGAGGTGTCCTTCATCAACCAGACGCTCAGCATCAACGGCCAGGCTGTGCCCAGCGTCGCCAAGGGCGAGTTCTTCGAAGGGGACACGCTGCGTTACGAGCCCAAGTTTGAGGAAAAGCTGGGCGACTTGACGCACGAGATCCTGCTCAACCCGCGCCGCCAGGCGTACTACGGTCCGGACCCCAAGACCTTTCCCATGGCCGCGAACTGCCGCTACTCCGCCGAAGGTGTGGTGTGCAAGGTGCCGGCCGGGCACTATTTCATGATGGGTGACAACCGCGACAACTCGCAGGACTCCCGTTACTGGGGCTTCGTGCCCGATGAGAATATCGTCGGCAAGGCGTTTTTCGTCTGGATGAACTTCGGCAACCTCGGGCGCATCGGCTCCTTCAAGTGAGTCTGTGCCATCCCCTGCACCTGGAAGGCGACTCATGACTGCTGGCAAGCATCTCCACGCACGCGCGCAGCAGCGGGGCGTCACCCTGTTCGGGCTGCTGTTCTGGGCTGCGCTGGTCGGCTTTGCGGCCTATGTGCTGGTGCGGGTGCTGCCGACGGTGAACGAATACGCCACCATCCAGCGCTCGGTGGAACGCATCGCAGCCGCCCAGCCCGCCACGGTGTCCGAAGCGCGCACTGCGTTTGACCGCCAGAAGGACATCGAATATTCGATCTCCTCCGTGACCGGCAAGGACCTCATCATCACCAAGGAGAACGACAAGGTGGTGATCAGCTTCAAGTACGACAAGGAAGTGCCCATCTACGGCCCCGTGTACATCCTGATCAAGTACGAGGGCCGCTCGAAGTAGCGCCATGGAACCCCGCCCGGAAGGCCGGCTGGACGCCCTGCAGCGCCGCATCGGCCACCGCTTCAGCAACGCCACGCTGCTGCAGCGTGCGCTGACCCACCGCAGCTTCGGCGCCGACCACAACGAGCGCCTTGAATTCCTGGGCGACGCGGTGCTGAGCCTGGCCGTGTCCAGCCTGCTGTTCGAGCGTTTTTCCGGCAGCGACGAAGGTGACCTCACGCGCGTGCGCGCCCACCTGGTGCGCGAAGACAGCCTGCACAAGGCTGCCGTCGCGTTGGGCCTGCCCGAACTGATGCGCCTGTCCGAAGGCGAGGCCCGCGGCGGCGGCGCGCAGCGGGCCTCCATCCTGGCCGACGCGCTGGAAGCCATCATCGGCGCGGCCTTCCTGGACGGCGGCTTCCAGCCCGCCCACGCCGTGGTGCAGCGCATCTTTGGCGACGTGATCCTGGCGACAGAAGCCGACAGCTGGAGCAAGGACGCCAAGACCGAACTGCAGGAATGGCTGCAGGCGCGCCGCTTTGCGGTGCCGGCCTACCGCATCGCGGCCACGACGGGCCAGGCCCATGCGCAGACCTTTGAAGTGGAGTGCGCGGTGCCGGCCCTGGGGCTGGCCGAGCGCGGCCAAGGCAAGTCGCGCCGTGCGGCTGAACAAGAAGCGGCGCGCCGCATGCTGGCTGCGTTGAAGGCCAGCGACAACCCCGGCGGACCCCTGCGTTCATGACTGACACACACACTGAAGAGCAGCCGCAGCGCTGCGGCCTGGTCGCCATCGTCGGCCGCCCCAACGTGGGCAAGAGCACGCTGCTCAACGCGCTGGTGGGCCAGAAGATCAGCATCACCAGCGCCAAGGCGCAGACCACGCGCCACCGCATCACCGGCGTGCGCACGGTGGACGAGACGCAGTTTGTCTTCGTCGACACACCCGGCTTCCAGATGAAACACGCCGCGGCGCTGAACCGCACGCTGAACCGAACGGTGCTGTCGTCGCTGGGCGACGTGGATGTGGTGCTGTTCGTCTGCGAGTCCGGCAAGTTCACGCCCGCCGACGCCAAGGTGCTGGCCTTGTTGCCCGAGGACAAGCCGGCACTGCTCATCGCCAACAAGCTGGACGAACTGCAACGCCGGCAGGACGTGCTGCCCTGGCTGCAGACCATGCAAGGCCGCCACAGCTTCGCCGAGTACGTGCCCATGAGCGCCACGCGCGAAGCCGACGTGGCGCGCCTCTTGGGCATCATCAAGCCCTACCTGCCCGAACAGCCCTGGCTGTACGAGGAAGACGCGCTCACCGACCGCAGCGAGAAGTTCATGGCGGCCGAGCTGGTGCGCGAGAAGCTCTTCCGACTGACCGGTGACGAACTGCCCTACAGCTGCACGGT
>Ga0075163_10006985_pt1 | contig 14967 bp, 11 predicted proteins | sample JI1023141ADNA_FD_71478 | JGI IMG/M metagenome (GOLD analysis project Ga0075163, IMG submission 71478) | Wastewater effluent complex algal communities from Wisconsin, to seasonally profile nutrient transformation and Carbon sequestration -... | ecosystem: Engineered > WWTP > Effluent > Algae...
TGCCAGGGGCGAGCCGTCGTCCTCCTCGGGAATCAGGAAGCAGAGCTCGTCCAGGACCTGGGCGGTCACCTGGTAGAGGCGTGCGTCGTCCACCGTGCTGCGCGCGCAGGCCAACGTGGCGCGCACCTCTTCGACGAGCGCTTCCGGATGAAACGGTTTGCGCAAGAAGCGTGCGCAGAGCGAATGAATGCGCGCGATTCGCGTGTCGCTCCCCTCGGTCGAGACCACGAGGATGGGAATCCGGCGAAGTCGCTCGTCCGCGCGCACCCGCTCCAGCAGCTCCATGCCACCGAGCTTCGGCATGTTCAGGTCGACGAGCGCCAAGGACACCGTCTCCTTGCGGAGGATCTCGAGGCCGCTCTCGCCGTCGCCTGCCTCCAGGATGCGGGCGATGGGCAGGCCCGAGAGCCCCAGCGCGCGCGAGACCACGCTCCGCGTGACCGCGCTGTCGTCGATGACCACGATGGTCATTCCTTTGGTCGTATCCATGGTTCGTTCTGCGCTGTTCATCGTTCCCCTCAGAGCTTTCGTACGCCGCCCTCACCCGAGACGGTGACGCTGCCGTCGGCCACCCGCAGGGTCATGGTTCGCGACAAGGTGCCGCCGAGATCTTTGGCCGTCAGCAGGAGGCCTGCCTTCCATAGTGCGCGCCGCAACGAGGCCACGTTGCGATCGCCTATCCGTCCGGCGCTCTGTGGACCCTGGCTCATGGCCGCGCCGCCCGCCGCCTTCACCACCAAGCGATCCTTCTGAGCGCCCCGTTCCGCGCAGAGTCGCAGGAGCTCCGCGACGCCGTCGTCCACGAACATCGCCGCGTGTCCGGCCTTGTGCGGAGCGCAGGCAAGGTCCGGGAGCATCGCGTGGAGGAGCCCGCCCACGTGGGTGACCGGATCGTACACCGCGAGGCCCAAGCAGCTCCCGAGCGCGTAGGTCACCAGCTCGTCGCCGTCGCAGGAAGCCACGCGAATCTCGGCGATGCCCACCACGATCTTCTGGGCCCGCGTCGCGATGGCGTTCATCGCAGATAGACCCCCGGCTCCACGAGCCGATAGGGGTGTTTGAGGCCCGAGAGGCTCTCGGAGAGCCCGATGAACAGCAGCCCTCCCGGCGCGAGCTTCTCGTGGAAGCGACCCACGAGCTTCTCACGCGTGGTCTTGTCGAAGTAGATCATCACGTTGCGGCAGAAGATGACGTGGAAGGGACCGCGCATCCGCCACTCCCCGAGCAGGTTGAGCGGCGCGAACGAGACCTGTTCGCGCATGGCCGGCCCCACCTCCGACTCCGCACCTGCCTTGGTGAAGTAGCGCTGCTGAACGTCCTTGGGGACGTCTGCAACCACCTCCGCCGTGTACCTTCCCGCCTTGGCCATGCCGAGGACCCGGGTGGAGATGTCGGTGGCCAAGATGCGCGACTGCACGCGCGCCCGGAGCGCCACCAGCGACATGGTGTAGGGCTCCTCACCGGAGGAGCACCCGGCGCTCCAGATGACCGGCTCCTCGCCGCGCTCCGCCAGCAGCTCGAGGCGTTGCGAGAGGAGGTCGAAGTGTCGCGACTCCCGGTAGAACGACGTCTTGTTGGTGGTGAGCACGTCGATGAGCTGGGTGATCTCGTCGCCGTTGGTCGGTTGTTTCAGATAGTGCAGATACGCAGTGACCGAGGGCAGGGCGAGGGCCCGGAGCCGCTTGGCCAGGCGAGCGCGCACCATGATGTGCTTCTGCTCGCCCAGCTGGATGCCGGTGGTTCGCTGCACGAACGCACAGATCTCCGATACGTCTCCGGTCTCGCCCTTGGCCATCATCGAAGTGCTCATGACGTACCCCCTCTGTTGGTGTCTCGGCGTCCGCTCAGAACTTCCCGAGCACGTCGTCGTCCAGGGGGAAGACCGCGGCGGGGGAGGGCTTACCGGTACCGTTGGCGGTGCTCTTGACCGCGCTCCGAGGCGCGGCGGGCCGCTGCGCCATCGCAGCGCGTTGCGGCGGCATCGGGGGCCGGAGTGAAGGCGGGCGAGGGCGGGCCTGACGCATCGGCGGCTGGGCAATCGCCGGCCTTTGCAGCGTGCGCGCCTGGGGTGCTTCGCCGCCGGAGAGGGTGAACTCGCCGACCATCTCGATGAGGCTATTGGCCTGACCGGTGAGCTCTTCCGCGGCGCTCGCGGTCTCCTCGCTGGTAGCGGCGTTCTGCTGGGTGAGCTTGGAGAGCTCGTCCATCGACTGGTTCACCTGCGTGACCGTCTGGCTCTGCACCTCGGAGGCGGCGGCGATCTCTTGCATCACCTCGCCCACGCGGCGCACCCGAGAGGTGATCTCCCCGAGGTTCTCGATGACCTCGCGGTTGAACTGTACGCCCTCTTCGGCATTCTTCACCGAGCCCTCGATCATCTGGGCGGTCATGCGTGCCGCTTCGGCGCTGCGCATGGCCAGGTTGCGCACCTCTTCGGCCACCACCGCGAAGCCTCGTCCGGCGTCGCCGGCGCGGGCCGCTTCCACCGCTGCGTTGAGCGCCAGCAGGTTGGTCTGGAAGGCGATGTCGTCGATGGTCTTGACGATCTTGGCGGTCTCGTCGGACGACGCCTTGATCTTCTCGATGCTCTGCGAGAGCTTGTTCATGTTGTCGGCGCCCTTGTCGGCGCTGGAGCGAGCTGCGTCGGCCAGGGTGCGCGCCTCTTGCGAGTTGCGCGCGTTCTGGGTGGCCATCGAGGTCATCTCCTGGAGGTTGGAGGTCACCTCTTCGATGGTGCCGGCGCTGCGGGAGGTCGCTTGTGCGAGCGACTGGCTGGCGCTGGTGATCTCGCCGCAGGCGGTGGAGACTTCGTTGGAAGCGGCCGATACCTGGTAGAGGGCAGTATCGAGGTTCTCGACGGCGCTGTTGAGCAGGCCCTTGAGGCGATCGTAGCTGCCGTCGTACTCGCCGATGACGCGGATGGCGACGTCGCGGTTGGCAAGGCGCTCGAGGACGTTGCCGGCTTCGTCGAGGAAGGTCTCGGCGGCCTTGGCGTTCTGCTCGATCTCCTTGGAGAGCTCGACCTGCTTGGCCTCGGCGGCCTTGGCTTCCGTCACGTCGGAGGCGAGCTTGACGATCTTGACGGGCTTTCCGTTGAGATCGAAGATGGGATTGTAGGATGCACGCACCCACACTTCGCGGCCGCCCTTGCCGACGCGCTTGAAGTCGGCTGTCTGGTAGCGACCTTCGCCGAGCTGCCGCCAGAACTCTGCGTAGTCCTGTGAGCTGGCGTACGTCGGGTCTACCATCATGCGGTGGTGCCGGCCGACGACCTCGTCCTTGGAATACCCCATGACCTTGAGGAAGTTCTCGTTGGCGCCGAGGATGGTGCCGTCCATGCCGAACTCGATGACGGCCATCGCCCGGTGAATCGCGTTGATCTGCGACTCGTAGTCGGCGTTCTTGACCTTGGCGGCGGTCACGTCGGTGGCAAAGGTCGCCACGCGAATGACCTTGCCTTGGCGGTCGAAGACCGGGTTGTAGGAGCTCTGGAGCCAGACCTCGCGACCGCCCTTGGCCACGCGGCGGAGCTCGCCCACTTGAATCTGCCCCTGACCGAGTGCTGTCCAGAAGGCCGTGTACTCGGCGGTGTGCGCCTGTGACGGGTCCATGAACATCCGGTGGTGCTTGCCCTTCACTTCGTCCAACGAGTAGCCGACGATCTTGAGAAAGTTCTCGTTGGCCTCGATGATGGTTCCGTCGAGGTTGTACTCGATGACACCCATGACGCGGTCGATGGGCTTCAGGCGCGCTTCCACGACCTCGCTCATGCGGGTGCGGCGCGATTCGTCGAACGACGTGAGCACCAGGGCCATGTCGACGCGAAGCGCGCGGACCACCGACTCTGCGTAGCGGGCATAGGCCTCGCCCTTGAGCTTTGCCCGCTCGCGACCCGCCGCCAGGAGGTGCTTCTCGATGACCGTGTACATCATGATGAAGTACGACGCCGGGAGGTCGATGCGATCGTGAATTCGGCCCACCAGATCGCGGTGCTTGAGGAACGCCTCGTCGATGCGGCCGTCGAAGAGCGCGCGAAGGTAGCGCTCCAGCATGGGGCGCTGGCGTTCCACCGTCGTGTGCTTGGCGATGATGGCACGCATCTCGTCGTTCTCGACGACCTTGCCGTAGAACTCGTCGAGGAGCGCCGGAAAGGCCGGGCCGATGAGCTCGCGCTTGGAGAGGAGCATCGCCATGTCGTCCGGGGTCAGTCCGTGGGTGGCGATGGTCGCGCGCGCCGACGGGTCCGCAACCGCGAACTCCACCGTGTGCAAGGCGACCTTGGCGGCCCTCTTCGGCGCCGACCGTTTCGCAGTCGTTTTCTTCGCTGCCGGCTTCTTGGCCGGTTTCCCACTGTGCTTCGTTGCCATGATGATCCTCGATTCCCCGCGTACGTTGATTGAACGTTCCCCGAACTTTATGCGGCCGATTTGCTGGCTTCGGCAGCCGACGTGACCGACACGACCTCGCTGGTGGCGAGCACCTTCTCGATGGCGAGGAGCAATCGCGCTCCGCCGCTGGAGGTGGCGATACCGAGGAGATGGTCGGTGGGCACGTCGGCGCCGAACGAGGGCGGCGGCTCCACCTGGTCGGCCTTGATGTTCACCACCTCGCGCACGCGGTCGACCACGATGCCGACTTCCATCTTGTCGACGCTGACCACGATGATGCACGTGTGCCTTGTGGGCACTGTGGCGGGCATTCCGAACTTGCGGTGCATGTCGAACACCGGGACGATCTTGCCCCGCAGGTTGATGACACCCAGCACCACGTCCGGCGTGCGCGGGACCCGCGTCACCGGAATGAGCGCCATGATCTCGTGCACGTTCTCGATGCGCACGCCGTACTCTTCTTCCCCCAGGCCGAAGGTCAGGTACTTTCCCCCTACCGTCGCGCCATGCTCGCTGCTCGCCATGCCATCCTCCTTCACGCCGCGTTGACCCACCCGTTGGTCTGGTGCGCCAATGCGACCAGACCCGGGGGATCGAGAATCAGTCCCACCCGACCGTCTCCCAAGATTGCGCCGCCGGCGACGCCGGGGACCGTCAAGAGGGAGCTCGCCAAACCCTTGCTCACGACCTGCTGCTGGGTGAGCAGCTCGTCGACCAGGAAGGCCGAGCGGCCTTCGCCGTAGTCCACCACCACCACCAGCGCCTTGGTCGGGTCTTGCTCGGCGCCTTCGATATCGAAGATGTGGTGCAGCCGGAAGACCGATACGAACTCGTCGCGCACCCGCACGAACTCGCCGCGGCCGGCCACCTTCGACAGCATGTCTTTGGTGGGGCGGAAGCTGGTGCGAATGGCCACCGTGGGCAGGATGAAGCGCTCCTGCCCGACGCGAACGAGCATGCCGTCGGTGATCGACAACGTGAGCGGCACGTGGATGGTGAATGTGGTCCCCTTGCCGAGCACGGTAGTGGTCTCGATGCGACCCTTCAGGGCTTCGACGCCCCGCTTCACCACGTCCATGCCCACGCCGCGGCCCGAGATGTCGGTGACGGTGTCGCGGGTGGAGAAGCCCGGCTCGAAGATGAGGTTGAGCACCTCGTCCTCGGTCATGGCGGCGTCGGAGCGAATGATGCCGCGCTCGATGGCCTTGGCTGCTATGGCCTTGCGGTCCATGCCCTTGCCGTCGTCCGACGAACCTCCAAACCTTCCTTCAGGAGGTGCGCACGGTGCTGCCGGGCACGCAGGTGCTCGGAGCGTTTCTGCTTACGGTGCCGTTCCAGGCTCGCTACGAGACACTGGAGCCCTCCGAGCGCATCGTGCTGTTCGTCACGTTCATCGCCAACCTGATTGCCCTCGCGGCCTTCCTGCTCCCGGCCGTGTACCACCGCGTCGCAGCGCCCATGCGGGAGAAGAACAAGTTCGTCGTGCTCGGCACCGGGATCGTCCTCGCCGGTTTCGTGCCGCTCTTCGTCTCCACCATCCTGACGGTGCACGTGCTCGCCTCGATGGTCTTCCCGAGCTCGCCCATTCCGCTCGTCACCTCCCTCGTGCTGGGCCTGCTACTTTTCTTCGGGTGGGCGGTGGTCCCGATGCTGCGCCTGCACGAGCGTATCCGTGCGCGCTAGATGAGTAGCAAGCCGCGCGCGGCGAGAGGTGCGCGGTGACGCCCCTGGTGGGATGGGCGAGCTCGCAGGTGTTCGTCGATTCGCATGTTTCGCGAGCCAGTAAGCACGATCGGGGGCCGCGTGGCGTCACGCGCCCGGCGCTCGGGAATTCGTGCAGTTCGCCCCGCGAGCGGGTTGGCCTCCGCTGGTCAATTCCGCCACACCGAGGGCGCAAGGCTTACCGAGCCCAACGTGAACGAGGGCCGAACCGAAGTCCGACCCTCGTCTTGGCCGCTGACGACTGCGCTCAGTCGCGTCGGTTGCGGCGGCGCCTCAGCAGCGATGCGCCGACCATGCCCAAGATGGGGAGCATGCCGCCGAGGTCGGATGCGCCCGTGGTGCCGGCGCTGCATGCGCCGCCCTCCAAGCTCCCGCCCGGGTCGAGGTCGACCCGCGCCGCCTGCGCCGCTGCGCTGGGCGGCTCGAGGTAGTCCGGCACCCCGTCACCGTTCTTGTCGCTGGCTTCGTCCTTGTCGAGCACGTTGTCGCCATCGCTGTCGGTGTCGAGCCAGTTCGCCTTGCCGTCACCGTCCGTGTCGCTGGGCTTGCCGCTGGACTTGGCGTCGTCGATCTCCTTCTTGGTCGGAATGCCGTCGCCGTCGTCGTCGGCGTCGAGGTAGTCGTTCTTCCCGTCGGCGTCCGTGTCGCGGCCGAGCTCGTCCTTGGTCAGGATGGAGTCGCCGTCGTCGTCGGTGTCGAGGGCATCGATGGTCCCGTCGCCATCGGTGTCGACCTTGCTGAAGGGCCCGGCGCCGCTGCCGGTCGCGGAGAGCTCGATGTTGTCGGGAACCCCATCGCCATCGGTGTCCTTCTTGGTGGGGTCGGTGCCGAGGGCTGCCTCGGTCGCGTCGGAGACGCCGTCGCCGTCGGTGTCCGCGTCGCACACGCCGGCCGCCGAGCAGTCGTTGCTTCGGCACTCCGCTGCCGCCGAGCAGGCCTGGCCCACCGGCTTGCCGCACTTGCCGTCCTCGGAGAAGCAAACTTCGTTGCGACACTGGGCGTTGCTCGCGCACACGGTGCCGTTGGCCAGGCCGCACTTGTCGTCACCGCTGTCGCAGATTGCGGCCTGGCAGACCAAGGTGGCGGCCGGAGCGGAGCACTTTCCGTTCAGGGTCGGCGCCGCGCCGTGACCCGCGTCGGTGGGCATGCCGCCCCCGTTTGGAATCTTCGCCGTACAGGTCGCGGTGGAGATGTTGCACCACTGGGTGGCCGTGGCGCAGTCGCCGTCGACGGCGCAGCCGCCGGCGGGAATGCACGTTCCGGAGATGCTACATGCGGCCGATCGGCAAACCGTGGCGGCGGTGCCTGCGGTGCAGGGGCCGGCGCCGGTGCCGTAACCGCACTTGCTGTCGGCAGCATCGCAGACTGCGCTCGCGCACACCAACGAAGCCGCGGCGCTGCCGCAGCTGCCGTCGAGGGTCGGCGCGGTGTGCGGCGGGTCGGTAGGAAGCGAGCCGCCGTTGGCGATCTTCGCGGTGCACGTGTGGGTCGCTTCGGCGCACCACTGTCCGCCGCTGCAGTCGACGTCGACGTTGCAGCCTCCGGCCGGCATGCAGGTGCCCGAGGCGCTGCACGCTCCGGAGCGACACACCGTGCCCGCGTTTCCCGTGGTGCACGGGCCGGCGCCGACGCCGTATCCGCACTTGCTGTCGGCCGCGTCGCAGACCGCGCTGGTACACACGAGCGCACCCACACCCGCGCCGCAGACGCCGTTCAGCGTGGGGGCGGCGTGTGGCGGATCGCTCGGAACGGCGACGCCGTTGGCCAGCGTCGGCTGGCACGTGATGGTGGAGATGCTGCACCAGTTTCCCGCGCCGCATTGGGCGTCGGCGCTGCAGCCCACGGTGGTGAGGATCTTGTTGCCCAGCAAGGGCGACACGCCGGTCGCGTAGGTGTCGAAGTTCCCCTCCACGACCGTGGAGCCGTACGCGGCGCCGGCGTCGACCTTCACCGTGATGGTGAAGGAGCCCGACGCTCCGGCCGCCACGCTTCCCGGGACGGCGCAGGTGACCGTTCCCGCCGCGCCCACCGCCGGCGCCGTGCAGGTGAGGCCGGCCGCGGCCAGCGAAGCGAAGGTCGCTCCCGGAGGCGTGTTGAGCTCGACGACCACGCCGCTGAGCGGGCTAGAGCCGCCGTTGGTGTAGGTGAGCGTGTACGTCAGATTGCCTCCGGCCGCGACGCTGGCGGGCCCACTGCCCGAGACGAAGAGCCCGGGAATGGTCGAGCCCACACCGTCGACGTACACCTGTCCCCAGTGGCCACCGAGCGAGCAGCCGGCCGCGATGACCTCGAGCTGTACCTGGTCACCCATGCTGATGGTGGCGCCGGGCTTGGAGGTGATGTCGACCAGCTGCCAGTCGGTGTAGTATACAGTTCCGTCGGCGTTGGTCTTCCAGGGGATTCCCGGCTGGGCGCTGGCGTTGTAGTCGCGATAGACGGTCGCGCCGGTGGTGAGGTTCGTGAGCTCCACCCAGTAGTAGGGCTGCTCTTCCGGCGTGTGGGCGGGGTTTTGCAGTACCGGCGCCACCACGAAGCGGACGTGCGGTTTGCCGTCCACACCGTCGATGTCGGCGGCGGAGATGGTCATGGTCTGGGCCAGCGCGTTGACGTTCTTGTTCTTGCCGAGGCGGTTGGTGATCGCTACCTGGTTGCCGTACTTGGGCCACCGGAGCGATGCCGTGGCCCCCAGCGTGGGGTCGACCTGAGACTCGGCGCCTGCGCCGGTGGATAGTATGGTGGTGAAGGCCGTGCCGCCCGGGGAGAGATTGAGATCGGCGCGCTGCGCAGGCGGGTAGGTGACACCCGGATTCAGGAAGGTCGAGACGGTCCACGATGGCGGCGCCGCACCGGCAGCGCCGGTCTCGAAGCTGCCGTTGGCGAAGAGCGAGCTGCGACTGGTGGCCAGGTCCTGGCGTGAGGCAGTGGACTGCGTGGTACAGGCCGCGCTCACCAGGCCAGGCAGCCCCACCAGCACCAACCAAGGCAGCAGCGTTTTGCCATTCGTGTACATCGTGCTTCGAGAGATCTTCATCGTTTTCGCCCCGCGGTTCTGGATTGCATCGCGGCTCTTCTTGGCCGCTGCCGCCTCGATGGGCGGACAGGTGTTCCCCTTCTTCAACGGCAAGCGCGCCCTCGAGTGGAGCGAGAGCGCAAAACTGGTCGCGCATCCGCCTACCTGGTGGGCCACGACCGGGGCCCCGTACCTCGCGAGAATCAGCCTCAAGGGCCGCCGACAACAGCCGTTCTGCTGGGCATGCCCCCGTCGATTTCATGGGAAGAGCGCGCGCTCGCCGCGGAGAAAACCGTAGATGTCTTGGTGCGCAAGGTGCGAGGCCTCTACGCCGGCACCGAGAAAACCACCATCCAGCGGCAGCTGGAGCAGGCGCAGCGGCGGAGCGAAGCGGTCGAGCGAAGGCGCGAGCTGGCCGACGTGCGCAACGCGGAGCTCAAGCACCATGCAGATCGCCTGGAGCGCGAGGTGGCTGACCGCACGCGCGACGTGCGGACCATCCTCGACAACGTCTCCTTCGGATTCTTGCTGGTGGGCGCCGATTCGCGCGTGGTGGGCGACTACTCCAAGAGCTGTCATGCGCTGCTGGCCTCCACCGAGCTTGCCGGTCGGCCCCTGGCCGAGGTGCTCGGCGCCGGAGCGTCGCGTCAGCGGATCATGCTCGAGGCGGGTATCGATCAGGTGTTCGAGGACATCATGCCCGAAGAGCTGAGCCTGGGTCAGCTGCCCTCGCGCTACGTAGTGGGTGCGCGCACCCTATCCATCAGCGGCGCCGCGGTTCGCGACGACGCCGGTGCCGTCTATCGGATCCTGGTGACCATCAGCGACATCACCGAGCTCGAGACGGCCCAGCGCGAGATGCGCCACCACCGCTTGCTCGTGAACATCCTCCGGCAAAAGGAGTGGTTCCGCATCTTGCTCGCGGAGTTCGCTTCTCAGCTTGCCTCGGCCCGGACGGCCATTGGTCGCGGCGACCAGGCCACCGTGCGCCGCGCCGTTCACACCATCAAGGGGAACATGGCCACGTGCGGCCTCGATGCTATCGCCAAGGCGGCCCACGAGATCGAGGAGAACGATGTCATCGAGGAGGCGCACGTGGCCAGCCTCGAGCATGCGGCACGGGCGTTCGTGGAGCAGAACCTCGACGTGCTCAGCTTCCTGCGCGATTCAGGCCAGTCGTTTCAGGTGTCCGAGGAGCGGGTGTACAGTCTGGAGCACATTCTCGCAGGTGCTCCGGATTCGATCCGCCACGCGCAGCGGTGGGCGGCCGAGACCAAGCTCCTCCCGTTTGGCCGACTGATGGGGCCCCTGGAGCAGCTTGTCCAGGGCCTCTCCGAGCGCCTGGAGAAGCCTGCGATCTTCTGCGTCACCGGAGACGATACCCTGGTGGACGCGGTTGCCGCGGCGCCGATCGTCGCCGTCTTGCCGCACCTGATCCGCAACGCCCTCGACCATGGCGTTGAACCCCCCGAAGACCGCGGCGACAAGCCTTCGATGGCCCGTATCGGGCTTCATGTCGCCGAGGGAGTAAGTCACTGGCATATTGCAGTCAGCGACGACGGGCGCGGTATCCGCGGTGCCGATGTTGCGGCGCGCGCGGTGGCCATGGGACTCCTCGACGCGACGACCGCAGCGGCGATGTCCGACGCCGAGCAAAAACAACTCATCTTCGAAGATCGGCTCTCGACGGCGACTGCGACCACGGAGATTTCCGGGCGGGGTGTGGGCATGGGCGCCGTCCTCGCCGCCGTGCGACAGGCGGGAGGCACCGTCGCAGTGGAATCGACTCCGGGCGAGGGAACGGTCATCCGAATGCTCATCCCCAAGCCAGCGGTACTCGATGCTGCCCGCCGTTTGAGTGGCCAACCGCAAAACAACCTAGTCCAGGACAGCGCACAATGAAGATTCATCAAGGTCGCTCTTTCCTCGAAGGCGCACGCGAAGCGGTCGACGAGCTGGTTGCCGGTTGGGCTCTCGAGGGCAGCGCGCCCAGCCTCATCCTGGTGTTCGCTTCGACCAAGCAAGACCCCGCGGCCATCGCTGCCGAGCTCGGGCGCCGCTTTCCCGGCGTGCCCATGGCGGGCTGCTCCACCACCGGCGAGATGAGCGACGGTCATCACTCACGCGGGAGCGTGGTGGCGACTGCCGTCGTCTCGCCCGAGGTCCGCTGGGCCACCACCCGCATTCGTGGCATGCGCGGCTACCAAGACGCCCAGGGCAAAGAGGCCGTGGAGCGACTGGCGTCGGCGCTCTCCATGTCGTCGACCGAGGTCGATCCGCGCGAGTGGGTCTGCATGCTCTTCGCCGACGGGCTCTCGCTCAAGGAGGAGATCGTCGCCGCGAGCGTCACCGAGCACCTGCAGGGCGTTCCGCTGGCGGGCGGTTCGGCGGGCGACGATCTGGCGTTCAAGCGAACTTTCGTCATCGAAGGGGGCGAAGCCCTGGAAGACGCGGCCGTCCTCCTGCTGGCGCACGCGCCGCACGGTTGCGACGTCCTCAAGCACCAGCATTTCCTCGCCACCCAGCAGCCGCTGGTGGTGACCAAGGTCGATACGGAAGCGCGCCGCGTGTACGAGTTCAGTGGCCGCGTGGCGCGCGACGCCTACGCCGCCGCCCTGGGGTTAGCGCCCGCCGACCTCACCGGCGACGCCACCTTCATGCATCCGGTGGTCTTCGCCTGCGAAGGCCAGCTCTACGTCCGCTCGATCCAGAAGATCGAGGACGATGGATCGATCGTGTTCTTCTGCGCGGTGGAAGAGGGCATGGTCCTCGACGTGGGCGGTCACGAGGCGATGCAGCCGGCGCTCGAACGCGACGTCGCCGCCTTCCGCGAGCGCTTCGGCAAGGCCGAGCTCCTCATCTCGTTCAACTGCATTCTCCGGGCCCTCGAGGCCGACAAGGCGGGCGCGCACGAGGCGCTGGGCGCTTTGGTGCAGGGCTGCGCGGCTGCCTCGGTGGGCTTCGACACCTACGGCGAGAGCTTCAACGGCCTCCACATCAACCAGACCATGGTCGCAGTCGCGTTCCGCAGCGCAGCCTGACACTCCGTTCCTTGTCGCGGTCACCCCGAAGCGTAGCGCGGGGCCCCGCAGGTCTACCCGCAACCGCGGAGGGGTCCCTCACTTCGTTCGGGATGACTCTTGTTTCTTCGAGATATTGGCGCGCCCTGCGCGTGAAGACTCGGGATGACCTTTGAAACACGGAATCTTCGAAGCGTTCCTTCGAGATACTGGCGCGCCCGATTCGAACTACGCGCCGGGCGTCTTCGCCTTGAACTTCTTCCAGCATTCCGGGCAGCGCCACGCGAGATCGAGGCTGCCGTCGGCGTTGAACTGCCTCCGGAGACGCCAGCCGAACTCCACGCTGATGAGCGTGAAGTCCGTCGACGTCTCCGGCGCGATCTTGTGGCAGTCCACGCAGACGTGCTCCTTGCTCACGCGCGCACCGCTACCACGATAGAGGAACCTCCACCGGCTTCGCGCTGGTGAGTAGGCCGCCGTCGGTGGGTGCGCCGAGCTGGCCATAGCTGCCGTCGCCCCAGCAGAACGTCTTGTGCTCGCTGGAGAGCGCGCACGAGAAGTACCAGTAGCCGACCGCCACCGAGGCAATCTTGGTGAGCCCCGGCACCTGGGTGGGCGGCGTGAAGTCGCCCGAGGCCGGCTGGCCGTTCTGCGCGCCTTGGTTGTCGCCCCAACAGAACACGCTGCCGTCGTCGAGCGACGCGCACACGTTGCCGCGCCCTTCGGAGATGCTCGTGACCTTCTTGCCCGCGGGGAGCGGGACGCGCACCGGCACCATGGTACTGGCGCCGGGTGCGGTGCTTCCCACCTGACCGGTGGAGTTGTCGCCCCAGCACCAGGCTTCGCCGAGCGTGGTGACGAAGCACTGTCCGAAGGCGCGTGCGGTGCCCCGGTGCAGCGACGCGATGGGGGCGCCGGCGTCGGGTACCGCCATCTTGGTGAAGACGTGCACTTCGTCCGTGGGCGGGTTGGGCACCATCTGCTCGCCGCCGGTGTTGTCGCCGCTGCCCCACATGCCCTGCGAGGTGACGATGAACGTGTCGAGTGCCGATGTGCCGAAGTCCACCACGGTGCCAGCGTCGACGCCGCCGTCGCCGAAGGGGAAGATCTTCTCCGGTACTGCGATGTCGCCCAGTGTCTTTCCGCCGAACTGTCCGTAGTTGTTGTCGCCCCAACCCCAGATGCTGCCGTCTTCCAGCTGCGCCAACTTGAAGTATTTGCCGGCGGAGAGGCGCTTGGGCGGCGAGGGGAGGTTGACGAACACGATACTGGCGGAGACGCCGGCATCGGTGGCGGACGTGAGCTCGTTGTCGTTGTTGTTGCCCCAGCATCCGAGCTTCTTGGTGGCGCCATCGGCGAAGATGGCGCACGTGCTCAGGTGGCCGACCACCAACTCCGTCACCGGGAAGGGCAGCTTGAGCTCGGTGGGGAGCCGGGGATCGCAGTCCACGGTGCCGCCGCCGACGTCCGCGCACTTCTTGCCCGGGGTGGGTGCCAGCAGCATCTCGGACTCGGAGTTGTCGCCCCAGCACTTGACCCGGCCCTTGTTGCTGAGCGCGCACGCGGTGTAGCCGCCGGCGGAGATCGACTTGGTGAAGTCGTCGTTGCCGGGGATCACGTCGGGCGAACCGCCGTCGTTGGCCGGATTGCCGGAGTCCACCAGGGGCGTCCCGGAGTCGGCGGGCTTGCCCACCGACGAGACGGCGTCGTCGCCATCGCATGCCACGAGCACCACGCCCGTGCACAGCCCTGCAGCCACCAGAACGCCAACGTAGTGTCTTCCTGTCATGCGCATCTTCGACATCTCCCGAAAAGAGGAACTGCTCAGAAGGGCGGGGCGATCGAGCCCGTACCGGTGCCCACCTGCATCAACACATTCTCGACTTCCCAGCCCCAGTCGCTGCTGTAAAACTCCTTGGTCTTGTCGTCGGTGGTGAACCGGAAGAAGAAGCCCTTCACCGCGAAGGGCGCGCCGCCCACCGCCGTTGCACCGGGCGCCAGCCGATAGCCGAGGCCGTCGGCGTGACACAGCGTTCCATCCGGCTCGCCGTCGAGAAGGTTCTTCAAGAGATCGACCAGCGCGCCGGGCACGAACATGTCGCCCGTGAGCGGCGGCAAGCCCAGGTTCTTGTTGCACGGCAAATACCGGTGCTTGGTGGCCTCCGGCAGGAAGGTCCCGTTGACGTTTCCGTCGGCCGGCAGCGCGAAGCGGTCGCGGGCGCCGATGAAGCCGATGCGGACCTTGGAGGCCGCGTAGGGGTTGGTGTTGCCGCTGGTGACGGCCTCGTTCATGTTCACGATGCCGGCCATCGACGCGTCGACGTCGCCGACCACCTCGGCCACGCCGCTCTCGAGGTCCACCAGGATGGCCGAGTTCTCGCCGAGGCCGATGCCCACTTTCATCTTGGGGTCGAGGGCGCCGGCGCCGGAGATGAAGTCGAGGGCGCGAACCTGGCGCGCGAAGCGGCTCCGCTGGAACCAGTGGGTATCCACCAGCACATGGTACTTGGCTGTCAAGAAGCCGAGGCCCTTGTTGAGGAGCACCGCGTTCTCCGGGTTGAAGCCGCCGTCGGGCTCCACCGTCGGATAGTACTTGGTATAGAGCGGGGAGTAGACGAACGACTTGTAGGGGTCGCCCTCTCCGATCATCGGATCCGACATGATGGCCGCGCCGGCGCTGGTGCCGGCCACCAGCAGCTTCCCCGCCGCGAGCTTCTCGCGAATGGCGGTGGTGACCTTGCGATCGGTGCCGTCCGGGTGGGTGAAGGTCGACATGATGTGCGCCTGGTCGCCGCCCGCGAACCACACCACCGTGGCCCAGTCGCGT
>Ga0075163_10006987_pt1 | contig 14966 bp, 11 predicted proteins | sample JI1023141ADNA_FD_71478 | JGI IMG/M metagenome (GOLD analysis project Ga0075163, IMG submission 71478) | Wastewater effluent complex algal communities from Wisconsin, to seasonally profile nutrient transformation and Carbon sequestration -... | ecosystem: Engineered > WWTP > Effluent > Algae...
GCTTCACGCAGGAACCCAATGATTTGCTCTTCTGAAAATCGCTTCTTCACGTCCAATCTCCGTCGTCTGGGGAATTGGACTCCAAACCGCCGTGCTACTCAAAATCGGGGGGACGTCGGCGACAGCCTTCACCATCGTCTTCATTCAATTTCCCCCTGAAACTGTGATGTGCGGAACGGCAATCTCTGCTCGCACTGTGGCTAGGCTAGGTGCGTGTCAAAAAATTGTCCACCACGTTAGCGCCAAAGAGCCGTTCGATAGAAAAACCCAATGCAATGGCCGGTTTTGTCATCGACAACCCCTATCGCGGGGTCACTTTGGCTGCGGTTTTTCCGTGCTTGGCACCCGTGGGAATGACCGGCGACTGTGACCACCCACCGGATGTAACGTTTTGTTATTCAAAGGGTTGGATTGAATTTCACATAAATGACATTCAATCCGCGCAGCCCTGCCACCAGCACGGATTGCTGAGGCCAAAATCAAGCAAAGCCTGCTGCTTGGCGGTATTCGGTTCATCCAGGAACTCCACCGCACCCCAGGATCCCCACTTGCTGTAATCACCGGAAGCGGAGAAATGCACGAACAGCTCGCCACCTTGGGCTTTCCACTGCGTCAGGTAGGTGGCATACGCCTGCCCCATGCGCGGGTCGCGGTTGGCGCTGGTCAACAGGTCAGTGATGGCGGTGTTGTTTTCCACGCCGAAGATGCCGACCAGATGCTGGCCGCCTTCGTAGGCGATCAGTGACAGCGCGCGCGTGTTTGCCGCGCTGCGATGACTGGCGATCCAGCCTGCGGTTTCGGCAATGGCCCCGCCACTCGGGCCGCCGCTGAGCTGTCCGCCACTGTTGAGTTCGGCAAACAGATTGTCGAGGGTCCAGCTTTGCACCACGCTCTGGTGTTCGGGGCTGCCGATGTAGCCACCAAAGTAGGGCGCGATAGCGACCGCATCCAGTGCATGGGCAGTGCAGGGCCGCCCTGCCGTCCACATCGGGCAATCGGCGGCCTGCGTCTGCGTGTAGGCATTGGCAGCTTGTGCGCCAAGCACGCAGACCACGCGGTTTGCCTGCGCGCCCCAAGCGGATTTCCACAGATCGCACATCTGCGCCGACCGCAGGCCATGCCAGTTGAGCCGCCGATCAAAGCCCGAGCCTTGTGCACCAAAGGTCGCCATGCCCTGCGCTTCAACGTAGTTGCCCTGGCTGAACTGTCCATTCCAGACCTCATTGGAGTATTCGACATAGACCTTGCGGTCCGCTCGCAACAGGCTCTTCACCTGAGTGGCGAACTGCGCCATGTAGTCATCCGTAGCCCGGTGCGGCATGTTGAACCACGGGTCGGCATTCACCCGGTTCGCCAGATCGACCATGACTTCGATGGGCATATGCCCATCGGTCCAACGCACATCATCGATCTCCGGCCGATCCACGAAGTGCTCGGCGGCAGAACCGTTGGTGCCCATCCAGTCCATGAAGCGCAGCACGCGGTTGTGCTCGATCAGTGCCAGAAAATCCGGATGAAAGCGCTGTGCCGGACCGGTGGTCTCATCAAAACCCGGCATCCAGACATGCATGTTGCGCGGATGATTGCCCGCCGTGATGGCATCGATCCGCATCATCCAGCCGCCATTGGCGGCGTTCACGTCCAGCACGTCACGACCCGGCGTCGACAGCGCCAGATTCTTGGTCGCTGCGAAGTGGTAGCTGATCGTGCCCTGGCCCTCATAGGTGACGATGTAGCGCCCGGACGGGTAGTGGCCGTTGAGATCACCAAAGAAGAACAGCGTGGCCACCGCGTTGTAGTTCGGTGACGCACAACCGGATAGCGGTGTCATGGACTGCACGTAGCCGTTCGCGTCCAGATCCAGACAGTCGGCGTCCTCGGTATCGAAGATTCCTCCCTGTGTGTTCTGCGTGATCCACGACCGCGACTGCTTCATCACATCGACGAAGTTGTAGCTGCTGGCGTAATCCGTCACGCCGTCGAGGTTGTTTCCCAAGGGTGTCGTGCGATTCGCGCTGCCTTCAAAGCCGTTCTCGAACAGGCTTTGCGCCTCAGTCTGTTGGCTTGCAAGGACAACCAACACACCCAGCAGAACCTGAACGCCCACGCGGTGATGCCATGACATGAATCACTCCCATCGTCTCATCGCACCGCTGCGGTGCCGTCACACTTACCCGACTCGCCGCCAAGCTCCGCCACTCAGAGACGCAGCGCTGCGTCCTGCATATAGGGCAGCACCATCCGTTCGGCCCAATGCATGGCCGCAACAAGGTGCTCACTGAACTGACCACGCAGCCAGTTCGCTTCCTGTTGCTGTACATCGGCACCATAGGCGCGAGTCGGCGCTTTAGCATGAACCGCGCCACACGCCTGCACATGCGACTGCAGCACATCATGCGGGATACCCAACTGCAGCCAGCGCGCGGCACTGTCTGCTGCGGCAAAAAAGTCAGCCCGCACCTGTTCCCAGTGCAGGATGTGCATTCTCGACGCGTCGCGACGCAGCCACTCGGCGATCACCTCACGTTGCGCAGCCCATTGCAAGGCCGCGCCACAGAGCGGATCGGGTGGCGCGAGGGCCGCCTCGGGCAGGCGTTCGATAAAACGGGATGCACGCAACGCGCGATCCGCCAGCAACGGAATCTTCTCCAACGTCTCAGCGGTCTTCTTGAGATGGGAGACCAGAAAATCCTCCAGCGACGACACCAGGACAATGCCGCGCGACTCGGGATACACCGCCATCAGATCCAAGGCGATGTTCAGCGCTGCATGCGTGGGCTTGACCAAGACCTTCCCATGGGCTGCCCAAGGGCGACACAGCCAAGGCAACAGTGCGCGCTGAAATGACTGTGTCTGCTGTCCGGCCCGACATGCATCCGACCAGCGGCGGAGCAGCAGAGGTTCCCGCAGCGCGACCAAATACGGCGCAACATGAAGCATCCTCGCAAGCAAGGTCGAACCGCAAAACGAGGTATGCCATAGCCAAACCGGCGGCGGTTGGGGAGACAGCGCAGGCAGGGCATCCAGCGGGACGATTTCCGCCGCGGAAAACTCCGCATCCAGCCGACTGTCGACGAATGACGACTCCTCGATGAGTCGTTCTGACACCCTCAGGAAATGCACTTCCCGGCGATGCACATCAAAGTCCACGGGGAACCAGCTCGGGTCCTGAACGTGCTCGATGTTTCGCATTGCAGTCCGTGCGCCGTCGTTCAAACCGTCAACCGCTGCAGTGCCTCAGCGTACTTGGCGCGCGTCGCCTCAATGATCTTGGCGGGCACAGACGGACCGGGCGCGGTCTTGTTCCAGTCCAGCGTTTCCAGATAGTCGCGCACGAACTGCTTGTCATAGCTGGGTGGGCTGATGCCGACCTGGTACTCGTCGGCTGGCCAGAAACGCGAGGAGTCCGGCGTCAACATCTCGTCCATCACGATCAGCTTGCCATTGGCATCCAGGCCGAATTCCAGTTTGGTGTCGGCGATCAGAATGCCGCGCTCGGCAGCGAATCCGGCCGCGAATCGGTAGATCGCCAAGGTCGCCGCGCGCACCGCCTCCGCCAACTCGCCACCCAGCAATTCGACGCAACGATCAAAACCGATGTTCTCGTCATGCGCACCCACCGCCGCTTTGGTCGAGGGCGTGAAGATCGGTTCCGGCAATTGTTCGGCCTGACGCAACCCCGACGGCAAGGCGATACCGCAGACCGCACCCGTGCGCTGGTAGTCCTTCCAACCCGAGCCGATCAGATAGCCGCGCGCGATGGCCTCCACCGGCAAGCCCCGCAGGCGTTGCGCAACGACCGAGCGCTTCTCGTACAGCGCGAAGTCGGCGCTCTCGGGCAGGACCTCGCGCAGCGGGGTCGTGCTGAGATGATTGGCCTGAACATGCGTCGTCTTTTCGAACCAGAAGTTGGACATCTGGGTCAGGATTTCGCCCTTGCCAGGAATGGGGTCCGGCAACACCACATCAAATGCCGACAGACGATCCGTCGCCACGATCAGCAATTCGTCGTGCGGCAAGGCATACACATCGCGCACCTTGCCCTGATGGATCAGCGGCAGACCGGACAAGTGGGACTGATGCAGTGTCGTGCTCACGGGCGGCCTACCAGCAAAAGGGGCACACAGTTTAACGGACGCGATGCCGCCAGCCCCAAGGCAAGGAGGGTCGCATCACCATCGTCACTCCGGGATACTGTCGCGCAAACGGCTTGGCTTTGGCTGGCCGCCCGACGATTTCAAGGAGCCCAGCATGAGTGCCCTGTTCAGTCCCTTTCAGCTCAAAGACGCTCACCTGCGCAACCGCATCGCCGTGCCGCCCATGTGTCAGTACCAAGCCGTCGATGGCTTTGCCACCGACTGGCATCTGCCGCATTACGCCGGCATGGCGCGCGGCGGGGCGGGGCTGGTCATTGTGGAAGCCACGGCGGTATCGCCCGAGGGTCGCATCTCGCCTGCCTGTCTGGGACTGTGGCGTGACGAACAGCAAACTGGCTTGGCGCAGATTGCAGCGGCGATCAAGTCTGCAGGCGCCGTTCCGGGTATCCAGATCGCCCATGCGGGACGTAAGGCCAGCGCGCATCGCCCGTGGGAAGGTGATGACCACATTGCCGAAGGCGATCCCAGCGGCTGGGCCACGATTTCGCCCTCCGCCCTGGCCTTTGGCGGTGGCCTGTCGCGCGTGCCACGCGAGATGTCATTGGACGACATCGCCCGCGTGCAAGGCGATTTCGTCCGTGCCGCGCAACGCGCCTTGGCGGCAGGCTTTGAATGGCTGGAACTGCACTTCGCGCATGGCTACCTTGCGCAGAGCTTTCTGTCGGTGCATGCCAACCAGCGCAACGATGCCTACGGTGGCAGCGCGGACCACCGACGTCGTTTCCTGCGTGAATGCCTGGATGGCGTGCGCAAGGTCTGGCCGGAGCGTCTGCCGCTGACTGCCCGCCTTGGTGTCATCGAGTACGACGGTCGCGATGAAGAGACCCTGTCCGAAGCCATCACCCTGGTGCGCCAACTCCGCGCGGGTGGACTGGACCTGCTGAATGTCAGCATGGGCTTCTCGACACCGGAAGCGCGCATTCCTTGGGGCCCGGCCCTCCTAGCTCCGGTCGCGCAACGCGTGCGCCGTGAAGCCGCGCTACCGGTCGCCGCATCGTGGGGAATCGATGCCCCTGAGCTGGCCGAACGCATGGTCGCTGAAGAGATGATGGACCTGGTGATGGTGGGCCGCGCCCACCTCGCCAATCCGCACTGGCCCTATGCCACCGCCATGGCACTCGGCGTCACCGACGCGCCATGGTTGCTACCTGCGTCCTACGCACATTGGCTGGCCCGCTATCGCTCAGCTGCGGCCAAGTGAGAAGGTCATGCGGACCGCCTCCGTCACGCGACGTCGCTATGGGTTCCGTTCGGGAGTAACCGGTTCCGACACCTGCAGGACGGGCAGGGTCAATACGGCATCGTAGTCGCGATCCGGCCCGTCCAGAGTCGTCAGCAATGAGGCGTCGACAATGGGCTGTGCTGGCAGTTGTTGTGGGCCGCACGGCTGATCGCGTAGGCAGGCCCAGAAACCCGCCTCACGCGCGGAGACGTTCACCGTGCGCACACCAAGCTCGCGTAGATAGGCCGCCATTGGCTTCGGTGGCGCATAGCCGTCGGGAACGCTCTGCGGGCGGACACTTCCCGGCACGTTCCAGCGCGCGTGGTAGTTGCCCGTCAGCACAATGGTCCGGGTCTGCGGCTGGGCTTCGTGTGCCAAGCGCAGGCGTTCGGCCATCCGCGCATTCCGGTCTGGGGCAGGCCCGTGGAACGCCGCATCGTCGAAGGCCAACACATCGATGGGCGCCCCCGCCACACGGGCCGAGCGCAGGGATTCCAGCAAGGCCAGCATGGCCTCGCTGCGACGACCATCGCTACGTTCGTGTGGCGTTTGCCAGAACTCACCCACCAGCAAGGCCTGACGATCCGCTTCGACGCCAGCACTACGCAGAAACGCGTCCAAACGGAGCTGCTCCTGCGCGGGAATCTCCAAACCCACCTGCACCGCACCGCGATCCGCCCACAAGCGCGCCAACTCCGCCACCAAGGCAGGCGTCTCACGCGTTCCATGCAGCTCGCCAACAATCAGCATCGGCGCTTCACCCGCCACGTGATCCAAGGCGAGCACAGGCGACACCGGTGCCGAAGGACTCCCCGCATGCACGACCAGAAAGGGATGACAAACGCAAAGCAAGACCCACAAGAAGCGACGCATTGGTGACCTCGATCAGCTGATGAGTGCATTCGATGGGGTCGAATGCTGCCTTTCCAACGATGCACGTCCGCGCGTTTGGCAAGCCTGATCTACGCCACGCGCTGCGCCTTCAACACTACCTGCAGGCTGAGCCCCCCTTCAGGTGGCACTTCCGCCACACCGTGCTGCAACGGATCCGGCTGCTGTACCGCATTACTCAGATGGGTCACGGGTTCCACGCAGTAGAACGGCGCATCCCTCGGCGTGTAGATCACCCAGTAGCGACTGTCGGCTTGCAGCGTTACCCGCAGGATCGCATCGCTCAGCACCGCCACCGCGTGGTGTCTGCCCTCACAGCAATCGTCCAGACGCATGTCGGCCACTGCACCGCGCACGCCTTTCACTGCACACCGCGCGAGCGGCAGCTTGTCCTTTCCGCTGGGCCAACGTGTGTGAACGGGCACGTCGAAAGTGCTCTCCGCACGCCTCACGAAAAAGGGGTGCCAGCCCAAACCCATGGGTTGCGCTCGATGGTCGGTGTTGCGCAGTCGGAGCACTACACGCAACCCAGCCGGAGACAACTCGAACTCCTGCTCTGCCGAAAAGGCAAAGGGCCAGTAGGCATCAGGCTGATGCTGCAGGCGCAAGCGCAGGTGTGTCTGGCTTTGCGTCACCGTGTCCCAGGCCCGCATGAATCCCACCCCATGCAAGCCGTGCGGTTCGTCGCTGAAGCCGTTGCGCAGGTGGAAGTCCTGACCGCGCCAGGACAGTTGACCTTGGCCGATCCGGTTGGAATAGGGCAATAGTGGATATGCGGCGGAGTGGTCCACATGTGACGCCTTATCCGGGGCCATGCGCAATATCGGCGTATTGCCAAGCCAGAGTCCAATAACGCTACCGCCGAGCACGGGATTCACACACAGCCGCCAATCGGCGGCCTGCAATTCAATGGTGGTTGAGGATCGACGCATATCGGAACACCCACGTTGAAACGATCCAGCAGGCAATGCGGGCCGACCGCCGGGCATAACCGAGCACAGGGCGCAAACGCGGGCGAAGCACCCGCGTTCGCTCAGGCATTGTCAGAACGTCACCGAGAGCGCCTTGCCACGATAGGTGACCGTGCGAACGGCCGCAGAAGTGGGCTCGGCGATTCCTGCAGCCGCCGCATCCGTCGCGAGCACAACGCGGAACTCCCGCTCACTGACCATGCCCGGGAAGCTGCCCTCGCGATCGCTGATGGAAAGTGTGCGGCTGCGGTCGTTCCACTGCAGCACGACCGTGGCGCGCTGACCCTTCTCGTAGGCATAGGTTTCGCCGTCGTCCTCGTAGAGCGTGAAGTGTCAACGCCAATTGAATTCTGACCCACCCCGCCGAAGTAAATCTGACCCACCCAGCTTGGTTTAGTCCGCCGTGTTGGCGGTGCTTCTGCGTTCGATCAGCCCTGCTTTGCGTTTGTCCTTGAGTCGATAGCTTTCTCCTTTCAGTGGAATGACGTGGGCGTGGTGCAGCAGGCGGTCGAGCAGTGCGGCGGCGAGCGCGCTGTCGCCTGCCAGGGTCTGGTCCCATTGCCCGAAGTTGAGGTTGCTGGTGACGATCAAGCTGCCGTACTCATAGCGCTTGGCGATGACCTGGAACAGATCGTGGGCGCCGGCCTTGTCCAGTGGCATGTAACCGAGCTCGTCGATGATCAGCAGTTTCGGCATGCGCACGTTCCCGCGCAGCAGATTGTCGAGCCGTTCCTGACGGCGCGCGGTGGCGATGTCGCGCATCAGATCGGCGGCGGTATAAAAGCGCACCTTGTAGCCATTCTCTGCCGCTTTGAGGCCAAGGGCGAGCGCCAGATGGGTCTTGCCGACACCACTCGGGCCCAGCAGGACAACGTTCTCGCCACGCTCGATGAAGGCAAGACTGGCGAGTTCGGTGAACTGCTTCTTCTGCGCACCGGCGAATGCGAAGTCGAAGTCATCGAGCCGCTTGACCACCGGGAAGCCGGCGGTGCGAACCAGCATCGTGCGACTACGCTCCTGGCGTTGCCCCGTCTCGGCTCGCAGCACACGATCAAGGAAGTCGATGTAGCTCCACTCCGATGCGCTGGCTTCCTGCGCGAGACGGGTGGCCGCGTTGGCGACACCGGTCAGTTTCAGGTCGGCGCACACCGCGTTCAATCGCTCCTGCGCGAGGTTCATGGGCTCACCCCGGCACTGAACGTCTCGTAGGCCGCCAAGGGTCGCTGGATCGGCGTGGTCGGTCGTGGAATGACCGCGCGCGGAGCCTGCACTTCACGCACGCTGGGAGCGGGTCGCCCGCCCGGCAACGGCAGCAGACGCGTGCATTCGACCACCAACCGATCACAGGGCCGCTCGCCGGTCGTGCCATGCAATCGCTGATTGGCGATGTCGCGCTGCCAGGCACTGAAACGCGCGTTGACGATGTCCAGTGTGAGTGCCTCGCCGCGTTGCCGAAACTCAGCAACCAGCGGCACGAAGAAGCTCTCGCGGACGTAGCGGATGCCGCGCTCGACCTTGCCCTTGGTGCGTGCCCGATAGGGCCGACACAGGCGCAACGCAAACCCGTAGTCGCGCGACAACGCCAGCATGCCGTCATGAAAGCGATGCCGCCCTTTGCCATCGGCATCGCGCTTGAGCACAACGGTAGCCATGTTGTCGTATAGCCCCTCGTGCGGCACGCCGCCCAGCGCATCGAACGCAGCGACATGCAGGTCACGCAACGTCTCGAACCGCTGATCCTCAACGAAGCGGCCGAAAATCCAGCGTGAGAACCCCAACACCACGACAAACGCAAACCAACGCCGACCATCGAGACGAAACTCTGCCCAATCCACCTGCATTTGCCGACCCGGTGCCGTCTCAAAACGCACCACCGCTTCCTCGACCTGCAGCGGCCGGAGGCTCGCCATGAACGTCCGCAAGATCGAGTGCGAACCGACATAACCGCGCTCACGAATCTCGCGTAACAGCACCGTGGCCGGAATCCACTGGGGTGCCGCCGCAGCCAGCCGCTCGCGGATGTACTCCTCGAACACCGTCAACTTACCGACACGTGCCTCCCGCTGATAACGACGCCGTGCGCCCTCATCGCGCACCCGCCGAACCGTGTTGCGCGAGACGCCGCAACGCCGCGCCACCTCACGCACCCCCAACCCTTGTTTCAACATGACCTCAATCTCCACTGCATCCTCCTGAATCAACATCGGCGCTTCCATCATTTCCGGAAGCCGCCGGGTGGTCTCAGGTGGGTCAGTTTTCAACCGGCAGGTGGGTCAGTTTCCAACTGGCGCTAACACGTGAAGCGGGCATCGGCGCCCGGATAGACGCGAATCTCGTAGGGCGCGTCAAGCTTTTCCGTCACGTAATTCATGACCGGACTCATTGGCAGAATGGACCCGGCGCGAACATAGAGCGGAAAGGTGCTGAAGGTGTACGAACGTGAGACCGTGCGCCCGCCCTGATGCCGCTGATTGGTCCAGAAGTCAAACCAATCGGCACCGTCGGGAAGGTAAGTGCTGATCGACGACTCGCTCTCGGCAATCTCACTGACAGGCGCGGCTCGCATGGCGGGAGTGCGCCAGCCGAGGCGAAGCCCACGACCGCCTTCGCCTTGGAAGCAATCGATCCGGATCGCGACTTTCTGGCCTTTCCTGAAGCTCAGCTTCTTGCCGACGAAACGCATCCCATGGACGCTCCAGTCGTCGACCACACGTTGGTCGTCGAGCCAGATGCGCAGGCCATCGTCCGCCTCCGCACCGATCTCGTATTCGCCGTCTTCGGGCAAGGTGAGAAAACCGCTCAGACGGGCGGAGAAGTTGTTGCAGTCGGCAAGCCCCGGCGGCGGCTCAGTGAGCGGCGGGCCGGGCCAGGCGTAATCCACCGTGCGATCAACGGCGGTGCCCGCAGCCTTTTCAAAGTCACGACCCTGGAAATACTGCACCGAGATGCCAGGCCGACCGTCGGCAGTGCTGAATACCTCCGCCGGGATGGTGGGCGCAGGCGGCGGCATGGGGCGGCTGATTGCATGCGTGATGGGGTGGACCAGCAGGGCGGGACCCAACAGCAACTGATCGTCGATCCTGCGCGCCTGCGGATCATCGGGGAAGTCCATCGGCAGACCGCGCATCAGGGTGTAGCCCTGCTCGGTGCTCTGCCAAGCGAGACCATAGATGTAGGGAAGAAGCCGATAGCGGAGTTGCGCCGCCGAGAGGACAGCAGCATAGAACTCGGGATCGCTGTCACGGAAGCGATAAGGTTCACGATCGATGTCTGCACCGTGGATCCGATAGAGCGGATTGAAGATGGCGAACTGGTTCCAGCGCGCGAAAAGCTCGCGGTATTCGGGGTGGGTCTGCACGCCATCGCGGTAGTGACCCGGGATGAAGAATCCACCGGTGTCCTGCGTCCAATAGGGCTGCCCGGCCATGCCGACATTGACGCCGCCAGCAATCTGGTTGCGCAGCGTTTCCCAGCTCGCCGTGGTATCGCCAGACCACGAGAGCGCCGCATAGCGTTGCTGTCCGTTCCAGGCCGAGCGCGTCAGCGTGAGCACCCGTTTGTCGCTGCAAGCACGCTGGCCTTCGTAAGTTCCCTGCGTGGTGACGAGACTGTACGAGTTGAGATAGCGGGTGTAGTCGCCAAGATAGTTGTCGCCAAGACTCTTGATATCGGCTTCCACCCGACTCGGGTCATGACAGGCCGAGCCGACCTCGACCTCGGTGCCATCCATCCAGAGGGCGTCCACGCCGACGTCAAGCAGACCCTTCTTGATGTGCTTGAAGTAGATCGCACGTGCCTCGGGACTGAAGGCATCGTAGATGCGGGCTTTTTTCGATATCCAGTGAATCGGCTCGTGGCGCAGCCCCTTGGCGTCGAGCTCGCGGGCGAGATCGGTGTCGTTGCCGATGGAGGGCCAGATCGAGACCATGACCTTCGCATGCTGGTCGTGGATCTCGCGGATCGCCGCAGCCGGATCGGGAAAGCGCTCCGCGTTCCAGACCATGCCGCTCCATTTGCCGTCCCATTCGCCATCCCAACTCCCGCCGCCCCAGTACTGCCAGTCCTGGACGATGTAGTCGAGGGGAAAGCCGTCTTCGCGGAAGCGCCGCACGACACCGACGAGCTCGTCCTGTGTCCGGTAGCGCTCCTTGCTCATGAAGAGACCAAAGGCGGCCTTGGGGAGCATCGGCGCAGGCCCGGTGAGACGGCGGTAATTGGCAATGACGCCGTCCATGCTCGCGCCGCTGACGAGGTAGTAATCCACACCCGCAGGCGAGCTCTCGGACCAGAACGTGGCGCCACTGGCGTCGTCCTTGAATGTGCTCTTGGAGGCAGCGTCCCAGAGGATGCCGTAGCGCCGGGTGGACAGCAGGAAGGGCACGACGATGCCGATGTTGGTCTGCACCATCAGCACCTCCTGACCGCGGTAGTCCATGTAACGCTTGTCGTATGGCCCAAGCCCGTACAGCGACTCATCGGCGGCGAGGGTGAAGGTCTGGCGAACCTCGTAGGTCGGCGCGTTGGAGATCGTGCGCTGGCGAATGTCACCGGGGTTGGCGGGCGCTTCGCGGGTGATCTCCGTGCCATCCGCGCGGAGGAAGACCAGTGCGCCGGTCTTTCTATCGACGCGTACGCGCAGCGATGCACTGGCGACTTCAATGGCGTCGTCGGCTTCTTGCACATGAACGGCCGTGCCACCCACAGGCTCGACAACCACAAGGCTCGGATGCTCGGTGTGGGCGCGACCCAGATTGCTGTTGACCCGAACGATGTCCGGCCCGTGGAAGAGAATGTTCTTGACCGTTTCGCCAACGCGTATCTGCACGCCATGCTCAAGGCGCACGAATGCAAAGTGTTCCCGCTCGGCACGCGCGAGCGCCGGCGTCAGATCCAGTTGCGCCGCCGGATTGAGGCCGCTTGGTGCAGCGACCGCGAGCTGGAAGGCAAGGCCGAGGACAACGAGGAGCGATCGTCTTTTCATGCGGGCAGCCTGTAGAAAGCACAGCGGGGTGAGGGGCGCAGTCAGCGCGTGGGTGAGTTCATGCCGCTGTGCCACGCGTCGGTGTGTTCGGAGTCCGTGCCATCGCGAGTGAGGCAGGTGCCAGAAGCGCTGCCTCTACCCACTCAGCGTTTGCCTGACAGCAGAGCGTCCAGCGTCTGTGGATCGCCGACGCGCAGGTTGGGACGATCAAAGATTCCCGAGCCCCAGTGGGCGAGAGAACCGGCGTCCCAATAGATCGGTATCAAGCCGTGCGCCAAGGCGCTGCGCACGATGTACTCGTGGTAATAGGCGCGCCCGGCCAGATGCAGTTCCAGTGCGGTGCCGGTGAGCTGCGCGCTGCGACGTGGCGCGGCAAATTCGCCAATGAGGACGGGTATGCCCTGCCGCACGAACTTGTTGTCCATCAATTGGAACTTCGACTCGATGTAGGTCTCTTCGCCCCAGGTCGGGTTGTGAGCGGGATCCGCCGACGAGTGGAATCCAAAGCCCCAGTAGAAGAACTGATTGCCCCAGCTCTCGTCGGTCGTCATGCCGACGTAATTCCATGGCGAGTAGTAGTGCACCTCGACCATCATTCGTCCCGGAGCGGGATCGTGTGGCAACTGATTCATCAACTCGTCGGTCTTGTCGATATCGGTATTCGGTCCTTGCACCACCAGCACGCGGTAGGCATTTTTGCCGCCCGTGGCGCGCACCGCGTCCACGAAGGTCTGGTGATAGGACTGCAGGACGGCCATGTTCTGCGCGGCGACTTCGGGGCTGTCGGTACCGGCGACCGAGACAGTGGCGGGCTCGTTCGCGCTGGCGAACAGCAGATGCTCATCGAAGTCACGCAGTTCGGTGGCGATCTGCTGCCAGAACGCCTTCTGTTTGGCATTCACTGCCGCTTGCGCGGATGGGTTGATGTTGTTCTCCAGCCAACCGCCGTCCCAGTGGATATTGACGATGACATACAGACCGTTGTCGATGCAGTACTGCACGACTTCCTTGATCCGTGCCATGCGCTCGGGGCTGATGGCGGCGGTATGGCGATCCGCAAACGGGTTCCACGACACCGGCAGGCGGATGGTGTCGAAGCCGCTGGCTTTGACGAGGTCAATGAACTCATGCGTCACGCGCGGATTCCCCCAACCCGTTTCGCCACCCGGGATCGATTCCAGCGTGTTGCCGAGATTCCAGCCCAGCTTCATGCGCGCCGCCAGATCAACAGCGCTGGACATGCCTGTGGCATCGGCGGACGTCGGGCGAGTGTTGTAGTCGGGGTAGCTCTCCGGGGCCGGCTCGACAAGCACCAGGAACTTCTGCGTGGACGCGGCACCGCAACGGTTGACGTAGGTCGCCATGGCGGCGCAGGACTCGGTGGGCGTCAGCGTTTGTTCGCGCTCGCTGCTGCGGATGCCACAGCCCTGCCACGACCAGCTTCCGCCGTCGATCGGCACGAGTCCTGCCACCACACGTTCACCGCGCATGAGCGTGGTTCCCGCCGTCTGCGTCCAGACGCCACCAATGAACATATACGGCGTGAGCGGGGTCGCCGCACACGGCGCACCCGCAATCATGCTGGTCATGTTGGATTGATACGCCATCGCCTCGACGGTAAAACCGATCCAGTAGCGATAGCGCGCCGCAGCGGTGATCGTGGCATCGGTGTAACGGCGTGCCGTCACCGGCAAACGGGCGATCGGCGTACGGCTCTTCGGGCTGGCTTCGGATTCACGATAGACCTCGAGCGCGCTGACGTTGCCACTCACCGTCCATTGCAGGTTGATGCCGTCCGCTCCAGCAGAGGCCGAAAGACAGACCTCGGCCCCGCCGCCACTCCCACAGGATTGCGCGTGGGCGACCTTGCCACACCACAGCACGGCACTGGTGAGCAGGAGTGCGAACAACCGCGTCAGCGGATTCTTCATGGCGATTTCCTTCGACAGGACAGCGTGGCGGACAACACCCGAGGCAAAGAGCTGGCTATTGCGCTGGACTCAAGCGCGCCGCTGCGCCGCCATTCGCCGCCAGTTCCAGAGAGAGCGATTGCGTTGCAAGTCGACGCCGCTGCCGGACGTGTACCTGATCGGGTGCCGCACCGTCGGTGTATTGGCTGACTTCAAACGCGCCTGTGCCGAGGAAGTCCAGCGGGATACGCACGCGCCGCGCGGTTTCGTTGTTCATCGCACCGAGATACCAGGTGTCGCCCTTGCGACGGGCGAGCACGAGGTATTCGCCGATCTGTCCCTGCAGGAAGCGGGTTTCATCCCACACGGTGGGCACCTCGCTGATGAAGTCCAGACCGGCTTGTCCCGCATAGCTGTCGGGACTGTCGGACACGCAACTGAAGGGACTGTCGTAGACCACATACATGGCCAGCGCCTGGGCACGGGTGGTCATCACTTCGGGCAGGATGAAGCGCGGCGTGAACTCGGCGGGCGTGGCGTGGCGGAAACCGCCCGGGGTGTAGTCCATCGGCCCGAGCAACATCCGCGTGTAGGCCAGGGTGACGTTGTGGGTGGCGGTGATGCGACGGCTCCACTTGTTGTTCTCCGCACCCAGCACGCCTTCCTGGGTCAGATAGTGCGGCCAGGTTCGGATCAGTCCGGTCGGTGCGTAGGCCCCGTGCAGATCGAGCATCAGATGATGCTCGGCGGTCTTGCGCAGCAGTCGGTGATAGAAATCGACCATCTGCTGGTCGTTGCGATCCATGAAGTCGACCTTGATGCCCTTCAGACCCC
>Ga0075163_10006989_pt1 | contig 14965 bp, 8 predicted proteins | sample JI1023141ADNA_FD_71478 | JGI IMG/M metagenome (GOLD analysis project Ga0075163, IMG submission 71478) | Wastewater effluent complex algal communities from Wisconsin, to seasonally profile nutrient transformation and Carbon sequestration -... | ecosystem: Engineered > WWTP > Effluent > Algae...
CTGACGCGACTCGAAGTCGGCCGCGAGGCGTTGAACGCCAGCGTCACGAATACGCATGGCCCCACCATGAAGGCCCGCCCGCGCGTCGGCAAGCGCCGAGGAACGCATCGGTCACACGCGTCGGTGATCGTTCTGGAGGGCAGCGGACACCAGAGGGCATGAGAGCTCTTCCGCTGCTGCTGCTCTTCGTCAGCGCCTGTGCCCACACCGCCTTGAGAACGGACCACGCGACGTTCTCGAGTCGTGACTACCTGGCGACGGCCCTCGAGACCCTCACCGCGTCGGACCCTGACGTGCACGGGCTTCGCGTGAAGGCGCAGCTCGAGACGAAGGCCGCGCTGGAGCAGTTGATGGACGGTGCGACGACCCACCGTGTGGTGCCCTTCGACGGCCCGCCCCGCCTCGAGGTGGCGCTCGAGCTGCTCGAACGCTGTGAAGGCGCGCTCACGAAGACGGGCGATGCCGAAGCGCTCGAGCACACCAGACGCGCTGCGCAGTCGCTGCGACTGGCACTGGCTCCACGCTGACTCACCGGGAGACCGCGAGGTCCGTGAAGGTCGAGCCGTTCAGCGTGGCAATGGCGCTGAGCGTGTTGCCTGAGTTCGGGTTCGCCAGCACCACGACGTCGGTCTGCGTGAGCACATAGTGCCGGCTGGCGAGCGTGAAGACGCGCTTCGGCGACGCGGGCAGCGCGCCAGAGAAGGACGGTGCGGTCGAAGCCGTCGCGGTGTCGACGTTGCTCCAGATGAGGAGCCGCTGGTTCGAGAGGTTCTGCACGCCCGCCGCCAGGAGCGCTCCGTCACACGAGAGGTCGGCGATGAAGTCGTTCGAGCTGAACGTTCCGGCGGTGCTCGCGAGCATGACGTCGGCGGCGCGCGCTGCAGACAAGGTGGTCGGCGTGTTCCACAAACCGATGCCGACCGACGGCGTGACTGAACCAAAGCTGCCACCACCGATGAGGCGCGAGGGCGAGAGCGTGAGCGCCCAGACGTTCGCGCTGGTCGTCGCGAAGTCGTGCATCGGTTGACTGGTCGCGAGGCTCGCGCCATTCCACGCGAGCAACCCTGCTCCGCTGATCTGCCCCATGAAGAGCCGATCGACACCACCGGATGACGGCACGTAGAGCAGGGAGGGGAGCTGCATCCACATGTGCTTGAACGTGGCGCGCGTCGTGGTCGTCGCCGAGAGCACGCCGGGCAGCATCCACGCGCCTTCCTGACTCCACACGAAGAGGCCAATCGAGTCGCCGAGGGGTGCGGTGGTGAGGCGGGTGAGCGGCTGCGCGGGAGCGGGCGTCAACGCCGAGAGCGGAATGGTGAACGACGGAGCGGTGAGTGCCGTGAGGCCGAGGGCGTCGGACCAGGCGGCGATACCGGCGTTCGTGAGCACGAAGACCTGCGAGCCCGCGGTCGCGACGGCGCGGGCTCCGGGGAGCGAGAGAGAGAGGTCTGCAGGCCGCGCGGTCGAGAGCGTGTGCGGGTTGTTCCACAGCAGCAGGCTCGCGCCGTCGGTCACGAAGAGGCGCTGCGAGACGACCGTGAGCTTCGCGCTCGTCGACGTGGCCATGCTGGTGCCGTTCGACGCGACGACCGAGAACAACGCGCCGTCATCGCCAGCGATGGTCGGGGGCGTCGTGTACATCGCGCTCTGGCCGACGAGCTCGGAGCCCGCGGTGCCGAGCATCGCGGTCGAGACGATGGTCGAGCCCTTCTTCCATTGCAGCGTGATGGGCGCGGTACCCGAGACGGCGACGGTGAAGGTCGCGGTGGCTCCGACGCGCACGGTGATGGCGGCGGGGTTGGTCGTGATGGTCGGCGCGTTGCCAGCGGAACCACCGGCGCTCGCGGATCCACCGGCGCTCGCGGATCCACCGGCACTCGCAGAGCCGCCTGCACTCGCGGCTCCACCTGCGGTCGCCGATCCACCTGCGCTCGTAGAGCCACCCGCGCTCGCGGATCCACCCGCGCTCGCGGATCCACCTGCGCTCGCGGAGCCACCAGCAGTCGCGGATCCACCCGCGCTCGCGGAGCCACCTGCACTCGCGGATCCACCGGCACTCGCAGATCCACCGGCACTGGCGGATCCACCCGCACTCGCGGATCCACCCGCACTCGCGGATCCACCGGCACTCGCGGATCCACCCGCACTCGCGGATCCACCGGCACTCGCGGATCCACCGGCACTCGCGGATCCACCGGCGCTCGCAGAGCCACCCGCTCCGCCATCGACGAATGGATCAACCACCACAGCACCACACGACGAAGCCACCACCATCACGACGAGCACTCGGAGCAGGCGCATGGCCCTCTTCTCACCGCACCCGAAAAGGCGGCTCACGTTCACCACGAAATTCCTCCGCCGAGCCCGGTCTGGAGCCCCGGCGTACCCACGAGCCCGACTCGCGCTCCACCGAACTCGAGCGCCACCGCGGGCAGACTCACGCTGACTTCATTGCGCCACTCGAGGAAGAACGACTCCGAGACGCTCCACCGAAGCGCGGCGACGCCAGACACGTCGGCCACCAGTTGCCCCACGCCGCTCGTCACTGGACTCACGCCCTCGACGAACACGTGACGAGCGCCGACGCCCGCGCCCAGCGGCACCGACCAGCGCTCCGACAGCGTGACGCGGAGCAGCCCTCTGACGGCAATCGCCAGCTCACGCACCGACGCGCTCAGCCCATCACGCGACACCTGCAACCAGGTGAGGCCGGGCACCGTGACTTCGAACCCGAACATCCGTGTCGGCCACACCGTGAAGCTGACCGACGCACCACCGCCGACTCCGAGCGATGGACTCCACCGCGCCAGCCCACGAGCGCTCACGTCGCATTTCCATGGTGTCGGCTCGACAGGAACCACAGCCGGAGGAGCAGCGATGACTGGCCCTTTCAACGTCGACGCGTCACTGCGCAGCCACTCGCTCACCCGAATCGCCCACACCGCGTCGTCGTTCGGGTCGTCGAAGGTCGCCACGCGAGGCTGCTGCTGGAGCGACACACGCGCGACGAGCTGGGCCTGAGACGCCACGACCTCACCCCGGGCCCCTGGCGTTCGCGGCTCGTCAGGCCGACGACGCACGACGCGATACCCCAGCGCGCGAAGCTCGTTCTCGAGGCGCGTCATCACGCGCAGCTCGACGTCGGAGACGAGGTCGATGACCGGCTCTTCCGCGGCCGCCTGGAGGAGCAGCGCCAGAATCACGGCATGCATCGCTGACGAAACGCCTCCGCGAGCGGGCCAGCGGGAAACCGCGCGACGTAGCTCTTCGCCAGCGCGCAGGCCCGAACACCATCACCACGCGTCGACTCGAGCTGAACGCGTCGCGCCAGCGCCTCTGCTGCGAGCGCCCCTTCAGCCGCTTCGACGTCGTACGCCTCGTAGTGCGCGAGGGCCTGCGTGAGCGCTCCACGCTGCTCGGCAAGCCGGCCCTGGGTGAACCGTGCCGTCGCGGCCTGCGTCGTCTTCGGGAAGCGCCGACGAATCGTCTCGCAGGTCTGCTCTGCCACGTCGTCGCGATGCTGGAACCGGGCGGCGTCGGCGAGCGCGAGCAGCACCGGCGCGTTCTGTTCGCGGAGCACCTCGTCGAGCCTCGGCAGCGCCTCCTCGAGCACGGTGGTCGCCTTTCCCTCGGCCACCCACTCCGACCACTTCGCCGGCTGAACGACCGGGGCGGGCGTCGCGCTCTGAACAGGAGGCGGCGGGCGCGGCTTCACGCTGACGGCGGCGGGTTTCAGCTCCGGCTGAGGCTCCGCGGCGACGGGCTCGGGCCTCGGCGGCAGAGCCGTTCGTTTCGGCGCCTCGACGGCGAAGAGGTCGAAGCGCTCTCCGGCGTTCAGCGCCTTCGTCACCTCGCCATCGCGCAGCTCGACCGAGCCTTCGAGCACCACCAGCGTTCCCTCGAAGGTCGACGTGTCTGCAGCGAAGTGCGCCGACGAGGTCACGTGCACCGTCCACCGGCCGAGCTTCACCGTCGTGGCCGCGTTCTTCGGAGCCCGCACGTCGACGTGGCCCTGCGCGACCAGCACCGAAGCGGAGTCACCGTTCGTCTCGATGCGCACGTCGCTCGCGGGCCCCGGCTCGATGACTGTTCCATCGGCGAGCACGACTGGCCGGGCGGTCGGTGGCGCCACGACTGGGGTGACGACCTCGACTGGCGTCGTCGAGCGCTGACGGAGCGACATGCCAAGCAGCACCGACACGAGCACCACCGCTGCAGCTGCCGCACGAACCCGGCGCCGTCGGGTGGTGCCATCGGCGCGATCGAGGAACGCACTCGGCACGCCGTCGACTGGCGGCGCGACCAGCACGTCACGCGCTTCGCGGCCGAGTCGTTCGAGCTCAGTCTTCATCGGAACTCCCATCGAGCTTCGCGGCGAGCGCGGGGAACTGGGCTGCCCGCGCGACGAGCTGCAGCCGTGCGGAGCGCAGTCGTCGCTTGGCGGTCGCGAGTGAGACGTCGAGCGACGCGGCCACCTCGTCGAGGGTCTGCTGCTCGAGGTAGCGCAGGCTGAAGGCGAGGCGCTCCTCTGGCTCGAGCAGCTCCATCGCCTGCAGCAGCTCGGCGATGACGCGCGGCGCGCTTGGGTCGGTGGGCAGCACGGCCTTCGGCGTCGAGAACGGGAGGGCCCGCCGCACCACGCTCCACCGCCACGCGCTGCGCAGCTTTCGTCGCGCGACGTTCACCGCCACGCCGACGAGGAAGCCACGCATCGGCTGGGTGAGGTCGAGGTCGGCGAGCCGCCCCTGCAGAATGAGGAAGACGTCTTGCGTGAGGTCGTCGAGGTCGCCGGACGAACGAGGGCCGAGCAGTCGGAACAACAGCCCGCGCACCCAGGGCGCTTCGTGTCGCCACACTTCGGCCGCCGCGAGCCGGTCACCACGGCGAAACGACTCCCAGGTCGTGGCCGAGACCGCGCGGTGCTCGTCGAGCACGATGACGTTGTCCGCCCCGGGCGGTGCGACGGCCTGGCTGTGGAGGCGGGCGGGCACTGACGTCCTCTCACCGGTGCCGGAAAACCGGCTCACGACCCTGCTCTATGGAACGATTCCGGGCACATGCCAGGGAGTGCGGCCGACGTTTCCACTACTGTTGCTGCCCCATACCAGCAGACGCCCGTCGCTCATGACTGCAGATGAGACTCCGCCCGTGGCCACAGTGGCGGGACTCGAGCGAAAGAGAATCTCACTTGGGCGGAACGAAAAGGTCCGCCCATCGCCCAATCCACCAGAGTTGATGCCCCAGGCCCACAAAGTGCCATCCGTCTTCACAGCCATGGTGTGGCTTCGACCAACGAACAGAGACGCCCAGTCGGAAGAGGTACCAATCTGAATGGGAACAGATCGCGACGTAGTCGTTCCGTCACCAAGTTGTCCACTGTAGTTCTCCCCCCACGCCCAAATGGTTCCGTCCACCTTGATGGCAACTGTGAAGCCATCCCCGAGCGCAACCGCTGCCCAGTTGGAGGCTGTTCCAACCCGCACTGGGGTACTGCGGTTCGTGGTCGTACCATCGCCAAGCTGGCCACTTCGGTTCATGCCCCATGCCCACAGCGTGCCGTCCGTCTTGATTGCGAGCGTGTGGTAGTCGCCCGCTGCTACCAATGACCAGTTCGAACCGGAGCCAACTTGAACTGGGCGGTCGTGCCTGATCGGAATGCCGATTCCAAGTTGACCCCACCCATCGTCGCCCCAGGCCCAGAGCGTGCCGTCTGTCTTGATGGCCATCGTATGAAAGTCACCCGCAGATACGAGGGACCACGTCGCGCTGCCAACTTGAGCTGGTGATGCGCGACTTCCAGTGCCGTCGCCCAACTGGCCGTACAGATCGTTACCCCAGGACCAAAGGGTGCCATCCCTTTTCAAGGCCACCGTGTGAAACGTTCCAGTGTCAACCATGGCCCAGTTCGAAGCCGTGCCCACCTGAACCGGAGCCGTCCGAAGGATGGAGGTGCCATCACCAAGCTGCCCAGTGTCATTTCGGCCCCAGGCCCAGAGCGTTCCTTCCGAAGACAGCCCTACCGAGTGCCCCCGTCCAGTCACGACTGATGTCCAGGCCAAAGAGGACGGAAGTTCGCTGGCACGCGTGAGGCTCCGTCCATTCTGGCCAACGCTACCGTAACCCCAGGTCCACAGAGTTCCGTCGATCTTGATAGCTGCCGAGTCCTGACTGCGTGCAGCGATTGAAACCCAGTCAACGGCTACACCAACCTGAACTGGTGCGAACCTGCGAGTATTGGAGCCATCACCAAGCTCACCGTAGGTATTCTCTCCCCAACTCCACAGCGTACCATCCTGTCGGAGGGCTACTGAGTGGTACTTGCCCGCAGCTGCTGAAATCCAGTTCGAAGCAGCACCCACGCGAGTTGGGCTGCTTTGGTCCACGGTACTGCCGTCTCCGAGTTGGCCGCTCGCGTTTGCACCCCACGCCCAGAGACTCCCGTCAGTCTTGACCCCCAGCGTGAACTGGTCGCCAGTCGCGACAGACTTCCAGGCGTCGGCGCCGATCTGCACCGGCGAGATGCGATTGATCGTGGTGCCGTCGCCAACCTGACCGCGGCTGTTCGCACCCCATACCCATAAAGTTCCGTCAGTCTTGATTGCAGCGCTCTGAAACTCGGCCGCAATCATACTCCAATTGGAGTCTGTACCAATTTGAACGGGGACGACTCGATCTGTGGTGCTACCATCCCCAAGTTGACCTGACTGATTTCTCCCCCAGGACCAAAGGGTTCCGTCATTCTTGATGGCAATGGTATGAAAGAAACCTGCTGCGACCTTTACCCAATTCGTGCCAGCGCCCACCTGCACTGGTACCTGACGCGAAGAAGTCGTGCCATCACCAAGTTGCCCATAGGTGTTGGAACCCCACGCCCAGAGCGTGCCATCGGTTTTCACAGCTACCGAGTGGGAGCCACCAGAGACGGAGGCCCAATTCGCTTCCGTACCCACCTGTCCAGGGTCGGTGGCGTTGCCAGTCCGACCCAGGCGCCCATCGCTGCCTGAGCCCCAGGACCACAGAGTGCCATCTGTTCTCAGAGCCAGTGCGTGGCCAAATCCGGTCGCAATACTCCGCCAACCAATTCGACCGCAGTTCACCGCGACGCTCACGTTGACCGTACGCACCGTTCCCAGCCCGCCTTCGACCTGGCACACCAGGCCAACTGGTTGCGTCTTTACCGACACATCATACGAACTTCCCACTGCGACCCTGTTTGGGAACTCTCCCGATCCCACCCCTCCGTTGATGGTGAGATCAGGTTGTCCGGCCTGCTGCAAGACGACACTCGAGGCTGAGAGCCCTGTCACAAACACCCTCAAGGCCGGCGTTGGGGCCACGAACGTCACCGTTGGCGCCATGGCCAGAACGACTGATGAAGGGACGGTGACCTGAACCGTTCCGCTCCCGACCGAGGTCGAGCGCACCTGAAAGGTTGCCACGCCTGCTGAGTTCGTCGTCATCACACCTGGAGAGACGCTTGCGACCCCAGAGAAGTTGGCAACCACCGAACGGCCGGCCAGCGGCACTCCGGCGTCGTTCTTTATTGTCACAGTCACTCGGGACGCATTGACGCCATTGGCGTCGACCGTCGAAGGGCTTGCTACGACTGTTGACAGGGCAGGGTCGGGCGCAGTCGACATGAAGCTCACGTTCGCGGAACCAAGCGGCGAACCATCGACGCTCGCCACTACCGTTTGACTTCCTGTTGCCGACGACGACAACGTCCCCGAGGTCTGCCCGTTCACCCCGGTCGCCAGCGGTTGGGTGAAGGTGGCGTTTCCGGTCGATGAAAGGACCGGACCAACTCCAGCAACGAGGTTGCCGTTAGCGTCGCGCACGACAATTGAGACGGTAACTGTCGAGACGCCGTCGGCGAACACGGAGCCGGGACTCGCCAGCACGGTCGATGTGACGGCGCTCGGCAGTCCTGGCGTGAAAGCGACGACAGCCGTCTTTCTGACAGTGGTCGACGTCACAGTCAGGGTCTTCGACTCAGCAACGGTAGAGGCCATTGTCGTCGAAAATTGGCCTGACACGTCTGTCGTGCCCCCGCTTGCACCGAGAATATTCCCAGTGCCCGTGGCGGAAACGCTGACTGGCGCTCCCGCGATTGGGTTCTGGTTGGCGTCGAGAAGCGTGAACACCACTGCAGCAGCAACTACTCCGTCTGCGATGAGAGACGATGGACTCGTATCGAGGGTCGAAATCGTCGAACTGGGTTCGCCCGGAGTGAACAAGACGGTTGTCGTCTTCGACAACGCCCCCGCAGTCACCATGACGGATTTTGGCTCCGCGACAGACGATCTAAGTTCTGACCTGAAAACACCCGAAGCGTCAGTGGCTCCTGTCGATGGCGTGAGAGCGTTCCCGCTGCCTGTGGCTGAAACCGTGACTGCTACGCCAGATACTGGGTTGTTATTGCCATCGAGCAGGGTAAACGTGAGCAAGGTTGTGTCGCTTCCGTTGGCGACCACAGATGTTGGTGTTGCCAGCAGTGACGAGGTCGCCGCGCTGGCTGCGCCCGGCAGGAACAGGACTGTCACAGTCTTCGACACGCCCATTGCCGTAACCGTCACGTCCTTCGACTCAGCCACCGTCGAGGTGAGGACGGACGAGAAGACACCTGATGCGTTCGTGGTTCCCTGAGACGCTCCAAAGGTATTGCTACTTCCTGTGGCTGAAAATGAGACCGCCGCGCCCACGACCGGGTTGCGAGTTGCATCCAGCAACTTGACGGTGAGTGCGGTCGTCGCGATTCCGTCCGCTGTTACGGCCGATGGACTCGCGACCACCGTTGAAGTGAGCGAACTCGCTGGTCCTGCAGAGAAGACCACCGTCGCAGTTTTCGACTCTGTCCCGAAGGCGGCTGTCACGGTCTTTGACTCAGCGACCGTCGACGCCAATGTGGTCGAAAAGTCACCTGAGTGGTCGGTGACGCCGGAGCTTGCTGCAATGATGTTGCCCGTTCCGGTGAACGAGAAACTGACCAACTCGCCTGCGAGAGGTCTGCCATCGGCATCGACCAAAGACAGTACGATTCTGGCCATTGAGGTCCCGTCGGCAATCAATGATTGCGGACTCACGACAATGCTGGAAATGGTCTCGGCGCGCCCTCCTGCTGAGGGTCCACCGCCGGCAATACCGCCGCCACCGGCCGTTCCACCGCCACCGGCCGTTCCACCGCCACCGGCCGTACTGCCGCCACTGGCCGTACCGCCGCTTGTTCCGTTTCCTCCCCCACCGGCCAAGCCACCGGCAACGGTTGCAATTCCTCCACCAGAGGCACCGCCGCCAGTGGGCGCAGGTTGACCGGAGCCACAGCCAACAAGAAAGCATGACAACCCAACGAAGCTGGCGCGGATCACGAAGCCTCCTGAGTTGAGCCTATGCCCCTGCAAGGAACTCACCAACTGGCGAGCAGCTTCGCGGTGTCTTGCGCCTTCTGCTCCGACCCTTCCCACTCGCGGTACGTGGCGGCGGCCTGTTCGACCAATCGCTTCGTGTCGTCGGTCGCGTGCTTCGAGGCTCGTTGCGCGCGGCCCAGGCCCAGCTGCGCATCGGCGATGGTGACCTGCCACGGCTTGAGCTCCTGCGCGAGGGCGAGGGCTTCGGTGAACGCGGCTTCGGCCTCGGTCGGCTTCGATGCCGACAGCAGCGCGTCTCCTTTCGCCAACAGCGGCGCGATGAGCTCGGTGCTCTTCGGCCCGATGCTGCGCGCGACGGTGATGGACTTGTCGGCGCACTCGAGGGCGCGCTTCGGGTCGTGCTCGAGCAGCGCAATCTGCGCCTGCACGGCCTGCGCTTCGGCGAGGTAGGGCGCGGGCAACGGAGGCGTCTGCACCAACAACTCCTCGAGCGCCCCCTTCGACTCCTTCAACCGGCCCAGCACCACGAAGGCCTCGGCACGCGTGAGCGCCGTCGCGGCGATGTACGGGTGGCCAGTTGGAAAGGCCTTGCGCGCGATGGCGGAGCCGCGCTCCACGTTGGCGAGCGCCTCGTCGACGTGGCCTGCCTTCAGCAGCGTGTCGCCGAGGTTGTTCAGCGTGACGACCAGCTTGGGGCTCTCGGGGCCGAACAGCGCTTCACGCGCAGCGAGCGCACGGGAGAACGCCGCGCGAGACTCCTTCTGACGGCCGACGAAGAAGTATGCGTTGGCGAGGCTCGAGCGAATCATCGCCGAGTCAGGGTGGTCGCCCGACACCTCACGCTCACGCAGCGCCAGCGCCCGCTCGAGGTGTTGCACGGCGCGAAGGTTGTCCTTCGCGGCGACGAGGCTCGAGCCCAGGTCGTACTCCAGCTTCCACACGAGGGGATGGTCGGACCCGATGCTCTTCGCCGCGAACGCGAGCGCGGCTTCGTGACCCGGTACGGCCTCGAGCGGCCGGCTCTCTGCGGTGTACAACCGCGCCGACGCGCCCATGCGCTCGAGCGTGAGAATGTCGTCGCCGCCCAGCCGCTCGATGGTCGACTCGGCGATGGTGACCCACGTACGGCCCTCCTGCGGGCGATTCAGCTGAAAGCCGATGATGGTCGCCAGCCGCACCGACGCGAGGCCGGCGAGCTCGTCGAAGCCGGAAGCGAGGGCGAGCGTGAAGGCGCGCTGCCACGACGCCGCCGCATCGACGTTCTTCCCCTGCGCCTGCTCGAGGGCCCCCTGGAGCGAATGGGCTTCGGCTTCGAGGGCCTTCAGCTGCAGGTCCTTCGCTTCGCCGATGGCCGCGGTGAGCAGGGCGCCGACATCCTTCACCTTGCCGGCGTCGACGAGCGAGCGCCCTTTGAGCAACGTCGTCTGCAACGCGGCCACGCGCGGCTGGGTCGTCGAGCTCGACAGCCGGGGGTCGGCGCGCAGACGGGACGTATTCGTACACAACGACGCGGGCGTGAGGCTCCACGCGATGGTGCCAGCGCGTTCGACGGTGGTGTCTTCGGCGGTCGAGAGGTTCGCGACCAGCTCTGCCAGCTCGGCGCGTCGTCGCGCGAAACACGCTGACTGCAGGCGCCACGTCTCGTCCGTCACCTCGTGTCGAAGCTGCGCCGCCTCGCACGCCTCCAACGTCTTCTGCGACAGCGAAAGCGACGCGGCGTCGAGCGCGCGCTCCACCGAGGCCAGCGCCGCGCTCGCGAAGGGCTTCTTCACCGCGCCGAACGCCGCCCGCACCTTCACCTTCGCGTCGTCGCTCCACACCGTCTTCACGTCGGCCGACGCGACACACTCACGCTGCACCCGGCCACGCGAGCCCGCCTGCCACCCCACGAGCAGCAACGCGCCCGCAGCGAAGACGAGCCAGGGCGTTGCCTTCGCCCACTCCACGGGCCGTTGGTCGAGCGCCGTGAGCAGCGCCTCCATCGAGGGGAACCGGTCTTCTGGCTTGTGCGCGAGGCCGCGCACGAGGGCTGCGTGAATCACCGAAGGCACCGAGGCCTTTGGCTTCGCCGGCAGCTGTCCCAGCACGAGCGCGCGCGTCACCTCGACGGGCGTCTCTCCCGAGAACGGCTTGTCGTCGTACAGCGCCTCCCACAACGAGACGCAGAAGCTGAACTGGTCGCTGCGGGCGTCGGGTGTGGTGGCGAGCGCCTGCTCGGGAGACATGTAGCCGACGGTGCCGATGACGACGTCGTGCTGCGTGAGCGGCTCCGACATCGAGCTGTGCGAGGGCTCTTCTCCAGTCCGCGGCGCAGGCCCGACCGGCTCGTACGTTCCATCGGCGCGCGCGACCCCGAAGTCCGTCACGCGGGCGCGGCCGTCGGCGCCGATGAGCACGTTGGCGGGCTTGAAGTCCCGATGCACCAGGTGCGCGGCGTGCGCGGCCGCGAGCCCCCGGCCCGCCTGCTGGAAGATGCTGACGATGTCGCGCCAGCTGCGCGGCGCTTCCCGCAGCCACTGCTTGAGCGTGGTGCCGGGCACGTACTCCATGGCGATGAAGATGCTGCCGTGGTGCTCGCCGACCTCGAAGACGTTGACGACGTTCGGGTGAGAGAGCCGCGCCATCGCCTGCGCTTCACGCAACATGCGCGCGTGAGATGGCCCGGTCGCGTCTGGCCCGCCTGCAGCCGACAGCAGCTTGATGGCCACCTTGCGCTCGAGCTGCGGGTCGTACGCCGAATAGACGGCCCCCATGCCGCCGACGCCCGCCACGTCGAGCACGACGAAACGGCCGACGGTGGTGCCACGCTCGAGCGCCGGTTCCTTCGCGCCTTCTTTCGCGAGCGCGAGCTCTGACGTCGAGAGCTCCCGCGTGGGCGCATCGGCAGCAGACACGCGCTTCTGCTCTGCGACGGCGAGCAGCGGCCGGCACACCTCGCACGTCGCGGCGTGACTGCGAACGGCGGCCTCTTCTTCGCCAGTGAGTCGGCGCTCCGTCAGCGCCAGCCACTGGCGTGGTTCGACGCAAGCCATGGCCGCAGAGCATAGGGCGCACGGGAGAACCCACGCTCCGTCATGCGGACGTTCGCACCCGACCGGACTTTTCCGTCAGCGATGCATGTTCAGAGGCAACCCGCGGTGGTGCAGGCGAGGTTGCAGACCGCGCACGCCGCGCCAAGAACGCCGCACGCCGAGTTCGACGTTCCAGGCTGGCAGACGCCGCTCGCGTTGCAGCACCCGGAGCAGTTCAACGGGCCACATGGGAGCGAGACACCGCCGTCGGTTCCTCCGCCTGCCGGCATGCACGACACCGAGTAGTCGAAGCCCACGTTCTGACCCGGCGCCGGCAGCGAACGCGCTTCGAAGACGACGGCGTTGCGAAGCGCGTCGTAGCTCCAGTTGCGCTGGCTCGAGGCGTTGAGCTCAGGCACCACGACTCCGTTGAGCATGACGGTGACGCCACTGGCCGTGCCCGACGCTGGCCGCCCCGTGAGGAACCACGTCGCGCGCGCGCCGAAGACGGCCTGACCGACACGGGTCGCTTCCGTTCGCCACGCCTGCGTGTTCGCCACGTTGCAGATTTCGGAGGTCACGCCGCCGGTGCTGGCGATCATCTCGCGCTGGCGCGGGTCTGGCGAGTTGCCGTCGTAGGTGCAGCCGCTCGGAGGGTTCGTCAGCGTGGGACCCACGAAGCTGAACGAGAACTGGTTGCGCCGCCGTTGCCCCTTCACCGCCAGCAACTGGCGCACGAAGTCGGCCGTCGGGCCGGTCGACTGCTCCTCGGCGTCGGTGAAGGCCAGCACCGAGAGCGCCGCGTCGTTTCGCAGGAAGTTCGCGTTGGTGGTGGTCAGCAGCGCGGTCGACAGTGACGCAACGGCGGGCGTGAACATCTCTTCGGTGGGCGAGCCGTTGGTGCCGACGTTGACGCGCGCGTTGAACGTCTGGAGCAGGTTGGGCGTGGTGCTCTTGAGCACGACCGTCGGCGGCATGCCCTGGAACTGGCCGCGCTGGCCCGCGGGCTCCATGTCGGTGGTGGTGACGCCGAGGTTGAAGTCGACGTTGGCGCTGAAGGCGTAGGCGAGGAACGCGTTCGCGCTGCTGCCGAGCGCCATCTGTTTGTCGAACATCGAGCACGAGTTGTCGACGATGAGCACGACGTCGGTCTTCGTGGGAATCGTGAACCGGTCCTGGTTGAGGCCGGTGGTGCTGCCCGTGCCCGTGACAGGCGTCTGATACGCGAAGGTGCTCGACGAGTGCGTGGCGCCGACGACGAGAATGCCGTCGACGCGGCCGACGACGGTGGGCGCGAACGTGACGTTGAAGCTCGCCGAGCCGTTGGCGGGAATGGTGGCGGGGGTGGTGAGCCCTGCCGTGGTGAAGCCCGCGCCCGAGACGCCGAGCGCCGAGATGCTGACGGAGAAGCCGCAGAGGTTTCTCAAGGTGACGGCGGTGAGCGCCGAGCGGCAGCTCGTCTGCACCGTGCCGAAGTCGATGTCGGCCGGCGCGATGACGATGCAGTTGGGGCTGGGCATCGGCACGCAGACGCCGGTCGAGCACACCTGGCCGGGCCCGCACGCGCTGCAGGCGTTGCCCGAGTGGCCGCACGCCGTGGCCGAGGTCGACGCCGCCTGCGTGCACTGGCCGTTGCTGCAGCACCCGGAGCAGGTCGTCGGGCCGCAGGTCGACCCGCCCGAGCAGACGCCCGACGAGCACGTCGCCGAAGGAGGACAGGCGGTGCACGTCGCGCCGTTCGAGCCGCACGAGAGCGGGGTCTGACTGCCCGTCATCTGGCAGGCACCGTTCGCGCAGCAGCCAGGGCACGAGAAGAAGTCACACGCGGGGCCCGAGTTGCAGGCGCCCGCGACGCAGGAGTTGTTCACCGGGCACACGCCGCACGCCTGGCCGCCTGAGCCGCACTGGGTGGCGTTCTGCGAACCAAAGGGCACGCACAGGTTGCCCTGACAGCAGCCGCTCGGACACGAGCCGGAGGTGCAGGTCGCGACCATTCCACACTGGCCGTTCACACAAGTGCCCGCGCCCGCGCAGGGAGCACAGGCAGCGCCACCGAGCCCGCACGCGCCGTTGTTCTGACTTGCTGGCGCAAGGCACAACGGGCCGACGCAGCAACCTGTGCACACCGTGCTCGAGCCTGGGCAGAAGATGCCAGCCGAGCCGCCACCCGTCGCGCTTCCACCGGCCGTCGCGGAGCCACCAGCGGTTGCGGTTCCACCAGCCGTCGCGGTTCCACCGCCCGTTGCGGTTCCGCCAGCTGTCGCGGATCCACCAGCCGTCGCGGATCCACCAGCCGTCGCGGATCCACCAGCTGTTGCGATTCCACCAGCCGTCGCGGATCCACCAGCTGTTGCGATTCCACCAGCCGTCGCGGATCCACCGGCGATCGCGGATCCACCAGCGGTCGCGATTCCACCAGCCGATGCGCTTCCACCAGCCGTTGCGGATCCACCCGCCGTCGCGCTTCCACCAGCCGTCGCGCTTCCACCAGCCGTTGCGGATCCACCGGCCGTCGCACTTCCACCGGCCGTCGCGTTTCCACCGGCCGTCGCGTTTCCACCGGCCGTCGCGTTTCCACCGGCCGTCGCG
>Ga0075163_10006990_pt1 | contig 14965 bp, 10 predicted proteins | sample JI1023141ADNA_FD_71478 | JGI IMG/M metagenome (GOLD analysis project Ga0075163, IMG submission 71478) | Wastewater effluent complex algal communities from Wisconsin, to seasonally profile nutrient transformation and Carbon sequestration -... | ecosystem: Engineered > WWTP > Effluent > Algae...
TTGTATAAAAAGGGTTGTCTATTTGCAGTAGTAGATTCATTAAAATCGTAAGCATAATAGAAATCGACTAAACCTGAACAGGAAATTTCAGGTTTTTTTGACCAAGAACTGCTATCTGTTTGTGCATTAACTGTTATCGTAAAAATACAGAGAGAAAGTGTGAATCTATTGAAGAGTGTCAAGTTCTTTTAAGTAATGTCTTTGTTATTATTTATGAAATAGTTGCTATCGTAAAATTTATAAAAGGAAGCATCTTTAAATAAACTACTCGCTTTTGCAAAAAAAAGGCTGAATCGTTTGGATTCAGCCTTTTAGTCTTTTCAATTAAAATTAATCTCTAACGCAGCGTACACTATACGATTTAGATACGCTTAAATCCTGTGTATTACGAAGTATATTGCTATTGTCAGGAAACAATTGACGATACCAAACGTAATTTGAAGATAAAGCAGTGCTGGTCCAGAAAAACGCATGATAATATTGTTCAGCAACTGTGTTACCAAGAGCTAAAGCAGTAGTAGGATTATTAGATACTGTGAATTGTGTTGCACTGGTAACAGCGGTAATAGTTGTTCCAGGAGGAAGCACACCGTTTCCGGTAGTTACTTTTACCAATCTTCCAACTGTTAATCCTGTAGTATTTGAAGTTTTGATAATGTTAGAAGTAATAGGAGTTGCAGCATTGGCTATAACTGATTTTCCTAAGTTAACATTCATTTTAGCAGTAAAACCACTTGTGTTGGTACCGGAAGAACCTCCACCATCAACTTGAATTACATCTTTTAAAGCATCACCATTGTTTGAAACTGCAGTACTTAATGCAGTATAATCAGCATCGGAAGCAACGTGCCATCTGGCAGGACAAACGCTTTGTGAATCAACCACTGTAACCGCATTTACTTCATTCCATGTAAATACTTCAGAACCGTTGGCTTTACGAATATTCTCTTTCGTCCAGCAACGACCTGCAATTTGAGCTATTTTATAGGTTTGTCCGCTAACAGCATCCACAACTTGAGTATCTGTTCCACAAGAATTATTCGCATATTTTACAATCACTTTACGACTTACAGAGTCACCCTTCACACCATTCACAATTGAATGCACCCAGTATGTACCTTCTGCTGCTTTTGTTACCCCTGTAATAGTTATGGTATCGTTGGTCGATGAAAAACCATCCGGTCCTGACCATTTAAAGCTTGAACCTGGGCTAGCAATGGTTTCAGTTGCTCTCATTGAAAGGGTAGCATCAACGGTTGTTACATAGGTAGCAGTTGCAGCATCAGATCCAATAGAGCTCATACCAATTGCTGAAGTTTTTGGTTTAGTTGGTTTAATTGTAATAGTTAAAGCACTATCAGGAGTAGTACAACCTGCTCCGCCGTTAGTTAAAGTCATGCGAAAGGTGTAGGTACCTGATTGACTCGCTTTTAAACCAATGATGGAGAAATTTTGTACAAGGGTATCAGTAGCACCATTCGGACGTGACCATCTATAAGTTGCATTTGCATTAAAAGCACCATTCAACGAAACTGTATCTCCAACTACAAAAGTTCCATCGGTGCGGCTGCTATTGCTAATTGAAATGGCAGGAGCAGCATTACAAGAACTTACATAGGTAAAACCAGGTTCGCTGGCACATCCGTTTACAGTAATTATAACCGAATACTCACCTGCTTGTGATGCTTTTGTAAAAGTAATCACAGGATTTTGTTCAGACGAAGAAAAACCCGCAGGGCCCGACCAACTATATGTTGCACCGGCAATAGACTCGGCAGTGAATTGAATTTGAGAATTAATTGCCACCGGACTGTTATTACTTGCATGTGGGGCAGCTGGTGCTTCACACGGAACTTCAAAATCGCGTTCCTTTTCTTTACAAGAGGCAACAAAAAGCATTGTCGACAACCCGCATACGGTTAACAGTTTACCAAATGAAATCATGTTTCTTTTCATAAGTATTGAATTTGTTTTGTAAGCAATAGTTTTAATTAATTGGTAGTTAACCTTCTGAATTAAAATCTATTTTAAAGTTTATGTAATTGTATTGATTTTTCTTACTATTTAATCAAAGCAAATGTAAAATAATTTCTTTAAAAAAAACTAATTAATCAATTTCCTTTCGATTTTTAGGATTCTCGTTAAAAAGAAAGCGAATGTTCTTTAAGTTAAAATCCATACAATTAGGTTCATTTTAGTAAATCATTCTAGTACCTTTGCCCTGCCAAAAATTATTCATCAGTACTTTATGAATACACAAAAACTACTCAAATTATTTAGATACACTGCAATTGCCGAAGGTATTTCATACTTAGCATTACTTGGTATTGCTATGCCCTTAAAATATATTAGTGGTAATTTATTAGTTATTAAATACATGGGATGGTTGCATGGCCTTTTATTTATTGCCTTTTGTATCCTTCTTACCTTAGTAAAATTCAACTTTAATTGGTCCCTATTTAAATCGCTTAGGGCATTTTTAGCTTCACTTTTACCTTTTGGTACTTTTATTTTTGATAAGGAAATTAAGAAGGAAATAGGCTAGACTAAAATCTCGATTAATTATTAATTTCAGAATTAATTGCCTGAATTTATTCTACCTTTGAAAATCAAAATTTTTATAGTGTGGAGAATTATTTAGAACAGCTGAATGGTGTTCAACGGGAAGCTGTTGTGCATACCAAAGGGCCCGTAATGATTGTAGCAGGAGCCGGTTCAGGCAAAACTCGGGTGCTTACTTATAGAATTGCCCATTTATTAAAAACCGGAGTAGACGCTTTTAATATTTTATCGCTCACTTTTACGAATAAAGCTGCCCGAGAAATGAAGGAACGCATCGAAAAAATTGTGGGCAGCAGTGAAGCGCGTAATTTATGGATGGGTACCTTTCACAGTGTATTTGCAAAAATATTACGCATTGAAGCCGAAAGACTAGGATACCCCAGCAATTTTACTATTTATGATACAGACGACACCAAAAGTCTGATTAAAACTATTTTAAAAGAACAAGGCTTGGACGATAAAATATACAAGCCGGGCGTTGTTTACAACCGAATTTCATCAGCAAAAAATAGCCTAATAAGTTGGCAAGCTTATAAGCAAAATGCTGAAATTATGGAAGAAGACCGAATGGCGGCTAAACCCAAGCTGGGACTCGTGTATGAACTGTATCAAAAGCGTTGTTTTAATTCAGGTGCAATGGATTTTGACGATTTACTCTTTAATACAAACGTATTGTTGCGCGATTTTCCGGAAGTGTTGAACAAGTACCAACATAAATTTAAATACATATTAGTTGACGAGTATCAGGATACCAATTTTTCGCAATATGTTATAGTAAAAAAACTGGCCGCTGCTTCCGAAAATATTTGTGTGGTTGGTGACGATGCTCAATCTATTTACGCTTTTAGAGGAGCCAACATTCAAAACATTTTAAATTTTAAAAAAGATTATCCGGATTTGCAGGTTTTTAAACTTGAACAAAATTACCGTTCTACTCAGGTAATTGTAAATGCAAGTAACAGCGTAATTCGTAACAATAAAGACCAGCTGCAAAAAGATGTATGGACCAGCAACGATGTAGGCGATAAAATTAAAGTAATTAAAACCTATTCTGACAATGAAGAAGGAAATTCAGTAGCTCATTCGATTTTTGAAACCAAAATGAATGAACAGGCACATAACCATGATTTTGCTATACTCTACCGCACCAATGCACAAAGTAGAGCCATGGAGGAAGCCTTGCGTAAAATGGGAATACCCTATCGAATTTATGGTGGCTTAAGCTTTTACAAGCGTAAGGAAATAAAGGATTTACTGGCTTATTATCGGTTAACTATTAATCACAACGACGAGGAAGCATTAAAGCGAATTATAAATTATCCTGCTAGAGGTATTGGAAATTCAACCCTCGAAAAATTGGTAGTGGCAGCTGCCGAAAACAATACCAGCATTTGGAATGTGATTGAATCACCCAATGGTTTACAACTAAATTTATCGGCTGCGACCTATACAAAATTGCAGGATTTTGTGATGATGATTCGTAGTTTTGAAGTACAGTTGACCACTCAAAATGCGTTTACATTGGGAAATCAAATTGCCATTTCTTCAGGAATATTGCGTGAATTGTATACTGATAAAAGTCCCGAAGGAGTAGCGCGACATGAGAATATTCAAGAATTGTTAAATGGTATGAAGGAGTTCAGCGACCGAGAATTGGCTGCCGAATTGCTAACTGACCAAAAGCCGGATGTAAGTTTAACTGCTTTTATGCAGGACATTGCATTATTAACCGACAGTGATGAGAGCGATAAAGACGATACGAATAAAGTATCGCTAATGACTATTCACAGTGCTAAAGGGCTTGAATTTCCTTATGTGCACATAGTTGGTTTAGAAGAAAATTTATTTCCTTCACAACTTTCGTTAAGTTCACGTGATGACCTTGAAGAAGAACGAAGATTGTTTTATGTTGCGCTTACCCGAGCCGAAAAAAAAGTAACACTCTCCTACTCTACCAGCCGCTATAAATGGGGGAATTTAATAAGTTGTGAACCGAGTCGTTTTATTGAAGAAGTAGATAGCAAATACCTCGATTATAATGAACCTGCTTCGCAACAAGTCAGTACTAACTTTGATGATGAACGAAGCAACTACAACGGAGGTTTTGTAAAAAATAAATTTGTTCCTCGTCAAAAAGAGATTGTCGCTAAACCTGCTGCGGCGCCACTTGTACCTCCACGAAAAAATTTGGTACGCATGAATACGTCATTAGCAAAGAACAATTCAGTTACTGAGATTATTGGAGATGATACAAAAAATTTACAACCCGAAATGATGGTTGAACATGGTCGTTTTGGTAAAGGAGTAGTAAAAAAAATGGAAGGTGTATTTCCAAATCAAAAAGCTACTATCCACTTTGAGTCAGCCGGTGAAAAATTGCTGATTTTAAAGTTTGCTAAATTGAAAATTATTTAATTCTTAGTTTGATTTTTCTCGTATTCTATTGTTAAATTCCATAGAATAATTTGCCTGCGCACTCCTTCGACTTCGCTCAGGATGACCCTGTGGGGTTTTGGTTCAGGTTGAGCATTTATTTCCAAAAAATAAAACATTCGGGGCAGGTTGAGCGGAGTCGAAACCTGTGTGTTGGCCGTTTATGATGATGAGCCTGTGCACTCCTTCACTTCTCTTCGGATGACCTTGATGATAATGTTTGGAGTTGTAATATTACCATAAAAAAAGGGAGTCAAGTATTTTGACTCCCTTTTTTGCCTTAGATGTATCTCTTAATGTTTTACATACATTTTAACTATTTCTTTTTCTGTTGAAGAACTAATACTTAAAAAATACAAGCCTTCAGCTAAATTTGCTGCAGCTATTTCAAACTGATTATTTCCCGCATAAAATTTTTCTTCAGAACGATAAACTACTGCACCTAAAATATTACGTAATTCCATCAGTACCGGTTCTGTTTCGTCTGCTTCTGCTTTCACTTCTACCTTCACCAATCGATCAGCTGGATTAGGTGTTATAGCTACCACAAAATGTGTATGGAAATAAGCTGAAGCCGACCAAGCACTCCAGGTACCATTTGAAGTACCATTGCTTGATGGGCACAATACCTGAACTTGCCATTCGTAGTAACTGTGCTGAGCTAAACCAGTTAAAGTTTTAAAATTCGTAGTAGAATTCAAAGTTGTCCAAACATTGGTATTTAGTTTTCGGTAACGAACTGCATAGTAAGAAGTCAATGCGAAACTTGAAGCGGTCCATTTTACATTCGCACTTGAAGGTGTAATATTTGTTGCAAATAATCCTGTTGGTGGATTACAAGTTGTGGCACAAGCAGAAGTAGTAAAATATGCGCTTGCCGACCACGAACTAGCACCGGTTGCCGTTGTTGAACAAAGCGACTGAACTTGCCACTCGTAATTACTGTTGCAAATTAAGTTCGCTAAAGTTGTTGTATTTGCCGGAACTGTAAGTTGAGTCCAAACAGAAGTTGGAGGAACATTTGGAGTAACTATTCTATACTGAATTCTATAAGCAACTACTCCTGAAAGCGCAGTCCATCCTAAATAAGCACTTGATGAAGTTACATTTCCTGAGGTTAATCCGGTTGGAACAGGGCAAGTTGTTGGACAAGCGAGTGTAATAAATACTTTGCTGGCACTGAAAGCACTTAAAGTAGTTGTCCCATTTAAATTGGAACAAACTGAAGCAACCTGCCATTCGTACATAGCATTGCAAATTAATCCAGTAAATGTAAAGCTAGTACCTTGAACAGTAGTTTGAGTCCAATTTGTAACAACATTGGTAACTAAACGATATTGCAGATTATACATGGTAACTCCACTTACTGCCATCCAATTTGCAACTGCACCATTTTGACTAATACTTGAGGTAGTGGTTGTTTGAGGTGTTACACAAGTTACAGTACAAGGAGCCGTTGTGAAAGTTGCGCTTGCTGTAAAAGCACTAGGTGAATTTGCCGCAGTACATACGGTTTGAACCTGCCATTCATAAGCAGTACCACAAGTTAAATTATTCAGTGTTGCAATTGTATTGGCAGTAACTGTTAGTTGCGCCCATGTACTGTTAGCCGGAATAGTTGGACGGTAGCGTACATTGTAATATACTGCGCCAGCCGGTGCCATCCATGTTAAAACTGCACTGTTAGTGGTTATTGAACCTGCCGATAAATTAGTAGGTGGAAGACAGCTTACTTGGCATGTTGCTGTTGTAAAGGTTGGACCTGATACAAAAGCACTTGATCCACCTATTGTGCCTGAGTTGGTGCATACAGATTGAACTTCCCATTCATAGGTTGTATTGCAAATTAAATTAGACAAGGTATAAACTGAATTTCCTTGAACAGTTGCATTTAACCAAGCAGAAGTGCCTGTTGGACGGTAATGAATAATAAAATAGGAAGGGCCGGAAAGTGTTGTCCAACTTAAAACAGCGCTGTTAGTACTAATTGAAGAACTTGTTAAAGCTGCTGGAGCAGGGCATCCTGTAGCACAAGGTGATGTTGTAAAAGTGGTACTAGCAGTAAATGCACTCATTCCTCCGCTTGCGGATGTACTGCAAACAGATTTCACCTGCCATTCATAGGTTGTAGCACATGCTAGATTTGAAAATGTATAACTTGTTGTTTGTGTAGTAACAGTATTCCATGTGGTAGTGTTAGCTGCTCGGTATTGGAGCTGATAAGCTAATGCTCCACTTGAAGGAGCCCAAATTGCCTGAGCACTAGACGTACTTATAGAATTAGTGGCGGTTGCAGTGGGAATGGGACAAGTAGCAGTTGAACAAGCAAGTGTAGTAAAATTGTTTCCATTTATAACATTGCTGCTTCCACCTGAGGTACCTGAATTTGAGCACAAGTTTTTAACATTCCATTCATAGGTTGCATTGCAAACCAACGAATTTACAGTATAAGATGAATTAGCAGTTACAGTTACAGAGGTCCATACAGTGCTATTAACTTGGCGATACTGTAGTATTGAATAGCTTGGTACAATTGAAGCAGGTGACCAACTGAAAGTAGCGGAATTTTGGCCAATCGCGGTAGTCTGTAAATTTGTTGGATCAGCACATGTTGTAGAGCAAGGTAAGGTAGTGAATAACATACTTGCTGAAAAAGCACTAGTATTTGCAACACCTCCAACCGCAGCACAAATTGTTTGCACTTGCCATTCATACACTGTTCCACATGTTAAACCCGAAAAAGAATAGCTGGGCACTTGTGCATAAAATTGTGTCCATGTTGCGCTTGCTAAAGCAACCGGACGATATTGGATTTTATAATAGGATCCGGTAGTATTCGCTGCCCAAACGGCCGTTGCTCCAGTACTGGTAACTACAGTAGTAGCTGTAGCCGTAGGAGTTAAACAAGTTGTATTTTGCGCCTGTAAAGTCAACGTTGTTAAAACAGTGACACAAGCAATCAACAAAGTGTAGATTTTTATTTTCATCTTCTTTTAAGTTATTTTTCGGAAGGCTAAGATAATTATTTATCAATTAATTACACAGATTTTTTAGAATTTTTCAAGCTAAAGAATAGTATTTATTTTTTTTATTCTTGCTTGGAAGTATTTCGAAGAATTGTATTTTAATTTCAGGCTTACAGAAGTTAACTTCGCCGATTAAACTTTTTACCTATGAATTTTTCAAACTATCTTAACATACAACCGGAAATAGCTGAAGCATTGAAGCAAAAAAAACCGGTTGTTGCGCTTGAAAGTACAATTATTGCGCATGGTATGCCTTATCCGCGTAATGTACAAACAGCTGTTGAAGTTGAATCTATTGTTCGTGAAAATGGTGCTATTCCGGCAACTATTGCACTCCTTGAAGGAAAACTTTGTGTAGGACTTAACAAAGAGCAGTTAGAATATCTAGGCACAGCAAAGGAGGTATGGAAAGTGAGTTTACGCGATATGCCTTATGTGATTAGCAAAAAAATTGCCGGTGCAACTACAGTAGCGGCAACTATGCGTGTAGCAAGTATGGCAGGAATTTCTGTTTTTGTAACCGGAGGAATTGGTGGTGTGCATCGAGAAGCGCAAAACACAATGGATATTTCGGCCGATTTAACCGAAATGCAACAAACTTCGGTAGCGGTTGTTTCGGCAGGTGTAAAATCAATTTTAGATATAGGACTAACTCTTGAATATCTTGAAACACTTGGAGTTCCTGTTGTGACTTATGGACAAGCTACTTTCCCTAGTTTTTATTCTCGCGAAAGCGCCTTTCAAAGTCCATTACAACTCGATAGTGCAGCCGAAATAGCTTCCCTATTAAAAACTAAATGGGAGCTTGGACTAAATGGTTCAGTATTAATTGCAAATCCAATTCCCCAAGAGCATGAAGTACCCTTTGCCATTATCGAAAAATACATTCACTCTGCTTTGATGGAAGCTAAGAAAAACAATGTAAATGGAAAAAATGTTACGCCTTTTATATTGCGTTATATTGCCAATGAAACCAAAGGTGAAAGTTTAACTGCGAATATTGCGCTTGTAAAAAGCAACGCAAAGTTGGGAGCTCAAATAGCCTGTGCATTTATTTAATTAACCTCCACCACTTATTAATTGCGATATTTACCAACCTTATCAATTAAAATACAACTTGAATTTCGAAGAATTTAACCTAAGCGATAATCTGAAAGAGAGTATTGCTTCAATGGGATACACACAAGCTACACCCATACAACAACAAGCTATTCCCATGATTTTGGCGAATAAAGATTTAATCGCCTGTGCACAAACCGGAACAGGTAAAACGGGAGCTTTCTTAATACCTTTATTGAATAAATTGCTTGGGAATGAAGCACATTATATTAAAAGTTTAGTCTTGGTACCTACCCGAGAATTGGCTAAGCAAATTGATGAACAGCTGGAAGGCTTTTCCTACTTTTTGCCGGTGACTTCAATTGCTGTGTATGGAGGTGGACAAGGCGATATTTGGGACAATCAAAAAAATGCGATAGTGAATGGTGTTGATATTATTATTGCAACACCGGGTCGATTGATTTCGCACATGGCAATGGGCTATGTGGATTTAACCAAAGTAGAAGTATTGGTTTTGGATGAAGCCGATAAAATGCTCGACATGGGATTTTTTGAAGACATAGTGAAAATTATCCAAACAGTACCCAAAGAGCGGCAAACACTATTGTTTTCGGCAACTATGCCTCCTAAAATTCGACAACTAGCGAATCAAATTTTACGTAATCCTGAACAGATTAGTTTATCCATTTCAAAGCCTGCCGAAAAAATTGAACAGATAACTTATTTAGTTGGAGATAAACATAAAATAGCCCTGCTTGAATATCTTTTTAAAGAAAAAGAAATTGAGAGCATGATTATATTTACTTCTCGTAAAAATAATGTTGGCGAAATCGTACGCTCGTTAAATAAGTTGGGTTTTAAAGCCGGTGGAATTAATTCGGACCGCACACAGCAAGAGCGTGAAAGCATATTACAGGATTTTAAAAGTCGTAGAATTACAATTTTGGTTGCTACCGATATATTATCCAGAGGTATAGATATTGAGAATTTAAGTCATGTGGTAAATTACGATGTACCGCAAGATGCTGAAGATTATGTGCATCGTGTAGGGCGCACTGCAAGGGCTTCTTCAAATGGAGTTGCCATTACATTTATAAATGAAAAAGAGCAGTATTTAATTCCCCGTATTGAAAAGTTAATTGAAAAGGAATTAAATAAATTAACAATACCCGAGAGTATAGGAATTAGTCCATTGTATCAGCCCGAACAAAACGCAAAGCCTGTTTTTAATGGAAAGCGTAAGTTTTATAAGAAAAAGAAATAACTACTTCTAGTGGGTTCCTGTTTACAAGCTGGTAAAAACTTCTATTAATTTATGCAAAAAGAATTCATTCAACTTACTCTAAAAAACGGCATCCGTGTAATTCACAAACAAACTACCGATGAGGTGGCGCATTGTGGTATAATTATAAACGCGGGTTCACGCGATGAAGGAGAAAACGAACAAGGAATTGCTCATTTAATTGAACACGTATTATTTAAGGGTACAAAAAAGCGCAAAGCATTTCATATATTAAACAGAATCGACAGTGTTGGCGGTGAATTGAATGCTTATACTACCAAAGAAGAAACTTGTATTTATGCTTCTTTTTTAGCCAGGTATTTTGAACGTTCAGTTGAACTAATTTCAGATATCGCCTTTCATTCAACTTTTCCCGACAAGGAAATTAAAAAGGAAAAGGCAGTAATTGTGGATGAAATTAATTCTTACCTCGATAATCCTTCGGAGCAAATATTTGATGATTTTGATGAACAAATTTTTGCCAAACATCCGTTAGGAAAAAACATATTAGGAACGCCGCAAAGTCTTAAATCAATTTCACGTAAAGACATTCTGAATTTTGTTCAACGAAATTACTCTGCCAATCAACTCGTATTTTGTTCAATTGGAAATGTTGAGGAAGATACTTTAAAAAGAATTTTAGAAGAACATTTAGGAGGAGTTAAATTAAAACAATCGGAACAAAATCGTGCAGTATTTAAAAACTACAAAGCGAGCGAAGTTGAGCTAAAAAAAGACACCAATCAATCCCATTGCATACTTGGCAATATAGCCTATGGTGTGCATCACAAAGACCGCACTGCGTTAGTTTTAGTAAATAATTTATTAGGTGGACCAGCCATGAATAGCCGATTAAACTTAGCTATTCGTGAGAAGTACGGATTTACCTATAACCTTGAATCGAATTATGCCATATTTACTGATACAGGATTGTTTAGTGTATACATGGGCACCGATAGTAAGTATTTAGAGCGTTGTGTTGAATTGGTTCAAAAGGAATTAACCTTGCTTAAAACTAAAAGCTTAGGTAGTATGCAACTGCAAACTGCTAAACAACAGCTTATTGGAAACATAGCACTGGCGCAAGAAAGTAAAGTTAATTTAATGCTGTCGCTTGGAAAAAGTATTTTGCTTTTTAACAAAGTAGATAAGCTGAGTGATATATATAAGAAGATAGAATCTATTAGTGCTCAAAAAATACTGGATATTTCGAACCAGGTTTTTGAAACCAAACAATTGAGTCGCTTGACCTATTTATCAAAATAAGAATACATAAAAATTACGATGGAATTTATTGACGAACAATTGGCAGCTTATGTCGAGGAACATACACAATCCGAGTCGGAATTATTAAAAAAAATAAACCGCGATACACATGTAAATGTGCTTATGCCTCGAATGCTCAGCGGGCATTTACAAGGACAGGTATTACGCATGCTTAGCTTAATGATTCAACCGGCTAAAGTTTTAGAAATAGGTACATATACTGGTTATTCGGCCCTTTGCCTTGCAGAAGGATTAACTGAAAACGGAAAATTAATTACGATTGATATTAATGCTGAACTCGAAGAGCGCGTTAGAGGCTATTTTGCTGAATCTTCAGTGAAACAAAAAATTGAGTACCGAATTGGAAATGCACTGGAGATAATTCCAACGCTTAATGAAAGTTTTGATTTGGTTTTTATTGATGCCGATAAGAGCAACTATTCAAACTATTTTGATTTGTGTATTGATAAAGTGCGTAAGGGAGGTTATTTAATAGCCGATAATGTGCTTTGGAGTGGAAAAATTTTAATGCCACTCGAAAAAATGGATAAAGACACCTTGTTAATCCATAAATTCAATAAAAAAATACAGGAGGATAAACGGGTTGAAAATGTGCTTTTTCCGATACGAGATGGTTTGATGGTAATGCGTAAACTGTAGTACTTTGCGCCATTTTTTTTGCCTATGATTCATCCAAAATTAATTGCAAAATTTTTGTAATCGTAAATAAGTAGTTAAGTTTACACAGGCTCATAAATCTACAAACTGTTGCTCAAAAAAGTATAACTAATATTGAATTTAATAACGAACTATTTCAAATGAACTTAGAATATAACCGCAACGAAGATGTAATGAAACTCTTGATTGGAGAGATGGAACGTAAATTAGAAAAAATACGTTTGGGCGGCGGGCAAAAAAAAATTGATGCAGAACATGCCAAAGGAAAATTAACAGCACGCGAACGCATTGCTTTATTACTCGATAAAAATTCTCCACAAATTGAAATAGGTGCTTTTGTAGGTGAAGGAATGTATGAAGAACATGGAGGTTGTCCTAGTGGTGGAGTGGTAATTGTTATTGGATATGTAAGTAAAAGGCAATGCATAATTGTTGCAAACGATGCTACTGTGAAAGCAGGAGCTTGGTTTCCTATAACTGCTAAAAAGAACTTACGTGCACAAGAAATAGCGATGGAAAACCGGCTTCCTATTATTTACTTAGTAGACAGCGCAGGGGTTTATCTTCCTTTACAGGATGAAATATTTCCGGATAAAGAACACTTTGGTCGTATTTTCCGCAACAATGCAATTATGTCGTCGATGGGTATAGTGCAGGTTTCTGCAATTATGGGCAGTTGTGTTGCCGGTGGTGCTTACCTTCCAATTATGAGTGATGAAGCTTTAATTGTAAATAAAACCGGTTCCATATTTTTGGCAGGTTCGTATTTAGTAAAAGCAGCTATTGGAGAAGACATAGACAATGAAACTTTAGGTGGTGCTACAACGCATTGTGAAATATCGGGAGTGACTGATTATAAATCGGAAAACGATCAAGAATGCATTGCTTCAATACGTGCAATATTTGATAAAATGGGCGATTATGAAAAAGCCGGATTTAACCGAGAAAGCCCTGCCCTACCTCAAAAAGACGAAAAAGAAATCTTAGGAATATTTCCGGAAACCAGAGATAAACAATACGATGTTCGAGAAATTTTAGAACGCTTACTTGATAATTCTGAATTTGAAGAATACAAAGAATTGTATGGTCAAAGCATACTTTGTGGGCTTGGACGAATTGACGGTTGGGCTGTTGGAATAGTTGCCAACCAGCGCAAAGTGGTGAAATCGAAAAAAGGTGAAATGCAATTTGGTGGAGTAATTTATTCAGACAGTGCCGATAAAGCTGCGCGTTTTATCATGAATTGCAACCAGAAAAAAATTCCTTTGGTTTTTATACAAGATGTAACCGGATTTATGGTAGGCTCTCGTTCAGAGCAGGGAGGAATTATTAAAGATGGAGCGAAACTAGTGAATGCAATGAGCAATTCGGTTGTACCCAAGTTTACTGTAATTACCGGTAATTCGTATGGTGCAGGAAACTATGCCATGTGTGGAAAAGCCTACGACCCACGATTGATTGTTGGTTGGCCAACTGCACAAGTAGCGGTAATGGGTGGTGCACAAGCAGCAAAAGTTTTGTTGCAAATTCAAGTAGCCTCAATGAAGGCACAAGGTAAAGTGGTAAGTGCCGAAGAAGAAAAAGCCTTACTCGACAAAATTACTGAACGCTATACCTCTCAAACCACGCCTTACTATGCAGCTTCGCGTTTATGGTTGGATGCAATTATTCATCCTTTAGATACCCGAAAATGGATTTCGATGGGTATTGAAATGGCCAATCATGCACCAATTACTAAAGCGTATAATGTAGGTGTGATACAGACTTAAGCTACTTACTTGTGTTTTTCGTAAATGAGTAAAAAACATATGAAGTATTTGTTATTGATAAAGCTTGCTTTAGTTTATAAAGCAACTGTTAAAACTGCTTTCAAAAACTATTAATTTAGCTTATTCCAAATTATTAAAGACAATGACCTTTAGTTCATTTGGCAATATTTGAATGATTATTTGAACAAATAAAATCAGTTAATTTCCAATGATTTAGTATTTTTACTCATCAACATTAAAATTAGACAAGTATGAAAAAAAATTTACGCAAGTCTGGACTCTCTATAATTGTTGCACTAACAGGGTTAATAGCAATCACTATACAAAGTGTTAGTGCACAAAGCAATATTATAATAGGAGCTGGTTCACAAATGGGAACATCTGCTAATTCTGCCACTGGTGATCCGGGTCCAATGTACAAATCTACTGCAAGTAGTAACTTTGTGTATTCGCGTTACAGTTATTTGTATACTGCCACCGAGTTAGCCACGGCTGGTCTAGTAAGTGGTGATATGATAACAGATGTAGCATGGTTTAAAGCGAATAGTGCAATGGGAAATTCACCTTGTGTATTTGAGGTGTGGATTAAAAATTCTACCTTAACAACCATTGGTGCAGCTGGACAAGGATGGACCAATGTCATTTCAGGATCAACACAAGTTTATAGCAATACTTCACACATGGTGGATAGTACAATTGGTTGGCACCAGGTAATTTTTAATGCACCTTTTTTATATAGTGGTGGAGCGCTTGAAATTGCTACCAATTTTGACATATCCCAAGGAAGTTCGCCTTGGACTACAGCAGGATTTTCATGGAAAAAAGATCCTATCCTATGACAAATGTAACTCTTTCCTATTGCGGAAACACTGTACCTGGTGCAGTTTTAC
>Ga0075163_10006992_pt1 | contig 14958 bp, 12 predicted proteins | sample JI1023141ADNA_FD_71478 | JGI IMG/M metagenome (GOLD analysis project Ga0075163, IMG submission 71478) | Wastewater effluent complex algal communities from Wisconsin, to seasonally profile nutrient transformation and Carbon sequestration -... | ecosystem: Engineered > WWTP > Effluent > Algae...
CCGCCGTTGCTGCGGATCGGCGGCAACAGCAACCCGTCCGGGCCGACGTCCTCGACGCCGGCGCCGGTGCAGTCGATCACGTAGCGGGTGTTCTGGACGTCGAGGGGCACCGCGGCGAGCGCCCGGCGGACGGTGCGATACGGCGCGGCGACGCTGCCGTCCCCCGCGACGTCGCTGCCGGCGGCGCCGTCGGCGTTGGCGGCGCGCACGTAGATGACCTGCCGGGTCTGGTCGGCCGACTCGGTGGCGGTGAGATCGGGCGGCGCGGCGCACGCGGCGAGGCCCACGAGCGCCAGCGAGATCGCGCAGGAGAGCTGCATGCCGGCGGCGTTTGCACGCCGTGATCCAGCGCCCGGGCCTCGGTCATTCGCGCGGTTGCGCGGCGGTCGCGCCGGAGCTGCGCGGCCCCGCGCCGACCTGGCGTCGCCGACCTGGCGTAGCGAGATCGCCGATCGCCGACGATCGCGCGCGTGCTACCATGAGGACGTGCGCGCGCTGGCGGTGATCGCTTGCCTGCCTCTCCTCGGCTGCTTCGAGGCGGTCGACGGCGGCGCGTGCGGCAGCGACAACGACTGCCCCGGCGCCGCCTGCACGCGGGTCGGCGAGTGCGCCGAGCAACCGTACGCGCTGCGCGTGAGCTGGACCATCGCCGGCCAGCCGGCCAGCGCCACCGCGTGCGCCGGGATCAGCGAGCTCGAGCTGTCGATCATCGATCCGTCGACCGGCACCGCGCACACCGTCCGCCCGGTGCCGTGCGCGCCCGGCTCGTTCTTCTACGACAAGCTGCCCCAGAGCTACACCGACGTGCAGCTGTGGTCGTTCGGGCTGTCGGGGCAACGCGGCGGCTTCGCCACCGGCAGCTCGATCGGCAGCGGCGGCGCGCTCACGCTCGACCTCGCGCGTTGACTTCGGCAACGCGCTGACGCGTCGCGCCATCACGCGCGACGGATCGCGACGCAAAACCGGCGCGGCCAACGTGCGCGCGCCGGGGCGAGTGGCTATGGTGCGCCACCCATGACGCTACCCGATTCGGCGCGGGTCGAGCCCGAGCAGGCCGTCCCCACGACCGTCGACGAACTGGCGCCCTTGTACCGACAGATGCTGGCGATCCGCCGCATGGAAGAGGCGGCCGCCAAGGCCTACTCGCAGGGCAAGATCGGCGGCTTCCTCCACCTCATCATCGGCCAAGAGGCCGTGTGCGTCGGCTCGATCGCCGCGCTCAAGCCCGACGACTACGTCGTCGCCACCTACCGCGAGCACGGCCACGCCTACGCCAAGGGCATCGCCGCGCGGCCGATCATGGCCGAGCTCTACGGCAAGAAGACCGGGCTGGTGAAGGGCCTCGGCGGGTCGATGCACCTGTTCGACAAGCCCACCAACTTCCTCGGCGGCCACGGCATCGTCGGCGGCCACGTGCCGCTCGCCGCCGGCGCCGCGTTCGCGTCGAAGTACCGCAACGACGGCCGCGTGACCGTCTGCTACTTCGGCGACGGCGCCGCGACGATCGGCGGCTTCGCCGAGGGCCTGTCGCTGTCGGCGCTGTGGAAGCTGCCGATCGTGCTCATCTGCGAGAACAACCAGTACTCGATGGGCACGCCGCTGTACCGCTCGCTGGCGGTCGAGGACGTGTCGCTGCGCGCGCTGGCCCACGGCATGGCGCGCGATCGCTTCGACGGCGACGACGTCATCCGGGTCAAGCGGCGGATCGCCGAGGCGGTCGAGCGCGCCCGCGTCACCGGCGAGCCGACGCTGGTCGAGATCGTCACCTACCGGTTCCGCGGCCACTCGATGAGCGACCCCGGCCTGTACCGCACCAAGGAGGAGGTCGAGGAGTGGCGCCGCCGCGATCCGCTCAACCGCTCGCGGTCGCGCCTGCTCGAGATCGGCATGGCCGAGGCCGCGATCGAGGCGCTCGAGGCCGACGTCAAGGCCGAGATCGAGGACTCGGTGAAGTTCGCCGAGGACAGCGCGCCGGCCGACGCCTACGCGCCGTACGTCATGAAGGGAGCCCAGTAGCCATGGCGGTCATCAGCTACCGCGAAGCGCTCAACCAGGCGATGCGCGAGGAGATGGAGCGCGACGCCAACGTCTTCGTCATGGGCGAAGAGGTCGGGCACTACAACGGCGCCTACAAGGTCACCCAGGGCCTGCTCCAGCGCTTCAGCGAGCGCCGCGTCGTCGACACGCCGATCGCCGAGATGGGCTTCGCCGGCGTCGGCGTCGGCGCCGCGATGGTCGGCCTGCGCCCGATCATCGAGTTCATGACCTGGAACTTCTCGCTGGTGGCGATCGATCAGATCGTCAACAGCGCCGCCAAGATGTTCCAGATGAGCGGCGGGCAGTTCAACATCCCGATCGTGTTCCGCGGCCCGTCGGGCCCGGCGGTGCAGGTCGGCTCGCAGCACAGCCAGGCGCTCGAGTCGTGGTACGCCCACGTGCCCGGCCTGTCGGTGGTGCTGCCGTCGACCGCCTACGACGCCAAGGGCCTGCTCAAGACCGCGATCCGCGACGACAACCCGGTGGTGTTCATGGAGGGCGAGACCCTCTACGGCATGACCGGCGAGGTGCCCGAGGCCGAGTACCTGATCCCGTTCGGCGTGGGCGACATCAAGCGCCCGGGCAAGGACGTGACGCTGGTGGCGTGGTCGCGCATGGTCCACGTCTGCCTCGACGCCGCCAAGGAGCTGGCCAAGCAGGGCATCGACGCCGAGATCGTCGACCCGCGCACGCTGCGCCCGCTCGACACCGCGATCATCTGCGACAGCGTCAAGAAGACCGGCCGCTGCGTGATCGTCGAGGTCGGCTGGCCCCAGGCCGGCTTCGGCGGCGAGATCGCCTACCAGGTGCAGCGGCAGTGCCTCGACGCGCTCGACGCCCCGGTCGAGCGGGTGTGCTCGGACGACGTGCCGATGCCCTACGCCAAGAACCTCGAGGACGAGGTCCAGCCGCAGGTCAAGGACGTCGTCGCCGCGGTCCGCCGCGCCCTCTACCTGGATTGAACCGACCCGCACGCATTCCAGGGAGGCCTGTCGCCAGGCCTCCCCTCGGCGGGGCCTGGTCCCCGCCGAGCCTCCCCTCCGCGACGCGAGACCTCCGACGTCTCACGGACCTCCCGAAGGACGACTGACGATGGCCCAGATCATTGGACTCCCCAAGCTCTCTCCCACGATGGAAGAGGGCGTGCTCGTGCGGTGGGTGAAGAAGCCGGGTGACAAGGTGTCGCCGGGCGACCTGGTGGCCGAGGTCGAGACCGACAAGGCCAACATGGACTTCAACATCGAGGACGACGGCACGCTCCTCCACCTGTTCGTGAAGGAGGGCGAGACGGTCAAGCTCGGCGCGCCGGTCGCCATCCTCGGCAAGCCCGGCGAGGACATCGCCGCGCTGATCGTCCAGGGCGCGAGCGGCGGTGCGCCGGCCCCGGTCGCGGCTCCGGCTCCGGTCGCGGCTCCGGCTCCGGTCGCGGCTCCGGCTCCGGTCGCGGCTCCGGCTCCGGCTCCGGCTCCGGTCGTGGCTGCCGGGGGCAAGCTCCTCGCCTCCCCGCTCGCCAAGACCCTCGCCGTCGAGCTCGGCATCGATCTCCGCACCATCACCGGCACCGGCCCCGGCGGCCGCATCGTCGAGCGCGACGTCCGCGACGCCGCCAGTGGCGCCCGCCCCGCCCCCGCGCCCGCGCCCGCCCCCACCGCAATCGCCGTGGCCGCCGCGCCCGCGCCCGCGCTCGAGCCGCATCCGGTCAGCGACACCGCGCTGGCCACCATCGGCCCCGCCGCTGGCGACTGGATCGACGTCCCCGCCTCGAACATGCGCAAGCGCATCGCCGCGCGCCTGACCGAGGCCAAGCGCGACGTGCCGCACTTCTACCTGATGCGGCGCTTCGATCCCGAGCCGCTGCTCGCGTTCCGCACGCGCCTGAACGGCCTGCTCGGCGATCGCGGCAAGGTCTCGGTCAACGATCTGATCGTCAAGAGCGCGGCCTTGGCGTTGCGCCGCGTCCCCGCGTGCAACGCCGCGTGGGTCGGCGACGCGATCCGCCGCTTCCAGCGGGTCCACGTCGGCGTCGCGGTCGCGATCGACGACGGCCTGGTGACCCCGGTGGTCAAGGACGCCGACCTGAAGGGCCTGGGCGTCGTCGCCGCCGAGATCGCCGACCTGGCCAAGCGCGCGCGCGACCGCCAGCTCAAGGGCCACGAGATCACCGGCTCGACGTTCACCGTGTCGAACCTCGGCATGTTCAACATCGAGCGGTTCACCGCGATCATCAACCCGCCCGAGGCCGCGATCCTCGCGGTCGGCGGCGTCAGCGACGAGCCGGTGGTCAAGGGCGGCGCGGTGGTGGCCGGCAAGCGCATGACGCTCACGCTCAGCTGCGATCACCGGGTCATCGACGGCGCGCTCGGCGCCAAGCTCCTGGCGGTGATCATCGAGCAGCTCGAGGCGCCGGAGGCGCTCGCGCTATGAGCGCGCCGGTCGCCCACGATCCGGCCAAGCCGTTCGACGTCGTCGTGATCGGCTCGGGCCCCGGCGGCTACGTCGCGGCGATCCGCGCCGCCCAGCTCGGGCTCAAGGTCGCGTGCGTCGAGAAGGCCGAGCTCGGCGGCATCTGCCTCAACTGGGGCTGCATCCCGACCAAGGCGCTGCTCCGCACCGCCGAGGTGCTCGAGCTGTTCCACCGCGCCAGCGAGTTCGGCCTCAAGGCCGGCCCGGTCGAGGTCGACTTCCCGGCGGTGATCAAGCGCAGCCGCGACGTCGCCGCCAAGATCTCCAAGGGCGTCGCGTTCCTGCTCAAGAAGAACGGCATCGAGCACATCGGCGGCACCGCCCGGCTGCTGCCGCGGGCCGGCGCCTGGCGGCCACACCAGGTCGAGGTGGCGCTGGTCGCCGGCGGCACCCGCGTGCTCGACACCCGCCACGTCGTCCTCGCCACCGGCGCCCGGGCCAAGCCGCTGCCCGGCATCGTCTTCGACGGCGAGCGCATCATCGAGTACCGCAAGGCGATGACCCTGCCGGCGCAGCCGAAGTCGCTGATCGTGATCGGCGCCGGCGCGATCGGCGTCGAGTTCGCGAGCTTCTATCACGGGGTCGGCACCGAGGTGACGATCGTCGAGTACCTGCCGCGGCTGACGCCCAACGAGGACCCCGAGGTCTCGGCCGAGCTGGCCAAGGCGTTCGAGCGCCGCGGCATCAAGCTCAAGCTGGCCCACAAGATCACCCGCGCCACCAACGCCGGCGATCGCGCGACGGTCACGGTCGAGCCCGTCGACGCCAGCCAGGGCGGGCCGGTCGAGCTGACCGCCGACGTCGTCTTGTGCGCGGCCGGCATCGCGCCGAACACCGAGGGCATCGGCCTCGAGCACCACGGCATCAAGCTCGAGCGCGGCTTCATCGTCGTCGACGATCACCTGCGCTGCGGCGACGGGCTGTGGGCGATCGGCGACGTGATCGGCCGCGGCCTGGCCCACACCGCGTCCGCCGAGGGCGTGTGGGTGGCCGAGCAGATCGCCGGCGCGCCGACGGTCGCGGTCGACTACACGACGATCCCGGCGTGCACGTACTGCCACCCGGAGATCGCGTCGGTCGGCCTGACCGAGGCCAAGGCCAAGGAGCGCGGCGTGCCGGTCAAGGTCGGCAAGTTCCCGTGGCGCCCGCTGGGCAAGGCGATGGCCGCCGGCGAGGCCACCGGCTTCGTGAAGGTGCTGTGGCACGCCGAGACCGGCGCGCTGGTCGGCGCCCACATGATCGGCCCCGCGGTCACCGACCTCATCGCCGAGCTGACGCTGGCCAAGGCCACCGAGGTCAACGCCGACAGCCTCGCGTACACCATCCACGCCCACCCGACGTTCGCCGAGGCCATCAAGGAGGCCACCGAGCACGCCCTGGGCCACGCGATCCACCTCTGATCGCGGCGCCGCCCGCGCTCAATGGTGATCGGGGCGGTGCTCGTGGCTGTGGCAGACGCGGCGATGGCTCAGCGCGCGGTCGCCCTTCCAGTTCTCGACCAGGTGGCAATGCTCATGGGTGTGCGCGGGGCCGCGGCGCACCGCGCACCCGGCGGCGCCGAGCGCGAGGCCGTACCCGGCGACGGTGAGGGCGACGACGAGGAAGGCGTGGAGGTTGCGCATCGGGGATGCTCCGGGTCGCGCGACAGGACGCGACGCTAGGGGATCACGCGCGGCCGCGCGCGGATCAGCACGCGGCCGGCCGCGTCGCACCAGTAACCCTGGCGCGACAGGAACGCGGGCGGCGACCAGATCGTGCGGTTGCCGACCTTGCGGGTGTTACGCAGCCCGCCGTCGCGGCCGTCGCCGCCGGCGTAGCCGATGAGCACGTTGCCGAGCTCGGCGCCGCCGCCGTCGCGGATGCGCACGCCCATGCCGGTCGGGCCGTAGACCTCGAGCGCGAGATCGGCCGGCAGCCACTCGAACCCGCTGCCCGCGCGCCGCCGCAACAGGCGCAGCTCCACCTGCAGCTCGGCGATCGTGAGCCGCCGACTCACGCAGCCCGCCGCGGCGGTCCACTCCCAGACGCCCTCGGCGTTGCCGGGACACACCGCCGGCGGCCACTCGAGCAAGATGCGATCAGCGCAGCGCGCGTCGGTGGCGTCGCCCGCGTCGAGCGCGGCGACCGCCGCGGCGTCGGTCGGCGCCGCCGACGCGTCGATCGCGGCGTCGACCACCGCGGGCGTGCCCCCACCGCCACAGCGCGGCACCAGCACCGCGCCAGCCACGGCGGCGGCGACGATCGCCGCCGCGCCGGCGGCCAACCACACCGGTCGACGCGAAGACGTCGACGCCGGCGCCGGCGGCGGATCCGCGGGGGGCCGCGGCGGGGGCGGCACCGGCGCGGCCGGCTCGACCAGCGCGGCCTCGACCGCGGCCATGTCGGCGAAGCGATCCTCGGGCCGCTTGGCCAGCATCCGCATGACCGCCGCCGCCAGGTGCCGCGGCACCGAGGCCGGCAGCGGTGGCGGGGCCTGGTGCAGGTGCGCCTCGAGCAGCGCGTACGGCCGCGCGCCGGTGAACGGCGGCCGGCCGGTCAAGCACTCGTACAGCACGCAGCCGAGCGCGTAGACGTCGGTGCGCGGATCGACGGCCTCCTGCCGCCACTGCTCGGGCGCCATGTACGGCGGCGTGCCGTTCCACTGGCCGGTCTGGGTGAACGGCAGCCCGCGCTCGGTCGGATCGCCGAGCAGCTTGGCGATGCCGAAGTCGGTGACCTTCACCGTCCACTGCGCGCCGGCGATCGTCGGCGCGCTGGGCCCGGTCGGCACGTGCAGGAGCTCGCTCGCCAGCAGCAGGTTGCCGGGCTTGAGGTCGCGGTGGATCACGCCGCCGGCGGTGCGGTGGACCGCGCCCACCGCCGCGGCGGTCTGGCGGCCCAGCGCGATCACCTCGGCCGGCGCCAGCGGCCCGACCCGCGCCAGGTGCTGGTCGAGCGAGATGCCGTCGACCAGCTCCATCGCGATGTAGTCGGTGCCGTCGGCGCTGCCGTGATCGAGCGCGCGCACGACGCCGGGGTGCTGCACCTTCGACGCGATCTCGGCCTCGTTGAAGAAGCGCATCCGCGCCTCGCCGCTCGCGGCCAGGTGGCGGTGCAAGATCTTCACCGCGACCCGGCTGTTGTCCGCGAGCCGCACCGCCTCGTAGACCGCGCCGAACCCGCCCGCGCCCAGCGGCTTGAGCAGCCGGTAGCCGGGCACCGCCGGCGGCGCCTGGCCGTCGATCGTGACCGGGCCCTGCAACAGGCCGCGCACCCGCTCGAGCAGCGCCGCCAGCGTCGGCCGCGCCGCCGGATCGCGGTCGACCGCGGCTTGCAGCGCCGGCGCCAGCAGCCGCAGCGGCTCGGGCAACGCCGCCGCGTCGATCGTCCGGCTTCCGGACAGGTGCAGGGTCGGCGGTGCGACGCCGGTGATGGCCACCCACAAGGTGAGCGCGGCGCGGTAGGCCAGGCCGCGCTCGGGCTCGACCGCGCCGTCGCGCTCCTCGGGGGGCATCCACTCGACCGACGGGCTCAGCCCGGGCGGTCCCAGCGCCAGCACGCCGCCCTTGGTGCGCAGCCACAGGTCGGGGTTCGGCTCGAGCACCACGTCGGCGCGGTTGCGGTAGACCGCGTCGAGGATCTCGATCGCCAGCGCGCTGGCGACGCGCACGTCGACCCGCGGCACCTTGGCGATCGCGAAGCCCTGGTGCGGCCCGGCGCCGCGCAACAGCACGCCGATCGGCTGGCCGTGGGCGTACTCGAGGATCTGGAACCGCTCGCCGCCGCTGGGCGCGCTCACCCCGAGCGCGCGGATCAGCTCGGGGTGCGAGCCGGCCAGCGCGGCGTGCGCCTCGTAGGCCGCCAGCGCGGCCGCCGGCGGACGATCGCGCAGCGCCCGCACCAGCGCGGCGCTGCCGTCGACAGCGCGCCCGCTGTACAGCAGCATCGTCGGCGACACCGCCAGCTCGGTGGTGAGCTGGATCCCGCCCACGTCGACCAGCTCGGTCAGCCGCGGCAACAGCTTGGCCCGCAGGCCCTCGTCGATCGTCAGCGCGCGCAGCAGCGCCCGCCGCGCCGCCACCACCGCGCCGTCGTCGAGCTCGTCGACCGCGAGGTTGAACCACGCCAGCGAGTGCGCCGGCTCGGCCGTCAGGAGCGCCCGGTACGCCGCGATCCGCTCGCCGCGATCCGCCAGCGCCTCCACGTCATTCAGCGAAGTCGCCCCCATGCGGAAATCAGGCTATCACGGCGTTTGTCGCCGCTCGCGCGCCGCGCCGCTACGGCTTCTTGATCGGCCGGCGGATCTCGATCAGCCGCGGCCGCGCCTCGAGCGGCGCCGGGATGCGCGCCTCGAAGTCGATCCACACGCGCTTGTCGGTGCGGCAGCTGTACTGCCGGCAGGTGCCGGGCCGGTGCGCGTAGACGCCGCAGCCCCGCGTCGCCGGATCGTTGTGCACGCAGTAGCCGTCGGCGCGCTGCGCGATCATGTACGGCTCGCGATGGCGCCAGCGCACGTGCCCCTCGTCGAGATCCTGGTCCGACAGCGGGAAGTCGAAGCTGCAGCAGCGCCCCTGGCACAGGTGCATGCGGGCCTCGCAGTCGATGCCCGGATCAGGGATGCCGTACTTGTCCCCGCCCGACCACATCCGCACCGACAGCTCCTCGGGGCGGCGACCGCGGGCCTTCCGGCTGGCCACCATCAGCTGGTCGTCGATCGCCTCGTCGGTGATCACCCCGGCCTCGATCAGCGCGGCCATCAGCGCCTCGAGCGTCGCGTCGACGCGCTCGTGGTCCTCGCGCTGGCGCGCCGCCGCGGCGTGCACGAACCGCAGCGCGGTGGTCAGGTCCTTGCGCAGCTCATCGTCGCTCACCCCCCGTTGGTATCACCGCACGCTCCCCCGCGGCTGTGCAGCACAGTGTCTCAGTGGTGGCCGGGGCCGTGCGGATGCGCGTGGCACACGACCTTGTCGTGCTTGCCGCCGCGGTTGTGGCAGTGGCGCTCGGACGAGCGATCGCCGTGGCCGCCGCGGTGGGCGACGCCGGGCCGGGTCCGCACCACGCACCCCGACAACGCGATGCCGGCCACCAGCGAGATCACGAACAAGCGACGCATGCCAGTTGGTCGCGCGACCCCATCCGGCGGTCGCAGGAAACTCGCGCCGCCGGCTACGACGCGCTGGCCAGGAGCCGCTGGAAGCTGACCTGCAGGCGGCTGTCGATCACCCGGATCAGGCTGGCGATCCCATCGGCGTCGCCGCCGAGGCGGGTCCGCAGGCCGCGCAGCGTCGCCGCGCGCAGCTCGTCGCGCACGTGCTCGAGCCAGCGGGCCGCGGTCGCGCGGTGGACGTCGTGGGCCCGACCGATCTCGTCGATCGTGAGCCCCTCGATCAGGTGCATGCGCAGCACGCTGCGCTGCCGCGGCGCGAGCTGGGCCAGCGCGGCCTCGAGCGCGGCCTTGATCAGCGCGCGGTGCTGGGCCTGGATCGCCGCCAGCTCGGGATCCCCCTCGGGCGCCAGGTTGGCGAGCGCGGCGTGATCTTCGAGCGCGTCGTGCCGGTCGGTGCCGCGCCGCAGGTTGAGCGCGGTGCGGATCGCGATCACCCGCACCAGCCCGCCGAGATCGCCGTGGCCGGCCGCGTCGAGGATCCGGGCCCGCCCCGCGGCGTCCGGCACCAGCAGCTTCTCGCGCACCACCTGCGCGACCTCGGCCACCTCGGCGGCCGACGTGGTCACCCGCGCCAGCACCGCCGCCAGGTTGCCCAGGTACGTGGCGTCGAAGGCGCGCAGCGCCGCCGGATCCCCAGCGGCGCACGCCGCGGCGATCGCCAGGTCGGCCGCGCGCAAGCCGGCGATCGCGTCGGCCAGCCCGGCCGGCTCGACGTCGGCGACCCGGGCCGCCCACAGCGCGACGACCGCGTCGGCCGGCAGCGCGACCGCCGGCCAGGCCGCCACCGCGTGGCCCCACTGCGCGGCCAGCGCCGCCCCGACCGCGGCGGTCTCGCGTGGCGACAGGGGCCCCTGCCGGTAATCGGCGAGTAACCGTGGCAGGGGTGACTCGGACACCCGGATGAGCGTATCACGTAGCCGTGGACTGCCTCGACGAAGCCGCGGTGCTGGCCCTGGTCGAAGACCGGGTCGCCGCCCCCGCGCGCCGCGCGCTCGAGCACCACCTCGACGCCTGCGCGAGCTGTCTCGAGCTGGTGACCCAGACCCGGCTGGCGCTCGGCTCGGCCCCGGCGGTGCGCGATCTCGCGGCGGTGGTCGCGACCTCGGACGCCCTCGATCGCTACCAGCTCGGCCCCGAGCTGGCGCGCGGCGGCATGGGCCGCATCGTCGCTGCCCACGATCGGCGCCTCGACCGCCCGGTCGTCGTCAAGATCGCGCTCGATCCGTCGCCCGCGACCGCGGCGCGCTTCCTCCGCGAGATCGCGCTGACCAGCCGGCTCGAGCACCCGGCGATCGTGCCGGTCCACGACGCCGGCACGCTCGACGACGGCACCCCGTTCTACGCGATGCGGCTGATCGGCGGTGAGTCGCTCGATCGGGTCATCGCCCGCGCCGATGGGCTGGCCGGGCGCCTGGCGCTGGTGCCCCACGTGCTGGCGATCGCCGACGCGGTCGCCTACGTCCACGCCCAGGGCGTGCTGCACCGCGATCTCAAGCCGCACAACGTGCTGGTCGGCGAGTTCGGCGAGACGGTGCTCATCGACTGGGGGCTGGCCAAGGAGCTCGGCGACGTCGACGCGCCGGCCGCGGCGACCGCGGCCCCGACGGCCACCGCGACGGTGCTGGGCACCGCGCTCGGCACGCCGGCGTACATGGCGCCCGAGCAGCTCGCGGGGGAGCCGGTCGATCGCCGCGCCGACGTCTACGGCCTGGGCGCGACGCTGTATCACGCGCTCGCCGGCCGCCCGCCCCACGGCGCCGACCGCGCGGTCGGCGATCTGCCGCGGCCGCTCGCCGCCGTCGAGCCCGGGGTGCCGGTCGAGCTGGCCGCGATCGTCGCCCGAGCGATGGCGCCGGCCCCGGCCGATCGCTACGCGTCGGCCCTCGAGCTGGCCGGCGACCTGCGGCGGTTCGCCGCCGGGCAGCTGGTGCTCGCCCACCGCTACTCGCTGGCCCAGCGCGTCGCCCGACGGGTGCGGCGCCATCGCGCCGCGTTCGCGATCGCCGCGCTCGCGGTGGTCGCGCTGACGGCGCTGTCGATCACCGGGGTGCGCCGCATCATCGCCGAGCGGCGCCGCGCCGATGCGGCCCGCGTCGAGGCCGAGCGCCAGCGCGACGGCGCGCAGCGCCTGGTCGCGTTCATGCTCGGCGATCTGCGCGACAACCTCGACCGGCTCGGGCGGCTCGATCTGCTGCGCCGCGCCGCCGCCGAGGTGCGCGGCTACTACGCGTCGGCCGGCCCGCGCGCGCCGGTCACGCCGGTCCAGCTCGCCGACGCCGCGAAGGCCGACGGCGACGCCAAGGCCGCCGGTGGCGATCCCGTGGCGGCGGTCGACGCCTACCGCGCCGGGCTGCGCGCGCTCGAGACCGCGCCGCTCGACGACGCCGGCGCGCTGATGCGGTGCGACCTCGAGCTGGTGCTCGGCGCGGCGCTCCGCGCGACCGGCGACGTGAGCGCCGCGGACAGCTACCGCGCGTGCGACGCGCGCGCCGACGCCGCGCTGGCCGCGCGCCCGACCGATCCCGCCTGGCGACTCCAGGCCGCCAAGGCCAAGACCGCGCTCGCCGAGCTGGCCGGCAACGCCGGCGACCGGGCCGCCGCGCGCCCGCTGGCCGACGCCGCCGCCGCGCTGCTGGCCCCGCTCGTCGATCGCGACGACGCGCGCGGCACCGCGCTGACCACCCTGGTGATCCTCGACCAGCTGCGCAACGCGTGGGCGATGGAGTCGTTCGACTGGGCGACCGCGGTGACCACCGCCGATCGGGCGCTGGCCAGCGCCCGCGACCTGACCGCGCGGTTCCCCGACGACATCCGGGCGCGCTGGGCGCTGACGCTGGCGTGGGACCGCGTCGGCAAGTACCGCGCTCACGCCGATGATCTGGCGGGCGCCGCGGCGGCGTTCGACCGCGCGCGCAGCGGCGGCGAGGCGCTGGTGGCGCAGGAGCCGCGGAACGCGCGCTACCAGCGGACCCTGGGCATGATCCTCGACAGCCTCGGCCGCACCGCGCTCGCCCGCGGCGACCTCGCGCTGGCGGTCACCCACTACGCGGCGAGCCGCGACGTCTCCGCGACGTTGGTCGAGCTGACGCCGCGCGACCCGACGCTGCGTGAAGAGCTCGGCATCAGCGAGCTCGCGCTGGGCGACGCGCAGCGACGCGTCGATGCTGGCGCGGCCCGCACCACCTACCAGCGCAGCATCGCCGCGTTCGAGGCCGCGCGCGCGCTGGCCCCGACCGAGCCGCGCCTCGCCGCCGCGCTCGGCCTCGCGTACGGTCACCTCGCCGAGCTCGAGGACGCCGATGGTCAGCCGGCCGCGGCGCGCGCGGCGATCGAGACCAGCCTCGGGCTCGCGCGCGCGGTGCAGGCCCAGACGCCGTCGCCCGAGGCGCAGCTGGCGGTCGCCGAGCGGCTGGTGTTCCTCGCGTACCTGGATCGCGCCGCCGCCGCCGCGCTCCTGACCGAGGCGGTCGCGCTGGTCGCGCCGCTGCGCAGCCGCGCCGCCGGCGACGCCTACCTGACCGCGTTCCTCGCCGATCTCGACCTCGAGTACGCGCGCGCGACGCGGCGCCGCTGAGCGACGCGCCATCCGGCGCCGTCGAGCGCGATCGCGGTCAGGCGCGGGCAGCGTTGGCGGTGATCGCGCCGACCAGCCGATCCCAGACGCCCGACGGCATGTGGTGGCCCATGCCCTCGACGACCTCGAGCCGCGCGCCGGGGATGGCGCGGGCGGTCGCGCGCCCGCCGGCCAGCGCGATCAGCGGATCGGCCGCGCCGTGGAACACCAGCGTCGGCGTGCGGATCGTCGCCAGCCGCGCGGTGCGATCGCCCGACGCGCCGATCGCCGCGAAGTGTCGGCAGAAGCCGCGCGGCGACGGCTTGCGCTCGAAGGCCAGCCGGCCGTTGCGCCGCAGCGCCGCCTCGTCGGGCGCGAAGCCCGGCCCGCCGATCGCCTTGAACAGCGTCACCGCGTACTCGGCCGACTCCTCGGCGGTGCGCGGCGGCTTGCTCATCAGCGCCTTCAGCGCCGCCGGGCGCGTGAGCAGCGTGTAGCGCCGGGCCCCGGTGGTCGACATGATCGACGTCAGCGACGCCAGCCGCGCGCCGTGCTCGAAGCCGAGGTGCTGCGCGATCATCCCGCCCATCGACGCCCCGACGACGTGGACCCGGTCCCAGCCGAGGTGATCGACCAGCCCGATCACGTCGCCGGCCATGTCCGACAGCGTGTACGGCGCCGGCACCGGCAGCCCGAGCATGCCGCGGGTCATCGTGCGGCCCGGCCGCGGCGCCGGCAGGTGATCGAGCCGCGTCGACTCGCCGACGTCGCGGTGATCGAAACGCGCCACCGCGAAGCCCTGGTCGGCCAGCCGGGCGCACAGCGCGTCGTCCCAGAACACCCGCTGCGCGCCGATGCCCATCACCAGCACCATGCGGCGCGGCCCGCCGTCGAAGATGTCGTAGGCGATCTCGACGTCGCCCACGCGGGCGCGACCGGTGCGCTGGTTCATGGCACACGGAGTCTACCCCCGACCCGCCCGGTTGACGCTGCGGCGGCCGCGCCGGCGCCGGTCAGGGCGTCGCGGACGGCTCGGGCGGCTTGAGCGGGATCAGGTCCGGATCGGGATCCGGCGGCGGGTCGGGCGGCTTGATCACCGCGCTGCCCGGCCCGGGCCCCAGCTCATGGCTCGAGCCGCTGCCGGGGCGCTTGCTCGAACCCGAGCCGCGCGGCTTGTCGCTGCCGCTGCCCGGCATCGTCGCCGGCCCGTCGGGGACCACCGCGGGGCCGTCGCTGCCGGTGCCGCTGCCGGGCCGCGCGACCGCCCCGCTGCCCGGGGCCTTGCCGTGCTTCTGCGGCACGACCTCGACGGCGGGCTCGGGCGCGACGGGCGCGCCGCCGACCAGCGCCTTCAGCTCGGCCTCGTAGCTGACGTTCTCGCTGGGGACCAGCTCGATCAGCTTGCCCGCGTACCCGGCCAGCCGCAGCGTGTAGCGGCGCGGGTCGCGTCCACCCGGCAGCTCGAACTCGAACGGCGTTACGCCGACCACCTCCTTGGTGGTCATGTCGTAGATCTCGGCGCCGGCCGGCGTCGACGCCAGCGCGATGGTCACGCGCGCCGGCAGCGGGGCGTCGGGCACCGGCGCCGCCGAGGTCCCGGGCGCGACGACGCTGCCGCTGGCGGCCGGCGCGACCGTCGGCTTGGCCTTGCCGCCGCCGCCACCGAGGAGCACGACCGCGCCGATGCCGACCGCCGCGACCGCCGCGACGCCGCCGAGGATCAGCGGCAGCTTCGACCGCGGCGGCGGCAGCGGCGCCT
>Ga0075163_10006993_pt1 | contig 14957 bp, 15 predicted proteins | sample JI1023141ADNA_FD_71478 | JGI IMG/M metagenome (GOLD analysis project Ga0075163, IMG submission 71478) | Wastewater effluent complex algal communities from Wisconsin, to seasonally profile nutrient transformation and Carbon sequestration -... | ecosystem: Engineered > WWTP > Effluent > Algae...
CCTTCCACAGCAGCCGCTACGATCACGCCACGCTCCGTCGCGTCGCCGCGCAGGTCGACGATGTCGTCAAAGCTCTCCCGGAAGTTTCCGAGACCACGCTCATCGGCGGTCAGCACCGCCAGATCCGCGTCGCCCTTGATCCCGCGTTGCTCGCCTCGCGCAATCTCAGCGCTGCCTACCTCGTCCCGATGTTGCAACAGGCCAACGCCCAGACGCACACCGGCGCCCAGTCCTCCGCGAATCGCGAAACGCTCCTGCAAACCGGCACGTTTTTCCGCGACGCCCGCGATGTCGGCGCTGTCGTCGTCGGAGTCGCCGAAGGCCGTCCCATTTACCTGCGCGATGTCGCCACGATCAGCGACACCGCCTCCGAGCCCTCTGACTACGTGCTCTTCGGTCGGGGCGGCAGCGCGCCCGCCAACGAAGAAGCCGCCGTCACGCTCAGCCTCGCCAAACGCCCCGGCGCCAACGCCGTCGATGTCGTCACCGCCGTCCTGACCAAAATCGACGCGCTCAAGGGCACGCTCATCCCCGCCGATATCACCGTCTCCGTCACGCGCGACTACGGCGCCACCGCCTCCGAAAAATCCAACGAGCTCCTCCTCCACATGGGCATCGCCGTCTTCGGCGTCGCCGTGCTGATCCTCCTCTTCCTCGGCTGGCGCGAGTCCATCGTCGTCCTGCTCGCGATCCCCGTCACCCTCGGGCTCACGCTGCTCGTGTTCTACCTTTATGGTTACACGCTCAACCGCATCACGCTCTTCGCGCTGATCTTCTCCATCGGCATCCTCGTCGACGACGCGATCGTCGTCGTTGAAAACATCGTCCGCCACATGGGCCTGCCGAGCTGCCGCCGCAAACGCCTGCTCCAGATCGCCGTCGAGGCCGTCGATGAAGTCGGTAACCCCACCATCCTCGCCACGTGGGCCGTCATCGCCGCCGTCCTCCCGATGGCGTTCGTCAGCGGTCTCATGGGGCCCTACATGCGCCCGATTCCGATCGGCTCCAGCGCCGCGATGGTCTTCTCACTGCTCGTCGCGTTCGCCGTCACGCCGTGGGCAGCCCTCCGCATGTTGCGCGGTCACCACTCCAAGCAGCACGCCACCGACGCCGCGGCCTTTGTCGACGCTCCGCTCTCCGACGAAACCGAGGCCGCCGACGAATCCATTTCCGAAAACACGTTTACCCGCGTCTACCAGCGCGTGATGCGCCCGCTGCTCGAGCACCGCGGCCTGCGCTGGATTTTCCTGCTCGTGGTCGCCGCTGCCACCGTCGGCTCGATGGGCCTCGTCGGCATCAGCGCCGTGAAGGTCAAGATGCTCCCCTTCGACAACAAGTCGGAGTTCCAGATCATCCTCAACTTCCCCGAGGGCACCACCCTCGAGCAAAACGCCCGCGCCGCCCGCGAAATCGCCGCCGCCATCCGCGTCGAGCCCGAGGTCCGCGACTATCAGGTCTACGCCGGCGCCGCGTCGCCGTATAATTTCAACGGCCTCGTCCGTCACTACTTCATGCGCCGCGGCCCCGCTGTCGCCGACATCCAGGTCAACCTCCTCCCGAAGCACGAGCGCACCGCGCAGAGCCACGACATCGCGAAACGCATCCGCCCGCGCGTCACCGCCATCGCGGAGAAATACGGTGCCGCCGTCGCCGTGGCCGAGGTCCCGCCCGGCCCGCCCGTGCTCCAGACCATCGTCGCCGAAATCTACGGCCCCAACGAAGCGGCCCGGCTCAAACTCGCCGACAAAGTTCGCGAGATCTACCGCGCCACGCCCGGCGTCGTGGACATCGATTGGTATGTCGAGGATCGCCAGCCCAAGACCGTCTTCCACGTCGACAAGGCCAAGGCCGCGCTCCACGGGATCACCGAAGCCGCCATCGCCCGCACCATCCAACTCGCCGTGCAGGGCTACCCGGTCACGCTCCTCCATACGCCCAACGCCCGCGAAGACGTGAACGTCGTCCTCGAGTTGCCCCGCGCCCTGCGCGCCCGGCCCGACGATCTGCTCTCGCTCTCCGTGCGCTCCGAGATGAATCCCGCCGCGCCCCTCGTCCCGCTGCGCGAACTCGTCACCGTCGAATCGACGCTCGGCGAGCGGAACATCTACCGCAAAAATCTCCAGAACGTCACCTACGTCACCGCCGACGTCGCTGGCGTCGTCGAGAGTCCCGTCTACGCGATCCTCGATATGAACAAGGCCCTCGCGAAACTCGACGGCCGCGACTTCGGCGGCACCACCGCCCACGTCGAATTGTTCAACATCTCCATGCCCACCGACGACCGCGAACCCGCCATCAAGTGGGACGGCGAGTGGCAGGTAACGCTCGAAGTCTTCCGCGACCTCGGCCTCGCCTTTGGTGCCGTGTGTATCCTGATCTACATGCTCATGGTCGGCTGGTTTAAGAACTATTCCACGCCGCTCATCGTGATGACCGTCATCCCGTTTTCGCTCGTCGGCATCATGCCGGCGCACGCGATGATGGGCGCGTTTTTCACCGCGACTTCGATGATCGGCTTCATGGCCGGCGCCGGCATCGTCGTGCGAAACTCCATCATCCTCGTCGACTTCATCGAGCTGCGCCTCAGCCACGGCCGCACGCTCGCCGAGGCCTGCATCGAGTCCGGCGCCGTGCGTTTCCGCCCGATGCTCCTCACTGCGCTCGCCGTAGTCGTCGGCGGACTCGTCATCCTCGCCGATCCGATCTTCCAAGGCCTCGCGATCTCCCTCGTCTTCGGCGCCATCGCCTCGCTCCTCATCAGCCCGCTCGCCGTGCCGCTCATCTATTACATGACCCACGCCGGTCGCGCGCCCGCGCAGAAACCCGCCTCCGACACCAAGTGCGACATTGCGAGCTGAGGCCCGCGGGCCTTTTCTTGCGGAGTCAGTTCCTTGTTTTCACCCTTAAAAACCAATCGTTAATATGCTCAATCCTCGTCGTAAGTTCCTCGCTCAACTCGCCGCCGGCGCCGCCGGCGGTGTCTCGCTCCTCGCCACGCGCGCCCTCGCCGCCGAGCCGCCGCCCAAGATGACGGAGACCGATCCCGTCGGCCAGGCCCTCGGATACAAAGCCGACACCACCAAGGTCGACGGCAAGAAATACCCACAGCACAAGCCCGACCAGAAGTGCTCGGCCTGTGCCCTCTACACCGGCAAACCCGCCGACGCCGAAGGTCCCTGCACCGCATTCGGCAACAAGATCGTCCCCGCCCAAGGTTGGTGCATGGCCTACGCCAAGAAACCCTGAGGCCCGGTCGCTCTGATCCAGACCCGGCGCCTTGCCCATGAATTTATTTAAATTCTTTAAAGCCATGCTCGCATCCGTTCCCCGTTACACTCCCGCCGAATGTTCCGCGCGCGTCAGTTCCGGCGCCGCACTGCTCATCGATGTTCGTGAACCGAAAGAATGGACCGCCGGTGTGGCCCAAGGCGCCGCGCTCCTCCCCATGAGCGACCTCAACGGCTCGCGCGTTCTCTGGAAACCGTTTCTGGAGAAAGCCGCGGGCCGTGAACTTCTCACCTACTGCGCCGTCGGCGGTCGCGCCGGCATCGTCGCGAAACTGCTCGCCTCCGAAGGCTTCAACGTCGCCAACGCCGGCGGTTTCCCCGAGTGGGCCGCCGCCGGTTGGCCCGTCGTCACTCCGCCCGCCGCGTAACCCCCGCCCGCTCCCGCTCGCTATGTCCTCCACCGCTTCGTCCCAAAATCTCCTCCGACGCGCGCGGTGGAATCCTTATGTCGTTGGTGCAGGCATCGGCGTCCTGAGCTGGCTTGTCTTCGCCGTCGTCGACAAGCCCCTCGGCGTCACCACGGCGCTCACCGGTCTCGCCGGTGCGTGCGCCGCGCCGTTCCTCGGCGCCGACACCGTCGCGACCAACGCCTATTTCAAGAGCCACGTCTTCAAGCTCGACTACGGCATGCTCTTCCTCGTCGGCATCGCCCTCGGCGGATTTCTCTCGGCGATCCTCTCGGGCAGTTTCCGCGCCGAGACGATTCCCGCCGTGTGGCGCGAACGCTTTGGCGGCTCCGTCGCCAAGCGCATGGTCGCCGCCTTTTTCGGCGGCATCTTCGCGATGTTCGGCGCGCGCCTCGCCGACGGTTGCACGAGTGGCAACGGCATCAGCGGCAGCCTCCAGCTCGCTGTCGGCGGCTGGACGTTTTTCCTAACGCTCTTCGCCTTCGGCATCCTCACGAGTCTCGTGCTCTTCGGCACCGGCCGCTCCTCGAAAAACTAAACCCGCGCCCCGCCCATGCACTTCCTCGCTGCTGTCACTCCGCCCGTCACCGGCCCCGCCGCCCTCGTCGCCTCCGTCGTCCTCGGCGCCATCTTCGGTGTGCTGCTCCACCGCGGCGGCGTCGCCAATTACAACGTCATCGTGAACCAGTTTCGCTTCCGTGATTTCACGGTCCTGAAAATCATGATGACCGCCATCATCGTCGGCGGCCTCGGCGTGCTCGCCCTCAATTCCGCCGGCCTCGCCAACTACCACATCAAAGCCGCCAACATGCTCGGCGTCGTCCTCGGCGCCGCCATCTTCGGCGTGGGCATGGTGCTCTACGGATATTGCCCCGGCACCGCGATCGCCGCCGCCGCTTCCGGCAGCATTCACGGCCTCGTCGGTCTCGGCGGTCTCCTCGTCGGCGGCACACTCTACGCCTTCAGTTTTCCGTGGATCGCCAAAAACATTCTGCCCGTCGGAGCCCTCGGCAAAGTCCGCCTGCCCGACGTCACCGGTGTCCCCGCGCTCGTCTGGTTCATCGCGCTGATCGCCATCGCGCTCACCGTTTTTTTCCTCATCGAACGCGCCGAACGCCGCGCCGCCGCCCCCGCTTCTTCCTGAGTCACGTCACTCCGCATCGCACCCGCCCAACGCATCGCTCCTATGAAAACCAACGTCGGCACAATCGACCGCGTCATCCGCGTCATCCTCGGCCTCGGCATCCTCGGTGCCGGCTACTATTTCAAAAACTGGCTCGGCCTCATCGGCATCGTCCCGCTGCTCACTGCGTTCGTCGGCTTCTGCCCCGCCTATCTGCCCTTCGGCCTGAGCACCTGCGCCAAGCCCGATCAGGGTAAAAAATAACTGCGCGCCTCCGCGCCGTCCCCGTCCGCGCCGCTTCTCCGCGCGACGTTCCCCGTTCTTCTCCGGCCGCCACCGCGCGCCGGAGCCTGCCACTGCATTGCCCGTCCATCATTCTCCGCACCGGAAAACCGCCGCCCGCTCTCGTTTGTCTCCTCCCGCCATGAACACTTCCTCGCCCCTCCGTCTCGTCATCGTCGGTGGTGTCGCCGCCGGCGCTTCTGCCGCCGCCCGTGCCCGCCGTCTCAGTGAATCCGCCGCGATCACCCTCCTTGAGCGCGGGCCCGACGTCTCGTTCGCCAACTGCGGCCTGCCTTACTTCATCGGCGGCGAAATCAAATCCCGCGACGCCCTCGCCGTGCAGACGCCCGCCACGCTCAAGGCCCTGCTCGCCCTCGACGTGCGCACCAGCACCGAGGTCACCGCCATCGACCGCGCTGCCCGCCACGTCACCCTTCGCGACGTCGCCTCCGGCACCACCTCGTCGTTGCCCTACGACAAACTCCTCCTCGCCCCCGGCGCCGTGCCCCTCCGCCCGCCGCTCCCCGGGATCGACGATCCGCGCGTCTTCACGCTGCGCTCCCTCGGCGACATGGACCGCATCAAGGCCGCCGCCGCCAACGCCCAGCGCATCGCCGTCATCGGCGCCGGCTTCATCGGCCTCGAAATGGCCGAGCAATTCGTCCACCTCGGCAAACAGGTCACCCTCGTCGAACTCACCCCGCAGCTCCTCCCGCCGCTCGATGAGCCGATGACGCACCTCCTCGCCGACGAGCTCCGCAAACGTCACGTCGAACTCGTCCTCGGCGACAGCGTTGCCGCCTTCGAGCCCGGCGCCGCGCTCACGTGCCGCCTCGCCTCCGGTCGCGCCGTCGCCGCCGACCTCGTCATCCTCAGCATCGGCGTCCGCCCCGACACCGCGCTTGCCCGCGCCGCCGGCCTCGATCTCGGCGCCCGCGGCCACATTCGCGTCAACGCCTTCATGCAGACGAGCGATCCCGATATCTACGCCGCCGGCGATGCCATCGAGACCGAGGATTTTGTCACCGGCGATCCCGCCGCCGTCCCGCTCGGCGGTCCCGCGAATCGCCAGGGCCGCCTCGCCGCCGATCACATGTTCCGTCCGTCCGAAGCCAAGCCCTACCCGGGCGCCCTCGGCACCGCCATCGTCCGCGCCTTCGACGTCGCCGCCGGCCTCACCGGTTGGACCGAGAAACGCCTCCGCGCCGCCGGTCGCGCCTACCGCACCGTCACGGTGAACGACAACCACCACGCCGGCTATTTCCCCGGCGCGAAGCCCCTCCTCCTCAAACTCCTCTGGGCCCCCGATACCGGCCGCGTCCTCGGCGCCCAATGCACCGGTCTCGCCGGCGTCGACAAACGCCTCGACGTCCTCGCCACCGCCATCACCGGCGGTCTCACCATCGACGATCTCGCCCAGCTCGAACTCTCCTACGCTCCGCCGTTCGGCGCCGCCAAAGACATCGTCAACCTCGCCGGCTTCACCGCCTGCAACACCCGCGACGGTCTCGTCACGCCCGTCGACGCGTTGCCCGACGATCCCGCCGTGCAGATCCTCGATGTCCGCCCGCCGCCCCTCGTCGCCGCCCATCCGCTCCCGCGCGCCGGCACGATCAACATTCCCCTTGGCGCCCTCCGCGCCCGCCTCGGCGAACTCGACCGCGCGCGCCCCGTCATCACCGTCTGTGCCCTTGGCAAGACCGCCTATTTCGCCGCCCGGGTTCTCGCCCAAAACGGCTTCCACGTCTCCGCCCTAACCGGTGGCATCCGCGCCCACTTCGACCCGCGCTCGCCCGCGAAACTCCCGACTCCCTGATCCCCGCCCGCCCATGAAATCGTTTTCCCTTCGCCGCAGCCTCCTGCTCGCCGCGCTCGCGCCGGCTTTCGCCATCGCCGCGCAATCTCCCGCACCGCTCCGCGCCGAGTTCGTCGATCCCGCCAAACCCGAGGTCGCCGCCATCCGCCAGGCCGGTGAAGCCGCCGTCGCCGCCGTCGGCAAGAAACTCGTCACCGCCCTCAACGCCGCGCTCGCCGCCGGCGGACCCGAGGCCGCCGTCCTCGTGTGCCAGACACAGGCGCTGCCGCTCACCGCCGAGAAACTCGCCGATCAGCCGACCCTCGTCTCCGTCAAACGCACGAGCCTCCGCCTCCGCAATCCCGCCAACGCCCCCGACGCCGCCGAGCGCCTCGCCCTCGACCACGTCGCGAAACTCGTCGCCGCCGGCCAGCCGCCGCCGCCCGTCCTCGTCCAGCGTATCCAACCTTCCGGCACCGCGAAGCCCGAGTGGCGCGTCTACCGTCCCATCGCCACGAAAGCCGAGTGCCTCGTCTGCCACGGCGATCCCGCCACGCAATCCCCCGCGCTCCGCACCGCGCTGCAAACCCGCTATCCCGCCGACGCCGCCACCGGCTACGCCGCCGACCAATGGCGCGGCCTCTTCCGCGTCACGATCGCCCCGGCACCCACAGCTTCCGCCCGCCCATGAAACTCCCACCCGCCCGCGCGTTGAAATGGCTGCTGCTTCCCGTGGTCGCCGGCCGGCAAACTCGTCACCGGCACCTTCATGGTTCTCCGCCGACCGGTTTCTGTAGAAGCACCGCGACGTCGTGGGGAGTGCGGATTTTCCGATCGAAGCGATGGAGCGAGGCTTCGGGCAGCGTGGCCAAATATTTTGACATGCAGTTAAAAGATAGTAATAGCTTACTCACTATGAATGGCGCCACCTCCTCCTCGCCCCGGCACCTGCCCGCAGACGAACGCAGGGCCGTCACGGTGGCGGCGGTGATCGCGCTGGCCGCCGAGCAGAACCCGCAAGAAATCACCACGACCGCGATCGCCGACCGCATGAGCCTGACCCAGGGCGCGCTCTTTCGGCATTTTCCCACCAAGGAGGCCATCTGGCAGGCGGTCATGGAGTGGGTCGCCGAAGTCCTGCTCGCCCGGATCGACGACGCGGCGCAGACGGCCGCCTCGCCCCTCGCGGCCCTGGAGGTCATGTTTATGGCGCACATCGATTTCGTGGCCCAGCACCCGGGCGTGCCGAGAATTTTGTTTGGAGAACTACAGCGGGCGGAGGCGACGCCGGCCAAGCGTGCGGTGCAGACCTTGCTGGAGCAATACGGCCTCCGGCTGCATGCGCTCGTCGAGCAAGGCATCGCGCAAGGCGAACTGGACCGGGAGGTCGATCCGACAGCGGCCGCCACCCTGTTCATCGGCTCGATCCAGGGCCTGGTCATGCAGGCGCTGTTGGCGGGGAAGGTGCAGCTCATCCGCGCCGCCGCACCCGGGGCCTTCGCCATCTTTGCCCGGGGCGTCAGGAGGGTGCCATGAAACGCCTCCCCGTGTCGGGTCGCACGCTGGCGTTGATCGGAGTGCTCCTGCTGCTGTTCGCCTCGTTTGCTTTTGTCGCGTTGCGCTCGGGGCCGCTGGCACCCGTGCCGGTGACCGTGATGACCGTCGAAAGTCAGTCGCTCAAGCCGGCCCTGTTCGGCATCGGCACGGTCGAGGCCCGCTACACGTATAAGATCGGACCGACGGTCGCGGGGCGGGTTCAACGGGTGGAGGTGCAGGTGGGCGATCGGGTGCAGGCCGGACAACTGCTGGGCGAGATGGATCCGGTGGATCTCGATGATCGCATCGCCGCCCAAGAGGCCGCGCTCAAGCGTGCCGAGGCCGGGGTGCCGGCCGCCGAGGCGCAGGCTCGGGAGATGGTCGCGCGCCAAAGCTATGCCGAAGCACAAGCCTCCCGCTACGAAACGCTCTTACAAGCGGGCTCTTCCAGCGAAGAGGCGGTCGGCGCCAAAAGGCAGGAACTGCAAGTCACCAATGCCGGCCTCGCCGCCAGCCGCGCCAATCTGGAGGTCGCCCATCAGGAGTTGGCGCGGGTCCGCGCCGACCGCGGAGTATTGCTCCGGCAAAGGGCCAACCTGCGTCTGGTCGCGCCGAGGGATGGCTTGGTGGCCGCGCGCAACGCCGATCCGGGCACGACGGTCGTGGCCGGCCAACCCGTCGTGGAGGTCATCGACCCGACGAGCCTCTGGGTGAATGTGCGCTTCGATCAACTGCGCGCCGGCGGCCTGCGCGCCGGGCTGCCCGCCCAGGTCGTCCTCCGCACGCAAGCCGGTGGCGCCGTCGCCGGGCAGGTGCTGCGGGTCGAGCCCGTCGCCGATGCGGTGACCGAAGAGACTCTCGCCAAGGTCGTGTTCGCCACCCTGCCGGAGCCACTGCCTCCGGTCGGTGAACTGGCCGAAGTTACCGTGACGCTGCCACCGTTGCCGGCCGCTCCGGTGGTGCCCAATGCCAGCGTGCAACGGATCGGAGGGCAGCTCGGCGTCTGGCTGTTCGAGGGCGACTCGGTGCGGTTCGCGCCGGTCAAGCTGGGTGCGATCGACCTCGAGGGCCGGGCGCAGATTCTCGATGGGCTCAAGTCAGGCGCCCGTGTGGTAGTCTACAGCCAGCGCTCGCTCGGCGCCCACACCCGCGTGAAACTCGTCGAGCGCCTGCCGGGAGTCTCGCCATGATCAGTCTCGCGGGGCGCGACATTCTGCATTCGTGGGGCAAGTTCGTCTTCACCGGCGTGGGGCTGGGCTTGTTGATCGGGGTGACCCTGACTATGGCGGGTGTTTATCGCGGCATGGTGGACGACGCCAAGGCGCTGCTCGACAACAGCGGCGCGGACCTGTGGGTGGTGCAGAAGGACACGCTTGGTCCCTATGCCGAGCCGTCCAGCCTGTCCGACGACGTCTATCGCAGCCTTCTGGGAATGCCCGGGGTGGCGCGCGCGGCCAACGTCACCTATCTTACCATGCAGGTGCGCCAGGGAGCGACCGATGTGCGCTCCATGGTCGTCGGGGTCGTGCCCGGCGGTCCCGGCGAACCCGGGCAGCCCGGCTATCTGATCGCCGGTCGCCAAATCACCCGTGGGCACTACGAGGCCGTGGCCGATGTGGCCGCCAAGTTTCGACTCGGCGAACGCATTCAGATCCGCCGCAACCTCTACACCGTGGTCGGGCTGACCCGCCGCATGGTGTCTTCCGGCGGCGACCCGATGATCTTCATTCCGCTGAAAGATGCGCAGGACGCCCAATTTCTGAAGGACAACGATGCCATCGCGCAACAGCGCCGCCGCACCACCGCCAGTCCGGCCTTTAACCGCCCGGGTGTGCCCGGTTTGCTGGATGCGGTGCTGGCCTCCCAGAGCACCAACCCTTCCGTTAACGCGGTGCTGGTGCAAACTCTGCCCGGTTACACCCCAGAGGAAGTGGCCGAGCCCATCCGGCGCTGGAAGCGGCTGCAAGTTTACACGCGTCTCCAGATGGAGGATCTATTGGTCCGCAAACTGATCGCCACCTCGGCGAAGCAAATTGCCATGTTTCTGGTAATCTTGGCGATCGTCAGCGCGGCCATCGTCGCCTTTATCATCTATACCCTGACTATGGGCAAAATCCGCGAGATTGCCGTGCTGAAGCTGATCGGCACCAAGAACCGCACCATCGCCGCCATGATCATGCAGCAGGCGGTGGGGCTCGGCGTGATCGGTTTCGTGGTGGGTAAGATCGCCGCCACGATCTGGGCACCCATCTTCCCTAAATTTGTCCTGCTCGAACCGGGCGACACGGCCCGGGGGTTCGTCGCGATGATGGTGATCTGTGTCCTGGCCAGCCTGTTGGCCATCCGCGCCGCGCTCAAAGTCGACCCCGCGGAGGCGATCGGAGGCTGATATGCACTGGCGAGGCATCAAAATCGAGGGGCTGCGCAAACGCTACGGTAGCGGCGACACCGCCGTCGATGCCCTCAAAGGCGTCGATATGCAGGTCGCTCCCGGTGAGGTCGTCGGGTTGGTGGGGCCCTCCGGTTCCGGCAAAACTACCCTGCTCAAATGCCTAGGTGCCATCATTGAGCCGACCGCCGGCCGCATGTCGCTGGGCGAAGATGTGATCTACGACCAAGGTTGGAAGATTTCGGATCTGCGCGAACTGCGCCGCGACAAGATCGGCTTCGTGTTTCAGGCTCCCTATCTGATCCCGTTTCTCGACGTCACCGACAACGTGGCCCTCTTGCCGATGCTGGCCGGACAATCCAATCGCGACGCCCGCCAGCGGGCGCTGGAGCTGCTCGGGGCCCTCGACGTCGCGCATCGCGCCAAGGCCATGCCGTCGCAACTCTCCGGCGGCGAGCAGCAGCGTGTCTCTATCGCCCGCGCACTGGTCAACCGCCCGCCAGTCATCCTCGCCGACGAGCCCACCGCCCCACTCGACAGCGAACGGGCACTCGCGGTGATTCGCATTCTCAACGACATGGCCCGCCGCTACGAGACCGCGATCATCGTCGTCACCCACGACGAGAAAATCATCCCGACCTTCAAACGCATCTACCATATCCGCGATGGCGTGACCTACGAAGAAGCCGGGGAAGGCCGGTTGTTCGAGTGAGCGCGAAGGATTCCTCCCCATATTTCGTCAGCCGGTCAGCAAATTCAAAGACACCTGAAAAACCATGAATGAAAATCGCCTCCTGCGGTGGCTGGCGCTCGCGGCCATCGTGTTTGGGCTGGTGACGGTCGCGAGTGGCGGCCGGGCGCTGTTTGGCAGCGTGGAATCGCGCGCCGCCGTGGGCCAGGCGGTGCCCTTCGTGCTCTGGTTCAATTTTCTCTCCGGCTTCGTCTATCTCGTGTCCGGGGCGGGCCTGTTGGGGCGCAGGCGCTGGGCCGTCTATGCCTCGCTCTTCGTCGCGGTTTCCACGCTCCTGGTTTTTTTGGCCTTCGGCGTTCACGTGATGGGCGGCGGGGCCTACGAGCTGCGCACCGTCGGCGCGATGACGCTGAGATCGTCGGTCTGGGTTGCCGTGGCCGTGGTGTCGTTCCGCGCGCTGAAAACTCCTGCGGATTCCCGCCTGGAGGCTTGATGGGGCCATCGTCGCAGCCAGTCGCCACCCGAGAATCATGATCGCGAAATCGCCAGCCAATACTCGAAGCGATCCACTTTCTCGCCGAGTGTGGCTTTCCCGGATACGGGTGATCTTGGGCACGAAAATGCCGCCTGGCCGGGCCGTTGATCGAAATTTCCAGCTCCCGCACCGCCGTCGATCATCGGGCCTCACCTCGCAGTGCGCCCCATCGCTCCCATCAAAGCTGGGCGCGATCCTCGGCTAGCCCAACGACCCCATGAAAAGCACCTTGTCGGGGTTCCTCTTTATCGTCGTCGCTCGATTGCTTTCCGGACAAGACGTTCTCCACACCCTGGTGCCGCCGCCAGCACCGGTCGCTTCCGGAGCGTCCGTGCGGATCGCGCTCGTCGGCCTCAACCCGACCGCGGGTAACACCCCGTTCAATCCGCCCCTGTTTATCGCAGGAAACCTGACTGCCGGTGGAAGAACGCTTCCGGTTGAACTTCAGGCTGAGGTCGAGGGACCGAACACCATCCGGGCTGGGGCGTTCGCGCGTCGCGATTATGTTTTCGTGCTACCGCGCGATATGAACGGTCGGGTTATCTTGGAGGTCGCCGGTTTCGGCTCCACGCCGCTGCGGACCGTGATCTTGGCGCAGAGCAAGGACGTCATCCACCCGGAAGATTCGCCACGTTCCCCCACCACCCCTGCTCCAGTGGCTTCCGCCGCGGCCTCGATTGATCGGACTTTTTGGAGCCACTTCGCCGCGCACGAGGCGATCTACTTCCTTTACGGCGCGGATGCCCCGGCGGCCAAATTCCAGTTCAGCTTCAAATATCGCCTCCGCGGCTTCGGCGCGGGTGATCGGGAACACGCGCTGCGCGCGCTCCAATTTGGCTACACTCAGCGTTCGCTTTGGGCCCTCAACGCGAATTCCAGCCCGTTCTACGACACCAGTTACATGCCGTCGCTGTTTTACGAATCGTTCGCCCCGGCACGCACGGCAAATACCGATCGGTTGACTTGGCTCGGCTTCCAAGCCGGGTATCAGCATGAATCCAACGGTCGCGCCATCCCGGACTCGCGAAGCCTCAACACCCTGTTTTTTCGCCGCGGATTCATGATCGGATCGCCCGCCCGTTGGCACCTCATCGTCAGCCCCAAGCTCTCGGTCTATGTCGGCGGCCTGCCCGACAATCCCGACTTGGCCGACTATCGCGGCTACGCCGAGTGGATGATCGCACTCGGCAAGGGCACCGGAGCAAAACTTACCTATACCGGGCGGGCGGGAAAAGCGGTCGACCATTTCAGCACCCAGCTCGATTTCACGATCCCCGTGCAAAGCAAGCTGCTGGACTTCGCCACGTATTTCACCCTGCAGTATTTTAGCGGCTACAGCGAAAGCCTACGCACTTACAATCAACGAACCGAGACCATCCGCGCCGGGTTCTCCTTGGTGCGCTTGCGGTGATGAAGAAAAATTCGAGCCCGCGCGTGAAACCTTACCCGCTGCTGACCGCCGTCGCGCTCATCAACGCCGCCACGTCCGGCCGTGTCGCCCACGAGCAGCGCGCCGGCATCATCGTGGTCACGCACGACCACCGCGCGCTCGACGTCTTCGACCGCGTCTTCGAAATGGAAGACGGTCTCCTCCGCGCCCACGCCGCCTAAATTTTTTCATGTCCTACGAACTCTCCAATTTCCAAACCGACGTCCTCGACCGCAGCGAACTCACGCCCGTGCTCGTCGATTTCTGGGCCGCGTGGTGCGGACCGTGCAAAATGCTCGGGCCGATCCTCGAAAAACTCGCGGGCGAAGCCGCCGGCCGTTGGGTGCTCGCGAAGATCGACACCGAGCTTCATCAGGATCTCGCCGCGCAGTTCCAGATTCGCGGCATCCCCAACTGCAAACTCTTCCACCGCGGCGTCGTGATCGCGGAACTCGCCGGCGCGCTCCCCGAGCCGCAACTCCGCGCGTGGCTCGCCGAGCATCTGCCGACTCCGAAACGCGAGCGCATGGCGCGCGCCCGCGAGTTGCTCCACTCCGGCCACGCCACCGCCGCCGCCGAACTGCTGCGCCCGCTGACGGTCGCCGACCCCGCCGATCACGAACTCGCGGTGCTCGCGGCCCGCGCCCTCGTTTTTTCCGACCCTGCCGCCGCGCTCGCGCTCCTCGCCCCGCTGCCGCCCGCCTCGCCTTGGACTGACGGTGCCGCAGTCGTGCAAACCCTCGCCGCCGCCTTTCAGTCCATCGCCGTCCCCGAGCGCCTACCCGACACGCCCCTGCGTGCCCGCTACCTCGCCGCCCTCGCGCAACTCCGCCGCGAGTCCTTCGACGCCGGCCTCACGGAACTGATTGGTGTGCTCGAAGAAAAACCCGCCTACGATGCCGGCCAGGCCAAAGCCCTCGGCCTCGCCCTCTTCCGCCACCTCGGCCTGCGCCACCCGATTTCCGAAAAATTCTCCCGCGCGTTTAGCATGGCGGTGAACGTGTAGCGGGCTGCGTGCGCGTTTCGGCGCCGTGGCACGAAAGCCTCACGGTTTCCGCTACACCCAACGCCGCACGCGCGAGCAGTAGGCGGCATATTCCGCGCCGAAGAGCGCCGTCATCGCGCGCTCCTCGGGGGCGATTTGCAGGCGGTTCATCGTGAGCACGAAGAGCGGCAGCCCGCCCCAAGCGAGCGCGTGGCCCAAAAAGAGCGCCCACGCCACGAGCCACATTAGCAAGCCGACATACATCGGATTGCGCGTCCACCGGTAGATGCCCGTCACCACGAGGCGCGTCGCTTTGCCCGGCGTGAGCGGGTTCATCGTGGTTTGCGCGCGACGAAACGAAACGATCGCGCCCGCCTCTGCCGCGATGCCCGTCAGGGCCGCGGCCACGGCCACGCCGCGCAGCGACGGCAGACGAAAGTCTGCCGCCCAGCCGGCGCGCGCCACGCCCCACATCGCCAGCGCGGCGAGCGCGAGCTG
>Ga0075163_10006995_pt1 | contig 14955 bp, 5 predicted proteins | sample JI1023141ADNA_FD_71478 | JGI IMG/M metagenome (GOLD analysis project Ga0075163, IMG submission 71478) | Wastewater effluent complex algal communities from Wisconsin, to seasonally profile nutrient transformation and Carbon sequestration -... | ecosystem: Engineered > WWTP > Effluent > Algae...
TCGAACACGTCGATGTTGGCGAACTTCTTGAACAGGCAGCCCTTGCCTTCCATCACCGGCTTGGCGGCCAGCGGGCCGATGTTGCCGAGGCCGAGCACCGCGGTGCCGTTGGTGACCACCGCCACCAGGTTGCCGCGGGAGGTGTATTCCTGCGCGTCGGCCGGGTCGGCGACGATCGCATCACAGGCCGCTGCCACGCCCGGCGAATAGGCCAGCGCCAGGTCACGCTGGTTGGTCAGGCCCTTGGTGGGCACCACCGAGATCTTGCCGCGGGTCGGGCTGCGGTGGTAATCGAGGGCGGCGGCGATGAAATCCTTGTCCATGTATCTCTCTTCTTCTCGCTAGTTATCGTTCTGACGGCGTTGCGGCACAAACGCAGCGTCGACAGCGGAAAAACGGCCCTCATCCGAGCTTCGGATGATGATGGCCGGGAGTCTTGAATCCTGGTTTTGCCCAGAAACGGGCAGTTGCCCCATCGCGGCTCGGAGCGCGCGGCACGCGCCGGGCTGCCGAACAGCCGCACACCGGGGAAAACGCGCCACCGACACGGCTGCGGGCACTACCTCTTCTCAATCAATAAGAGTTTACCCGAGGAGCCGTGATTGCGCACCTTCGGTAAATACGGACCGACCCCGATTGCGTGGCACAATCGCGCGCATTCGAAAATATTCCGCACAAAGGGGAGAGAAGATGCGACGCGTGGTGTTCAACCAGAAGGGCGGCGTGGGCAAATCCACCATCACCTGCAACCTGGCCGCGATCAGCGCCCAGAACGGCCTGCGTACCCTGGTGGTCGACCTCGACCCCCAGGGCAACTCGACCCACTACCTGCTGGGCGACGCCGCCGATGGCGCCGACGACACCGTGGCCGGCCTCTTCGAACAGAGCCTGAACTTCAAGTTCAACCCCAAGAAGACCGCCGACTTCATCCACGCCACGCCTTTCGCCGGGCTGTCCATCATGCCGTCCCACCCCGACCTGGGGGATCTGCAAGGCAAGCTCGAATCCCGCTACAAGATCTTCAAGCTGCGCGAAGCCCTCGACGAGATCGCCGACGATTTCGACGCGGTCTTCATCGACACCCCGCCGGCGCTCAACTTCTACACCCGCTCGGCGCTGATCGCCACCCAGCGCTGCCTGATCCCCTTCGATTGCGACGACTTCTCCCGCCGGGCGCTCTACGCCCTGCTCGACAACGTGCAGGAGATCAAGGCCGACCACAACCGCGACCTGCAGGTCGAGGGCATCGTGGTGAACCAGTTCCAGCCCCGCGCCAGCCTGCCCCAGAAGCTGGTCCAGGAACTCATCGCCGAAGGCCTGCCGCTCTTCAAGACCTATCTTTCCAGCTCGATCCGCATCCGCGAAAGCCACGAGCAGGCCAAGCCGATGATCCACCTCGACCCGAAACACAAGCTCACCCAGGAATTCGTCGCCCTGCACGCCGAACTGCAGGCCTGACGCTTTCGCCCGCACGCCGGCCCGCCGCGGCCGGCAGGGCGCTCAGCCCTTCAGCGCTTCCGCATGGCGCGGCGCGCGGTAGAAGGTCAGGATGCGGCGCACGTATTCCTGGGTTTCGGCAAAGGGCGGCACGCCCTTGTAGCGCAGCACATTGCCCTCGCCCGCGTTGTAGGCCGCCGCCGCCAGCGCCACGTCGCCCTTGAACTGGCTGAGCAGCCAGCGCAGGTAGGCCAGGCCGCCGCGCACGTTCTGCTCCGGGTCGAGGGCGTCGCGCACGCCGAAACGCTCGGCGGTGTCGGGGATCAGCTGCATCAGCCCGAGGGCGTTCTTCGGCGACCGGGCCGCTGCATCGAAGTTCGACTCGGTGCGCACGATCGCCAGCGCCAGGCGCGGGTCCACCTTGAAACGCGGTGCCAGCTTCTGCACCAGCAAGGCATGGCGGCGCTTGTCGGCCGGCAGGGCCCTCACGAAACGTTCGACCACCTCATAGGGCACCACCTCGTTCACATCCGCCGCCACCTGCACCGGAGCTGCACCGGTGACCAGGCAATCGGGCAGGCGCTCGCCCGCCCCCAAGGCCCCCACCAGGCTGGCCGCCTTCTCGTGGCCGCGCTGGGCCGCGATGGACAGCAGCGTGAGCGCCACCTGATTGTCGCGCGCCACGCCCTGCCCCATCAGGTAGAGGCGGCCCAGGCGATACTGGCCCTCCACGCTGCCGTCCCGCGCTGCCGCGCAATACTGGGCCGCCGCCACACCGGGCTGGCGGCTGAGTTCTGCGCGGTAGCCGCTCTCGAGCAGCCGCGCGATGGCCGGTGCCTCGTCGCTCCACGCCGGCGCCTCCGGCTCCGCTGCGGCGGCCTGCGCCCCCAGGGCAGAAGCAGTCAGCAGCAGCGCGGCAAAAAGGCGAGACAGTCGGGAAACGGGCATCTGGACAGGAAATGTGAAGGAATCAACCACGAATGATGAGGTAATCCCCGCAAACCCGCCGTGACGGCGTTCCGCCCGAAACCCGGATCGGGGCATTGCCGCGACGGGCGTCACACAACGCTACAAAACACCGCCGCCATGCGCGGCAGCGCAGCGCCGGGCGACCCCGTCCACCATGATCGATCGAAAAAAAAGCCGGGCGAACCCGGCTTTTGCGAACCTGCCGAAAGCTCGACGTCCTTACTGGACGCGAACCTCCACGCGGCGGGCTTCGGCGGGGTCGGCACCGCCGAGGGTCACGGCCGGCTTGCGCATCTTGACCTTGTCGGCGGCCAGGCCGGCGGCAATCAGCGCGTCCTTGACAGCCACGGCACGGTCCTTGGCCACTTCGGCGTTCACGGCAGCACCACCGGTTTCGTCGTGGTAGCCGGACAGCAGCACCAGCTTGGACGGATCTTCGTTCAGCTTGGCGATGACCTTGGCGAGTTCTTCGGGCGCGCCGGCGGGCAGCTCGGCCTTGCCGGATTCGAAGTAGAACTTGACCAGCGGCTCGCCCACTTCGGCGATCTCGGGCTCTTCGGCCACCACGGCGGCCACCGGGGCGGGGGCGCGGTTCTGGCCGGTCACATAGACACTCAGGCCGATCACCAGGCCAACCACCAGCGCGATGATGCCGAACAGGATGCCCAGCACGAGGTTCTGGTTGTCGTCGTCTTCTTGCATCGAAAAATCCTTTATGGGTCAAGGTTGAAATTAAGTCGCGCAAGTATACCGGTTAACCCGCATGGGCTTGAGGGGGTCGGCCGGAGAATTGTTAAATTCCCCTTGGGCCACGCCGGCTGACCCATCACCGCCCGGCCCGCCGCTCGGCCAGCAGCATCAGATTGCGGGGCGTCAGGGCGCGGTCGCAGAAGGTGCCCACCTCCACCTCGAAGCCGGCCTCCTCGAGGCCCAGCGCCAGGTCCATCACCAGCCACACCTCGAGCGCCCGGCGAAAGCCGTGGCGCACCAGCTCAAGGCGTCGCACCTCGCCGCGGCGCTGCTCGCCGGCCGCCTCCCAATGGGCCCAGTCCACCTCGGCCGGCAACACAAGGCCTTCGCGCCCGGCCAGCAGCCGGCAGTAGTCGGCGAAGCTCCCGCCCTGCCAGGCGCCGGGCACCGGCTTGAAGGGGCGGATCGCCTCGCCCTGCAGCGCGTTGCGGAGCGCAACGAAGCCCAGCTTCCAGGCCTGGTCCCGGGCCAGCTTGTGCTGGATGCGCCGCGGCGCGGTGACGGTCTCGGTCACCGCCAGGCGCAGGGCACCACCATCCAGCTGCAGATCGGCGTCGCGGCTCACGGGGCGGTAGCCGTCCTGGGCACCCCGGTAATAACAACAGGGGGCGATCCGGTAGCCGCTCGCCCCGTCGATGGCTGCCGAGCGCACCAGCGAGCGGTGCAGCTCACCGCAGGCGTGCAGCGCCAGCACCGCATGCCCGCGCACATGGCCGCGGGAGTCCGGCGCCAGCGCGTCGGCGCACAGCACCGTCTGGGCCACGCCGGCCCTGGTGGCGAGGTGCTCGGCGTCCGCGCACAGGGCCGCGTCGATCTCCAGCGAACTCACCGGCAGCCCGTCGCTCACCGCCAGCCGCCGCCCCAGGTGTCCCTTGCCGGCGCACCACTCCAGCAGCGGCGCCGCCGGCGCCGGGCCGTGGGCCGCGAAGGCTTCGATCTGCTCGCGTTTGCGGCCGGGGATGTGCCAGTCGAAATGCCGTCCCGACGGCGGCAATGCCCGCCGGGGCAGCGGCGCGAGGTCGCACAGCTCACCCAACCGGGCTGCCACCGGCAGCAACGGTGCCAGCCAGGCCCGGCAGGCGTCCGGGTCGGCGACGAAATACTCCAGCGCCGCGTCGTCCAGCGCCAGCGCGGCCGCGGCAAGGGCCGGCCAGGCCTCGCACCACGGGGGCCGGCGCATGTAGAAAGGCGACGGCCGCCACAGGGCCTCGTGGGCCTTGAGGGCGGACTGCAGCTCGAGAAAACGTTCGCGGTGGTTCATGGGAGCAAGCCTTGCGGGCCCGGGCAGGGACGAAACCGGACGCACGATAGCAAAAGCCGGGGCGCGGGGCCTGCCTTATCGTCGCGGCGTGCTCTTACTCGGAAAGAAGGGATGGCATCCAGCGATTTTTCCTCTGAGAAATATCGGAGTTACGCCCCCTCCCTTGACTATCTTTCGACGTGGGCTAGCTGTTGATCATCTTTTGGCTAAAGTTGCACCCGGAAGCTCCGTAAACACCAAAAAATTTATGACGACACGCGTGAAGCGGCGGATCCGTCAGCTGCCACAAGCAAGGGGTCATCGGAAAAGCCAGATCGGCGCCGATCTCCTGCCAGAACAAAAAACTCGACTCAACCCGTTTAACCGTCTCTGGGTCTTGACATTCCCAGACTCGCGACGAGACCAATATATCTAGGAGATACCATGGCTATCGGCAAGGCTCTCATCATTCTTCGTGCCAACAGGCTGCTCATCAACATTGCGCTGGCAGTCGGCGGCGCAGGTGTTTACGTCGGCGCCTTCGCAGCCGACAACTTTGCCGACAAGCTCGACCAGGTGCTCAAGGAGCACCGCCTGATGAAAATGGTAGATGCCGACGTGGCGACCGCCGGTGCGCAGGTCGCGGTCGAGAGGACCGCCTATTTCCCCAAGCTGACCGTAGGCGCCGGCATCGGCAAACAGCACATAAACCGGGACATCGGCACCAAGGGCAACTTCGATCCGTCCGATGTGAACGTCGGTCTCAACCAGCTCATCACCGATTTCGGTCACACCAATCGGCGCGTCGAGGCTGCCGAGGCCGTTCTCAGCAAAGAAGGCAAGGAGCGCGAACTCCAGCACCAGAACCTGGTCCTCGCCGCTATCGAGGCCCAGTTGCAGGTGATTCGTGCCGATCGCAGCCTGCGGTATGCGAAGCAATCCGAATCAAACATCAAGCGTCAGACCTCACTGGAAAGCGCCCGCATGGAAGCAGGCCGGGGCTACGCCACCGATGTCCTGCAGGCGAAGGCTCAGCTCGCCGGCGCAGAGGCCCGCCGCGTTATCGCCGAGAGCCGCATGAGAGAGGCCGGCAACCGCTTCCGCGCCGTGTTCGGTGAGGAGCCCTTGGACGTTGGCAGCCTCCAGGCCGTCAGCATTCCCGAATCCCTCCTGCCGCGCTCCGAAGCAGAGCTCACCGACATCATCAACCGGCAGAACCCCGACGTGGTTGCCGCCGACGGACGTGCCGAAGTGACCCTGGCCGAGCGCGACGTGCAGCGCGCCAGGGAGCTGATGCCGCGCCTCGCCCTGCAGCTCAACCAGATCCACTACAAGGACTACGACGGAATCAAGGGCGACCGCGACGACACCAAGGCCATGGTCCGCTTCGACTGGACATTCGATCTGGGCATGAAGGCCGCCCGGGTCACCGAAGCGGCAGATCAGTCCGTGATCTCGGCCCGCGAGAAGGCAGCTTACGTTCGCGTCCAGGCCCTTGAAGAAGGCCGCAACGCATGGGTGGGCTGGCAGACGGCACGGGAGCGCACCAACTACCTGATCAATCAGGCCCAGATCTCCGGCAACTTCCTGGATCTGGCGCGCAAGGAACGCGAACTTGGTCGCCGTTCCCTCCTCGACCTGCTCAACGGCGAGGTCGCCCTCATCAACGCCCAGAGCGATGCCGCCGCAGCCCGGGTGGACGAGGTGATTGCCGCCTACCGGCTGCTCCGCGCCATCGGTGGGCTCAAGCCCGAGGTTGTGCGCGCCCCTGGCGTGGTGATTCCGGCCGAAAAGCTCCTGCCCTTCACCACTGACGGCGCTTTCAAGATGTCTTACGCCAACTGAATCGAGCACATTCGCCCCAGCTTGCCCACCCCCTGGCTCGGGCAAGCCACGAAGAACGCCCCGGATTTTCCAGACCGCCACATCCACGCCCGCAGATCAGGACCTCGTCAGCGGGCGTGATGCTGTCTCAGGAGTAGCAGGAAATGGCTGAACAGACCAACATCCAGATCGACACCCTCGCCCGCGCCATCCAGATCGTCACGGACTTTCTTGCCGGACGGCCACAACAAGGTGTTGCCTCCCTCGAACAGGCCATTGCCCGCGCCGAGGCCGCCCTCATCAAGGCGGGTCTGAGCCCGACCGTGGCCAAGGGCATGTCCCAGCAGATCCTGCTCTCCGCCGGAAGCCGTGATTCCAGCGGCCTCTCCAGCCCCCTCGACATCGCCCGCAACATGCTGGACGACCGTCAGCCTTCGTTCCTGCAGGGTGGCGATGGAGCCCGCATGCCCGGCAGCAATCCGGGAGACGGCTTCGGTGGTCTGGGCAATCCCTTCGACCCTGGGCAAGGCGGCAGCCCGCAGGGCAGTCAGTTCGCCCCTCCCGCTCCGCTCGACAGCACCCACCGTCCGGAGATCACCGGCCTCACTGGCCAAGGCGGCAACACCCAGTCACTCCCTCATCCCCCGGAACGGACCCAGCTCACAGGCGACGCCACAGGCAACGGCTTACCGCGGCCCGGCACACCTACCGAGCTGTCCGTCCTCACTCTCGACGGGATGAATCCGGGGGTACTGGGAGGCAGCAGCTCCGGCACCGGCAGCGGCCTCGCCAACCAGGGGACCGGCGGGGTCACGGGCGGCGGACTGGGCGTGTTTGCCACCTTCAGCGCCGGGGACGGTGGCTCCATCGGCGGCAGCCTGTTCTCCGGCATAGGCGGCGCTCCCGCCGTCACCCCCACGAACCCCGGCGGCAACGAAGCCACGCCCCCCGCCACCCTCCCCGAAAGCCACGCCAGCGTCAGCGCTGCCCAGGCCCAGGTCATCGAGGGCGACGCCGGCAGCGCCGGCGTGCTGGTGTTCGTTGTCACTCGTGACAACCCCTTCACCCCGGCATCGGCCCAATGGACACTCAGCGGCATCGACGCCGCCCAGCTGGCCGATGGCGCGCTCACCGGCACCGTCACCTTCGCGGCCGGTCAGACCGAGGCACGGATCAGCATTCCCCTCGCCGGCAACCGGGACATTGAGTCCGGTCGCGACCTCACCCTCCAGCTCCAGTCCCCCAGCCAGGGCCTGGTGATCGATCAGCCCATCGCCAACACCCGGGTCGTGGATGACGATGGCACGGTAAGCATCAGCGCAGCGCAGGATATCGTCCTCGAGGGGCACACCGGCACCGGCAAGGTTCTGAGCTTCACCGTGGTCCGTAGTGCCAGTGTTGGCGCCTCCACGGTCGACTGGTCCCTTGACGGCATGGACGCGGCCGATCTGGGCGGCACCCTTCCCTCCGGCACCCTGCAATTCGCCGATGGCGAAACTACCCGGCTCATCGAGATCACCCTCAGCGGCGATCGGACCATCGAGGCCGACGAAACCCTCAGCGTGATCCTCAGCAACCCGGGCGCCAACCTCAACGTTGGCACCGACCGGGCCAGCACCACGGTCGTCAACGACGATGGCACCTTCAGCATCACCGCCGACCAGGCGCGCGTCTACGAAGGGGACCAAGGCGGCACCCGCTTCCTCACCTACACGGTCACCCGCAGCAACGCCCTGGGCCCCGACCAAGTGAGCTGGAGCGCGTCCGGCCTTGATGCCACAGACTTTGTGGGCGGCGTACTGCCCGCCGGCACTCTCGACTTCTCGACCGGCGAAACCAGCAAGACCATCACCCTTCCCCTGGCCGGCGACCGTCTGATCGAAGCCGACGAGACGCTCACCGTGACCCTGGGTGGCAACGACATCCCCCCGGCATCCGCCTTCACCGAAGTCCTCAACGACGACGGCACCGTCAGCATCAGCGCAGATCAGGCCAGCGTCGTCGAAGGTTTCACCGGTGACACCCGGCCCCTCACCTTCACCGTCACCCGAACCCAAGCCGGGGCTGCCAGCAGCGTCGACTGGACGGTATCCGGCGTCGATGCCACCGACTTCGGTGGCATCCTGCCCTCGGGCACCATGGACTTCGCCGTCGGCGAGACGACCAAGACCATCACACTGAACCTGACCGGGGACGGCACGCCCGAACCGAACGAGCTCCTCACGGTCACCCTCTCCAACCCGGGCCCCAATCTGTCCCTGGCCACCGCCAGCGCCGCCACCACCATCCTCAATGACGACGCCACGGCCAACATCAGCGCCGTCACCGCGTCCATCGTGGAAGGCGGCGAAGCCGACACCCGCAGCCTCACCTTCAACGTGGTGCGCGACATCGACCTCAACGCCAGCACCGTGGACTGGTCCGTCAGCGGCCTCGACGCAGCGGCCTTTGGCGGCACCCTGCCGAGCGGCACGGTCAGCTTCGGGGTCGGCGAAACCAGCAAGACCATCACCGTCAGCTTCACCGGCGACCACGTCATCGACGTGGACAAGACCCTCACCGTCACCCTGTCCAATCCAGGCCAGAGCCTGGGCATCGGGGTCGGCAGCGCCAGCACCACCGTGCTCAACGACGACGCCACCGTGAGCATCGCCGCTGTCGCCGTGAACGTGCCCGAAGGCGACGAAGGTAGCACCCAGACCCTCAGCTTCATCCTCACTCGCGACAACGGCCTCGCCGCCAGCACCGTAGACTGGGCCACCAGCGGCCTCGACGCCGCCGACATGGGCGGCGCCCTTCCCAGCGGCACCGTCAGCTTTGCCATCGGCGAGCTGAGCAAGACCATCACCGTCCAGATCGTCGGCGACCGCAGCATCGAACCCGACGAGACCCTCACCGTCACCCTGTCCAACCCAGGCCCCAACCTGAACCTTGGCACCACCACCGCCAGCACCGTGGTGCTGGACGACGACAGCCTGGTGTCCATCTCCGCCAACGCGGTGCAGGTGCTGGAAGGCGACACCGGCACCCAGACCCAGGTCAGCTTTACTGTCAGCCGCGCCGACGGCAGCGCCGCTTCGTCCGTGGACTGGTCCGTCAGCGGCCTCCCGGCGGCCGACTTCGGCGGCACCCTGCCGGCCGGCACCGTCGACTTCGCCATAGGCGAGACCAGCCGCGTCATCACCGTGGCCTTTGCCGGTGACCGCATCGTCGAACCCGACGCCGTGCTCACCGCCACCCTGTCCAATCCCCAGGGCAACCTGCGCCTGGGCGACGCTGTGGCGTCCACCAATATCATCAACGACGACGTGGGTTTCAGCCTGATCGGCGACACCCTCAGTGTCGTCGAAGGCGCCAACGGCACCCAGGCGGCCCTGACCTTCCACGTCACCCGCTCCGAGACCTTCGGCCAGGAAGCCGACATCTCATGGCGCTTCGTGCGGGTCGGCGTGCGCGCTGCCGACGCCAACGACTTCGTCAGCGGTCAGGACGCCCTGGGCGGCAACGATGGCCTGCCCAGCGGCAGCATCCACTTCGGCGCCAACGAGATCTCCCGGACGGTCACCGTCTATGTCAAGGGCGACGCCCTGCAGGAATACGACGAGACCTTCGGCATCGTGCTGGTCAATCCGCCCTCCGGCATGCAGGTCATCAACGGCGAAGCGTACGGCAACATCTACAACGACGAGACCCTGTTCAATGTCGCCGCCGTCACCCCGTCCACCCTCGAGGGCAACGGCACCGGCGGGCGTCAGGCCTTCAATGTCACCCGCAGCGGCGATCTGAGTCAGGCGGGCGCCATCGGCTACAGCATTTCCGGCTACGGCGAATCCCCCACCACCCCCGACGACTTCGCCCTGGGCCAGGCCCTTACCGGCACGGTCAGCTTCGCCGCCGGCGAATCCAGCAAGATTGTCTATGTAGACCTCTCCGGCGACAGCACCCTGGAAGGCTTCGAGACCTTCGCCTTCACCCTCAATGCGCTCAACGCCAACACCCAGATCGACGTGGGCACCGCCCTCGCCGTGATCGATCCGGACGACCAGGCCATCTCCATCGTTGCCCGTGACGCCGTCCGCAAGGAAGGCTCCGCGGTCGACCAGCCCCAGCTCTTCGCCATCACCCGCGTGGGCGACCTGTCCGGCAGCGCCACCGTGGCCTGGCAGGTCAGCGGCAGCAGCGCCAACCCGACGGATGCCACCGACTTCGGCGGCACCCTGCCCTCCGGCAGCGTCACCTTCGCCCCGGGCCAGAGCGAGATCGTCATCGCCATCACCCCCACCCCGGACAGCCACCTGGAGCCCCGGGAAGACTTCACCGTCAGCATCACCAGCGGCACCCCGGGCGCCATGGTCCTCCAGGGCAGCGCCATCGGCATCATCCTCAATGACGACTCCGGTTTCGTGCTCGACGGCACCGCCCTCACCACCAACGAAGGCAACAGCAACGCCCCCCGCCAGGCCAGCTTCACCGTCACCCGCAGCGGCGATCTGACCGTGGTGGCCAGCGTCGACTGGGCCCTCGAATTTGCCACCATCGACGGCGCTGACAGCAACGACTTCCTGCCCGGCACCGTGTTCTCGGGCACCCTGTCCTTCGGCCGCGGCGTCAACAGCCTGGTGGTGAACCTGCCCCTCAACCCCGATCATGCCGTCGAAGCCAACGAAGGCTTCACCGTGCGCCTGTCCAACCCCTCCGCTGGCGCCGAGATCTCCATCGGCGAATCCGCCGGCCTGATCCGCAACGACGATGTCATCCTTACCCTCCTGCCCTCGGCTGCCATCGAAGAAGGCAGCGGCGGCCTCACCGAGCTCCGCTACACCGTCCAGCGCAGCGGCGACCTGGATGGCAGCGACACCATCACCTATGGCGTCACCGGCAGCGGCGCCAGCCCTGCGGATGCCGCCGACTTCGTGGGCGGCGTGCTGCCCGTGGGCGCCATCACCTTCGCCCCGGGCGAGAGCAGCAAGGAGATCGTGCTGCAGATCGCCAGCGACTCCGACCTGGAAGCCAACGAGGGCCTGACCCTGACCCTGGGCAGCCCCGAGCCTGGCGCCACCGTGGCCAACAGCAGCGCCACCGGCACCCTGATCAACGACGACCACCAGTTCAACATCGCCGCCCAGAGCGGCACTATCAGCGAAGGCGCGAATGGCGCCGTCACGAGCTTCACCTACACCGTTACGCGTACGGGCGACCTCACCCGCGCCGGCCAGGTGGCCTGGAGTGTCGCTGGCAGCGGCACCCACGCCGCCGACGCCGCCGATTTCGTCGGCGGTACGCTGCCCTCCGGCCTGCTCAGCTTTGCCGCCAACGAAGTCAGCAAGACCATCACCGTGCAGGTCGCCGGCGATTACGCCGACGAGCACGACGAAGGCTTCACCGTCAGCCTGTCCAGCCCGGCCACCGGCGCCACCATCAGCACCGGCAGCGCCACCGGCACCATCCTCAATGACGACACCGGCCTCGCCATCAGCGCCACCAGCACCGCCCTCGTCGAAGGCGACAGCGGCACCCAGGCCCACACCTTCACCGTCACCCGCACCGGTGTCACCACCGGCACCACCACCGTCGACTGGGCCCTCACCGGCAGCGGCGGCCAGCCCATTGACGCAGCCGACTTCGGCGGCACCCTGCCCTCCGGCAGCCTCAGCTTCGCCCCTGGCGCCCTGACCCAGACCATCACCGTCTACAGCAGCGGCGACGGCACCGTCGAGAGCACCGAAGGCTTCACCATCACCCTGTCGGGCGCCGACGGCAACACCGAGATCGTCACCCCCAGCGCCACCGGCAGCGTCGTGGCCGACGACATCGGCATCAGCATCAGCGCCGGCACACCCAGCGTGCTGGAAGGCAGCACTGGCCAGTCCCGCGTGCTCCAATTCACCGTCACCCGCAGCGGCGACACCGCCTCGCCCGTGAGCATCGACTGGGCCGCCAGCGGCATGGACGCCGACGACTTCGGCGTCGGCACCCCCCTGTCGGGCAGCCTCAGCTTCGCCGCCAACGAAACCGTCAAGCTCATCAGCCTCACCCAGACCGGCGATGATCTGAACGAGAGCAACGAAACCCTCCTCATCACGCTCACCAACCCCGCCGGCAACCCGGCTCACGACCGGACCTACATCACCACCGCCACCGCCAGCACCGACGTCACCAACGACGACTCGACCTTCGGCATCAGCGCCGACACCGCCAGCCAGGCCGAACGCAACACCGGCGACGGCGCCTCCACCGCCTTCACCTTCACCGTCACCCGGGGTGGCGACCTGTCCCTGGCCCAGGACATCGACTGGCTGCTGCAACTGCCGGGTGGCGCCGGATCGGCCTCCATCGCCGACTTCATCGCCGGCCAGGACCTGCTGGGCAACAATGGCGGCCTGCCCTCGGGCACCGTCAGCTTTGCCGCAGGCGCCAGCTCCGCCACTGTCACCGTGCAGGTCAAGACCGATGACCAGGTGGAAGTCGACGAGTCTTTCAACATCGTGCTGCAGCCGGCCGGCGCCAACACCGCCCTCACCGGCACCACCGCCAGCAGCACCATCACCAACGACGACACCGGCTTCTCCATCGTCGCCACCGACGCCGACAAGGCCGAAGGGCAGAGCGGCAACACCACCTACACCTTCACGGTCACCCGCGCCGGTGCAGTCGGCCAGGCCGCCACGGTGGATTGGGCCGTGACCGGAAGCGGCGCCAGCGCCGCCGACGCCACCGACTTCGGCGGCAGCCTGCCCGTCGGCACCCTGTCCTTCGCCGCCAACGACACCACCAAGACCCTCAGCATCACGGTGGCCAGTGATCTGGACGTGGAGCTCGACGAGGGCTTCACCGTCACCATCAGCAACGCCAAGCTGCTCGACAACACCCCACAGATCATCGTCGACGCCACCGCCACCGGGCGCATCGCCAACGACGACCAGCGCTTCTCGGTGACTGCCGCCAACGCCGCCATCACCGAAGGCAACAGCGGCACCACCCAGGTGGCCTACACCGTCACCCGCACGGGCGACCTCAGCGTGGCCGCCACGGTGGATTACACCGTCACCGGCAGCAACGGCGCCAACGCCGACGACGTGGCCGGCGGCGTGCTGCCCGCCGGCACCCTCAGCTTCGGCGTGGGCGTCAGCGAACTGGCCGTTACCTTCAACGTCAGCGGCGACACCGTTGCCGAAACCAACGACGAGACCTTCACCCTCACCCTCAGCAACCCGTCCGCCAACACCACCCTCGGTACATCCACCGCTAGCACCGTCATCAACAACGATGACACCAACTTCGTGCTGAGTGCCCCCGCCAACATCGCCGAAGGCGGCAGCGGCACCACCCCGGTGGTGTTCACCGTCACCCGCAACGGCGACACCAGCGGCGCCGGCAGCGTCACCTGGGCCCTCAGCGCCGCCGCCGGCCTCACCACTGCCGACTTCGTCGGCAACCAGGACGCCCTCGGCACCAACAGCGGCCTGCCCAGCGGCACCGTGAGCTTTAACGCGGGCGAGACCAGCAAGACCATCACCCTCAATGTCCAGGGTGACCTGACCATCGAGAGCGACGAAACCCTGCAGGTGGTCCTCGGCACGCCGGTAAATGGCACCATCCAGCCGGGCGACGGCAGTAAGAGCACCACCCTGCTCACCGACGACGACAACTTCAGCATCAGCACCGGCACCACCACCCGGGCCGAAGGCAACACCGACAGCACCGTCACCTACACCGTCACCCGCAGCGGCTCCCTCGACGGCGCCCGCGACCTGACCTGGACCATCACCGGCACCAACGGCTTCGCCACCGCCACCGACCTGGCCGCCGGCCAGGCGGCCACCGGCACGGTCAGCTTCGCCGACGGCCAGAGCAGCGCCACCATCGTGGTCAACGTGAAGGGCGACTCCGCCGTCGAATCCGACGAGACGATGACCGTCACCCTGTCGAATGCGCCGGCCAACAGCAACATCGTCACCGCCGCCGCGTCCACGGTGCTCACCAACGACGACGCAGGCCTGACCATCACGCCCCTGCTCGCCGACAAGAACGAAGGCAACGCCACCTACGTGGATTTCACCTTCACCGTCACCCGCTCAGGCAGCTCGTCCCAGACCTCCACGGTGAACTGGGCGGTGGATGCAGGCATCGCCAATGCGGTGAATGGCGCCGATTTCTACAGCAGCCAGCCGGCCGGCGTCTTGAAGGACGGCAACGGCATCCCCTACGGCAGCCTGAGCTTCGCCAGCGGCGAGCCCAGCAAGACCATCACCCTGCGCGTCGCCGGTGACAGCACCCTGGAAGGCGACGAGACCCTGCGGGTCAACCTCTCCAACCCCTCCGCGGGCACCGAGATCCTGGGTGGCACGGCCGACGGCTATGTGCGCAATGACGACGCCGAGTTCAACATCACCGCCGGCACCGCCTCGGTGGTGGAAGGCGACAACGGCTTCACCGGCACGGCCCTGACCTACACCGTCACCCGCACCGGCTACCTGAGCCAGACCAACACGGTGAACTGGGGTGTCGGCCACACCACCACCAACGTCAACGACTTCACCAACGGGGTCAATGCCAACATCACCCCCAGCGGCACCCTGACCTTCAACTCCGGTGTCACCACCCAGACCATCACCGTCTATGCCTACGGCGACACTGGCGTGGGCAGCATCGAGAACAACGAGACCTTCAACGTCAACCTGAGCGGTGCCAACGCCGGCAGTTCCATCGGCGCCACCGGCAGCTACACCAGCACC
>Ga0075163_10006996_pt1 | contig 14954 bp, 7 predicted proteins | sample JI1023141ADNA_FD_71478 | JGI IMG/M metagenome (GOLD analysis project Ga0075163, IMG submission 71478) | Wastewater effluent complex algal communities from Wisconsin, to seasonally profile nutrient transformation and Carbon sequestration -... | ecosystem: Engineered > WWTP > Effluent > Algae...
AGCCGGCTTCCCACGGGAAGTGGCGCGTGCCCGGGCCGAATGGATCATGGCCGGCGTTGCAGAACGTGTGCCAGTAGCAGACCGCGAAGCGCAGGTGTTCCTGCATGGTCTTGCCGCCGATGATCTTGTTGGCGTCGTAGACCTTGAACGCCAGCGGGTTGTCCGAACCACGCCCTTCGAACGGAATGCGGCCGATGCCGGGGAAGTATTCCTTGGCGCCTGTGAAGTAGTTTGTGCTCATGGTTCTGTCTTCCGGTGTGTTGTGCTGGGGAGTGCCTACGCCGCGTACAGCGGGCGCACGGCATCGAGGTGTTGGAGGAAACGTGCGTAGTGCCTGCGATACGCGGCGGCGCGCGTGGGATCAGGTCGTGCGGAGAGCGAGGGATCGGTGGCAACGTGCTGCAGCACCAGGGTCGGCAATTCAACTGCATCGCCTTGTTCGTGGCGCAGTGACCACAGCGCCTGCAAGGCCGCACCGAAGGCCGCGCCTTCGGTCTGCAGCGGCACTTCGACGGGAAGGTCGAATACATCAGCGACCATCTGCCGCCAGGCCGCGCTCTTGCCACCACCGCCGGTCAGTACGATGGAATCGAACTGCATGCCGGCCGCAGCGAAGGCATCGAAGCCATGCTTCAAGGTGTAGGTCGCGCCTTCCATCGCCGCGCGATACAGGTTCTGCGGCGTGTTGTTGATCAGGTCCATGCCCATCAACGCCGCCCGACTGTCCGGAAGATTGGGCGTGCGCTCGCCATTGAAGAACGGCAACAGCACCAGGCCACCGGCACCGGGTGCGGTGGCGGCGAGGATGGCCTCACCTGCTCCGCCGGCGATGTCGAGGTTGAACAGGCCCGCGATGGCTTCGGTAGCCACGGTGCAGTTCATGGTGCATATCAGCGGCAGCCAGCCGCCGGAAGACGAACAGAACGCCGCCCAAGCGCCGCCCACATCGATTACCGGCGTGTCCGAATAGGCGAACAAGGTGCCCGACGTGCCCAGGCTCATCGACAGACGGCCCGGCACCACGCAGCCGGTCCCGATGGCCGCCATCATGTTGTCGCCGCCACCAACCGCGACGCGCACGTCGTGTGGCAGGCCCAGATCGTCGGCGACCGCAGGCAGTATCGCGAACGTAGTGCCCAACTCCACCAGCGGCGGCAGGCAAGCCGAGAGATCGCGCTGCGGATCGATGGCGTGCAGCAGCTCCTTCGACCATTGCCGCGTACGCACGTCCAGCCAGCCCGTGCCGGACGCATCGCCAACCTCGGTGAAGCGTTCGCCGGTGAGGAAGAAGTTCAGGTAGTCGTGCGGCAACAGGATCGTCGCCAGTGCTGCGTAGGCTTCGGGCCGATGCTTGCGTGTCCATGGCAGCTTGGAGGCGGTGTAGCCGGCGAGGATGGGATTGCCGGCCAGTTCGATGCAGCGCTGCGCGCCGCCGACCGCATCCATGATCTCATCGCACTCGCGCGCACTGCTGGTGTCGCACCACAACTTGGCCGGTGCCAGCACGTTGCCGTCGCGGTCCAGCGGCACGAAGCCGTGCTGCTGGCCGGATACCGAAACGGCGGCGATGGCGGCACGAGTGCCCGCATCCAGTTGCGCGAAGCAGGAACGCACGCCGTCAATCCACCATGACGCCAATTGCTCACGGCTGCCATCGTCGCCGCTGATCAATTCAAGCGGCGCACTGGTGGTCGCGACGACCTGCTTGCGCGCGGCATCGTAGACCACCAGCTTGATGCTCTGCGTACCCGCATCGATGCCTGCTACCAGCGTCATGCAAAACTCCCGCAAAGTCGTAGAGCCGAGCTTGCTCGGCTGTCCTTGATATTCGCGAAATGCAGCCGAGCAAGCTCGGCTCTACAAGGCAATGGCTTCCGGGCAAGCGCGGATCTACAAGACAGTTGCAGCTTCATACTTTCACCAGCGTGTTGTCGCGCAGGCCCAGTCGAACCGACTGCCCGGCTTGCAATTCGATATCCAGAGCCTGGTCGCCCAGGACAACGTTGTATTTCCCGCCACGCTCGCTGCTCAACAAAGCCTCCGCGAGCTTGCCGCGCTTCCACGAAAGATCGACACCCGCAGCGCCGCGCACTTTCAGGCCATGCACGGCACCGTCCTGCCATTCCTTCGGCAAGGCCGGCAGCAGGAAGATCGACCCGCCCCAGCTTTGCAGCAGCATCTCGGTGATGCCGGCAGTGCCGCCCAAATTGCCGTCGATCTGGAACGGCGGGTGCGCGTCGAACAGGTTGGGATAGCTGCGCTGCGGATGCAGCAGCAGGCGCAGGATCTTCATGCAGTGCTCGCCATCACGCAGGCGCGCACGGAAGTTCAGGCGCCAGGCGATCCCCCAGCCGGTGGCGTCGTCGCCACGGATGTCGAGCGTGCGCTTGGCCGCAGTGGCTAGCCAGGGCGTATCGCGCACGTTGATCTGGTGACTGGGATGCAGGCCGTACAAATGGGAAATGTGGCGGTGGTGGATCTCCGGCGCATCCATGTCCCAATCCTGCTGCCATTCCATCAGCTGGCCCGCACGACCAACGCGATTCGGTGGCAGTTTGTCTTTCAGGCCGGCCAGCGTTGCAGCGAAATCCGCATCCACACCCAGCAAACCCGCGGCTTCGATGCATTGGCCGAACAAGTCACGCAATATCTGTGCATCCATGGTCGGTCCCGCACACAGCGCTGCACCGTAGGGATGCTGGTTCTCCGGTGACAACGAGGGTGAGGTCACCATGGCTCCGGTGGCAGGATCTTCCACCAGCGCATCGACGAAGAACTGCGCCGCGCCCTTGAACAGCGGCCAGATCTTCTTCAGGTATTCCGGATCGCGCCCGTAATCCCAGCGATCCCACAACTGCTGCAGCAACCACGCGCCGCCCATCGGCCACAGCGCCCATTGCGCGCCATCCGGCGGCGTGGCCACGCGCCACAGGTCGGTGTTGTTGTGCGCCATCCAGCCGCCGGCACCGTACATGGCCTTGGCCGTGTGTGCGCCCGTGTGCGAAAAGTCCCACAGCATCTGTTCCAGCGGCTGCACGCATTCAGGCAATGCGTTGGGCTCGCTGGGCCAGTAATTCATCTCGGTGTTGATGTTGATGGTGTACTTGCTCTCCCAAGGCGGGTCCATCAAATCGTTCCAGATGCCCTGCAGGTTGGCCGGCTGTGAACCGGGACGCGAGCTGCACAGCAGAAGATAGCGGCCGTACTGGTGGTAGAGCGCGACCAGTGCCGGGTCGTGGCCCTGCGCGAACGCAGTGATCCGCTCGTCGGTTGGCAAATCAGCTGCCGCACTCCGCCCCAGGTCGATTGCTACGCGGCGGAACAGGCGGCGATGTTCCGCCAGATGGTCGGCGAGCAGGTCGTCATAGTCACGCGACGCGGCCTCTCGCGACTGCACAAGCGTGACCGCTTCCGGATCACCACTGACATCGTCGTAGCGTACGAAACTGGTGGCTGCGGTGATACGCAGCACCACCTCATCGACGCCATGGAAGGTGATTCGATCGTCCTGCACTTCCTGCGTGCCGCCCACGTGGCTGGCGTGCACGCGGAAAGCAAAACGCAACTTTCCTTCGATGCCGAACTTGCTGACATTGCGCCCGCGCACCAGCAGGCCGCCTTCGTCGCGCAGCACTTCAGTGGCATGTTCGTTGCTGCTGGTGACGCGACCGCTGAGCGCACCCGACTGGCTGGCCGACAGGCGCACGACGATGCACTGGTCGACCGGCGACACGAATACCTCACGTGTATGCAGCACCTTTCCCACGCGGAACTGGGTGCGGGTGACTGCGCGGTCGAGGTCCAGCCCGCGCCGGTACTCCGTCGTGTCCTCCACGCCGTCGAAGTCCAGCCACAGGTTGCCCAACGGCTGGTATGGCATCTGCTTGATGGGGCGCGAGATCATGCCGGCATTGGCCAGCGCCTCGGCTTCCTTGAAACGTCCCGCGAAGATCAGTGCACGCACCTTGGGCAAGGTGGCCAGTGACTCGGGGTTGTCGGCCTGGTACGGGCCACCGGCATACAGGGTGTCTTCGTTGAGTTGCAGGCGTTCCTTGCCCACACCGCCATACACCATGGCACCGAGCCGACCATTGCCCACCGGCAAGGCTTCCACCCAGATCTTCGCCGGCTGCCGATACCACAGCCGCAAATCATTCGCCGCTGCATCCGATGCCTGCGCCCTGCCCTCGCCCGCCACGCCAAGGCCCGCGGCAGCCATGCCGGCTGCCGTTGCCTTGAACAGATCGCGTCGGGTGAATCCCAACTCAGGCGCTCGCCGGACGCTTCACGACCTGCGCGGTGCCGTCGTATTTCACGGTCACGTCAGCCGCAGGTTCCAGCGCGCCGTTGTCCTTGCGCGGACCGTCGACCCAACGCACGCGCACTTCGCGATTGGCCTGCATGCCCGGGTACTGGCCCGCGCGTGCACCGATGCTCAGTTCGCCCGTCTTCTCGTTCCAGGCCAGCGGAATGCGGCTGAACTCGCCGCGTTCGTACCCGTAGTTGCGACCGTTGTCTTCGTACAGGGAGAACGTGCCGTCGGCACCGGTGTAGACCTCGATGGTCAGCGGCGGGTTGGCCTGCTCGTCCACGTACTGCTGCACCACGGTGCGCGGCACGATGGAACCGGCGCGCACGAACACCGGCGTGCGTGCCAGCGGCGCGGCGGCGTCGATGGTCTGGCCACCTTCATGGCGCTGTCCCGTATCGAAGTCGATCCAGCTGGTGCCGGCCGGCAGGTAGACCTTGCGGCTGGTGGCCTTGAACTGGGTCACCGGATTGACCAGGAACGCCGGGCCGAACAGGTACTGGTCATTGATGCCATGCACCTTGGCGTCGGCCGGGAAATCCATCGCCAGCGTGCGCAGGATGGTGCCGTCCTGGTGGTAGGTATCACCGGCCAGCGTGTAGATGTAGGGCAACAAGGTGTAACGCAGCTTCAGGTAATGCACGAAGCTGTCGTGGTGCGGCGTGCCTTCCGGCGCGAGTTCCCAGATTTCGCGGTACGGGAACTGGCCGTGCAGGCGGAACACCGGCACGAAGGCACCGTACTGGAACCAACGCAGGTTCAATTCGCGCCATTCCGGGATGTGCGCCGGATCCTTGTCGATGTAGCGCTGTTCCGGCGCGAAGCCGCCGATGTCGAAGCTGACGTTGGGCACGCCCGCCATCGACGCATTCACCAGACCGGAGATCTGCTCGCGCATGTCATCCCAGCGCGGCACGATGTCGCCGCTCCAGAACGCTGCGGCCGCACGCTGCTGACCCGCGAATGCGGCACGCGACAGGATGAACACGCGCTTGTCGGGCGCGACTTCGCGTGATCCGCGATACACGCCTTCCGAATGCGCCAAGGGATACGAGTTGAAGAACTCCGTGGACGAGCCCACCGCCGTCGGCGTGGTGCGCGCCTTGCGTTCGCCGATGTCGATGTTGCTGTGCAGGTCCGGCTCGCTGGCATCCAGCCACCATGCGTCGATGCCCTTGCTGTTGAGCTTGTTGTTGACCTGGCGCCAGAAGATATTCTGCGCTTCCTTGGCATACGGGTCATAGAACGAGGACAGGTAGCCCGCGCCGATCCAGTCCTTCTCGCCCACTTCCACGTTGCGCTTGTACATGAAGCCTGCCGCAGCCAGCTCCTTGTAGTGTTCGGTGGTCGGATAGAACTTCGGCCACACCGAAATCATGATCTGCGCCTTCTGGTCATGCACGTGCTTGATCATGCCGTCCGGATCGGGGAAATGCTGCTTGTCGAAGTCGTGCGAACCCCAGGCGTCCTGCGGCCAGTACGACCAGTCGAGCACGATGTTGTCGATCGGCCACTTGCGTTCGCGATAACCGTCCAACGCACCTGTCAGCTCATCCTGGGTCTTGTAGCGTTCGCGGCTCTGCCAGAAACCATAGGCCCACTTGGGCAGCATCACGGCCTTGCCGGTGAGCTTGCGGTAACCCGCGACGACCTGGTCGGCCGACTCGCCGGCGACTACGTAGTAATCGATCATCTGCCCGGCTTCGGACCAGATGGAGAGGTCCTTGGCTTCGGCGGCCGGCAGCGGATCACGATGCAGCAGTGCGATGTAGCCCGGATCGATGGTGTTCCATTCCAGCTTCACCTTGTGGCGTTCGCCCGCCTTCATGTCCAGCGCGAACTCGTGGTGCCACGGGTTCCAGTTCTGGCGCCAGCGGTCCAGCACCAGCTTGTCGTCGATCCACAGCTTGGCGTATTCGCTGTTGTACATGGAGAAGGTGTGGTGGCCGTCGCTCTTGGCTTCGATCTCCCCTTCCCAGGTAACCTGCGTGCGACCACCGGTGGCGGGGTTCTTCGCTTCGGCCGGGAAATTCACCAGGTCCTTGATGTACTGGTAGTTGATCTCGGGCTCGCGGCGCTCGACTTTCTGCACGCCATCGATCGAGTAACGCGCGGTGAGTGCGCCCGCTTCGCCCTTGGCGTCGTACAGGGTCAGTGTTTCCGGCAGTGGACGCAGGCCGCGCGGATCGCCGTAACGGGTGATGGAATTGTTGTCCCACAGGATGCCGTAGTTGCGGCTGGAGACCAGGTACGGAATGGCGTTGTCGATGTTGTGCTGCAGGAGTTCGACATCACGACCCTTCAGGTTCATCCACCCCTGCTGGTGCAGGCCGGTGCCGTAGAAGGCTTCGTCGGCCGGTGACTCGAAGCGCTGGCGCATGCTCACGCTGGGCTTGCCCTCGACTTCTGCCGTGTCGAAGCGGCGGCCATCGGCCACTTCGGACAGCAGCGGCTTGCCGGCCTTGTCGAAGAAGCTGACGCGACCGCTGTCCAACGCTACTTCCGCGCTGATCGCATCGGTCTGCAGGCGCACCACGCCGGATTTTTCACTGACTTCGAACGCAGGCAGCGGCGCCTTCCCGTCAACGACGCGCATCAGGCTGGGACTGCGGGCGAAATCACCGTCGGGATCGGCACTGACACGCAGCACGCCGTCGCCGGCCACTTCCAGCCGCACGGGCGCTGCACCGTCCTTGCTGGGACGGACGATGACGCCCTGCGCGGTTTTCTCGAAACCCTGTGCCGCGCCGGCCTGTGCATCGGCCTTGCCTTTGTCGCAGCCTGCGAGCGCGATGGCCAGTGACAGGCCGACCAGGGTCGAATATCGCCAATTTGGAAGTCGCATGTTCATTTCCTTGCCTGCTTGGCGACCGCTGTGGGATGCGGCGTGCCGGATTCAATGGAGGATTCAGTACGTCGCCAATGTCACGCGCAACAACTGCGTGGCACTGGAAAAATTGAGGCCGTAGTCGGTCTGGTCGCCATTCCAGTTGCGCTGGAATTGCCATTCGCCATCCACGTAGCGCCCTTCTTCCACGCGGTCGTAGATCATGTTGCCGACCGCGTCGTTGGCCGGATGCAGGGTGACGCGCGCGTGCTGGCCGGTGACCAGGAATTCGTCCGGCCCGATCTCGGCGATCAGCGCCGAACCAATCGGCTCGGGATTGCCCGGCGGTTCGCCCTGGAACCAGAACTGCGGCACGCCGTAAGTAATGGTGGCGTTCCAGCGGTCATTGAGCTTCAGCAGTTGGGTGGGCTGCCCGGGCTCTTCGGCGGTGCCGTGCAGCTTGCCCAGTGAGGAAGCCTTGGCGAACTCGCGCATGCCCTGGTTCACCAGCGCATAGCCCAGCTTGAACGGGGCGATGGTTTCGGGATTGACGTGCTTCGCACCCAACGGATAGTTGGAATACCGCGTGTAATCCATGCCGAACGGCGACCAGCCAATGCCGTCATGGCCGAGCGCGGGGAACAGGTAGCGCGCGTACTCCGGGCGGTTGCCGGTTTCAGCTACGAACAGGGGATTGTCCGCACGCGCGTAACGATCCAACACCGTGGTGTAGTTGCCGTACTCGGGCATGTAGATGTCTGGCGCCAGCAGGTCGATGTTCGGCGCAGCCGCCTTGTACACGTCCAGCACGTTGTCGGTAGGACCGCCGCTGGCGTACTGGCCGGGCTGGCCGGGATTGAACGGACCACGCAAGGCGGCGTTGACGTACATCGGCAGCGGATATTCGGCCTTGCCCGCCGCCGCGACCTGATCGATGAAATGCGCGATATGCCAGGCGTGGAAGAACTCGTCCGCGTCCTTGCCGAATACTTCTTTCCAGGTACCCGGCGACTTGCCCATCTTCTTCAGCAACGCATCGGGCACCGGGCCATCGAAAGCCTGCTGCGCCAGCGGCGAGAAATCACGCACGCTGCCGTAGGTACCCGGCTCGTTCTGCGGCTGCACCATGATCACGGTGCGCTGCGGATCGACTTTCTTCAGGTGCCGCATCAACTGTACGAACGCCTTCTTGTCGGCTTCCAGCGTGGCCGGCGCATGCGGCGACAGCGAGTTGAGGGTTTTCCCGTCGGCGGTGATGACGCGCGGGAAGCGTTTGTTGTCGGTCTTGACCCAGTGCGGCGCGTAGTTGGGGCCGTTGTTCTTCCAACTGGCGAACCACAGCGGGACCAGGCGCACGTCGTTCTCGCGCGCCTGTTCCAGCAAGGTGTCGACGAAGGAGAAATCGAATTCGCCCTCCTTCGGCTCGATCTGCTCCCAGGCAATCGGCACCATCACCGTATTCGCGCCCAGCTCCTTGATCGCCGGCCACACGTTCTTGAGCGGCTCGGGATAGTTGCTGGAATTGTTGGACTGCCCGCCCAGGATCAGGAACGGTTCGCCATCCACCAGCAAGGCATGCTTGCCGTCCTTGCTCACCAGTTGCGGGATGGGCGCTTCACCTGTCGCAGCGTCTTTGGTCGCCGCAGGCTTGGCAGGATCGGTCGGAACTTTCACTGCATCCGCCTGCGCTTCTGCAGCGGGCTTGCAGGCGGCCAGCGCCAGGGATAACGCCAGCATTCCAAGCAGGCGGAAGCTGCGCGTCGTCGATTGCTTGCTCAGGGTCATGCTTCTGTTTCCTCGTTACCAGGTGTCGCTGCGGAAGGGCGAAGCAGGCAGTTTTTCGCGATTGACCAGGTTGGCGTTTTCCGGATTGTCACGCCAGGCGTAGCGCACCGCGACCGGCAGCGGCACGGCATCGCTTTGCAGCACAACCTTGTCGCCGCTGATCGTCGCTGTAGCCGGGTGGAATACACGATCATCACCCGCCAACTGGAAACCCTGCACGGCATCACCGCCACCACGCACGGCCAAAGCACTGCCCTCCAGATCGAATTCCAGAAGCCCCATGCCATGCTCGAAATGCGCCTTCTTGAAGACCGGGCCGCTGTAGACCAGCGATTCGCCATACGCCACATGGCGGGCGCCCAGCGCAAGTCGATGTCCGACGGTCTGCTTGTCGGTGGGGTGGATGTCGCCCGGGTCGCCGACGTCAATGATCACCGCCTGCGCGGTAGCCGGCAGCGACAACGCGGCCGATTGCGACTCACGCAGCATGGCCCAAGGACTTCCGCTCGCGGTGTCGCCACCGGAGTTGAAGTTCGCCAGTTGCACCCACAGGAACGGCAGCCGTGGTTGTTCCCAATCCGTGCGCCAGTCCTTGATCATCGAAGCGAACTGGTCGCGATAGCGATACGCGGTGCCCTCGCCCGCGTTGCTTTCCCCCTGGTACCAGATCACGCCACGCAGGGGGTACGGCTGCAGGGGATGCATCATTGCATTGTGCAGCAACGTCGGGACCTGGTTCTTGTCATCCACCAGCGCCACCGATGCCTGCGCGGGACGGAATTTCCACCCTCCGTCGAACGCGCGCTTCGCGCCACCTCGAGGCTGCACGAATACTTCGGCGGCATCACCGTGGATGCCACCGCCGCCACCGAAATCGGAGACGTGCACCGCGACGTGGTTGACGCCAGCATGCAATGCCTGCGGTGGCACCGCATACGCACGCGCCAGGTTGTACTGCATGCGCGTCTCGCCGACCTGATGGCCGTTGACCCAGGTCACGTCGGAATCATCGATGCGGCCAACCCCCACGGTCACGCCAGCCGCCGCTTCAGCGGCACTGAGGGTGAAGCTGGCGCGGTACCACGCCTCGCCATCCATGCCGTTGTAGCCGCCGGTTTCCCACAGTCCCGGCACCGGGATGCTGTCCCAATCGCGGTCGTCGAAGTCCGCTTCCTGCCAACGCGCCGTATCCACCGCAGGCTGCGGCCAGCGCGCCAGGCGTGCGCGCGTGCTTGCAAGCGCCAACTCGTCTTTGCGCTGCATCTCGCTTCCCTGCCGGGAGAGCGCCTGCGCATCCAGCCCCAGGCTGCTGGCATCCATCCACGCCTCGATGCTGCTGCCGCCCCAGGTGCTGTCGATGATGCCGATGGGCACCCCGGTCGCGGCGCGGAGTTCGCGTGCAAACGCATAGGCCACAGCCGAAAACTTGGCCACGGTCTGCGGCGACGCTGACAACCACTCACCGCCCACCACGTCCTGCCCGGGCTCGGCGGACCATGACTTCGGAATCTTGAAATGGCGGATCTGCGCATCGCCCGCGGACGCAATCACCTCATCGGCGCCGCCGGCCTGTGCCACCGGCCACTCCATGTTCGACTGGCCGGAGGCCAACCACACGTCACCCACCAGCACGTCCCGCAGCACGCGGGTGGCTTCACCGGAGCGGACGCTCAACTGGTAAGGCCCGCCCGCGCCGTGCGCAGGCAATGTCGCCGACCAGCGGCCGTCATCGCCGGCGACGACATCGACGGCGTTGCCGTTGAAATCGACATGCACCCGCGCGCCGGCGTCGGCACTTCCCCATATCCGCATGGGCTGGTCGCGCTGCATTACCGCGCCGTCTGAAAACACGCGCGGCAACGTGACGTGCGCAGTGGCGACACCCGGCAACGCAAGTATTACCAGCGCGACGAGGCATGCGATGCGACGAAGATACGTGTTCACTTGGGATCACCATAGAGGATGCCGCGCCCTTGCGTGGCGAAATACACGCGACCGTACAGGCGCGGATCGCCAGTCACATGTGAAAACTTGCCGAAGCGGTGCGCGTCATCGTCGATGCGCACCCAATTGCGGCCTTCGTCATCGGAGCGGAACAGCCCTTCCTTGGCCGAGACCTTGCCGAACACATACAGCGCCGGCACGTCACCACCGTCCTTGGCCATGCCCAGCCCCATCGACTGCACGCTCTCGACGCCCGGCAACTTCTTCAGTTCGCCTGCCGACCAGCGCAACACGCCGCGCCAGGAAGCAGTGAGGTAGACCACGGCCGTACGTTTCGGATCGGGATGGATTTCCGGGCGGAACCAGTCGCCAAACTCGCCCACGCTGGCGCGGACCTCGCTGAACTCCACCCCGCCATTGCCGCTGACGTAGAGTTTGCCGGTGATGCCGTCGTATCCGTAATAGATGCCTTCGTCCACGCGATCGGCTTCGATCACCGCGCTGTCGGGCAGGCCCTTGACCTTCTGCCAGCGCTTGCCGAAATCGGGCGTGATCCACGGGCCGGATTTCCACGGCGTCCAGATCACGCGCTTGCCGTCGGCTGCGATGGTGATGTGGCCACCGCCGTCGCCCTGCGGTGGTTCATTGGCGAAAGACGCCCAGCTTTTGCCGCCGTCCAGCGAATAGGCGGCACGCACTTCGTTATTCCTGCGATCACGCACGGTGCCGGTACGCACCATGATGGCTGGCGCCTTGCCGGCATAGGCGATGCTTTCGCTGTTGGTCAGGCGCGGGCCCGCGAATTGAAGTGCGGGTGTACGCAAATCGTCATGCCGGAATCCGTCGATGTCGCCCAGCGCACTGAGCAGGTGCGCGCCTTCGGGCGGACTGATGAGGTCCAGCGGCACGGTTTCTTCCAGGTTGGTGTTCTTGAACCACCACTGCACCTTGGACACGCCATCGTCGAACGCACGCATGTTGCGCGAGGCCCAGATGCCATAGCCGGTGACGAACAGCACTTCATCGGCATCGAAGGGATTGATTTCGATATCGGCCATCCAGTGCGGGCCGTTGTGTGCGGTCCACGGAGACGTCTTGTGTTCGAACTCGGAACGCGGGAACACCGGCTTCCACGTCGCCCCGCCATCGATGCTGCGGAACACGTCGTCATTCGGGCCGTAGCGGTTGAAGGTGGTCGCCACCAGCACCTGCGGGTTGCGTGCGTCCACCGCTACCGCGCCCCAGCCGAAGCCATCGCGCTCGGTGTCAGTGGATTGCGCTGCAGGCGTGATGTCAGTCCATTTCCCACTGGCCGGCGCGTATTTCCACACCGCGCCGTTGTTCATCGTGTTGGGGCCGGGCTCATCGCCATAGCTCAGGAAGAAATCACCGTTGCCCGCGCGCACCATGTGGTTGGGGCGCAGGCCGGTTGGCTGCCCTGCGACCGCCTGCCAGGTAGCGCCGCCGTCCGCGGATTCAAACACGCTGGCCTCGCGCGTGGAGACGCCTGCGTACAGTTTCGGCGTGGGCGCGCCCGGTTGGCCGCTGTCCGGGTCGAACGCAACGAAAACCACGCCGACCGGCTGCAGGCCTGCCCATGACGTGTCAACGCCCGCCGAGGCGGACGTAGCCACCGCGGGAAACGACTTCACTTGCGACCAGGCAGCGCCGCCATCGTGGCTGCGCCACAAACCTTTCGCGCGCGAACCGAAATACAGCACGCGCCCGTCATTGGGATCGACGGCGAGCCGCTCGCCATTGCCGCGGCCCATTTCATTGCCACCGAGCTTGAACGGCAGATCGGCACGCTGGAAACTGCGACCACGGTCGCTGGAGCGCAGGATCGCGCCATTGCCTGCGCGCTCGTTCAAGTACGTGCCTGCGGCAAGGTAGACCCGCTGCGGATCCGATGGATCCACGGCGATGCTTTCAATGCCCAGCAGGTTGGAATCGTCTGCACCGAGCCAATCGGTCAGCGGTTCCCAGCGATTGGCACCCGCATCCCAGCGGTAGGCACCGCCTACGTCGGTACGCGCGTACGCCAGTCCCTTTTCTTGCGGATGGAACACCAGCCCGGTGACGAAACCGCCGCCGCCGATGGCGACGTTGTTCCATGCATACGGGATGTCCGCGGCCTTTGCCGCGGGCAACAGCGACAGCAGCACCGCGGCCAGGATGCAGGCCTGGAGCACGCGAAGCCCGGACCTGATCAATCCGCCTGGCAATGAACGGCAGGCCATCATCATGCGCATACCCCTTGATGCTGCCATCCCATGGGTCAGCGGCTGCCCATCGACACGACGGCGGAATCCGCGGCGCGCCTTGCACGCGTGCGCGCCAGCCGTCGGCTTACCGGACACCGGTAATGATGCGTTGACATGATGTTTCCCTCCCAGGAGACACGGGTCTTTATGGCTACGCGGCACGCCAAGGGCGCGCTTGCGTCTGGTCTTCAAAGGCCGGTTCCTTCGATTGGAACCCGCCCGGTGTTGCGGACTCCCTGCATGCGGCGTGGTCACCGGATGCAGGGCGTCGAGGCCCGTCACCTGTAACCCCAACTTCAGGATAGGCGGCACTGACATGCCATACAAATGAAATATTCAGTCGCTTGTATGTGATTAACGAATAGCTTCCGCGAATAATTCCGGGAGTGCTTGCAAGCCCGGTCCAGGAGCAAGCGCCGCCATCCGACCGGGCAGCCCTTGGCCAAGGATCAGGGCTGCAGCTTCACCACGACCACGCCATGCGCGGGCACTTCGGCCGCATAGCTCCCACGCCGTGGCGCCAGCGCTTCGTGCTGCCACAGGTCACGGACTTGCGCCTGCAGACCAGCCGGGTAATCCAACAGCGCCCAGTCCACCGCGATCCGTACCGGCTGGCTGCCACGGTTGAGCAGGAGCACGGCACGGCCACCGCCGCTCAAGGGCTTGGCCCAGACTTCTTTGTCACCGTCCTTGCTGACGCGCCTGCCCTGCACGCCCAGCGGGTCCTGGTTGATCGCAATCACCTCGCGGTTGAGCAGGATGCGTTTCGTGGCCTCGTCCATCGCGGACAGATCGTTGCCGGCGATCAACGGCGCGGCCATGATCGCCCACAGGCTGAAATGCGAACGGTATTCGGTGTCGGTCATGCCGCCGTTGCCGACTTCCAGCATGTCCGGGTCGTTCCAATGGCCCGGCCCCGCGTACGGCCACAGCGGCTCGTTGATGTCGACGATGTTCATCACGCCCAGCGAGTAAGTGCGCTTGCCTTCCCACTTGTCATAGATGTCGCCGGTGGTGCGCCACAGGTTGCCCACGGTCTTGCCCCACAACCAGGGTTGCTGGTTGCCCCATTCGCACAGCGAGAACACGATGTCGCGGCCGGTGGCGCGCAAGGCATCCGCCATCAGCGTGTAGGCTTCCTGGGCATTGCGGGTACCGGTGTTGCACCAGTCGTACTTCAGGTAGTCCACGCCCCAGCGCGCGTACTGCAGCGCATCCTGGTACTCGTAACCCTGGCTGCCCGGGCGACCGCCACAGGTCTTGCGGCCGGCATCGGAGTAAAGGCCGAATTTCAGGCCTTTCGAATGCACGTAATCCGCTACCGCTTTCATGCCGGACGGAAAGCGCTGCAGGTCCGGCTGGATGAATCCGTCGGCATCGCGCGTGCCATGCCAGCAGTCGTCGATGACGATGTACTGGTAGCCCACGTCCTTCATGCCGGATGCGACCATCGCATCGGCCATCTTGTGGACCAGCGCTTCGTTGATGTTGCAGTTGAACTTGTTCCAGCTGTTCCAGCCCATCGGCGGCTTGAGCGCCAACCCGTTCATGGTACGCGCCGGCTCCATCTGCGCAGGCTGTGCATCCGCGGCGGCGGTTTCTTCCGCCTGGCCTGGGACGACGCCAAGGCAGGTCGCCACTAACACAAGCATCGCGGCAACCAGGTGCTGCACAGGTCTGCTGGCCATCCATTCATCCATCGTGCTAGGGCCTGTTAACGCTACTGGGATGGGTCACGTTGCTTCCCTCTGGCCGTCAGGTGGTTGTGCGTGGCGCTGCGACAGGCTGGCCGCCTGTTCAAGCCGCGCGCGGCCGCATGGCGGCC
>Ga0075163_10006997_pt1 | contig 14954 bp, 5 predicted proteins | sample JI1023141ADNA_FD_71478 | JGI IMG/M metagenome (GOLD analysis project Ga0075163, IMG submission 71478) | Wastewater effluent complex algal communities from Wisconsin, to seasonally profile nutrient transformation and Carbon sequestration -... | ecosystem: Engineered > WWTP > Effluent > Algae...
CGCGCCGCTGCGCGAGGCCCTGGCCATGTTGCGCGGCACGCTGCAGGCGCGCTCGCAGTTCGACCCGGCGCAGGACCGGCGGCACTTCACCCTGTTCCTCACCGACCTGGGCGAAGCCTTCTTCCTGCCCCGGCTGCTGGCGCGCCTGCGCGATGCGGCGCCGGGTGTAACGCTGACCACCTTGCCCATGCCCGACCTGAACCCCCAGGCCGCCCTGGAGCGCGGCGAGGTGGACCTGGCCATCGGCAACCTGCCCGACCTGGCACCCGGCTTCTACCAGCAGCGGCTGTTTCGCGAGCATTACGTGGCCATCATGCGACCCGACCACCCACTGCTGAGCGGCACCATGGATGCCGAGCGATTTGCCGACGCCCACCACGCGGTGGTGGTGCCCCATGGCACCGGGCACAGCGCGGTGGAGCAGGCGCTGGTGAACCGTGGCCTGGCTGCGCGCGTCGTGCTGCGGGTGCAGAACTTCCTGGTGCTGCCGGCCATCGTCAGCAACACCGACCTCATCGCGCTGGTGCCCCGCAGCGCGGCCCTGACGCTGGCCGTGAACCATTCCCTGGGCCAGTTGCCCTCACCGATCGAGGTGCCGGCCTTCGTGGTGCGCCAGTGCTGGCACGAGCGCTTTCACGGGGACGCGGCGAACCAGTGGCTGCGGGTGCTGGTGGCGGAGCTGTTCGGGGAGGGGGGTGGTTGACTTACTAAGGCAAGAAAAGTCATTCGGTTTAGTGTGACCCGCGGGCACATCGCTAGTGCTGGTCACTGGTCAGCTGTCCGCACGACTGATTCGAAGTGACTTGGATCATGCCAATATGGCCAGCAACTTCTCACGAAGCCTTTCCCTTCGTGCGCTGAAAAACGGAAGAAACTCGCTGTGGTTTGCGGGTGCTACGCCGAGTAGATGACGATCAAGAACGACTTGCCGTGATGCCGCATCTGGATAGGTTTTCGCCATCCAGGTACCAGGGAGACTGTCGTTCTTGGACACATTCAGAAGTCCCTCAAGGAGCTGCAGATTGGCGAGGCGGTCACGAACAGCCAGACACTGTTCGATGTATGCGGCGTCGCAGCCGGCTTTCTCCAGTTTGCGGCGCTGCAGTTGGCTCTTCGGAAAAAAATGATCTATGTGATGCAGCTGCTTCACGTCGATGAACGGAAACAGCAGCGAGAGCAGCGGAAACAGCCGGCGGTCGCCATACTCGATATCCAACAGATCATCGACTTCCTCGGGCCCGAATGACAGTGACTTGCCGCGTCCAGCCATCACTTTTTCCAGAGCTTCGCCCGGGAACGTCGTGTGTTCGGCACGAATCACATCACGTAGCGCGGTCAGCAGCGTATCCAAGCCGCTTCCCCAAATTCCAGAAGACTTCAGCAACGAGCGAATAACCCAGCTGCGGATTCTTTCTCGTTCCGTCGCATAGGAAGGGTGGCCTAGCCAGTTGTCAGGGGGGGTCCGCTTGAAAAGGTAGTAAGCGATGGGCAGTAAAGCACTGTCTGCTCTCAACGTCTGCTCGGAAAGGCCGAACGATGCGGCCAACTCGACGGTCAATATCGTCGCGCGTCGAACGTCTGACCATACCTTTTCGAGCGTGCCCATGTTTGCACGGTTGAAGTTCTCAACCTTGAAGCCCACGCTTGCAACATCTGCCAGCATCAAGCCCGCCTTGAGAACAAAATCCTTGGAAAGGTTAAAGCCCGCACCGACGCGATTGAGGTCGTCAACCAGACTGTGTATTTCCTGCCTGGCATCGAGCTTGGACCATTGAGCCACGGCGATACTGAGTAGCAAGTCCGAATACGACAACACGGTTCCGCCGGAGTTCATTCGGATAAAGATGCGAAGCACCCGATCCAGCTCTTGGCTTTTTTCGGTGTAGAAGGTCAAGTTGGGGGCGACATGGACCACTTGGTACAACTGGTGCAGCGCATCGCTGGCTCGGTTGAACACCACACTGTCAGCGGCAATGCTGCGTGCCGCCATCTTTCCATAGAGCCACTGCGAAAGCTTTGCAGCATTCGGTATCGTCAAGATGTCAGGCACCGGATACCACATCGCCTGATCGTCGGTGGCCGCTTTCTGTGCTTCCATGAAACGAAACCGGAAAGCCTCGCCTTCATCATCGTCACCCCGTACCGCCATGAGATCGAGATGAAGAGTGCGCTTCGGGAAGGCGTTCGGGTTGGTTCGCCACTTGTTCGGTTCCTTGATCGCCATGGACCCACGAAGGCCGATGTTCAGCGCCGTGAGTCGTTGCTGGCCATCTAAGACTGCGGTCAATTCCCGATTGGGCAAGGTGCCCAGCTCAGGGCAATGAGCTGCGTCACGCTCGTGGTAGTTCTGAACAAACCCGAAGAACTTGAAGTCCGAACTTTTTTCCGGTTCGACCTTCCAGAACAAGAAGGTTCCGAACGGGTAGCCCTGCATCAGGCTGTCGAACAGCCTGCAGATTTGTTCTGGCTTCCACACAAATTCCCTTTGAATGGCTGGAAGCACGTAGTGGTTCTTGCTGACCGCCTCAAGAGCGTCCTTAATTGTCAAGCCGGATTGATACATTCAAATTTCCTCCGAAGGGGTGTTCGCCAAGTTGGATCTGTGAAAAAAGGGGCTTCGATATCATTGGGCGGGCGCGAGCGCCCTTGAAAAAATCTGTTCGACATAGCTTTTGCTGCCGGCCTCTTTTTGAAACAGCACATGCCGATCAGCGAAGTCGTCCAAGGTGGCCATGCCAGGCTGCCACCAACGAACCGCGCCCAGGGGCGTGTTGGAAACCACAAATGAATGCAGGGAGACTTTTCCCTTTCGCCCAGCGTCTTTGTCGCCCAGCTTGGCCTCGATCTCTTTGATCGTTTCAAAGAACCGCAACTTGGGGTCGTTGAGCCCTTCGCATCGGAGGATGCCTTTCGGGTCCACGAAAATCACATGTTGGTGTCCTTTGTCCAATACCCACAAGAGAAAGTCCGGATAGAAATTGCCGGCCTCGAAGAACCCCACGCCACGCCCTTTGGACTGGTTGCGAAGCAGGTAAACCTCCTTGCCTTCCAGGCTGGCCGGGCGACTCTGGCAATAGGTTCGCAAGTCCATGACAAAGTCCCGCTCGCCTTCGTTCAGGTGCACCGGGCTGACGCTGAGCAAATCACTGTCCACCCCGTTGCGCAGGTGTAGCAGCGGTGAGTAGAGGTGTTGATCAAAGTAGATCGCTTCTCCCTTGCCGCCGATGTTGAAGTCGCTCAGGTTGCCGTCGCTGATGTGTTCTTTCAGCTCGATCAGGCGCTGGATGATCAGCTTCTCTGATCGGTCCACCAAGACTTTGTAGGCGTCGATGAAATTGGGGTCCGTGGGGCTCAGTTCCTGATAGATGCGATGCGGTGCCTCATACGCATCCTTCTTGACCTTGTAGAAGCGGTCGCAGTACTTGCGTAGCAGCGCCGTGGCGATCTCTTCCCACTCCTGGACTTTTTCGAAACTGTCGGCCTGCATGACCTCTGGCGGAACGTACAAGGTGTACCAGTCGTTACCGGGCTGCAGCAAGGCGCGAGGCGTGTCACGCCCCAGGTTCAGGTTGTGCCAGCCTCGTTCGGCCTTCAGCTGTTGAAGCGCCATGTAGATGGCGTCGAAGTTCATGAAGGCCAGGTGCTCCTGGCCCAGAAAGGCCCGGTGTCGACCGGTCTGAATTTGCGAGAACGCCACTCCACGGCTCGCCTTGGACGCCACACGCGGGTACCAGTCCAGCACGATGTCACCTGGCCTCAGCGCGATGGTGTCGGCAGTGGCAAGAGTCGCCTTCTCTTCTTTCTTGAAGTTGATGTTTTCGGGCACCTTCACGGTGATCAAGGGCGTTGTAGGCAGCTTGATGCGCACCGGAATGTCAAACGTCTGGCGGTCATCAGGCTTCTTGATGCCCTCGCCTTCCAGGAACTCGTTGAAGCGCTCCATGTAATCGGACTTGACCCCGAACACGTTCAGGGTTTCCAGCAGCGGCAGGTAAGCATCCTTGGCTACCCACAACAGGTCTTTGTCTTTGGCTGCCCAGTGAATGGCGCGACTGCGCTTCAGGCTGGACGCAAACCCTTTTAGGCGCACCCCGCGCCCGAACAGCTGGATGATCTCGGAGCCCTCGCTCTGGCCGACATGCATCAGACCCAGCGTTGACACGCGGTAGCTGTTCCAGCCTTCGGTGAAGCGCTTGGACCCAATGAGCACCGTCAGCTTGGAATCCTTGTCGTTCAACGAACGAAACAGCGAATCGCCAAAGGGCCGCTCAGACACGTGCAGCCACTGCGGGTGTTCCTCGCACAGGTCGGCCACCTTCTTCGCGTCGCCCACGTTCACCACACCAAACGGCTCTTCAGCGGCGCCCACACGCAAGGCCAGCTCACCGTCACCCCCGGTCAGGTATTCCACATGCAGGCTGCCGCCTGTAGGTGCGTTGAACAGCAACTTGAGAATGTCATCAAACAAGGCCTGGGCACTCAAGCCCTGCTGCGCAAGGTACGGAAAGGCCTCGGCAAAGGTATCGCGCTGTTGCTGGTCCAGCAGGCCCGTGTCCCCACTCAACAGTTTTTGAATGTGAGAAATGGTCTTGGCCTTGTCCGCCACCAGCTCCGCCAGGAACAACAAGATGTCAACCACGTCAGACACCTGCCGTTTGGCCTCGGTGCGCACTGCAGTCACCTTGCTGCCCACAAACACCCAAAGGGGCTTCTCCACCGCAAAGGCCTTGTACTGCCCCCGGCGGTCTTCGTACACCCGCAGTTGCTGGTAGTAGCTCAAAAGGCAGGCCGTCAGGTACAGGCGCCTGCGCTCGGTATCGGCTTTGCTGTTCTCTTGCCCTTCGATGTTGAGGATCTTGTAATCCTTGCCAAAGCCGTCGGCATGGAAGTAGCGGTAAGAGTAGTCAAACAAGATGCTCTTCGAGTACTCGTCTGCCAACGCCGCGTCGCTGCCCACCGCCTGGCCCAGCGTGGCTGAATATTCAAAGGTGAAGCCGTCCTGCGCCAGCCGGCTGCGCATTTCGGACCACACCTCGCCCTGCGAGCCCCGGTGCGCCTCGTCGATGAACACCAGGTTGTTGGTTTCAAACTGGTCCACCGACACGGTCTTCTTTTTGCCCTCCTCGCGCAGCTTGTTCATGTCGATCACGTCGACCGTCTGCGCCCGGAACAGGCCGAAGCTGCCGCCGGTGGTGTCTTTGTCAAACGGCGCGGCCGCAATACCCGACAGCGCCAGCTCTTGCAGGTGCTGGCGCGTCATGCCTTCGTTGGGCGTCAACAGCACCACGCGGTTGATGTCCTTGGTGCGCCGGTGCTTGGCCAGGTAGTGCCGGAACTGCAGCATGTTCACGTGCATCAGTAGCGTCTTGCCGCTACCGGTGGCGTTCCACAAGGCCAGTTTGCGCAAGGACTCGGGGGTGTAAGGGCTGATCACAGCCTTTTTGGATTCCCCAAAATCCAGTAGCGCATTGTTGAAATGATCCAGGTGCGCGTTAAGTGCGACAAGCAAGCCCTCTGGGGCACGGAAGTACCAGTCCAGGTACACCTCCGCAAACAGAAGCGTCATGTACTGGAAATACTTCCACTGCAGCCGGTGGCCTCGCCGTTCAGAAATGGCGGCGGTGTGGCGGGCGATATTGGCGTCAAAGTCCAGCAACTGCTCGCGCGTCAGTGGCCCGCTGCTGGGCAACATGCGGCTGAGTTCGTCGCAAAAGCGGAAGCTGCCGTCTTCCTCGCGCAGCTCCAGCGACTCGTCTGTCAGTCGCCTCGTGACCTCTCGGAACGTGTCCTGATCGAGTTCGTGCGCATGCCCGCCAAACAGGCTCAGCAAGAAGCGGTTTAGAACCAACTTGTGTGGAAAAGGGATGTTTGTCGCCATTACGAAACCCCAATCGCGGTGGTTACCTCCGCGACGACATCAACACTCGCTGTGGCCTTTGGCGCAGTTTTCTGCTCGATCAACCCAAGGTCTACACACATTTGCTTCAAGCGTGCGGCCACTGGCTCCACGTATGGCGCCCATTGTTCGCTGGCAGAGATGGCCACAATCAATCGGTCGTGTAGACGACCCAGCTCCTTGGTGATATCGGCTGGCTGGGCGGTGTCACATTTCATTCTTGCCAGTTCGTACAACGCAACTTTTGAAGGAGGCACCGGCCTCATTTGTGCAATTTCACCAAGATCTTCCACAAGCCATCTTGGCGCTCGTCCGGTCGCCTTCAATTCTTCTGCCACCGAGAGAAAAAAACTCTCGGGGTTTTGATTGTCTGGCGAGAAAAACTCTGTAATCAGACTAGCAGCCTGTGAACGCCGCAAATCAACCCAAGCACGCGGGCCATCAAGTTGCAAGTTCTCGCCGACCAAACAAATTCGCTTGTCAATTTGTTCTCGCTTAGCTTCAATTGAGGTCGCTACATCACCATCACCAACGATCAGAACATCGTCAACCAAATCCCGATCGATCACAACAGCGGCAGCCACAGAGAACAAATTGTTTGCACTGTAGGCGACGCCAATTTTATGAATGAATTTTCTGACATTGAGGTCATTGGCAACATGATCAACGATCCTCCTTGCCAAATCATCTTCCACCCAAATAGTTATCTTTTTAATATCAGAGCGAAGTCCAGACAACGCATGCTGATCTGTGGGCGCTAGACCTTTCCTGCCGGTAACAGCATCGTTCGTCTTATCCACATGGAGAGAGTATTTGCAAAGTTTCCCCTTCCAATCATCTATACCCAACCAATGGGTTGAAATAACAACTTGAAGCTCTTTCTTTTCTGCCTGTTCCTCAAGAAACAAAAGCAAATCGTGCATCGCTTTGTTGTGAAGCGATACCTCAGGCTCTTCAATGAGGATCAAGCTCCCTTTTGGAGCCATGAAAACCTCTTTTACCACTTCGAATATCTTTTGTTCGCCCGCACCCATGTAGTGCGACGGGTAAGTCAGCTGACCGAGTGTTCGATCATCCAGAGATGCGTAGAGAAAATTCCTAATAACCCCCGACCTCTTCTTCGCATTACCCGCCCCAGGGTATGAGCGATTCATGATCTTTCCAATTTCACTCAAATATGACTTCAGCCTAGCCTCACCTCTACCCCAAAGATCCGATTTTTCGTAGACCAGTTCTCCACCCTCCACGTCCCTCTCTATGTGAGGCACAGCGTCACCTATTCCGATCAGCTTCACGTAGCGTTGAAATCTATTTTGAGGTAACGGTATCCATACTCCTTCTATTTTCTTAAACTCACGAACTTCTAATTGGTCTGACTTTATTCCTACTTCAAAACTTGATTGGTTCCAATCACATCCTTCATACGGAAGGAAAAACCGTTGAGCTTTGTAGTCCTCCTGGGGAAGATCGATGTCCTTTTTTGGCTGAAAAACGCAGGCCAACGCCCGCAAGAGCGTGGACTTCCCAGAGCCGTTCACACCAACGATTGCGGTTACACCAACCTCAGGTATTTCAAGATCAATATTTCTCAAACGCTGAAGATGATTTATCTTCAAATATGTGATTGCATTGTTTGCCATGGTGGCGATCAATCTTGACTGGTAAACATCAACGACATGAATCGATCCTCTATGAGCTGAACCTTCCAGGTCTCATCTGATCGACGCAGGTTTTCAATGTTGTTATCACCATTTACGTAGATCAGATCAAACTCGGTATCGCGGCTGTTGTAGGCTTGTGTCTCAAACCAATCGTTCAGAGCCTGACTGTTTGTTTCTACCGTATTGCGCCAGAGTATCAACACTTGCTCTCCAGCCGGCGAGATCCCAGTGACTTCGAGCACGCCTTTCACTCGGCGAAGGCTTTTCACTCGGAGACCAAGCAGGTAGTTAAACGTCTCCACCATATCAACCGCCGTTTCGCGAGTTTCATCACTACAAGATATGATCAAGCGTACGTCAAATGGATTGATGAATCTATCCAGGTTCATTAAGCAATCGCGGCTTTCAGTATCCAGTAGGTAGCGGAGGAAGTATTCCTCTCGTAAGCGGCTTCTCGGTTCGAGTACAGATTGTTGCTCTTCACTTCGTTTAAGAGTGAGGTTATTGCATGCATCTTCATAGGATTCAAGACGGACATATTTTATCAAACTTGAGACCGAATCAATTGCATTTGGGATGCCATCCGTCCATTCGGAAGCGTAGGTAGCTTTCTTAACTCTCGGAAGCAAAACCGAATCAAAATGGGCACCTGCCTCAATGAGCAAATACCTTCTCTCTGACCCTTCTTCGTCACGATTGCAGTTGATTACCGCATGCGCTGTTGTGCCGGATCCCGCAAAAAAGTCGCAAATTAATCCATCCTCTTCCGTTCCAATTTTTACAACTTGCTCGATGAGTTTTGTGGGCTTTGGAAAACCAAATCCATTCAAACCAAGTGACGTTGCCTCGGTCGTGCCTTGTTCACTAATGAACTCCGTTTCGGTCCATATCGACTTCACCTTTGTTGACGACTTTCTCGCTTTTTCATATATGTTCCAACCACCATTGCGAACCATTTTTGCAACGACTATTTGTGTTTTTTTCAATGTTCCTTCGTGCAGTTTTTTCTGTGACCATCTCCAGCAAGAATCCTCGCTGCGACTATTTCTTGGAAAAACCTCAATATCTGTGGGGGATGACCTATCCACCGATATTTGCGCATACCCATCGTCATCTAGAGTTTCAATCTTGACGTACACCGGGTAGAAGAGATTTGGGCGATTGAATCTGCCAAATTTTGGGTTCCTATTCCTTAACTCCCAAAGTTCATAGAAACCCACTTCATCCTTTAAGGTGCTCGCCTTCATTTCCTTTGGAAGCTCTTTAATTTGCGCAACACCACTAGCTGAATAGCAAAGAAGATATTCATGAGTTTTGGCTATTTGCTGGTATGTCTGCCCTCGCTTATTTGATTGAACTATGACGTTTGATATGAATTTTTCGCTGCCAAAAGCATCATTCAGTAGTCGGCTCAAATTCAATAGCTCGTTGTCATCAATACTTGCGAAAAAAGGCGCGCCATCGCTAACAAGATCTTTTACCTTTGAGATCCGATCTTGAAGCAAGCTCAACCAAGAGGAATGCTGATAGCTGTCTTTGTAGGCGAATCCATCACCACCTGTGTTGTATGGCGGATCAATATAAATACAGTTTAAATTTGAGCGAAAGCGTTCGGCCAACAGATTCAATCCTTGAAAATTCTCCCCATGCACTAATACGCCACTAGTCTCAGCATCTAAGTTTTCAAATTCAGCAAGAATTTTTTCCTTCAGCTGAGAATTAAAAAACACCGTATCTAATATCAAAGATGGATGTGCCTTCAAGAAGGCCGGCGTGAGCGGAATTGAGTAAGAAGAAGATTCTTGTTGGAACAGCAGCCCCGCTCCCTCACCACTACTTGTGTTTGCTAGGCTGGGCGGCCTATCGATACCGAAAAGCTCAATCCAATCCTCCCGCTGAGATCGGATACGGCCATCCCAGCCACGAACAGCGACTTCCGCTTCTTCACAGATTTCTGGATATAGGGCTTCGGGGATACGATCCAATGTGATAAGCCACTGGGTATCCAACACGAACTTCTTCTTCAGCCACAGTCGCTTCTGGAAATTCTCCAGCTGGACCAAGAAGTCGATCAATTTGTGTGCAATGCGACGGGTGGCCTTGATACGGGCAAGGTAGCTTTCAACCTTGGGTGCGCTCTCACTCTCCACGTCGTCCAAATGCATGACTTCGTTCTTGATGAAGAAGTCCAGCTCCCGACGCATGAAGCGCCCAAGGTCCTTGTGGATGAAGTAGTCAAACGTGTTCTTGGCGGTGTAGTCCGTGAGGTGCTTTTCCAGCACGCTGCGAGACTTGTTCTTTTCCGTGGGAAGCACGCTGGCCAAGGCTGAACGCCATTGCATCCATTGGCCAATGGCTTGAGTCAAGGGCGCACCTTCGGGCAACGTCAGCAATGCATCGATGGCTTGTGTGTTGAGTTCCTTTTGCTTCCGCTTCTCCTCGTCTGGGCGGTACTCGAAGGAAATCACCAACTCGTCACCATCGAGCTTCAAGGGTTGCTCAGCCAGGACGAAGCGGCGCTCGTTGTCGGCAGTGGCTTTGACGTTGTCGCGCTCGGTGGTGGCCGAGGCCAACTCAAAGCGGACACGGCCCTTCTCCGTCTTGAAGGCATACCGCGTGAAGTTCTCAGCAGTCTTGATGTAGTACTGGTCCGCATTCGCCCAGTGCAGCTTCACCTCTTCCCCCTCGTAGGGCATGGCGTACACGCCCTCTTTGTAGCGGCGCAGGGAGAGAAAGTCGCCGTCCTGGTAGTAGCGGCTGAAGAAGGTGTAGAGGTCCGAATACACCTGGTCTTCCATGCGGTCCAGATCGCCGCCTTCGGCCAGCTCGGCTTTGAGCTGTTGCACCACCTCCAGGCTGTCGGGGTCGATCTTGAGCTTTTTGGCGTTGGCAATTGCGTCGGCCAGTTCCTTTTGCTTGTCGGCCAGGCCAGCTGGCTGAAACTCTTGCAGTGTGGTGCGCAGCGTGGGCAGCAGGTCTTGCTCCAGAAACTGGCTGATCTCGTCCCGCTTGGCGTTCATGATGCGGTAGATGCCAAAGTCCAGGTCGGCCTGGTCCATCTGGAACATCTCTCTGAGCTTGCTGATGAGCTGCTGGCGCTTGTTGTCGTTGGTGGTGCTCATGGCTGGCGCTTTCAGGCGTAAGGCTGGAATTGGTTGTTGTCCCGGCTGAGCAGTTGCATCAGCTTGGGGTGAATGAAGAGCTTCTCTTTGCCGAAGGGCATTTCGCGCAAAACGCCCAGCTTCACCAGCTCTTTCAGGTGGCGAGAGGCGGTTTGCCGGTGGGCGATGCCTTTGTCCACGATGTTGCCGATGCGGCAATAGGGCTGCTCGAAGATCACGTCCACCAGTTCGCGGGAATAGATTTTGGGCAGGCGGCTGCGCACATGGTCGGTGGTGTGCTCGGCCAGTGCGCGGATGGCAGCGATTTTGTCGGTGGTCCAGCGGGAGGTTTCTTCGACGGCGCGCAGCATGTACAACACCCAGGCTTCCCAAGCCTGGTCGCGTGTGACTTCCAGCAGCAGGCGGTAGTAATCCGCCTTGTGGGCGATGATGTGCCGGCTCAGGTAGAGGATGGGCAGATGCAGCAGCTCTTCCTGAATCAGGTAGAGGATGTTGATCACCCGGCCGGTGCGGCCGTTGCCGTCGGTGAAGGGGTGGATGGCCTCGAACTGGTAGTGGCCCACGGCCATGCGGATGAGTGGGTCCAGCTCCGTCTCGTTGTGAAGGAACCGCTCCCAGTTGGCCAGCAGGTCACGCAGGCGGGCTTCACCATCGGGTGGGGTGTAGATGACTTCGCCCGTGCGGTCATTGGCGAGCTGGGTACCGGGCGTCCGACGAATGTCCATGTCTGCACCCTTCAGGGTGCGGCAGATGTCCACGGCGGTGGCGGTGCAGAGGGGTTTGGCCTTGAGGGAGTGAAAGCCCTTGTTCAAGGCCGTTCTGTACCGAAGTGCCTCTTTGGTGGCGTGGTCGGCCTGGCCATCGCCCTGTACATGCTGAAAAAGCTGGTCGGTGGTGGTGACGATGTTTTCGATTTCCGAGCTGTCCTTGGCTTCGAGCAGCGGAATGGTGTTGATGAGCATCGTCTGGTTGGGGATCAGCTGCGCGGCTTGTTTGAGCTCGGCCAATGCGGCTCTCGCGGTAATGCAGGCCCGCAATACCGCCTTGCTCTCCAGTTCGTGGGCGGGCGGCAAGGGTGGCAGGTGGTTGTGTGGCGCGTCTGGGGTCCACAGGGGGGCGATGGGCTCATTCATGTTCAAATTATTCTGATTTTTCGACACGTTTAGAGCATATGTACGCGATATCGACATGTCAATCCAATATGTCGAAATTTAATTAAAAATTCGACATAAATCGGTTGATATGGTTATGGGTGCGACATGTTATCCATGTCGTGTCGAATAAAGATATCTTTGTAGACATCAAACCACGCACCAGCGCACCACAAACAGGCTCTGGTTGCGGCTGGCGCGGTGCAGGCGTTTCTGCAGGGCAGCAATGAGCGCATCGCGCCGGGCTTCGATTTCGTCTTCCACGGCAAAAATCTCCTGCCGCTGGCGGCGCTGCTCGGTTTCGGTCTTGCGGATGTCCTGCTGCAGGCGCTGGGCGTCTTCCATGCTCAGGGCCATGCGGGCCTGGCGTTTCAGGCCTTTGAGTTTGAGCTTGGTGTCTTTGAGGGCCTGCTCGGCAGAGGCGATGCGGTCGTCGGCCCAGGCTTCGAGCTTGTCGCGCTCTTGCTGGAAGAACCGGTCGTTCAGCTCCAGCGCACGGCTCAGGGTGGCTTCCAGCTGGCGCTGGGCGTTGGCCTGCAGCTCCATGGGCGGGCTGGTGTGCAGGTCGGTCGTGGTGGCCAGCAGGTAAAAGAGCTTTTCGCAGCTTTCCTGGTCCAGCACTTCCCCGGTGTCGGTCAGGGCGGTGAAGACCAGGTGTTCTTCGTGCTGAAAGCTGTCGAGCTCCAGCAGGCTGAGCTGCATCCAGCCGCTTTGCCCCACCAGGCGTTCCACCATGCTGATGCGGGGCTTGTGGCTGCCGTAGTGAAAGGTCAGGCTCTGCAGGGGTGCCTGCAGGTTGCGCCCGGTGTCGAGCACGTACTGGCCCAGCGGGTGCGTGAGCCGGTAGACGCGGGCGTGTTCGGGCGGGGTCTGGCCCTTGCGGATGAGCTGGTAGGCGCCAGTGGGCGCCTGCACCACGGGGGGCACCTGCAGGTCGAAGCCCAGCTTGGTGTTGTCAAACCGGGCAAGACCTGCCAGCACATACTGCGTAAGCCACCAGAAAAACCGGGTGATGCGGTCGAGCTGGCTTTCGGCGCGCTCTTTCTGGCTGCGCAGCAGGTCGTGGATGTCGGCGTCGAAATGCTCCAGCAAGAGCTTTTCAGTCTCTTGCATGCGGGCCTGGATGTCGGCGTCCAGCTCGGTGCGGAGTTGCGCAAAGGCGGCGTCGATGTCGGCCGGCGTGCGGCACCGGTCGTAAATCTCGGCGATGCGCTTTTCAAAGTCGATACCGCTTTCGATCTGGCCCAGCACCTGGTCCGACGCGCCGAACACACCGTCGAACAGGTGGAACTTGTCTTGCAAAAGCTCCAGCACGCGCTGGTCGGCCGCGTTGCGCTGGTTCAGAAAGTTGATGACCACCACGTCGAACCGCTGGCCATACCGGTGACAGCGGCCAATGCGTTGCTCCACACGCTGCGGGTTCCAGGGCAGGTCGTAGTTGACGACGAGGGAACAGAACTGCAGGTTCACACCCTCGGCCGCGGCTTCGGTGGCGATGAGGATTTCCGATTCTTGGCGGAAGTGGTCAATCAGCGCGGTGCGGCGGTCGATGGCCGGGGAGCCCGTCACGCGGTCGCTGCCGGTGTATTGGGCCAGCCAGCGCTGGTAGATGCCGGTCGCCGCAGGGCCCTGGTTGCCGCCGCTGAACATCGTGACCTTGCCTGCGTAGCCATGGGCTTCAAGGTAGCGGGCCAGATAGTCTTGCGTGCGGCGGGACTCCGTGAAGATGACCGCCTTGCGCGCCGCGCCCATGGCGCCCATGCGCTCGAAGCCCTGCTGCAGCGCCGACAACAGCGCGTGCGACTTCTGGTCTTCGCGGATGTTGCGGGCCAGGCGCAGGTAGTCGTCCAGCTCGGCAAGCTCCTCGCGCACCAGGGCGTAGTCCACCGGCGGAGTCCCGTCGGCATGGGGGGCAACGGGGTCGTCGTCTTCCAGCAGGTCTTCGTCGAGGTCTTCGTCTTCAATCAGCTGCTGAATCCACTCTTCGTCGATGGTCTGCTTGTCCAACAGGCGCTGCAGGCGCGTGCGAATGGCGTCCAGGGTGGCCACCACGGCTTCGGTGGACGAGGCCAGCAGCTTGCGCAAGATGAGCGCCACCAGGTGCTTTTGCCGGCTGGGGAATCCGTAGCTGAAGTCGCGCTGCAGGTAGGCAGAGATCAGCTCATAGAACCGGACTTCCTCCTCCGACGGGGAAAACGGCGTGGTGAGCGCATGGCGCTGGGTGTACGGCACGTACTCGAGCACGTCGCGGCGCAGGGTGCGCTTGATGAAGGGCTGCAAGCGGCGACGTAGCGACTGGATGTCGCCATCGATGCTGCTGTACTGCGAGCGAAAGCTGCGCTCGTCACCGAAGATTTCTTCGTCGATCAGCGAGGTGAGGCCATACAGCTCCATCAGGGAGTTCTGCAGAGGGGTGGCAGTCAGCAGCAGTTTCTTGCGGCCGGCCAAGGCACGCTTGAGCGCCTGGCCGGTTTCATGGCTCTTGCGGTGGGCGTTGCGCAGTTTGTGGGCTTCGTCGATGACGACCACATCCCAGGGCACCGCCGCCAACTGGGTTTCCATGCGAGCCGCGAAGTGAATGGACATGACGCTGATGACGTCACGGTCCAGCGGGTCGTAGATGCCGCTTTCACGAAGCCGGTGCCAGGTGCGGGCATCGAGTACGTCAGCAGGCAGATTGAATTTGTCGGCCAGCTCCTGCGCCCATTGTTTGCGCAGCGCGGCAGGGCAAATCACCAGCAGGCGGCGCCGGCGCTCTGCCCAGAGCTGACACAGCACCAGCGCAGCTTCGATGGTCTTGCCCAGGCCCACTTCATCGGCCAGCACCACGCCTTTGCTGATGGGGTTTTTCAGGGCGAAGAGCGCCGCGTCAATCTGGTGCGGGTTCAGGTCAACGCTGGCATCAAAGAGCGACTGCGCCAGGCGATCTTCTTCAGATGCCGCTCGGCGGCGTGTCAGCTCCCAGGCGAAATACTTGGCGTGATGCGCCGTGGTGGACGCGGCCGGTTCAAGGGCTTCAGTTGCTGGTGTCATCGGGTCTCCCTCGGGGCATTCTAGGAGTTGCGCCAGTCCGTAGCCGCAGTGGACGGCCCGCAGCGGGTTGGCCAGTAGGGCGGATGCCCCC